>Ga0137403_10001125_pt1 | contig 33849 bp, 30 predicted proteins | sample CZOMad2_1_16fung_FD_122057 | JGI IMG/M metagenome (GOLD analysis project Ga0137403, IMG submission 122057) | Vadose zone soil fungal communities from Angelo Coast Range Reserve, California, USA - CZOMad2_1_16fungal (Hybrid Assembly) | ecosystem: Environmental > Terrestrial > Soil > Vadose zone... | reverse complement strand
TTGGCCAGTGGGCCAGCCCACACCCGCCAGGACGTGGCCCACCGGCTGGGGGGCCACCGCCATACCAGCGGCCGCTGATCGTCCTCGTCACGTCTCACCTTGAGGAGATTGTGGTGTTGGCGGACCACCGCATCGTGTTGGGGGAGCCATTGCCAGGATGGGGCTGCAGGGAGCGTGTGAGATGCGTTCCCCAGACTCGTAAGTACGGAGGAGAGGAAGGCGGAGCAGATGGGTCTTACCGCGTTGGCGATGGTCGTCTTGGATGGGCGCGCCAGCGCGGGATTGCCCTCATCGCCGCTGCAACGAAGACCGAGACCATCGGCGCCGAGAAGGTTTTCGTGTCGCCGCTCAAACCTTCGGCTATTCCTCGGGCGGCCCCCTCTTCACGGTCGGGTTCAAATTCATTCCCGCCGCCTTCGGCAACTGGTTGCTGAAGGCCGGCGTGCAGTTCCTGGTGCTCAACAGCAACCTCCAGACGGTCAACACCGGCGACAGCTTCGTGCCCATCGGCAGCGTCGGCATGGCGATGACCTACTGAGGCTGGCAACCAAGTGCGCGGTCCCGTCGGCCACCTGGCCTGACAGCGCAGGAACCAACGTGAGCAATGCGTCTGGACTCAACATTTCACGCTGGTTATGTCGGCGCACAGGGCGGAGACTGAACGGCTCAGAGGTGCCCCACGTTTATCCGTCTTGCATGATCTCCTTACGCTTCTTTTAGGATCAGTGCAATGATTCCGTTACGGAGTGGGACCCCTTCTTCACGCATCCCGGTCGTGATCGTCTGCTTAATCACCATGAATATGCTTGTCTTTTGCTAGCAGCTGTCGCTCGCTCGGCCAGGGGCTGAATGCCTTTCTCATGCGGTACGGGCTCATCCCGCTCCGGTTCATCCTGGCAGGGCAACTAGCAGGGGGCGCGGTCATCTTCACCGATGGCAACACCGGCAAAGGGAAGACCCTGACCTTTGCGCCCGATATCCCGGAGCCGGGCAGTTACCGCGTGTATGTCAAGTACCCCGCCGGCGCATCGGTGGATGCCGACCGATCGAGCCTGGTGCCGGTGACGATCACGCACGCGGCGGGCACGACCCGGCTGACCCTGGACCAAAAATCCACAGGCCAAGGGGGTGATTGGGACGACCTGGGGGTCTATCTGTTTGATCGGAGATCATCCAGTATCCAGAAGATTACGATCGACACGGAGGGCACGGACGCCCCCGTCGTCATAAACGCGGTGAAGCTGGTGAAAGTGTGAGGCACCAACGACCTGCGACGCATCCTGTAGCCATGGGCTCCCAGCGAAGGTGGCATGGCTGCGACTGCGCGAGGGGCATCAGGCGGCTGTGGCGTCAGCCATATGGTTAGTTCCTCCCCCCAGCACCCCCAAGGCACACGCCAGCTTGCCGACGAAGGCGCACAGGATCAGTACCGCGCCGAACCCTAGCGCGGGGAGACTGGCCAAGCTTCTCAAGTCCACCTGGATTCCCATCAAGACGAAAAAGAGCGGGACAAAAAGGCTGGCGAGCGGATGCAGGAGCTCCGCGAGGGTGGCATCTTCCTCTCGCGTTCTGACGCCAATCCCATAGGGGTCCAGGAATATCCCGGCCGTAAAGGCCCCCATGATATCGGCCAATCCGACCAGCTCGGCGACGAAGGCGAGCACGAAGCACAGGGCGAGCCCCAGCACGAGCATGATCTCTGGATGCCCTGTGCGCGCCGCCGCCCGCGCGATCGGGCTCGAGAGGAAGTACCCGAGCCCCACGATGAGACCCAGGAACAGGATGGCTCGCAGAAGAATTCCCGCAATCGCTGTGCTGGAGAGCGCTGCGCCGCCAGCTGCCGCGGCGGTGATCCCTGTCACAACGGCTAAGACGATGAGACCTAGGACATCATCGAGAATCGCCGCCCCAAGGATAATCTGCCCCTCTGGGCTTTGTATCTTGCCGAGATCCCTCAGCACCCAAGCGGTGATGCCGACGCTGGTGGCCGATAAAGTAGCACAGACAAAAAGATGCTCGACAGCCGGACTCTCTGGCAGTAGCCAGCGCGCCGCACTCCACCCCAGCCCCATGGGAACCACGACTCCGATCAAGGCGACGAGGACGGAGATCGGCTTCCAACCCGACATCAAACAGGAGGATCAGTACTCCCACTTCCGCCAGGACGTGAAGGGTCGGGTAAGTGCGGATGATGGCGATCCCCTTCACGCCGAAGAAGAGCGGCAGCAGATTGCCCAACACGATGCCAGCCAACAATTCACCCAATACCGGTGGTTGACGCAACCGTTCAACCACCAGGCCGCCAATTTTGGCCGAAATCACCAGGATGGCGAGACTAACCAGAATGGGTCCGAATCGGGGATGCGCGTCTGAATTCGCGGCGGAGGCGATAGCTGGGATGGCGACAACCAGCAGAACACTCCCAAGCGGGGAGAGAGGTGCCTGTGAGACAATGTGTCGCTTCATGATGGTTTCGCTCCCTCGACGTGCGGGTGATCATATCAAATGCGGATCTTCGCGTAAGACTAGGGTTTGCCCTGCCCAACAGTGTGCCCCGTTTTGATGAGGGTAGCGACAGGGCGATCGTGCTATAATTTTGCACTAACAGCGAAGCCTAGGTGGGCACGATTTCGTAAACTGGGGCTCCATTCCGCCCCCCTCTAGAAGATATATGTCAAAATGCCAAACGGAACAAATGATCGAGACCATCGACCATCGCCTGAAGCATTGCTCGCGGTGGCGGAGCAAGAAGGGCGTGGCCGGCTGAAGATCTTTTTGGGCGCTGCCCCCGGTGTGGGTAAGACGTACACTATGCTCGAAGCGGCGCACGTGCGCAAGCAGGAGGGCGTGGATCTCGTCGTCGGCGTCGTCGAGACCCACGGCCGTCCCGAAACCGAGGAGTTACTCCAAGATCTGGAGATCGTGCCCCGACGCCAGATCGAATACCGCGGAAAAGTGTTGGAAGAAATGGACCTCGACGCCATTCTCGCACGCCGGCCGCAACTGGTGCTGGTGGATGAATTCGCGCATACCAATGTCCCCGGCAGCCGCCACCCCAAGCGTTACCTCGATGTGGAGGAACTCCTGGCGGCTGGCATCGACGTCTATACCACAGTCAACATCCAGCATCTGGAGAGCCTGAACGACGCCGTTGCGCAAATTACTAGTATTCGCGTCCGCGAAACCATTCCTGACCGCCTCCTGGATGACGCCGCCGAAATCGAATTGGTGGATCTGTCGCCTGAGGAGTTGCTGCAACGGTTGCGTGAGGGCAAGGTCTATGTCCCCGACCAGGCGCAGCGGGCGATCCAGCGCTTTTTCCGCCTGGGCAACCTGACGGCGCTGCGCGAGTTGGCCCTGCGGCGGACAGCGGAATGCGTCGATGGGCGGATGCAGACCTACATGCAAGCCCATGCCATTCCAGGGCCGTGGCCAGCTTGCGAGCGCATCATGGTCTGTGTCAGCCCGAGCCCCCTCTCGCCCCGATTGGTTCGGGTGGCGCGCCGCATGGCCGACCGCCGCCACGCCGAGTGGATGGCCGTCTATGTCGAAACCCCACGCCACCATCGCCTCTCCAATTCGGAGCGCGACCGGGTGGCGCAGACCTTGCGCCTGGCCGAGCAGCTTGGAGGCGAGGCCGTCACCATCCCGGGACACAACATGGCCGAGGATTTGATCCGCTATGCACAATCGCGCAATGTGACGGAGGTGATTATCGGAAAGTCGCGCCGCTCGCGTTGGAGCGAGATCTGGCGGAGCTCGGTTGTCCATGACCTGATCCGCAAGAGCGGCGACATCGACGTCTACGTCATTAGTGGGGAAGATGCCCCAGCCCAACGCACTCAGAGGCGCATGACCCGGCGCGCGCCACTACGGCACCTCAACGCCTATCTGGGCAGCGCGCTGGCCGTCGTCCTGGCAGGACTGATCGCGAAGTTGATCGAGTCATTCCTGCCGCTTCCGAATCTGTCGATCGTCTTCCTGACCGCGGTATTGTTCAGTGCGGTCACCTGGGGGCTGTGGCCTGCGATCGTCGCCGCCATTTTGAGCATGCTCGTCTACGACTTCGGCTTTGTCCAGCCGATGTATACGTTCACCGTCCCCAGTCCACAAGATCTCCTAGCCCTGAGTATCTTCCTCATCGTCGCCGTCTTGACCAGCCATTTGACGGCCCGGGTGCGCGACCAGGCTGAAATGGCCAAACGGCGCGAGGCCAGAACCGCCGCTCTCTATGCGCTCAGTCGTGAGGTCGCGAGCGCAACGGGATTGCAAGAAGTGCTCGAGGCCATCGTGACTCAGGTCAGCCACATCCTCAATGCACAGGTGGTCGTCTTGTTACCGGAGGCTGGCCGGCTCGTCTTAAGAGCTGCGCAGCCATCCACCATCACCCTGACTGAGGTGGAGCGCGCCACCGCGACGTGGGCCTGGCAGCATAACCAGCCGGCCGGTCGAGGCGCTGATACGTTGCCGGGCGGCGACTGGTTCTACCAACCGCTCACGACAGCGCAGGGCACACTCGGGGTGGTCGGCCTGCAATTCGAGACGCCGGATTCCGTGCTGTCGCCTGCCCAGCGGCGGCTGTTGGACGCACTCGCCGGTCAAGCCGCTGTCGCCATCGAGCGTGCACGGTTAGTGGAGGAGCGGGAGCAATCTCGGCTCGCCAGCGAGAGGGAACGACTGGTGAGACGTTGATGAACGCCTGCCCTGCTACAGCAAAGTGCAGTGCCTGTTCTCCGGCATCGCGAGCCCGGAACGCGCCCACCGCGTCGCCCGTATGCTCCTTAGCCCGGAGTCGTTCACGGGCTGGGGCGTCCGCACGGTCGCGTGCGCTCCGCAGTCCTGGTCCGCCGCCTCCGTGTTCCTCCTGTTTCAGGCTTGCATAGGCTTGGAAATCAATGGCCCTGAAGCGTAGGTATATTTCACCCGTCCACACCTGCCAATCTCCTTGGGTGAGTTGCGGATTCACAATCTCTAGGTGGCTGGGGCGACCGTCGATCTGCTCCTGGTCCCCCATGAGCAGGACGTGGGCGTCAACGTGCTGCGCCACGACGGGGACGTCCGGATCCTGGTGGTGAACTGACCGGTCCGCGTTCGTCTGCTTCGCCAGCGGCATGCTCATGACGGGGGAGAATCAGCGGCCGTTTGGTTTTCGAGGTCAATGCTGGCCGTGCGGTCGTTGTAGGCCAGGAGCTCGGCATAGCGGCCCCAGTTGATGGCCACCTCGACCTGGCGCGACGCCTCCTCCGCTGGGAAGTCGAGTTCGAGCGCCGTGGTGAGGACGTCTTTCTCGAGTTGATGGGTGTCCGCGGCCTGCAGCATCGCGAGGAGCCACTTGAAGAGGGGCAAGCGACGAATCCGTGTGGCAAAGATTTCCTTGCGCGCCTGAATGCTGGCTTCCGCGAACGTTTCCCCCAGGGGCGTGAGCGTGATATCGCCCTGGGCAATCGTGGCAAAGCCCAACAACTCTGCGGCCTCCGTCAGCGGCAACAGGGCGTTCAACTCGACCTTGAGGTCCTTGGCCAGCTGATAGATGTCGGCACGCTGCTGCGGTGCCTCGTGCAAGTGTTCCAGCAAGCCAGCCAGCTCGCTGATGGTGGTATAGGGCAGCGCTCGGGTGCGGCCCGCCTCACCAGGGGCCGTCCCCATCTCGATATACTCCGGTTGTGTCTGGCCAGCTAAGATGGCATAGACCTGGTCGACCATTTGCAGGAATGGCAGGCTTTTGCGCCGACGTGGGTGGGGGAGGCTCACCTCTACCTCTGTCACCACACGCCCTGGCTCTTTCTCCATGACCACAATCCGGTCCGCTAACCAGACCGCTTCCTCAATGTTGTGGGTCACCATGAGGATGGCCTTCGTCGGCATGGTGCCACTGGTCCAGAGTTCGAGCAACTCCCCGCGCAGGGCATCGGCACTGAGCACATCGAGGGCCGAGAAGGGTTCGTCGAGGCAGAGCAGCTCGGGCTCCACCGCGAGGGCGCGGGCAAAACCCACCTTCTGGCGCATGCCGCCGGAGAGTTCGCGGGGAAAGGCCGTCTCAAACCCATCGAGCCCCACCTTGTCGACGAACGCCTCGGCGCGCTTGGCAGACACATCGGGGGGAACCCCACGGGCCAAGAGCGCCACTTCGACATTTTGCTGGACGGTCAACCAGGGAAAGAGGGCAAAGCTCTGAAACACGATGGTGGTATGCGGATTGATACCGGACACGGGCGCGCCGCGATACCACACGCGGCCGTCGCTCGGGCGCTGCAGGCCGGTGATGATGCGCAGCAGAGTACTCTTCCCACACCCCGAAGGCCCCAACAGAGCGACGAATTCCCCTTCGTGCATGCAGAAGTTGACGTCCTCAAGGGCGACAAAGCGGTGCCGGTTCGTGCCATACACCTGGCTGATATGTTCGAGGTCAAGTAAGGCGGGTGCGAGCGTCATGGTTTGGTTTACTCCAGGCGATAGCGGGCTTCGGCGACACGATAGAGGCGACGCCACACCAGGCGGTTGATGGTGACCACACTGCCAATCATCGCCAGGGTGGCCGCCAGTAGTAATGGATACGTGCCGGATGCAGTGGCTTGGGCGATGAGAGAGCCCACGCCGGTGATGGATCGGGGATACCCAGCAAAATCGGAGTATTCCGCGACGATGCTGGCGTTCCAGGCGCCGCCGCTGGCGGTCACCGCTCCGGTAATCAGATACGGGAAGAGAGCTGGCAGAATCAGGATACGCCAGCGTTGCCAGCGGCGGAGTTGGAGTAGGCCTGCCGTATATTGCAAGTCCTGAGGGATGGCGCTCGCCCCGGCGATGACGTTAAACAGGAGATACCACTGCGTGCCCATAAGCATGAGGAGCACAGCGGCCAGGTTCATTCCGGCCGGCAGCCCAGCGATCACCAGCACGACCACCGGAAAGAGGGCGGTGGCAGGGATGGAGGCCGCAATTTGTGCCAACGGCTGCACCCGGGCGGCTAGGTGGGGTCGGGTGCCGATGGCAACCCCCAAGGGCAGCGTCCAGGAGAGCGCAATGACCAGCGCTGCAACCACCCGGAGCAGCGTTGCCCCGACCCCTACAGCGACATCTCGCCATTGGGCAGCGGACACGAGGAGCAGCATCGACCCAGCTCGATAGAGGCCATAGAGTAACACCGCGCCACCGAGCAGTGCGATGGTATACGCCCTCCAGGGCGGTCGCTTGGTCGTCTGCGTCTGTGTTTCCGACAGGGGAAACCACTTCAGCAGGGCGACGTCGAGATGGGTCAGGCCGCGGCGCACCACGTGCTGAGAGGCGCGGATCAGCCGCGAGTGGCCGAGCGCACTGTAAAACCAGGAGGACGGCGCCTCGGCTCCAGCGACCATCTCGAGCTTGAAGCGACTCGACCACGCGAGCAGCGGTCGCCAGACCAGCTGGTCAAGGATGACGATCACCGACACCAATGTGCCGATACCCCAGGCGATCGCCGCAATGTCCCCGCGGTTAGCGGCCTCCTGCAAATAGGCCCCGAGCCCCGGCAAGCGGAAATCGCGTTCCCCCACTATGAAAATCTCCGCTGCCATCAGGAAAAACCAGCCGCCTGCCCAGCTCATCATGCTATTCCAGATCAGGCTGATGGCAGCGAAGGGTAAGTCCAGCGTCCGAAACCGCAACCAGCCGTTGAAACGAAAGATGGAAGCGGCCTCGCGCAGCTCAGAGGGAATGGTCTTGAGGGACTGATACCAAGCAAAAATGAGGTTCCAGGCCTGGCTGGTAAAAATGAGCACAATGGCCGCGAGCTCAGCAGCAACGCGCTGTGGGAGTACAGCACTAAAGCTCAAGAGGACTACCGGCAAAAAGGAAAGAATGGGAACGCTCTGCAGCACATCGAGGAGGGGCAACAGCACCTGTTCCGCCTGACGGGTCTGCGCAGCAGCCCGGCCATAGAGCAGGGCCACGAATAGCGACAGGAGATACGCGGCTGCCATCCGGCCAACTGAAAGGAGGGCGTAATGGGGAAGCACCTCCGGGGCCAGGGAAATGTCAGGACCTCGGAGGGCAAGTGGGGTATGCACTGCCACCGAGATGCCAGCATAGATGAGCACCATCACCGCCAGAAGGACCACCAGGTCACCCCACTGGAGGCCTCGCTCTACAGGCTGGGGAACCGTAAAGATCTGCGCTGGTTGGTTCATAGACCTATCTCACAGCTGAGTGTCTGCATCCGGTTCAGCCCAGCGGGCAATATAGTCCCTCGACTTCGCACCGTCAACCGTACAATAGGCGCGGACATCAGGCGCTAGAATTTTCTTTATGCCCGCCTGACGTGTCCTGACCATCTTCTTACGACATCCTTATATCCTGCTCATTATAGTATTTCTCAGCATCAGTCGCGTGCCTCACCGGGGTGGGCGAACGGCCGGAGCCGAGTGATGTATCGCGCCAGGGAGGCATACTAAAGAAGCGTTTGCATCAAGGCGATCGATCTGCACCTGATCGCGCTGGTACTGTCGTAGGAGACTGGGTCATGACCACACTTCGCAAACCCGCATGGTGGCAATTGTATACCCTGGTGCCGGTGCTGGGGGGACTTTTCATTGTGGAGCACCACGCAGCTCTGCCATCCAACTGGCATGTGGGAGTCCAAGTGGGAATCGTCTTCCTGATTTATCGCCTTGTCTGGCGGTGGCTGGGTACCAACGCATACGCGCTGATGACCGGGCCCACGCTGTACCATCGCCACGACTACTACGCTTACGACGCGGATGACTGGGCCCATGCGACGAATGGCGACGGAGCGCCCCGTCGCTGGCCAGCCCATAGTGCTTCGGCCTTACACCCGTGGGAGCCGTTGCCGGTCGAATGGCGGGCTGCAAGAGACCGGGGGAAGACTTTGCACCTCGCAAGCACGGGGATGGAACGGCATCCCGACACTGGCCCAAAATCGCATAGCGTTCTGGGTCGCGCGAAGGTTGCATCATGAAGGCCGCGACATGGATGATCGAGACTCCAAAATGAGCCCTATTCGCGTGCAAGAGGGAGAGCCAAACTTTCCATGCAAGACAAAGAGTTGTTCTTCGTTATTCCAACGTACCGTCTGCGGGACGTGGGCGACACGATTGAGCACTATGATGAGCATTTCTGGCGCAATGGCCACTCCGTCCGGATGCTCGTCTTCGACGACTCAAGCCCGGCCAACCAGGAGAAGTATTACCCTCTGCTGGAGCAGACGCGGACCCACAACGACGTTTACTACGTCGGGCCGGGGGAGAAGGAGCAGTTCCTCGCCTACCTCAATGGGCGGCTACGCGATAAAAGGCTGGAGCCGCTGGTCAAGGATCTGTTCCGGCCTAGCTATGGCGGCAACCGCAATTACACCCTGATGTACAGCCTCGGCGGGCTGATGGTCAGTGCCGACGACGACATGCGACCGTACGCCCTGCTGGAGGACAGCCCCGAGTCGCTCGCCGAGCATGAGGTGTGCCGCGGGCGATTGTATAAGGCTGGCGAGAACGGCTACACGTGCAAGTCGTTCGACATTTTGGCGTCTTTCCTCGACGTGCTGGGCAAGCCGGCCGCCCAGGTACCAGCCAACTATGAGCGCGGCGAGCTGCTCATGGACACCGCCACGGACCTGGAAACCAACGCGACCAAAGGGTTAGCTCGGGAGCATTCCTTGATGCTTCAGAGTGGGTCGGTGGCCGACGACGCGGTCGTGAAGATGGCCCAGACGTTCCGCTCAGGGACCAACGACATCGACGCCCTCGATTACGTGGACCTGTTCCTGGCCGACGACCAGCAGACCAGCTTGGACGAGCTGAATGATGTCTATGTGTTGGTGAACTTCCGCCCGGTGCTGACGAAAAAGAACTGGCGCATGGACTGTGGCGTGGCGGGCTACGACAATACCTTCGGCCTGCCGCCGTTCTTCCCCACCCGGCTGCGCTTCGAGGACTACATCTACCGCCTGTGGATTCAGCAGGACGGCGTCATCTCCGCCCACATCGATGCGGCCCAGAACCATACCAAGAGTACCTATATGCGCAACCCGCCCGCCGCCGAGATTTTCAACGAGGAAGTGGCTAATTTACTCAAGCGGAAGATCAAGTCCACCGTCACACAGCTGGACGAGCTGAGCATTGCCTTTGATTACGAGGGAGAGGTGACGGCCCAGGACGCTGAGGAGATCCTGGGGAAGATCGTGGCGCTGCACCGGCGGGCGGTGCAGGCGGCCGAGGTCGAGGGAAACCTGCAGCGGGCCGAGGCGCTGCGCCTGTTCGCGGCGAACCTCGACAAGGCGTTCTACGGCTTCGAGCCGGACTTCTTCCAGCAGAACCTGCTGCGGATCGTGGACGATGTCATCAGCGTCATCAAGGGCTCGATTGAGTTATGGCCGACGCTGGTGGAGATCTGCTACTTCCATAAGAGTCGCAAGGGTCTGCCGCAGGCCCGGGTCAAGAATCAGAAGAAGTGAGTCGCCCGGCTCGCCCTCTTTAGCAGAGCAGACCCCCCAGTTGTGGGGAGGTACGGGGTGAGTCGTATCCGTCTCATGTCCTTGAAAAAGGGGTAGCCATGAAATTAATAATTGCCATCATTCGGCCTGAGAAATTGGCAGCGGTGCAGGCCGCTCTGACTGAGCACGAGGCGTACCTGATGTCATTCAGCGAAGTGCTGGGTGACGGGAGGGAGCCAAGTCGTACGGGGATCTATCGCGGCGTGGAGTTCCATGTCCGGTGGCCCAAACTTCGGTTGGAAATCGTGGTGGAAGATTGGCTCGTCGAAGGGGCCGTTGAGACCATCATCCGCGCCGGATCCGCAGGTGATTCAAGGCAGATTGGTGACTGCAAGGTTCTCGTCATGCAATTGGACGAGTATGTGGCATCCGTAATCGCGAATGAGGATCGGTGGTCATTGCAACCGGACGTAGAAGCCCCCTAGCGACGCTGGTAATCAAGTGCAAAGGTATGCCCGTTGCCTGCCCGCTCGGGCCGTATTGGCTACAGGAGAATCAGTATGCGGATCGCACAAGTCGCCCCTCTGTTCGAAAGTGTCCCCCCCAAGCTGTACGGGGGCACGGAACGGGTCATTTCTTACCTGACCGAAGAGCTCGTGGGGCTGGGACACGAGGTGACGCTGTTCGCCAGCGGCGACTCGGAGACGAAGGCGAAGCTGGTCCCCGCCTGCCCCCGGGCCTTGTGGCGTGACGAGTGCTGCCGGGAGACGCTGCCCCACCACGTCCGGCTCCTAGAGCTGGTCTTCCAGGACACCTCTCGCTTCGACGTCATCCACTTCCACTGCGACTACCTGCACTTCCCCCTGCTGCGGCGCCACCCATGCCCAAGCGTCACAACCTTGCACGGGCGGCTCCACCTCCCGGACCTTCAACCCTTGTTTGCAGAGTACGCCGAAGTGCCGCTCGTCTCCATTTCCCATGAGCAGCGTCGGCCGATCCCTTGGGCCAACTGGCAAGCCACGGTCTACCATGGGCTGCCGCGGGACCTGCATACGTTTCGAGAACGGCCGGGGGATTACCTCGTGTTCCTGGGGCGCCTCTCCCCCGAGAAGCGGTTGGACCGGGCCATCGCCATCGCCCAACAGTCAGGGAGGCAGCTGAAGGTCGCGGCCAAGATCTACCCGGAGGAACGCGACTACTTCAAACAAACCATCGAGCCGTTGCTCCACGAGTCCCGGTCCTGGGTTGAGTTCCTCGGCGAGGTCGGCGGCCGGGAGAAGGACGAGTTCCTGGGCAACGCACTGGCGCTGCTGTTTCCCATTGATTGGCCGGAGCCGTTCGGCCTGGTGATGATCGAGGCCATGGCCTGTGGTACCCCCGTCATTGCCTGGCGCAACGGTTCGGTCCCTGAAGTGATTGAAGAGGGGATAACTGGGTTCGTCGTCGACAGCGTGAAGGAAGCCGTACAGGCGGTCGAACGCGTGGCTAACCTGAGCCGCTATCAGTGTCGCAGCATGTTCGAGGAGCGCTACGATGCCGCCCGCATGGCCCGGGATTACCTGGAGGTCTATCGGCGGCTGGTGCATGCTGGTGCTGAGCTGGTGCGGCCTGCCCTGCACGCCGACTATCCTCTGTCGCGCCCGGCGGCACACAGCCCTGATCGGCATAAACCGTCCCGGCCGCACGTCCCCCTCCTGGGGGCGCTACCTAGCATCAAGTCGTATGCTCTCGAAGCAGACAGTACGGGTGCAGGTATCGCCCAAGCGCACATAGGAAAGCGATGATCCCACACAACATACACATCACAGAGGACCGCTGGATAGGGGCCGGACAGGCCACGGTGAAGACCAGCGTGGACGGTGGTCCCTACCACATCCTGGCTGCTTCCAGCCTGGCGGACGAGCGCACCCGAGTGCTCAAGCATGGGGACACGTTTGCCGTGTTCGATCACTACGGCGACATCAAGGCCGGCGGGCTCGGCGAGGAAGGACTGTATCACGAAGACACCCGCTACCTCTCCTGCTTGTTGCTGGAGTTGGAGGGGAGCCGACCGTTTTTCCTGAGTTCGACGGTCCGAGACGAAAACGACCAGCTAGCCGTCGCCCTAACCAACCCGGACCTCCTCCACGACGGCCAGACGCGGGTGTCGCTCGGCACGTTGCATATCGCGCTGAAGAAGTTTCTCTGGCAGGGGGTCTGCTATCAGCAACTGCAAGTCAAGAACCACGGGCTCGGGCCGGTGGAAACTTCCCTCGCGCTGCACTTCGCGGCGGACTATGTGGATATCTTTGAGGTCTGCGGTCGTAGGCGGCAGGCCCGGGGCGAGGACCTGCGACCCGAGGTGGCCGACAGCCGCGTGGTCCTCGGCTACCGGGGCCTGGACGGTGTCGTGCGCCGTACCCTCCTGCAGTTCGCGCCACGGCCTTCCCTAGTGACCGCCTCCACCGCCCGGCTGGATCTGTCGTTGCAGCCGCAGCAGGAGGCCACGTTCGACTTGACGGTCGGCTGCGAACGCCAACCCTCGACCGCGCGGCTGCTCGCCTTCGATGACGCTCGGACCGAAGCCGAGGCCGACCTGGAACGGTCCAATGCCTGGTCCTGCCACCTCCACACGTCGAACGGCCAGATCAACGCCTGGGTCAGCCGGGCGGTGTCCGACCTGCACATGATGACGACCGAGCTCGCCACGGGGCCGTACCCCTATGCCGGCCTGCCCTGGTTCAACACCCCCTTCGGGCGGGACGGGATCATGACCGCGCTGGAGTGCCTGTGGTTGCGCCCTGGTCTCGCCAGGGGCGTGCTGGCGTACCTGGCCTCCACCCAAGCCACGGAGGTTATCCCCGAACAGGATGCCGAGCCCGGCAAGATCCTGCACGAGACCCGCCAGGGCGAGATGGCCATACTGAAGGAGATGCCCTTCGGTCGCTACTACGGCAGCGTCGACGCTACGCCACTGTTCGTCCTGCTGGCGGGCGCCTACTACGAGCGGACCGGCGACCGGGCCTTCGTGGAGTCCCTCTGGCCTCACCTGGAGGCGGCCCTCCTCTGGATCGACGGCTATGGGGACCGGGACGGCGACGGCTTCGTGGAGTATGACCGGCAATCGAGCAATGGTCTGCTCCACCAGGGGTGGAAAGACTCCGACGATGCCGTCTTCCATGCGGACGGTACCCTGGCCCGGGGCCCTATTGCGCTGTGCGAGGTCCAGGGCTATGTCTATGCCGCCCGCCGGGCCGGTGCGGCGCTGGCTGCTGTTCTGGGCCGCGGCAGGCAGGCGGCGGAGCTGGCACAGCAGGCCGAGACGCTGCGGCAACGGTTTGAGCGGGCCTTCTGGTGCGAGGAATTGTCCACCTACGCCCTCGCCCTGGATGGGGACAAGCGGCCCTGCCAGGTGCGGACTTCGAACGCCGGGCAGTGCCTGTTCACCGGCATCGTGAGCCCGGAACGTGCTCGCCGCGTCGCCCGGACCCTCCTTGGTCCTGAGTCGTTCTCCGGTTGGGGCGTCCGCACCGTCGCGACGACCGAAGCACGCTACAACCCCATGTCCTACCACAACGGCTCCGTCTGGCCCCATGACAATAGCCTGATCGCGCAAGGCCTCGCCCGCTATGGCCTGGGAGATCTGGCGCTGCAGATCTGGACGGGGATGTTCGAAGCTGGTCTGTACTTCGATTTGCACCGGATGCCGGAGCTGTTCTGTGGCTTTCCCCAAGCCCCGGGCGAGGGACCCACCCTATACCCGGTCGCGTGCACCCCACAGTCCTGGTCGGCCGCTTCGGTGTTCCTCCTGTTCCAGGCCTGCCTCGGCTTGGAAATCAATGGGCCTGAAGCGCAGGTATACTTCACCCGTCCGCACCTGCCAATGGCCTTGGATGAGCTGCGGATTCACCATCTCGAGGTGGGGGGGGCGACCGTCGATCTGCTCCTGGTCCGCCACGAGCAGGACGTGGGCGTCAATGTGCTGCGCCGCGACGGGGACGTCCAGATCCTGGTGGTGAAGTGACTGGGCCGCACTCGTCGAGAGCATGGAGAGGCTGGGGGTGAGTCATCATATCGGGGTAGAACGCATCACCGTATCCAACGATACACCACATGGACGGTTGTCCAGTGGACTGGGGCCATGTACCCATCCCTGATGGCCCAATAACGGTAGTCATCGACGGCGGGTACGTCCGGGATTGAGACAAGAAGAGGCGGCACTTTGAGGTAATCGTTGGCAAAAGTACGCTCGCCTTCAAACGGAACGATGCCGACGAGGAACCCTCAAGCAAGTGTCTTGGATTCGTGCAGACCTTTGACACCAACCCGAAATGGCGACTCTATGGGGTGCCGAAGTCCCGAGGCTCTCAGATGAACCAACCCGCTACCCTTCTCTCCGACGGGGGTAGCACCGGACGCGACTTCCCGCGCTATCTCCATCCAGAGGCTGAACACATCTTAGAGTGGTTTCATGTCTCGATGAAGCTAACCGTTGAAGTGTGCCCTAAAAATTAGTTCTCCCATAGCTTGCGCTATGACGGTTAGGCTGCATAAAGGACCCGCTTGCGCAGGAGATCAAAGCTCGCAGGTCGCTGAGTACTCGGCAGGTGCGCACTGGGATCCACCGGCGGGCACTCACTGCCAGGGTAAGACGCAACCCTGACATGGTTGGGGCGTGCAGGGGCGGCTGGGATAGAGAACGTGAATAACCTTATAGTTCAGGTTCTTGGTGGTGAGAGGGCGGTCGCGGTGGCGGGACGAACGGCCTCCCCGCGACGGGCTGACATCATGCACTGAGTTGCGTGCATGGTTTGTGCGCCGGCCTGGGTGGTTCGGCGCTTGGGAGCGTGAGAGGTTCTACTGCGAAGGAGATGCTACCGATGATCCGATTTCTGCGTGTAATTTGGATGGCGGTCACGGCCGGGGCGATGCTCTTGACAACAGCAGGGGCGGCTCTGGCGATCCAACCGACGGTGGTCCAGATCGAGAAGAATACTGACGGCACCTACACCTACCACTTTAAAATTAAGATCGACGATTCGGTCACGGTGGAGTCTGGCAAGGAAGCGCCCAGCCCCGATTTCTTCACCATCTTCAACTTCGACGGCTTTGTTCCAGATTCAGCCAAGTCGCCAGAGGGCTGGACGTTCTCCACCTCGACCAATGGCGTGACGCCCCTCCGTGAGGGGAAGGCACTGGTCAACCCACTGGACGTCGAGGGCATTCCGAACCTGACCTGGAGCCGGACTGGGCCGGCGCTCAAGGGGCCGGTGGAGATTACCGGCTTCTCGGCTCGCACCAAGACGGCGGGCACGCTGGTCGGCGAGTACGGATCGCAGGTGACACGGCCGCCGGGCACACTCAATCCCAAAGAGCCCACGGAATCCAAGGAAGCGCGGATCGGCTCCATCACCACGCCGGAATTAAAGAAGCAGTGACAGCGGTGAGATGATTCTGCGCCACCTTCATGGCAGGTCGCGCCGAACCGTCCTGCCCCCCTTCCTTTTCACCTGCTCCGTCGCTTGAAGGTTCCGGAGTGAAAAGAGTGGGTCCGATCAGGCTCGAAGCGATCTCGGCCAGGTGATCCAGATCGTCGAGGAGTTGGTGAGGCAGAAGACGCGCTTCATCGCCATCAAAGAAGCATCCGCTTCGAGGGGAAGTAGGACATGCAGACCGAGGTGATGGGCGCCCTTCTCCGGCTGTTCGCAAGGGAAATTATTTCGCAGCGGACGAAGGAAGGACTCGTCGCCGCTTGGGCCAAAGGCCAGCTCCTCGGTCGTCCCAAGGAAGTTCCGAGGTGGTTTGTCGATACTCTCAGGGTCAAGGAGGACAGTGTGATGGACTATAAGATGGTAGAGACCATGAGAGATCTGGTCACTCAGATCGGCTGGATGATGGAGACAGCCTTCAGTGAGGAAAGCGACGTCATTGAAAAACTGCATCAGTTATTAGGTGAACTTGCAGCTGTCGGGGCAAGCCTTCAGGACACGGCCATTCAAAAAAAGAACCTGGATGGCCTTACCTTGAGCGAGATGTTTTTAATGCAGAACGTGACACAGCTTCTGTACGCGGCCAATGACTTCTCAATTTATTTGCGTGCGCCTAGTCTTGCTGAAAGAGGCAGGGGAGATCTAGGGCCGACGGCGGGGGATATGCACTTAGATCCAGACCTGGGGATCCTGATTACTTCGCGATTCCGCTGTACGATGGGCGAGTTTCTCTGGCTAGCCTAATACTCCTTGGATGACATGGATGATGATACCCGAACTGACCTGCCAAAGAAAATTCGCGACAGATTCGTTTTTTATGACCCCTTTATGTAGACTGGCCGCCTTTCTATGCCCTCTTTATGTCCTGCACGCTAGACTATTTCCCAACGTCACTCGTCAGCATCACCGCGATGGGCGGTCACCCAAATCCGGGTCATGTATCGTACCAGGGAGGCGTAACAATGTCTGTCAAGGGACGGCAATCTCGTCAAGCGCCACATAAAGCCCCGGATCGCGGGGACCGCTTGAAGGCCATCTTTAAACCAAGACGTGCGGTCGACCGCGAGCATTTCCCTGCCGGGAAAGTCTGGGGGGCTCGGCGCGCACGGCAACTGCTCGCAGATGCCTCTACGCAAGCCCCGGTGGATACGGCGGCGGTGGAGGAGGAAGGCTGTGCGCGATGTGGCCTGGAACCGCACGCGTGGAAGGGGCACAAAGGGCAAGGCTATCCCAGAGGCGGCGAGTGGTATTGCTGCCAGCTGTGCGCGGATGAGCATGAATGTCCCTGTCAGGGATGAACGTGGGGCTCCGAGCGTCAGCGGCAGTGACGGCATCCTGACACCTGTCGACTATTTTCGTCACTGCCTGACGGCTCAGCCCTTCCCCCAGCCCTCTTCACAGCTCGCCTCATGCCGCTAATGGCTTCATTGGGCGCACCATTTTTGGATGGGGCGGGGTCAGGTCCCAAGTTGGAACGGGAAATGCTCTAGCGGTTGGTAGCCGTCAGCTGTGTACGTGTCCGATGGGGGGCAACACGCCGCATAGTCGGGGGTGAGCGCTGAGCCATCGAACCCTAGTGGCTGTCTATCGTGGATGAGAGATGGTCGTCTACAACGGGCAAACGACAGAAAGCGGTCCTCGAACTTAACTTGTTGTGCCCAACCTGAAGTTCCAACATAGTCGTTAGCCCCGTGCCGGGAGCCCATGCATAGTCAGGACCTGCTGGCGACTGCCGGCGTCGGGCGGGACATCTTTGATCTTCACTCCTAACATCAGCGAGTATTCGGCGATATGAAAGATGCCATAATGGCTTTGAGCGAAGACGATCACATAGTCGAGAGTCTGTTCATGCAGCTGACGGCGCCAACGTTGCCATCCCACGGGTTCTTCGCCCACAGCCTCCCGTTCACACCGCAGCCGATACGCCGTCGCCAGGGCCCGGGCATCCGCGGTCACGGCCATATTGTCTTTGGCGGGCACCACAAAGATTATGCCGTGCTGGTCGAGCCACCACAGATCGGTGCCCGCCAAAAAGGCTTTATCAAACACAACTTTATGCAGGCGGGCAACGCCGGCCAGATTGGCCTGAGCTTGGGTAACCATCGCCCGGGTCCAGAGCGCCTCATGCTCATGAATCTTCGCCACTTTGACTGCCAAAGGAATCTTGGTCACCGCATCAATCAAGAGGAGCACTTTCCAGCCATAGACGGTCACCTCGAGCTCCTGCACCCGCCCTCGCTTATCTTCGATGCGCCTCTTGCGCGTCACCTGGCCACAGCCGCGATAGCGTTCGGTGGTCGCCAGATCGGTGGCATCGGCAATGCCCGTGACCTTGGTGCCAAAGACGCCTGCCTGCGCCAACGCTCGGATGCCCCCGTTGAACACCCCTTCCAAATCTTGCAGGTTCCACTTCACGATATTCTGGGCCAGAGCGTCTGGGCAGATGGGCCCTGGGAGCCGCTCCCCTTGCCGCTTGGTCGACCCCCGTTGGCACACGCCGTGTGGTCTTCATCGCGGTGCCGGATGAGGAAGGCAGGTTCGTCCAACGCACGGTGACGCTCGGTCCGCTCATCGGCGAGTCGTATCCCGTGCTCCAGGGGCTTGAACCTAGAGCCGTGGTGATGACGGAGGGGAGTTTTTTCCTCCGGGCGGAGAGCCTCAGGAACGCGCCGGCCGGCTAGCCGGCGTCTGGTGTGCTGCACAAGGAACGTGGCTGGGCCGACGCACGGACGTGCAACAGCAACCGTGAAGGAAGCGAGACCCCCGCGCGTCGTGGGGTGAGCACTCCGACGGATGAGGAGTGCTGCTTGAACATCTCCCCCCGCAGCGGTCTGGAGGGAGAACGGATGTATCGCGAGACCGCCGAAAGCGATCAAGAGAATCGTTTACTATGGAGGAGACTCAGATGATGCGAGTGCTTAAGAGCGAGATGAAGTGGTGGCGAACCATCGTAGCGGCGGTGGCCGTGCTGGGATTCATGGCGGTGATCTCTCCGCCTGTTGGCTCAGCCCAACCAGGGGGCAACATCGAGCTGCAGATCCGCGAGGCGAAAACACCGGCGGATCACCAGGCCCTAGCCGCCTGGTATGAGAAAGAAGCGCAGGCGGACCAGCAGCTCGCCAGCAAATATGTCCTGATGCGGGAGGTGTACGCCGCCGCCCGCAACATGGAACGAAAAGACCAGGCCGGCGAGCAGTATGCCTTTATCGCCAAGAAATACCAGGCAATGGCCCAGGAGTATGAGAGCTTAGCCGCCATGCACAGAATGGTGGCCGAGCAGCTCAAGTAAGCTAGCCCTTGCCCGGTGGAGGTGCCACCATCAGGGCAAGGGTCATGCCCTTCAAGGCATGCAGGTCGCAGGTATGTCCTGCAGGTCAACGGCGACGTGGATGAGGTCACACACGTGGTGGGGGACGCAATCCCTCACGCCTCAAGAAAGGAGGGCTTCGATGAAGCGGACGATGATCGTCGGTGCCTGTCTACTGGTGTTGGTCCTCATCGGCTCTCCCCTCGTCATGGGCGGGCAGATGCCCATGGGGGGCCAGGGGGGCGCGCAGGAGCAGCCATCTGGCCAGCAGCCCATGATGGGTCGGGGCATGATGAGCATGATGGGCGGCGGCCAGATGGACCCCAAGGCGATGGCCCGGATGCTTGAGCTGCGAGGGGACCTGCTGAAGGCCATGGGAGAGGTGATGCTGAAGCACGCCAAGGCCATGGAAGCAGGCCAGTGACGGTCGTCTCCGTCCCTTGGTCTCCTGCCGAGGGATGATGGTTCGCGGGCGGAGAAGCACAAACCATAGCGACACAGGTGGAAGGAGCCGATGACCAGCGAGTACGTCGACAGTTGGGCGAAGACACACGCCAGTGTGGTGGCGGAGTGGATGAAGGACAACCCGGGTACACCGCAACCAAAGGCCGCGGATTTAGCCGTCGTGTTCTTCAAGAGCTTCTCCGAGGAGAATCCTGCCCGGTTCCCTTCAGCCGTCACGCAGACAGGCGCCGATGGCAGCACTCAAACGACCATTGCAGCGGTGGCGGAGGGGGCGGATATTCAAGCGATGTTCTTTGATATGTGGCGCCAAGAGCATCCGGATGCCGATCTGTCGGACGTCCCCGGCGATTTGGTGACCGCGTCCGGCTCTGGACTCGACCCCCACATCACGCTGGAGAACGCCAGCTTCCAACTCGATCGCGTCGCCACCGCCTGGGCGAAGGACACAGAGCGTGACGCGGCGAGCGTTCGCAAAGAAATCGACCAGATCTTGCAGGAGCATGCGGCGGCGCCCTTGGGTGGGCTCGCCGGTGAAAAGTTGATTAACGTCCTGCAAGTCAATGTTGCGCTCCGTACGCGGTACGGAGCGCCTCAGTAGGCTGGCGACAGTGGCGACAGTTTCGTGGGTACGGTCGCTGGCCATGCATCGGCCACCTCGGCGTGATCAATCTGCTCCTGGGCGTTCGGCAACTCGCATAGGAGAACAAGACATGACCGCACCTCGGAAACCTGTCGGGCGGCAATGGGGTGCCATAGTCAAGGAGATAAATGTGCAACCCTTGACGGCAGACCTCGTGGACACGTTCATGGTCGGGGTATCCGATCGGTGAGGCGACGATACGCCCGGCTACAGAGCCCCGAGCCGAACGGGAGGGGTCATATGCGTGAACCAGTGCTGCGCGTGTTAGTGGTTAACCATGAGCCGCACCTCCGGCGCTTGCTGCGTACCAGCTTGCGGGCGCAGGGCTATCGAGTGCTGGAGGCCGCCACTGGCCAGGAGGCCATCGCTCGGGTGGCAGCCAGGCGACCGCATGTGATCCTATTCGATCTGGAGCTGCCCGACCTGGATGGGCTGGAGATCCTCCGCCGCCTCCGCGACTGGTGCACGGCGCCCATTATCGTGGTCTCCAGTCGTGAACGGGCGCAAGAAAAGATCGCGGCCCTGGACGGCGGCGCTGATGATTATGTCGCGATGCCGTTGAGCCTGGAAGAGCTGCTGGCCCGTATCCGGGCGATCATGCGTCGCCAGCTGCGAGCCGTGGTCGCCGAACCGGTGTTTCGGTCCGCTCGATTAACCGTGGATCTGGCCAAACGGGTCGTCCTGGTGGACGGTTGCCAGGTTAGACTTACCCCCACGGAATATGAGGTGCTGCGCCTTTTCGTCATCCATGCGGGCGAGGTCGTCACGCACCGCCAACTCCTACGCGAGGTACACGGCCCCGCCGGCGTGGACGACATGCATTATCTGCGGGTGTATATCAGCCAGCTCCGTCGGAAGCTTGAGCCGGATCCGGCTCAACCGCAGTACCTCCTCACCGAACCGGGGGTCGGGTATCGCCTTCGCCTGCCGGAGGAACACTCACACGCAACAACGTTAACACCTCCCGCCACCCGCCTCTAATTCAGAATGACAGTCCGACGCGCAGCCAGTATACCCTCTGGCCTAAGCTCATCTGCCGGTTCTGAGGTGGTCTCGAGATCTCTGTACCCTACAGCGCCACGGCCGCGGTGACAAGGTCTGCAGCCCCGCGGCCAGAAAACCAGCGCCCCTTGTCAATTGGTCATCGGGGCCACCAGGGATCGTCCATCTCATGTTCCAATCGCCACCGATCCTCCTGCGCTATTCTAGATGTCACATACTCGTCCAAGTGCATTACGCAGACTCTAGAGTCATCGCTCTGGCCTGAGTCACCGGTGGAACTGGCGTGTACAATAGCCTTAACGACCCCGTCGACGAACCAGTCGTCCACCACAATTTCCACCCGAAGCTTGGGTTGCTGTACCCGGAACTCCGTGCCGCGATAGATCGTCGTACGACCTGATTCCCGCCCGTCACCCATCACGTGGCTGACGGAAATCAGGCACGCCTCCTGCTCATGAAGAGCGGCCTCGACCGCTTCCAATTTCTCAGGCCCAATGATGGCGATGATCAGCTTCATAGCTCCTCCCTTTCTCCAAGAGCATGGAACAGAAACAAGTTGCCCTGCGCCACCGCACACGGTGGCGTGGCTTCTCCATGACCTTGCCCCCCGCGCCTGTTAACACGGAGGCAAAGAGTGCATGTGTGTTTCCTGTCCGTACTAGAGCGGTTTGCAATCGGATGGAGGGAGTCAACCCCAACGAACGTTAAAATGGAGTGCGTACCCACTCTTGGCACCATACATGCGAGTGAACGCCACTATAGATCTCGCACCTGTGCCGTGGACAGGCCCCGCTTCTAGACATAGTGAGGCTTCCTGGTACGATCCAGGAACCGGATCTGCGCCTACACCTCAGCTCGGTGAGGCACGCGACTGATGCTGGAATGTACTATAATGAGTGAGATATCAGGATATCGTAAAAAAATGGCCAGGCGGCATCAGGAGGGTATCAAAAGCACTGTCGTCTAGCAAGTGCAACAACACGGCCACAAGGCGTGGTTACCTCATTCGTGCCCATGTCACCACAAAGCATAGCGGGGGGAGGACTGCACCACGCTGTGAAGTGCATCATCCGTCCCATGCTTTGGCAAGTATCGAGGCCCATCACACGCTCACGGAACTTTCCCCAAAACTGCCCTCAGCGGGCCGCGGCAGATATTCGGTATAGCCCGGCACGCCCATTTCGGGCACATCAAGCCCTTCCAGCTCGACCTCTGCCGGCACGCGATTCCCGACGAGCATGTCGACGATTTTGAAAAAGATCATAGAGGCGACAAAGATAAAGACGAAGCTGGTCAGAGCACCAATGATCTCCGCCATCAACTGTGAAGGGTCGCCATAGAATAGCCCCCGGACCGTCCCCGCCACACCATTCAACCCGTCACCGTAGGTTCCATCGGCAAACAGGCCGAGACTGATGACCCCCCAGGCTCCACAGGTGCCGTGGACCGAGATCGCGCCGACAGGATCATCGACCTTCAGTCGTCGTTCGAGGAAGAAGGCGCTTTCCACCACCAGCACCCCGGCGACCAGGCCAATGATGACCGCTGAGGGACTATTCACAAAGGCACAGGGGGCGGTGATCGCCACCAGTCCAGCGAGCATCCCATTCGCCATCATGGTGGGATCCGGTTTCCCGACCTTGAACCACATGTAGATCATGGCCATCACCGCACCCGCCGCAGAAGCCAGCATGGTATTCACGGCGATGACGGCAATGCGGAGATCGGTGCCGGCTAAGGTGCTGCCCGGATTAAACCCAAACCACCCGAAAGCCAGAATGAAGGTGCCAAGGATCGCCATGGGAATATTATGGCCCGGAAGGGGCATGGGTCTCCCATCATGCGTGTATTTGCCAATCCGAGGACCGAGGGCAATCGCCCCAGCGAGGGCGCACACGCCCCCCACCATATGGACAACAGAGGAGCCCGCGAAATCGACATGGCCATGCCCTATCCCAAAGTTCACTCCAAGTTGGGACAGCCACCCTCCGCCCCAGACCCAATTGCCAAAGAGCGGATAAAGGAACATGGACATAAAGAGCGTGTAGAGAAAAAAGGAAAGGAACTTCCAGCGCTCGGCCATCGCCCCAGTGGGAATATAGTTGGCCGTATCCATGAAGACCTTCTGAAAGAGAAAGATGGCGAAGACTCCGACGTCATACGTCGTGCCGGAGAGGAAAAACCCTTTCAGACCAAAGAGGCCCCAAGGTTTGCCGAAGAGCGTGAGGGTGGCCTCGGTATCCAAAACCGCAGGCCCTCCCAGGGTACCAATCGCCCCCAATCCCCCAAACATGAGGGCGAATCCCATAATCCACCATCCCAGTGTGCCCGCGGCGTACACCATGAACACCATAGAGACCGTGTGGCTGACATTTTTGGCCCGGGTAAAGCCAGCAGCCACCAGAGCAAATCCAGCTGCCATGAACATCACCAGGTAGCCGGTGCTCAGGGTCCACGTCATGTTAATGGCGACCCGGTTGTGGCCGACCGCCTCGCCCAGCTCTGTAAGGGTCGGTTGACCCTGCTCCTTCGCTGGTACGTCGGCGATCGTCCCAGTTTGAGTACCGCTAGGATCACCTGTCGGAGGTTCCTGGGCACACGTATAGCTCAGCGACCACACCAGCACCGTACACGCCACCAAGGCCATGATTACCCACGATCGTCTTCCCGCGTCCATTCTTCGCCTCCCTCCCATGTCTTCCACCAGTCACATCTCGCATGGAAGAAAAGCAGGTTCCGTGCCATGCGCAGGGCCCCCAATTTCCACGGACCGTCAGGCGGAAACAGCCTAATGGCCTAACTGCGATCTGCGGGCGCGAGAATACGAAGCTCCCACTGAACATTTTTTGCGCATGGCCGTCCGCTCATGATGAAAATCTGGGCAGAGGAGGAGACCGTCACACGCGTCATGCCTCCAACACTTTGGACCATTGCATGGCAGGGCTCAGCGCACTAGCTCGCCAAGCCGTTCGCGTCAGCTGCCGCGTGGTTGAAAGATCCACCGCAGGCCCACTGGGGTGACCAGCGTCGTGACTAGAACCATCAACACGACTGCCGAGAACAGGCCCTGTGAAAGCAAGGGCTGGCCGTCGAGTGAGAGCGTGGTGCCAATCCCGGCGAAGATCAAGCCCACCTCGCCGCGAGGAATCATCCCGATTGCTACGGCCAGACGGTCAATTCCACCTCCCAACACCCCCAAGGCACAGGCCAGCTTGCCGACGAACGCGCACAGAATCAGTACCATGCCGAACCCCAGCGTTGCTAGACTGCCCAGGCTTCCCAGGTCCACCTGGGTCCCCATCAAGACAAAAAAGAGCGGAACAAAGAGGCTGGCGAGCGGATGCAGGAGCTCCGCTACCGCCACGATCAATCGAACGTCCGCAGCTTCGAGAGTGACGGCCCCCTCCAAAAGAGTCAAGATGCCATCGCGACCGAATTCAGCTTTCTGTTCTGAGGTGGCGTTGTGCCGTGACCTATACAGGGAGATTGACGCTGCACTCTTGAGCACGGGGGATCCAGTCTCGATCCAGTAGGCCTTCAGATGTGGTATACTCCTGACTGCACACCATGCATAACCAGTAGGGGTGTCTCACGATGCCGCAAGGAACGCCTGATCCAGACCTTCGTCCTTCCCCCGAAGCATTGCTCTCGGCCGCAGAGCAAGAGGGGCGCGGACGGCTGAAGATTTTTCTCGGGGCTGTCCCTGGGGTCGGGAAGACGTATGCCATGCTCGAAGCCGCCCAGGTGCGCAAGCGGGAGGGCATTGATGTGGTCGTTGGCGTCGTTGAGACGCACGGCCGGCTTGAGACTGAGGCTCTGCTTCACGACCTGGAAATCATCCCTCGACGCAAGCTCGAATATCGCAACCGGACGTTCGATGAGATGGACCTTGATGCCATCCTGGCGCGGCAGCCTCAACTGATCCTGGTGGATGAACTCGCGCATACCAATATCCCTGGCAGTCGCCATCCCAAGCGCTATCTCGATGTCGAGGAATTGCTCGCCGCCGATATTGACGTGTATACCACGGTCAATATCCAGCATCTAGAAAGTCTGAACGATACTGTCGCCCAGATCACCGGCACGCGCGTGCGAGAGACCATGCCCGACCGGATCCTCGATGGCGCCGCTGAGATCGAGTTGGTTGACCTGTCGCCTGATGAGCTGCTGCAACGCTTGCGTGAGGGCAAGGTCTATGTCCCCGAACAAGCGCAGCGAGCGATTCAGCGCTTTTTCCGCCTGGGCAACCTGACGGCACTGCGGCAGCTTGCCCTCCGTCGGACGGCGGAACGGGTGGACGAGCAGATGCAGACCTACATGCAAGCGCACGCCATCCCTGGTCCGTGGCCTGCCGGGGAGCGTATTCTGGTGTGCGTCAGCTCCAGTCCACACTCGCCGAGCCTGGTCCGCGCCGCCCGACGCATGGCCCACCGCCGCCACGCCGAGTGGCTGGCCCTCTACGTCGAAACCCCACGCCATCACCGCCTCTCCGACGCCGACCGCGACCGAGTGGCCCAGACGCTGCGCCTGGCCGAGCAATTGGGGGGTGAAGCCGTCACGATCCCAGGGCATAACGTCGCCGAGGACCTGATCCGCTATGCGCAATCGCGTAATGTGACTGAGGTGATCATTGGCAAGTCGCTGCGTTCGGGCTGGAGCAAGCTGTGGCGCGGGTCAATCGTCTATGACCTCATCAGCAAGAGCGGCAACATCGACGTCCACGTCATCAATGAAGCGGATGAGGGCCCCCAACGGACGCCGACATCCCCCGTCCTGCAGCGATCCGCCATCCATACGTATGTGCTGAGTGCCGCAGCGGTGTGTGTCGCGGGAGTGACGGCGAAGATTCTGGAATCGTTTCTGGCGTTTCCGAACCTCTCGATGGTCTTTCTGATCGCCGTGTTGTTCAGCGCCGTCACTTGGGGCCTCGGGCCATCGATCCTCGCCTCCATCCTGAGCCTGCTCGTCTATGACTTTTTCTTTGTGGCGCCGATCTTCACTTTCACCGTTGCCAACCCTCAAGACATTTTGGCGCTTGTCGTTTTCCTCATCACGGCGGTGCTCACGAGTAACCTGGCGGCACGCGTGCGCTATCAGGCCGATGCAGCTAAACATCGCGAGGCCAGAACGGCTGCCCTGTATGCTTTGAGCCGTCAGATCGCCGGAGCAGCTGGGCTGAATGATGTGCTGCGGGCGATCGTGACACAGGTCGCGCAGGTTCTGGGGGCAAAAGTCGTAGCCCTGCTGCCAGAGGCAGACCAGCTCGTGCTTAAGGCCGGACACCCCGCCGACATGCAGCTCACCGCAGCCGAACGCGCCGCAGCAACGTGGGCCTGGCAGCATAACCAGCCGGCCGGCCGCGGTACCGACACCCTGCCCGGCGGTGAGTGGTTTTACCTGCCGCTCGGCACAGCCCAGGGCACGGTGGGGGTCCTCGGCCTGCAATTCGAGACGCCGGAAGTGGTCATTTCTCCCGATCAGCGGCGGCTCCTGGAGGCTCTGGCAGGGCAGGCTGCGGTAGCAATCGAGCGCACGCGGTTGGTCCGGGAGATGATGCGAGCCCGGCTGCTCACCGAGACCGAACGTCTCCGCGATGCGTTGCTGTCGACGATCTCGCATGATCTGCGCACCCCCCTGGTGTCCATCATCGGCGCGGTGAGCAGCCTGTTGACGTATGAGGTAACCTTTGATGAAGGCGCACGCCGGGAGCTACTCCTGACCATTCAAGAGGAGGCCGAACGACTGAACCGCTTCGTCGGCAATCTCCTTTATATGATGCGTCTGGAGTCTGGTGCTATCGAGCTCAGACGCGAATGGATCGAGATCGGCGACGTGATTGGTACCGCTCTGTCTCGGCTCACCCGAGCACTCGGCCAGCATCAGCTCGTCGTCGAGGTCGATCCGGATCTGCCCATGCTTCGCCTCGATTTTGTGCTTGTCGAGCATGTCCTGGTCAATCTGTTGGAGAATGCCGCCAAGTACTCCCCGCCGCAGACCACGATTCGCGTCAGGGCGCGGCGCGAGGGGCAATCGATTGCGTTTGAGGTCGCTGATGAGGGTATAGGCATCCCTGCAGGCGAGCGCGAGCGTATTTTCGACAAGTTTTACCGCGTCCAGCGGGGTGATCGACAGGGGGCTGGTACCGGGCTAGGGCTATCGATTTGCCGGGGCATCGTCGAAGCCCATGGTGGGCAAATCACTGCCACAAGCCCAGCGCATGGCCAAGGCTCTGTCTTCACGGTGACGTTCCCACTCGAGAAAGAATTGCCAACCATGGTGGAACGATAGGTGCCGCGTGACCACATCCTCCATCCGTGTCTTGGTTGTCGATGATGAACCGCAAATTCGACGCTTCCTCAGGACCAGCCTGAGCGCTCACGACTATCGCGTCATCGAAGCCACCTGCGGTCGGGAAGCCATCACCCTGACGGCCACCGAGCGGCCAGAGTTGGTGCTTCTCGATCTGGGGCTGCCTGACATCGACGGTTTGGAGGTCATCGATCGGCTGCGCGAGTGGTCCACGGTGCCGATCATCGTCGTCTCCGTGCGCGGGCAAGAGACGGAGAAGATCGAAGCCCTGGACCACGGGGCCGATGACTATGTCACCAAGCCGTTTGGCATGGGGGAATTACTCGCCCGCATGCGTGCAGCGCTGCGCCATCGACTGCAGGCAGAGCTTGACGAGCCAGTGTTCCATGCGGCAGGGCTTACCGTCGATCTGGGTAAGCGCATCGTGACTGTCGATAGTCACGAGGTGAAACTCACACCAAAGGAGTACGATCTGCTCCGCATCCTGGTGACGCACGCCGGCAAGGTCATCACCCACCAACATCTGTTGCGCGAGGTATGGGGGCCAGGCTCGCTGCACGAAACGCATTACCTGCGGGTGTATATCGGGCAACTCCGCCAGAAGCTCGAACCTGATCCGGCACAGCCCCGTTACATCCTCACCGAGCCGGGAGTGGGCTATCGTCTGCGGATGGAGGACGAGGGGTAACTGTGATGTCCCGCCAGGCTGGGTGGTTCACCGGGAGAGAGGCGTAGGCACTACCCTCAGGGGCGCGTGGACCGGTGGCTTAGTGTGGCTGATGTGCTAAAGGGGTTCACCAAAGGAGAGGGTGACGGCCGTACCCTCTCGCGACTCAAACGTGAGCGTCCCATGCAATTGTGCCGCGAGCAGGTGGACGAGCCGCAAGCCTAAGGAGGCAGTAGTGTGGACATCTAGTCCGGGAGGCAGGCCCGCCCCGTCATCACGCACAGTGAGCACGTAGGGGCACTGAGGATGCCGGCGAAGGGTGGCCCTGATGGTGCCGCTCCGGCCTCCAGGAAAAGCATGTCTGACGCAATTCGAGAGCAATTCATGGAGCAACAATCCGCAGGGGATGGCGGTTTCGATCGGCAGGTACACCTCCTCAGCGCTGATCTCCAAAGCTAGACGCCCCTGACCAACCCGTGACGACCGGACCACCCTCGTCGCCAAGTCCCGGAGGTATTCGGCAAAATTGATCTGGGCCAGAGTCCCGGATCGGTACAATTGTTGGTGAATGAGCGCCATCGTTTGAATGCGCGCTTGACTCTCCTCGAAGGGCACGCGGAGCTGGGGATCGGCAATCATATGGGCCTGCAGACCGAGGAGGCTGGACACAACCTGCAAGTTGTTTTTGACGCGGTGGTGAATCTCCTTGACCAGCATCTCTTTTTCCTGCAGTGACGCTTTAAGGTATGCCTCCACCTGCATGCGCTCGGTGATATCGCGGGCAATGGTGGCGGCGCCAATAATGCGGCCATTGGCATCTTTGATGGGAAAAATCGACAGCGAAACGTCCAGCCGCTGGCCGTCCTTACGCACTCTGACGGTTTCCACATGCTGCAGGCGCTCGCCGTTGCGCAGGTGGGCCAGAATGGCTGGCTGTTCATCAGAGCGCTCCGGTGGCATCAGTAGAGCCATCGGCTGTCCAATGACTTCACTTGCGCTATAGCCATAGAGCCTCTCCGCCCCTGCGTTCCAGCTCGTGATCACCCCCTCTATGGTCTTGCCGATGATCGCATCATCCGAGGAGGCCACGATCGCCGCCAGTTGGGCTTGCGCTTCGTCGGCCCGTCGATGCTCGGTCACATCGATGACCATGACCCCAACCCCCAGAAGCCGTCCATCGCTGGTGCGGACAGGATAGTAGCTAGCCAACCAGTAGCCCTGCTCCAGCGGGGCGGTCGGTTTCTCACCGCATAACTCTACGTTCACCAGGGGCTCGCCCGTCTGCAGGACCTGGCGGTGCAAGGGCTCCACGATGGGAGTCAAGGCCGGGAGCACCTCGCGCAAAGTGCGACCCAGGTGGGCCTCCGGGGGCAGCCCGTTGATGGCCGCAAGGGCCTCGTTAATCCGACGGAAGCGCAGGTCTGGGTCCATGAACGCGAACCCGACCGGTGCGGTGGTCAGGAGCGTATTCAGGAGCGCCAGCGACTCCTCCGCTGTGGCGCGAGCCTCCTGAGCTTCCTGGTAGAGGTGTGCCTGCTGCGTCTCGGCACGCTCACGCTCGGCCACGGCGGCCGCCAACACCAAACTTGTCACGGTCACAACACAGATGAAGACTTGCAGCCACAGTAAACTGGCGTGTACCGTGTCACGGGTGAAAGGGCCCATCCCTTCGGCTGTCCCCGCAATGGCCACGACCGACACGAGTCCGAGTGTGGTAACCACCCCAGGGGGGCCGAAGCGGAGCGCGGCCCAGGTGAGAACGGGGAAGACAAGGTAGGAGATCTCCAGTACTGGGGCAGACCACAGGCCACCGAACACGATCAGGCTGACGGCGACGACTGCGAAGAGCAGAGCCCCAGCCTCCAACAGCTGCATGCGTGGCAAGCGGCGGCGCGGCCAAGTGCTCCAGACGAACACGAGTGGGGCCACGATCAGTGCACCCATAGCATCTCCTAACCACCACGTCCACCAAGCTCTGCCATACGATGCAGCAGGAATCAGGCCACCCCACCAACCACTTGTGACCCCGATGGTGGCGCTGACCAGCGGGCTCACGCCCGCCGCCAGGATGACGAGTCCAAGGACATCCTGCAACCGATCCAGGACTGGACGGAACCTGACTACTCGACGCAGGAGCAAGGCCCCCAGCAGGGCTTCAAGGGTGTTGCCGACGGCGACCCCACTGGCGGAGAACACAGGAGCGCCAGCCCATATATTAATCAGCAGGGCACCCAGCGCGATGCCGGGCCAGAAGCGCGCGCCGTACAATGTCAGGGCGGCCAGGGCGATGCCGGTAGGGGGCCACACCACCGTGGCGATGCCGCTTACGGCATCGAGCGACAGGCCCAGCGCGGCCGTGCTGACATAGATGCCCCACAGTAACCCCATGCCTACAAGGTCAGACCAGGAGTAGTCCCTCATGGGGTTCCTCCGCAGGTGGAGAGCATCATCTCCCTATCGACCCTCCCTCGTGGGTCACTCCATGGGGAAGGTCGATGGTCGCACCGCGAAATTGCCGAAGCGAGTGTAGCATAGCGTTGACTGTAGTGGGGCAAAAAAACGGCAGAGACGATAGGAATCTACGATAACTCTTGACATCTACATGTGACGTATCGAGAACATCCGGGCGTTTGCTCGTGTCTGTTCCACTGCCACTCCCAACTCGAGATATGTGTGCGGTCTGAATCTTTGCTGCCGCCTCGTAAGAGGCCACTTGCCAAGGGGGCGGCATCCATAGCGGCGATACAATCTCAGATAGCCTTGCGCAAAAATAACCGATCGGTGTTCACTGCTGAGCAGCATTTCAACCAGCTAAAAGTCTTTGCGGAAAAGGGCCTGACCGATCACCGAAGCCCCTCCGCTGCGTAATCCCGCGCATACCCGTGGCCTGCCCTGGTGATGGGTGTCTTGAGGTTTCGACCCTCTATCATGCTGCTGAGCCGGCGGAGCCCATGGTGGCATTATTCTTGCCCGCAGGGCAAGGTGGGCCGGTCGGGATTGTAGCCCCCTCAAGACCACAAGATCATTGGTCCCTGTACCCTCAATGCTAAAGCACCTCAGCTGCGTATCAGCGGCTTGACGCCATTCATAGCGCGACACTGCTTGCCAAATCGCCTGTAGTAACGAGGGAGAGATGCTCATGACGAAGCCGGCCATCTTGATTGTCGAGCCCAAGGCCTCGGTGCGTCAGCGTTTGAAGACGCTGTTACTGCCGTATGGATCCGTGGTCGAGGCCCTAGAACCGACCGACGCCATCCGTATCTTTCATCGTCAATCCCCTGATCTTATCCTCGTGAATGCCTCCTTGCAAGCCGCTCACGACGGCCTCGCACTGGCGCAACACATCAGGAAGCAGCACAACACGATGCCGCTCATTCTGCTCACGGCCAACGGCTCCGAAGCGTTGGCCGTGGCAGCACTCAGGGCCGGAGTCAACGATTATGTCAAGCTGCCAGTGGCGCCAGACGAGCTACTCTCGCGTGTCCGGATCCAGCTCTCCAGCTTGCGTCGGCCATCAGCCTCAGTGCCCGGTGAAATGACCGCCGAAGGCCGCCCCCCGGCGCATACTTGGTGGGTGACAGCCCATCGATGCAGCAGATCAAAGCTTACATCGAAAAAGTCGGCGCCACAGATAGTAACGTCCTCATCACCGGCGAGACCGGCACCGGCAAGGAGCTCGTAGCTGATCTCATCCAGCAAACCAGCCCACGTCGACCGCAGCCGTTTGTCTGCATCAACTGTGCGGCGATCCCGGATACATTGCTGGAGAGCGAGCTGTTTGGCTACGAAAAGGGAGCGTTCACGGGGGCCGACACGGCGAGTGAAGGTAAGTTGAAGCTCGCGGATGGAGGAGCGATTTTCTTCGATGAGATCGGTGATATGAGCCCCTACGCGCAGGCCAAGATCTTGCGCGCTATCGAGAGCCGAGAGGTGTATCGGTTAGGGGGGAAACGCCGCATTCCCCTCAACGTCCGGGTGCTCGCCGCGACCAACCACGACCTGGAGCAGTCGGTGGCCCGGGGGGAGTTCAGGAAGGACCTGTACTTTCGGCTCAATGTTGCCCGCATTCACCTCCCCCCATTACGGGAGCGGAAAGAAGATATCGTGCCGTTATGTCATTACTACCTACGCACTTTGAATCAGCACTTCGGACGGCAAGTGGAAGGGTTCACCGACGAGGTGTTGGCCCGCCTGATCCGTCACGATTGGCCAGGCAATGTGCGTGAATTGAAAAACCTGCTAGAGGCCACCTTTGTCAATGAGCCGGCCCAGCGGATTTCGCTGACGGACCTGCCTCAGGAGTTCGGCCGGCAATCCACAGATACTGATCGCATCGCACCAGATGAGCGCCAACGTCTGCTCTCCGCCCTTTTGGCCACCAACTGGAATGTCAGCAAGGCCGCCCAACAACTTCGCTGGTCCCGCATGACGCTCTACCGCAAGCTTGAGAAATACCACATCGTCAAAGGGGGCAAAGGGGCAGAAGCCAGCACCAGGGACTCGCAAGACCCACTGTAACATTATCCCGTCGCTTGTGACAGTCATGTGACAGTCATGTGACAGCATGTTGTGACGGTTGATGCTTGGTAATCCCACGGGATAGATATGCTCCGGTGTCACACCCCTGTGACACTCAAGTCGCTGCAGCTCCACGCCGACGCCAGACCATTACGAAAAATCCATCGCGGGAATCAGTGCTTAGCTATAAGGGACTGACATGCCGAAGTCGGCATCCACTTTGCTGTCACACTCGCGTACGAGGCGGCGTTGCGGTTCTTGACCCAGCGCCTTCCGATGTACACCTAGAAACGCGCTAGCGGTGCGCATCGAGGTACTGATGAGTCAGGAAAACGAGTCCCAGCCAGCCACCGGTGAATTAGAGGGGCGCTACGCCAACTATTTCAAAGTCGGGCACAATGCCCTCGAATTCTTGCTCGACTTCGGCCAATTCTATGCTGAGAGCCAGGTGGCGCACTTTCATACCAGGATCATCACGAATCCGACTTACGCGAAAGCGCTGCTAGGCCTCCTCCGGGAATCGATTGCGCAGTATGAACAGACGTTTGGGGTCATCGATGGGACATGAAGCACAGCCTGTGCTGAGTGTAGCGAAGCATCGCAGGGTGAATGCCATCAATAGGGTTATGCAACGACTTCTAGCCATTTGAGAAGGGAGGGCGCCTATGCCCGTCACCCCCACCTATCCAGGCGTTTACATCGAGGAGGTCCCCAGCGGGGTTCGTACGATCACTGGGGTAGCCACGTCCATCACCGCCTTCATTGGCCGGGCCTTGCGCGGACCCGTGGACGAGCCTGTGACCATCTTCAGCTTTGGCGACTTTGAGCGCCAGTTCGGCGGGTTGTGGGTGGACAGTATGATGAGCTATGCCGTACGGGACTTTTACCAGAACGACGGCAGCCAGGCGATCATTGTACGCCTGTATCGAAACGCCGCCACAAACGCAGCCACCGCCCGCATTACGCTGCCGACCGAGCCCGGCACCCCCCCCTCTCCCACTCCGCCTGGTGACAATCTCTTCCTTGATGCCGCCAGCCCCGGTGCTTGGGGCG
>Ga0137403_10001124_pt1 | contig 33858 bp, 36 predicted proteins | sample CZOMad2_1_16fung_FD_122057 | JGI IMG/M metagenome (GOLD analysis project Ga0137403, IMG submission 122057) | Vadose zone soil fungal communities from Angelo Coast Range Reserve, California, USA - CZOMad2_1_16fungal (Hybrid Assembly) | ecosystem: Environmental > Terrestrial > Soil > Vadose zone... | reverse complement strand
GTCGCTGAAGGATCCGGCCCGTCTCTTCAACTCGAGTCTCGACGGAAACGTACGCCGCGCGATCGACATCCACGAAGAAGAAGAAGTTGACGCGTCCGCCTTCAAGACGCTCGTTCGCCAAGCGGTCGCCCTCAACAGTTCTGGCAAGTCGAAACCTTCATCTCGGTAGCACTGCTTGGGAATCATGATTCACGCTCTCAGCCTTACTGGCTTTGTAGCTGGGGCCCTACCCCTCCTGGCGTTTACGTTTTTTTCACCTGGTTTACGAGCCGAAGGAATTTGGGGATACGCATTCTTGACCCTTGGACTCCTTACGTTCGCAGGTCTCGCCATTTCGGCCCTGCGCCGCCGCTGGCTCTGGTCCTTGGTCGCAGTACAAGGTATCCTCCTGGGGCTGGTGCTGTATGAAACATTTTCAGATTCCGCTTTGTACATTGGCAGCTAACCACGCGTTCGAGGGCGGGCCTCCTGATCGCCGGATATTGCGCACAATGCGCTGACCTATCATTCCAGCGGACTGCCTTCGGCAGCCGTTGAACCAATACGTTAGGCATCTTCGGGCTCGGAGGCCACTTTGAAAATCTCGATGCAAATGAGCGTGATTCTCTCCGCGATCCTCACCACGATATGCTTTGGAGTCGCTATCAGCGGCTTCAGCTCTCTCGGAGATATTGCCGACCCGGTGCAAAGAGCCGACGGAAGCGGCTTTGCGTGGTTCTGGACATTTCTCGGGGCCGTTTCGCTGGCGTTCGGGGTTCTGGGTATGTGGATCGTGAAGACGCACAAGGACGGCAGGGATGGCCGGCCCGCTATCGATAGCCGACGCACCGATAAGGAACGTTAGAACCTGGGTCAGCCCTTGCCGGTGCTCCCGAATCCGCCCGCGCCGCGCTCGCTCTGGGCGAACTCCTCGACCACGTTCAGCTTCACCTGTACGACCGGCACGACGACGAGCTGCGCGATGCGGTCCATCGGGTTGATCGTGAACGACGCTCCGGAGCGGTTCCACACCGAAACCATCACCTGTCCCTGGTAGTCGGAGTCGATCAGCCCGACGAGGTTGCCCAGCACGATGCCGTGCTTGTGGCCGAGCCCGGAGCGCGGCAGCACGATCGCGGCGAGGCCGGGATCGGCGAGATGGATCGCAATGCCGCTCGGGACGAGCTCCGCGGCGCCCGGCGCGAGCGTCAGGGGCTGCTCGACGCAGGCGCGCAGATCGAGGCCGGCCGCGCCCGCGGTGGCGTATTGCGGCAATGAACCGCGCAGCCGGGGGTCGAGGACCTTGACGTCGAGCGTTCTCAAGCGAAGAGCCGCCTAGCGCCGTGGCAGCATCTTCGCGATGTGCTCGACCAGCTGCCGCGCGAGCGTGATCTTCGGCGCGCGCGCGAGCTGGTGCACGCCGGCGTCGTCGAAGAGCGTGAGCGCGTTGGTGTCCCTGCCGAAGGTCTCGTGCGCGAGGTTCGCCGCGAGCAGCGGAATGCCCTTCTTCATGCGCTTCGCCTGGGCGTTCGCCATCAGGTCCTCGGTTTCTGCGGCGAAGCCGACGCAGAACGGTCCCTTCGACAGGGCCGCGACCTCGGCGAGGATGTCCGGGTTCGGCGCAAGCTCCAGATTGAGGTGGCCGTTGCCGCGCTTGATCTTGTGCGGCTTGGGGTCCGTGGGGCGGTAGTCGGCGACGGCGGCGACGGCGATGAACACGTCCGCCTGCCTCGCCCGCTCCATCACCGCCCGGTGCATCTCGCTTGCGGTGACCACCTCCACGCGCTCGGCTCCCGCGGGCGGGTCGAGCGACGTAGCCCCGGAAACCAGCGTCACCTCCGCGCCCGCCTCGACGGCGGCTCGCGCCACCGCGTAGCCCATTTTCCCCGAGCTCTGATTCGTGATCCCCCGCACGGTGTCGATCGGCTCATAGGTCGGGCCGGCCGTGATCAGGACTTTTTTTTTGGAAAGCGCCCTCGGGCCGAGCGCGACCGCGACCTCGGCGAAGATCTCCCCGGGCTCGAGCATGCGCCCCATGCCGCCCTCGCGGTCGGCGTGATCGCCTTCCGTCGGCCCCAGGACGGCGACACCGTCGGCTCGAAGCCGCTCGACGTTCCGCTGCGTCGCCGCGTTCTGCCACATCTCGACGTTCATCGCCGGGGCGACCAGCAGCGGGCCGCGGCGGGCCAGGCACAGCGTCGAAAGCAGGTCGTCGCCGAGACCGTTCGCGACCTTCGCGAGAAAATCGGTCGTTGCCGGGGCGACCACGATGACATCGCGGTCGCGCGACAGCTCGATGTGGCCCATGCTGTCCGGCACCCGCGGGTCCCACATGTCGGTGAACACGGCCTTCCCGGAGAGCGCCTGCAGGGTGGCCGGGGTGATGAACCGGCACGCCGCCTCGGTCATCACCACGCGCACGTCGGCGCCGGCCTTCACGAAAAGGCGCGTCAGCTCCGCCGCCTTGTAGGCCGCGATGCCCCCCGTGATACCGAGCAGAATCTTCTTTCCGGAAACGTCGGTCATCTCGATTCGCGACGGCGCGTTAAATCGGAAACGAGGATTTTAAGCGAATTCCATGGCGATCACCGATTGGCCCCTGCAGGAACGGCCGCGCGAGCGCCTGCTCGCGCTGGGCCCGGCGTCGCTCGCCGATGCCGAGCTGCTGGCGATCCTGCTGCGCACCGGCGTGAAGGGTAAGAGCGCGGTGGACCTGGCGAGGCAGCTCCTCGGGCGTTTCGGATCGATCTCGGCGCTGCTCGAGGCGGGGTCGGCGGGCTTGGCGGAGATGCCGGGCCTGGGGGAGGCCAAGCTCGCGCAGCTCAAGGCGGCGCTGGAGCTGGCGCGCCGCGCACTCAGGGAGGAGATCTCCTCGCGCGACGCGCTCGCCTCGCCGCGCGCGGTTCGCGATTACCTGCGGCTCGCGCTCGCCGGGCGTGAACAGGAGGTTTTCATGCTCGTGTTGCTCGATGCTCAGCATCGCGTCATCTCGTCCGAGGAGCTGTTCCAGGGGACCCTGACCCAGACGAGCGTCTACCCCCGGGAGGTCGTCAAGTGCGCGCTGAAGCACAACGCGGCGGCCGTGATCTTCGCGCACAACCACCCTTCCGGGGTCGCCGAGCCGAGCCACGCCGACGAGATACTCACCCGTTCACTGAAGAGCGCTCTGGCGCTGGTCGACATCCAGGTACTGGACCACTTCATCGTCGCCGGGACCCGTTCGATGTCCTTTGCCGAGCGGGGATTGCTATAGGGGCGATTCTTCGTGCGCCGCGAGCGACATTTCGGCTTGAATGCCCCCTGAGTTCCGCCTATAATTCGCCCTCTTTCGAAAGCGGAGCGGCCATGGCGCGCGTCTGCCAGGTTACAGGCAAGAAACCCCAGGTGGGGCACCACGTGTCCCATGCCAACAACAAGACGATACGCCGGTTCTACCCGAATCTGCAGTACCGTCGCTTCTGGGTGGAGAGCGAGAAGCGCTGGGTCAGGCTGCGCATTTCCAACGCCGGCGTGCGCGTGATCGACAAGAAGGGCATCGAGACCGTGCTCAAAGAGTTGCGCGAGCGCGGCGAGATCTGATAACGGGGTCGACGATGAGAGAGAAGATCAAGCTCGAGTCCACCGCCGGGACCGGTCACTTCTACACCACGACCAAGAACAAGCGCACCATGCCCGAGAAGATGGAGATCAAGAAGTACGACCCCAAGGCGCGCAAGCACGTCATCTACAAGGAAACCAAGATCAAGTAGGACGACGCCACGCCCGGCCGGATGAGCCCGGTTCGAGCGAGAGTAAAAGCCCGCTACTGCGGGCTTTTTTGTGCGGCCGGGGCCGCCGCTGCCGCAGGGGCGGACGCCGCTTCGCCCCTCTTGTACACGATCTTCTTCGATCCGCCTTCGCAGGTCCCTACGACCCTGCCGTCCTCAGCGGCATCCTTGTCCACGATCGTCGTCGTAAACGCCGCCACCCCGTTGTTCTTGATCTTCGCGTCGATCTCGCCCTTGAGCTCCTCGCAGGGCTTGACCTGCGCCAGAACCGGCGACGCGATCAGCAACGACGCTGCGATTGCGATGAGACTTTTCATCTGATATCCCCTTTCATTCCCGGTTAATAGGCTCCGGAGCCTACAGCGCCAATATGCTACCGCGAAGCGCGCCCGGAAACAAAAAACCCGCCAATCGGCGGGTTTTTCGGGGTTCCCAGGCGGTCAGGCGGCGTAGCAGCGCAGCCGGCGGGAGAACTCCTCGAGATGGAGGATGCCGCTCGCCTCGGCACGGTGGCACCAGTCCTGCAACTGCCGCACCAGCTGGTCGCGCGAAGCGCTCGAACGCTCCCACAGCGAAGCGAGCTCCGAGCGCATCGAGTAGACGGTGTGCAGGGCGCGCGACTTCGACAATCCCTTGTTGAGATCGGCGCGTTCGGTTTCGCACAGCGATTTTTCATCGCGGTGCAGCCAGCGCTTCAGGCTCCGCAGGACGTGCGCGTCGTGCGGCGCGAAGCGGCGCAACTTGCCGAGCTCTTCGGCGTAGGTGCGTTTGAGCGACTTCGCGTAGGTCGCGAGCACGTCGTAGCGGTGCGTGATCACCGCCTGCAGGATCTCCGAATCCACGGCCTTGGCCTCGGTAAAGCGCGGCGTCGGCGCGATCTTCTTCACTTGCGCCAGGCCGAGCGCTTCGAGCAGGCAGATGTACATCCAGCCCACGTCGAGCTCGTACCACTTGTTGGAGAGCTTGGCCGAGGTCGCATAAGCGTGGTGATTGTTGTGCAGTTCCTCGCCGCCGATGAGGATTCCCCAGGGAACGATGTTGGTGCTCGCGTCCTCCGTCCCCCAGTTGCGGTAACCCCAGAAGTGGCCGATTCCGTTGATGACGCCGGCCGCCCAGAACGGGATCCACACGATCTGCGTCACGAGCACCAGCACCCCCGGCACGATGCCGAGCAGAACGACGTCGATCACGCCCATCAGGGTCAGGCCCAGGACGGCAAAGCGCGAATAGACATTGCGCTCGACCCAGTCGTCTGGCGTACCGTGGCCGTAACGCTCCATCGTCTCGCGGTTGTAGGCTTCCTTGACGTACAGAAACACCCCGGTCCAGAGCACGCGGTTGATGCCCAGGATCTGCGGGCTGTGCGGATCCTCGGAGGTCTCGCATTTGGCGTGATGCTTGCGGTGAATGGCGGCCCACTCCTTGGTCACCATGCCGGTCGTAAGCCACAGCCACAGGCGAAAGAAATGGCTCGCCAGGGGATGGAGGTCGAGCGCGCGATGCGCCTGGTGCCTGTGCAGGAACACCGTGACGCTCACGATCGTGACGTGGGTGAGCCCCAAAGCGACTAGGGCGACGCCCCACCAGGGAAGATCAAAAATCCCTGAAAACAAGATGTTAGACTGCATCTAGGTCCCCCCGGTCGAATCGATGGATTCTACGTGAATCCGGGCAAAGGGCAAGGGCATAGTGCCATTCGCGCCGCCACTCACCTTTCCCGGTCTGCGTCATGGACTTACCCCCCAACATGGACGCGAGGGGCGGCCGCAAGTTCCGCATCGCGAAACGTTCCTGCCATTCGGCGTATTCCAACCGCACATCAGGCGCCTCGCTCGAAGACGGCGGCAAAAAAACCGTCGGTGCCGTGGCGGTGTGGCCAGACCTCGAAATATTCACCCATGTTGAGGCCGATCCGCTCCTTCTCAAGTACGTTTACGGCAGGTACCAGCCGAAATTGAGCGTGGCTCGCAAGGAAATCCTCCGCGACCCTGCGGTTCTCCTCGTCGAGGATGCTGCAGGTCGCGTAGACCAGCCGCCCGCCGGGCTTCACCAGCCGGGCCGCGGCGGCGAGCAGCGACGCCTGCTTGTCCGCGAGTTCGACCACGTCCTCGGGCGTCTGGCGCCATTTCATGTCGGGATTGCGGCGCAAGGTGCCCAGCCCGCTGCAGGGCGCGTCGACCAGCACGCGATCGATCTTTCCCGCGAGGCGCTTGACGCGCGGGTCGCTCGCGCCCTCGATGCGCTGGGGATGGACGTTCGAGAGCCCGGAGCGCGCCAGCCTGGGCTTGAGGCCCGCGAGCCGCTTCGGGGAAATGTCGAACGCATAGAGGCGTCCGGTCGAGCGCATGAGCGCCCCGAGCGCCAGCGTCTTGCCTCCGGCGCCCGCGCAATAGTCGACCACCATCTCGCCGCGCTTCGGCGCGACCAGATGGCACAGCAGCTGGCTGCCCTCGTCCTGGACCTCGACGCCGCCTTCGAGAAAAAGCGGGTGCCGGTTGATCGCCGGCCGGCCCTCGAGGCGCAACCCGTCGGGCGAATAAGGCGTCGCCGACGCGTGGATCCCGGCCTCGGCAAGCCGGCTCATCGCCGCTTCGCGGGTCGTCTTCATCGAATTGACCCTCAGATCGAGGGACGCCGTCTGCATGAGCCCTCTCGCCAGCTCGAGGAGAGCGTCCCCTTCGAAGCGCCCGCGGAGCTTTTCGATCACCCAGTCCGGCAGCTCGCTTTGTACCTCGAGGGGTTGCCCGGCGGCCGCGTCTCGCTTGACGGCGGCGAGCCACTGCGGCTCTTCGCCGCGAAGCCAGGGTTCCAGCTCGCGCAGGCTCGCCCCGAGCAGCAGGCCCCAGGTCGCGAGAACCAGCCGCCGCGGGCTCGCCTGCCCGACGAGGCGCTCGAGCGAGCGCCTTCGGCGCAGCGCCGCATAGACCGAGTCGGCGATGACCGAGCGGTCGCGCTGGCCGATTTTCGGGTGCCCGCGGAAAAATCCGGAGAGCGCGGCGTCGGCGGGCTCCGCGAGCGGCAGAACGGCCGCAAAGGCCGCCGTGCACGCATCGAGCAGCGGGCGGGAGAAACGCATCATTTGTCGATGCGCGTGATGATCTGGTCTACGCGCGAGCCGTCCTTGTCGACGACGAGCACGCGCACCGGGAGAAAATCCCGGTCCACGGCGAACCAGATATCGGTCGCCTTGTCTTCCGGTCCGTCGCGCACTTTCGCGATATGCAGGGTCTGGATCTCGCCGATGGGCGTGGCGAGCTTTTCGTTGCCGAGGACAGCGAAGCGGAACGGGGTGAGTCCCCTTCCGTCGGCCCGGATGACGTCGTACTCCTTGCCCGTGGGCGGCACGAACGCGAACGTGTACGCCAGGCTCAGGGGATCCTGGGCGGCGCTCTGCATCTGCAACGTTTCCGCCTTTCCCCTGCGCTCCTGAGTCACCGAGCGGGATTCCCAGTCGAATTTCGCGGACGCGACCCAGCCAAACGGACGCTCGTCCCGGTACTCGTCGGGCCGGAGACCCTGCGGCAGGATCCGCCCTCGCGCGGTCCGTTTGTTGCCGAACGCGGCCAGGATGCCCCGTCCCCGGGTCTCCGAGACGATGGAGTAGCTGCGGCCGTCGTGCTCGAGGGTCTCGACGACGTCGGCGTGCATCGTGCCGGAGTCGACTTCGTAGCTCAGCTTGATTCGCTCGGGGGGCGCTGCTTCGGCCGTGGCCCAGACCAGGGCCGCGACCAGCGCCATGCGGCGAAACATCGAAGGGAACGGGATCATTCTTCGGAGAGGATCGACTGGCTGGCTTCGGGCTCGTTAACGCGCACCAGACCGTTTTCGACGACCAGCCGGCTCTCGGCCAGCCAGCGTATCGCAAGCGGGTAGATGCGGTGTTCCTGCCGCAGAACTCGCGCGGCGAGCGCCGCCTCGGTGTCTCCGGCGCGCACCGGCACTGCCGCCTGAACGATGATCGGGCCGTGATCGACCTGCGGCGTGACGAAATGCACCGTGCAGCCGTGGAGCTTCACGCCTTCCTGGAGCGCGCGGCGGTGCGTGTGCAAGCCGGGGAACGCGGGCAGCAGCGACGGATGGATGTTGACCATCCGGCCGGAGTAGCGCCGCACGAAATCGGCGCCGAGAACGCGCATGAACCCGGCGAGCGCGACGAAGTCGGGTGCATGGCGGTCTATCGCGTTCGCGAGCGCGGCTTCGAACGCCTCGCGCGTCGAAAATTCCCGCTCGTCGACCACTTGTCCGGGAACGCCCTCCTGCGCGGCGAATTTCAGGCCGGCGGCGTCGGGGCGATTGCTGATCACCGCGGCGATCTGCGCGGGGAGCCCGGCGCGCACGATCGCCTCCATGTTGCTGCCCCTGCCGGAGATCAGGATGACGATCTTCTTCATGCGGTCATTTTACCGTTCGCGCTCCCGCCACAGCGGGCGCGGGCTGCGGAAACCCCGCCGGCGGCTGGTCCGACTCGAAGAGCTCGCGCAGCTGTTCCGCGGCCTCCTTCGAGGTCTGGATCAGCTTGGCTTCGTCGTTCTGCACCGCGTACTGCGTGTCGAGTTGCCGTCCGTCGTGCTCTCTGAACAAGGTCACCGCGCGCTCGGATGCGGCACCGTCGAACCCCAAGGAGAGGAGCGCCTGACGCGCCATCTCAAGGCTGGCGGGAAAGGTCTCGCGCCAGATGAGCTCGACCCCGAGGTCGCGCAGGCGGAAAAGGTGCACGCGGTTGCGCGCGCGGGCGAGGATCGGTACGTGCGGGTAGTGCTTGCGCACCACCTCGGCCGTCCTTACCGACGCCTCGACGTCGTCGATCGCGAGGACGAAGAGCTTCGCCTCCCTCGTCTTCGCGGCCTCGAGAAGCTCGAGGCGCGACGCGTCGCCGTAGTACACCTTGCTTCCGAAGCGCCTGACGAAATCCACCTGCTGGTAGCTTACCTCGAGCGCCGTGAACGGAATGCCGCACATGCGCAGGACGCGTGACAGTATCTGTCCCACGCGTCCGTAGCCGGCGATGATCACCGGATTGCCCGGTCCCGTGATAGTGTCGAACTCGGGCGCGGCGTGACGCTCGATCCAGCGGGCGAGCAGCCTGTCCTGCAACGCGAAGGCGGGGGGCGAGAGGAGCATCGAGACCGTCACGACCACCACCAGGAGCTGCGCGGTCCCGGGATCGAATATGCCGAGCGTCCCCGCGACGGTGAACAGGATGAACGCGAACTCCCCGCCCTGCGAGACCGCGAGCGCCAGGCGCTGCGCAGTCTCGTTCGGCGCGCGCCCCGCTTTCGCGATGCCGTACATCAGGGCGAACTTCACCGCCGTGAGCCCCACCGCCAACCCGAAAACCGCGAGCGGCTGGTCCCGGACCAGGGCCAGATTGGCGCTCATGCCCACGGCAATGAAGAACAGGCCGAGCAGCAGGCCTTTGAAGGGCTCGATGTCGGCTTCGAGCTCGTGCCGGAACTCGGAGTCGGCAAGCAGCACCCCGGCGAGAAACGCACCCAAGGAAGGCGACAAACCGATTCTTTGCATGATGAGCGCGGCACCCACGACCAGCAGCAGGGCGGCCGCGGTGAATACTTCGCGTCCGCCGTAGCTTGCGACGGCTTTCAGCACCGGACGCACCACCAGGCGGCTCGCAGCGATGACCACCGCAATCACCGCCACGGCCTTCGCCGCTGCGCTCCACCCGCCCGCGGCCTGCGCTCCGAGACCGCTGAGCAGCGGCAGCAACGCGAGCAGGGGGATGACCGAGAGATCCTGGAACAAGAGCACCGCGAACGCCTCGCGCCCGTGGCGCGTCGCGAGCTGCTTGCGCTCGGCGAGGGAAGCGAGCACCAGCGCGGTCGATGACATCGCCAAGCCGAAACCGGCGACCAGAGCAGCCTGCCATGGCAGGCTGAACGCGAGCCCCAGGACGGCGAGCACGGCACCGGTGACCACGACCTGGGCGCCTCCGAGCCCGAACACCGGGCGCCGCAGCACCCACAAGCGGCTCGGCTGGAGCTCGAGGCCGACGAGAAACAGCAGCAGCACCACCCCGAACTCGGCGAACTCGAGCGTGGACTCGACCTCTCCGATCATGCCGAGGCCGAAAGGACCGATGATCATGCCGGCGCAGAGATAGCCAAGCACCGCGCCGAGCTTGAGGCGCTGAAAGAGCGGCACGAGCAGCACTGCGGTGGCGAGGAAAACGACAGCCTGTTCTAGAAAGTGCATGGCGCGGTCCGCAAGAGGCGATGAAAAGCATTATGCGCGCGAGCCACGCGCGCGGAAGAAGCGATAGGGGGCCTTACGCCGCGGACACTCCCGCGACCGCCGTGAGCATGCTGATCGAGCCCAGGTCGTAGCCGTCCACCGGGAAGGCCATGGCTTCGTCGGCGCCCTGCAAGCCGGCGATGTAGAGGAGCGGAAGGTAATGCTCGGGGGTCGGGACCGACAGGCGCGCGTCCTCGCCGAGCTTTTCGAAATCGATCAGCGCCCGGTGATCGCGGGTGGCGAGCGCCGTGCGAATCGTCTCGTTGAATCGCGCCGCCCAGTCGAAGGCCTGCCCGCCACCGCGTTTCATGAGGCGCAGATTGTGCACGACGTTTCCGCTGCCCGCGATGAGGACGCCCTCGTCGCGCAGGGGAGCGAGCCGCCGGCCGGTTTCGTAGTGGAACTGCGGCGGCTGCGTGCCGTCGATGCTCAGTTGCACGACCGGAACATCGGCCTTGGGATAGGCGTGTTTCAGCACCGACCAGGTACCGTGGTCCAGCCCCCAGGAGTCGTCCAGGCCGACCTCGAGCGGCGCGAGCAGCTCGCGCACGCGCGCGGCGAGCTTCGGCTCCCCGGGCGCCGGGTATTGAACGTCGAACAATGCCTGCGGGAAGCCGTAGAAATCGTGGATCGTCTTCGGACGGATCATCGCGGTCACCGCGGTCCCCTCCGTATACCAGTGCGCCGAGACGCACAGGATGGCTTTCGGGTTCGGGATCGACTCGCCGATCCTGCGCCAGGCCTCGGTGTACTGATTGTGCTCGAGGCTGTTCATGGGGCTGCCGTGCCCGAAGAACGCCACCGGCATCCTGGCTCCGTGTCGCGGCATGTGCGCGCTCACGCCAGATCGAACAGCAGGACCTCGGCGTCCTCGGCTTGCTCGAGCGCCAGCTCGTCGGTGTCGACGGCCTGGAGGGCATCACCGGCCTCCAGCGGCTGCCCGTTCGCGGTCACCCTGCCCCGCGCGACATGCAGGTAGGCACGCCGGCCGGGTGCCAGCTTGTGGACGGCGCGATCCTTGCCGTCGAGAAGCGCGGCGTACAGAAAGGCATTCTGATGAATCGTTACGGAAGCATCGCGCCCGTCGGGGGAAGCCACCAACCGCAGGCTTCCGCGCTTGGACGCCGCGTCGAAATGCCTCTGCTCGTAGCTCGGCGCGATCCCCTTCACGTTGGGCTCGATCCAGATCTGGAGAAAGTGCGTGACACCATCCTTCGATTGATTGAACTCGCTGTGCATCACGCCTTTCCCGGCGCTCATGCGCTGCACGTCTCCGGGCACGATGGTCGACCCGGTGCCCATGCTGTCCTTGTGGGCGAGCGCCCCCTCGAGGACGTAGCTGATGATCTCCATGTCGCGGTGGCCGTGGGTGCCGAAGCCCGTGCCCGGCTGAATCCGGTCCTCGTTGATCACCCTCAGATCGCCGAAACCCATGTGCTCGGGATCGTAATAATCGGCGAAGGAGAAGCTGTGGAAAGAGCGCAGCCAGCCGTGGTCGGCGAGCCCGCGGTCCTGGCCTTTTCGGATTTCTATCATCGCAAGATCCCCTGTCGAGGAGCCGATATGGGGCTGCGGCGGCGGTTCGTCAAGGGGTGATGATCTTCATGTTGAAGGCGCGCTCGACCAGCCAGATCCCCGCGACGACCGCAATGGCCAGGGAACCACCGATGAATACGAGGCGCCGGTAGAACCAGCTCGCCCGCAGCCAGAACGCCGCGGGCAGGAACGCGCTCACGATCGCGAGCTGGCCCCCTTCCACGCCCAGATTGAAGCCCACCAGGGCGATGAGCAGCGCATTCTGGGGCAAGCCGAGGTCCCTCAGCACGCTCGCGAAGCCGAACCCGTGGACCAGGCCGAAAAAGAAGGCCACCATCCAGCGCCGCCCGTGAACGAGCGGAAATACGTTGTTCAGCGCGGCGAGCACCACCGAGATCGCGATGGCCGACTCCACCAGGCGCGAAGGAAGCGAAATCACGCCCAGAGCCGCGAGGCTCAGCGTGATGGAGTGGGCCACCGTGAACGAAGTGACGATCTTGAACACGTCCCAGAAGGCGGGAGCAAAGCGCTCGACCGCCAGCCAGCGCCCGCTCCCGAACACGAGCACCGCGGGCAAAAGCAGCGACAGGAGAAACAGAATGTGGTCGAAACCTATCCAGATATGCCACACACCCTCGCGGGCGTAGTCGAAGAACTGCGCAAAGGCCGAAATCTTCTCCAGCTCGAAACTCTGCGTGGCCCGCTCCGGGCTGAAGATCCCGGTGCGCGTCCCCGCACCGTGCTCCAGGCGCAGCAGGCCCTTGTGCTGCGGATCGAGGTCGGCGAAGAGGCTGTACCCGATCTCGATCGTTTCAGCCTCGGCCGGACAGGCGCCCGCGAAGCGCATCACCGAATACGCGCCGTCGCTGTGGTCGTCGGCGAGAAACTCGGTGGCGTGCACCGCGCAGTCGGCCCCGCCCGAACGCAGCTTCAATCTCGCCAGCGCGTACGCGGCGATGTCGTGTTGATGGGCCTTGAGCTCGCCCCAGGTGATGTCGCCGTCGCCGTTGTCGTCGATGCCAATGGCGAAATCGAGATCGCGCAGAGCGATGTCCCACTGTCCGCTCACGTTCGCACCCTCGACCCGAATGGCGAGGTAGCTGTCGCTCGGCTTGTGCGCAAGCGCGCCCGACGCGGCGAGCGCGAGAAAGGCCGCCACCAGCACCCTGGCCGCCGTCACGGCTTGAGCGCCTTGAGCCGCTGTGCGGTGGCGCGAAGGCCCGGATCCTCGTGACCGGAGCGCTCGAGCCAGTCGAGCGCGCCTTGCGCGGCTCGCGGGTCCTTCATCGCCAGCGCTGCTTCGAGCAGGATGCGCGCGTCGCGCGGCTCGCGCTGCAGCTTCCAGTTCTCCTGCGCCAGCGCCAGCGCCTTCCGCGGGTTTCCGAGGAGGTACAGATTGAAGCGCGACTCCTCCTGCTGGTGCAGCTTGTCGCCCCGCAAGGCGGCGGCGTCGAAACGGGATTTGAGCGCCTCGATGTGCTCGCTCGCCTTCGGTCTCTTCAGCACCTTCTCGGCCAGAGCGAGCCGCAGCAGGAGGATGTCCGACCGGACCCAATCGACGAGAAGCGGGATGACCTCATCGGGGCGCCCCTGGTCGAGGAGGAAATCGGCAAAGGCCGCGAGCAGGAACTGGTCGTTGATCGGCTCGAAATACGCCGCGCGGAAGTGTTCTTCGGCTTGTTTCACGTTCCCCACGCGCAAGGACATCTCGGCGAGGCGGGTGAGCGCCCAGACTTTCAGCCCGGGCGAGATTTCCGCCTCGCGAGCCAGGGCCTGCGACAGCGTACGGTACGCGGCGGCGGCCTTGCCCGTGGTCCCGTCGAGGTAGGCCATGCACCCGACGGCGTAGAAATCGGACTCGATGTTCGTAAGCGCGAGGCAATCCTTGCGCGCCGCCTCGTAGTTGGCCTGCACCATGTCTATCGCGGCGCGCCAGGACCAGGCGCGGGCGTTTTCATGGTCCTCGCGCGTTGCGGCGTTGAGGTCCCGCATCGCGCCGGAGAAATCATGGCTGTACTGCTTGAGGATGGCGCGCATCACGAGAGCGTCGAGCGGCGGGGCCGGCAGGTTCCACCAGGGCTTGAGCGCCGCCTCGGCGTAGCCCACGTAGCGCGGGTCGCCCTCCGCGTTCGCCAGGGCGAAATAGCGCTCGGCGAGTCGAACCGCGGTCGCGCGCCTGCGCGGGTTCGCGGCCAGCTCGGCGCGCAGCTGCCTGAGCTCGCGCGCCACCGGATCGCTCGGTCTCACGGGCAAGTGCTCGAGCACCACCGAATCGTCCTTGGGGACGTAGGGCGCGGCGTGGGCCACGACGGCGAACGAGGCGAGCACCAGGGCCCGCAACAGCCGGTCAGTGACCGTGCCGGTGGTGTATGTCCGGATAGTGCTCATGGCTGTGGCTCATGGGGACATGCTGGTGGGCATGCGAGTGCGGCTCGGTGCCGTCCCACGGGAAATCGTGGTCGTGGCGATGATGCTCGTCATGCGTGTGGGAATGGCTGTGGACCAGCGCCTCGTGCTGGTGCGAGTGCCGATGGCGTTCGGAGAGATGCAGGGCCACGCCGGCCGCGATCAGGACCGACGCGAGCCAGAACAAGGCATCGGGGGACTCGCCGAGGAGCGCGAACGCCACCGCCGCGCCGATGAAAGGCGCGGTGGCGAAATAGGCGCCCGTTCGCGCCGTGCCGAGCAAGCGCAGCGCGACCACGAACAGGGCGAGGCTCACTCCGTAGCCGAGAAAGCCCACCAGGGCTGCGGCCAACGCGGACTTCAATGCCGGAAGCGCCGTCCCGAAAGCGGCCGACGCGCAAAGATTGACCGTGCCCGCCGCCACGCCCTTGATGGCCGCGATCTGGACCGAATCCCCCGCAGAAATCTTGCGCGTGAGGTTGTTGTCCAGCGCCCAGCACAGGCAGGCTCCCGCGACCGCCAGCGCGGGCAGCGAGGTCGAAACTCCGCCCGAGGGCCAGCTGAGCAGCAGACCGCCACAGACGATCAGAGCCATCCCAAGCAAGACCCGCCGATCGAAGTTCTCTTGGAACACGAACCAGGCGAGTAGTGCCGTGAACACCCCTTCGAGGTTCAGCAGAAGCGACACCGTCGACGCAGTGGCGGCGGAAAGAGCGATCATCAGCAGTACCGGTCCGATCACGCCGCCGGAGACGATGGCGCCGGCCAGCCACTTGTAGTCGGGCGCCTTCAGCCCGGGCCGGTCTGCGGGCCGAACCCAGCGGCGCAGCACGAGCCACGAACCCAGCCCCAGCCCCGACCCCGCGTAGAGAAGCCCCGCGAGCATGAGCGGGCCGATCTCTCCAACCAGGAGCTTGGCGATCGGAGTGCTCGCTCCAAAGAGGGCCGCACCGAGGAGCGCGTACGCGATCCCCGGGTTCATGAGGCTTCTGTGGGAAGGCGGTTCGCGGGCTCGAAACGGGCTGCGGATAACCGGCCCGACGGCGTCGAAACATTCGCATTTTCAGCCATATATGCTAGGATACGCCGCGGTTGGCCTGTTACGGTGACCGGACCATTCTAATAACGCTCAGAGGAGACGTTGCATGAAGAAGCTATTGTCGTTGTTGGTAGCCGCTGTCTTCGCGGTGTCGAGTGGGTTTGCGGTCGCCGCATCCCACGCCGGTGCGCCGATGAAGAAGGACGAAATGAAAAAGGGCGACGGCAAGGACGCAAAGAAGGCAAAGAAGAGCGACAAGAAGGCCGCGAAGAAAGACGACGCAAAGAAATAAGTCTCTCGACGCATCACGAAAGGGCAGGAGCGGTTCCCTGCCCTTTTTTATTTGCCCCTCGAGCTCCGTCAGGCCTTGCTCGTGGCGGCGGCCTCGCGCTCGGCGATCTCCTTGTGCACCACCGCCATATCGAGGTCCCTGCCCTTGGCAATGACCTGCTCGAGCGCCGAGCCCGGCAGCGCCCCGGCCTGCGAGAACAGGATCACCTTCTCGCGAAAGAGCATCAGAGTCGGTATCGACCGGATATTGAAAGACGCAGCGAGCTCCTGCTCGTCGTCGGTGTTCACCTTGCCGAAGACGATGTCGGCATGCTTCTCCGAGGCCGCGTCGAACACGGGCGCAAAGCCCTTGCACGGGCCGCACCAGGGCGCCCAGAAATCGACGATGACCATGTCGTTGCCGTTCACGGTCTCCTCGAAATTCTCCTTGGTCAAAGCGATCGTCGCCATGACGGAATCTCCGGATTCTTAGGAGCGGGAAGTATAGCAGGGCCATTCACTCGAACAGTTAGCGCGCCGAGTTGAGGAAGAGCTCGATCGCGCGCCAGTAGTCGGATTCGTCCGCGATGCTGTCGTGATCGGCTCGCAGAATTTCGCGCCACGTTTTCGGGCCGCGCCAGGCCGCGAAAAGGGCCCGCGAGTGTGCAACCGGAACGACGCGATCCTCCGCGGCGACCAGGCACAGCAGCGGCGCCTCGATCTGCGGCGCGCGGGCGAGCGAATCGAAGCGGTGGCGAAGCATGAGCGAGATCGGCAGGAAGGGATAGTGGCGCTTTCCGATTTCCACCAGGCTGTCGTAGGGCGACACCAGAATCACTCCGCGCACGGGGCGCTCTGCGGCGAGCTGAACCGCGACTCCGCTCCCCAGGCTCCGGCCCATCGCGACGATGCGCTCCGAATTCACGCCCGAATGGCGCTTGGCGTAGTCGTAGACCGCGAGCGCGTCCGCCCGCAGTTCTTTCTCCCCGGGCTTGCCCTCGCTCTCGCCGTAGCCGCGGTAGTTGACGAGCAGCAGCGACCACCCGGCGAATTTGTCCGCGACCTGCGTCAGCCAGGAGACCTCCTCCGCGTTCCCGCCAAAGTAGATGACGAGCGGTGCGGGCGCTGCGGCGCCTCTCACGAGCCAGCCGCGAAGGTTGATGCCGTCGGCGGCGACGACGGTGATCTGCTCGACGTTGGGACTGGTCGCGGGACGGGATTCGAGCGGGCGCGGGAAGAAAATCAGGCGCTCCTGGAATAGCCACATGAGCAGCGGAACCCCGATCGCGACACCGGCAACAACCTTGACGACCGAGGCGAGCATCAGTGCAGCTTCACGCGCGGCTCGGTGCCGCGCTTCAGGAAGCGCGCCAGGGAGTCGAGGATCACGCCGAGGGGCCCGTGCAGCGCGTAGAGATGCATCTTGTACAGCGAGAGGTACATGATGCGCGCGAACCAGCCCTCGACACGGTAGCTCCTGCCGGAAAGAAATCCCATCAGGGACCCGATGGTGCTGTACTGGCCGAGCGATACCAGCGAACCGAAGTCGCGGTAACGGAAAGGCGCCAGCGGCCGATTGTCCAGCCGCCGCGAGATCGATCGCAGGAGGTGCGAAGCCTGCTGGTGCGCGGCCTGCGCCGCCGGCGGCACGGCCGGCCCTCCTCCCTCGCGTGGAAACACCGAGCAGTCGCCCAGGGCAAAAATGTCCGGATCGCGCGTCGTTTGCAGCGTCGGCAAAACGAGGAGCTGGTTGATCCGGTTAGTCTCGAGGCCGTCGAGATTCTTCAGGACATCCGCCCCCTTGATTCCAGCCGCCCACACGGTGAGATCGGCGGGAAAGGAATGGGCGCTTCGGGTTTTCACCTCGCTCGCCGTCACCTCGACCACCTGCTCCGAGCAGGCCACCCGCACACCGATGTCCTCGAGCGCTCCAGTCACCGCCTTGGCGATGCGCTCCGGAAGCATCGGCAGCACCCGTGGACCCGCATCGAGAAGCGTGATCTGGAGAAACCGCTCCGGATCGATATTCTCCAGGCCGTACGCCGCGAGAACGCGCGTGGTGTTGTGCAGCTCGGCGGCGAGCTCGACCCCGGTCGCTCCGCCGCCGACGATGACCACGCGCAGCCGGGCCGGCATATTCTCCGACCGGTAGTTAGCCTGTATGCAGGCATTGATGAGACGCCTGTGGAAGCGATCGGCCTCGCCCGGGGACTCGAGCGCGAAGGCGTGCTCCACGACCCCGGGAACGCCGAAAGTATTCGAGACGCTCCCGATCGCAATCACCAGGGTGTCGTAGCGTAGCGTGCGCCGCGGGATGACTTCGTCGCCGCGCTCGTCAACGATGGGCGCCACGGTGATCTCGCGGCGCCTGCGATCGAGACCTTCGAGGGCGCCGCAGCAGAAACTGAAATGGTGCCAGCGTGCCTGGGCAAGGTAGTCGAGCTGGTGCGCGTGGATGTCCATGCTTCCGGCTGCGACCTCGTGCAGCAGGGGCTTCCACAGGTGCGTCTCGTTCCGATCCACCAGCGTCACCGCGGCGCGTCCCTTCCGCGCGAAGGTATCGCCGGCACGGGTCGCGAGCTCGAGACCCCCGGCGCCTCCGCCTACGATGACGATCTGGTGTGGACGAGCCATGGCTTTCGCGACCGCGGACGGAAGACTGTTATGATTTTCAACGCGGATTATGCATGACTCCATGAAGCCCTATAGGGGGCGATTTGCGCCATCGCCGACGGGCCCGCTGCACTTCGGCTCTCTCATTGCCGCGGTCGGCAGCTATCTGGAAGCGCGCCGGCAGGCAGGCGCGTGGCTGGTGCGCATGGAGGACCTCGACCGGCCCCGCGAAGCGACGGGCGCCGCCGACGCCATTCTTCGCCTGCTCGAGGCCTACGGATTCGAGTGGGAAGGGGCGGTCATGCGGCAGAGCGGCCGCACGGCAGCCTACACCGCTGCCCTAGAGCATCTGCGGCGTGAGGGGGCCGTATTTCCCTGCGCCTGCACCCGGCGGGAGATCTCGGACTCCGCGCTCGGGGACACGAGCGAGCCCGTCTACCCCGGCACCTGCCGGAACGGCATCCCGCCCGGCCGTTCGGCGCGCGCAGTGCGCATGCGCGTCGGCGATGGAGTGGTCAGCTTCGAAGACAAACTGCAGGGAGTCGTCGAGCAGAACCTCGCCACCGAGATTGGCGATTTCGTGATCCGGCGTGCCGACGGGGTGTTCGCTTATCAGCTGGCGGTGGTGGTGGACGACTTCGAGCAGGGCGTCACCGACGTCGTCCGGGGCGCAGATCTACTCGCTTCCACACCGCGACAAATCCTGCTCCAGCGCGGGCTCGGCTACCCCGCTCCGCAGTACGTCCATCTTCCGGTCGCGGTGAACCGGAGCGGGGAGAAGCTCAGCAAGCAGACCCTCGCGGCTCCGCTCGACCCGGCCGATGCGCCCGGAAACCTTCGGAGCGCGTTGCGCTTTCTGGGCCAAGAGCCCCCAGCAGAACTCGAGTCGGAGAGCGTTGCCGCCCTTTGGAGCTGGGCTCTGACCCATTGGCGCCTTGAAAAAATCCCCCGGCGCCGTAGTCTGTTCGCGGAAGTACATGTAATTTAATTCTTTTAAATACCGATACTTACGCGTCAGTGTTTGCTAACTATCCTTTGTATTTCCCCGGGGGAGGTATTGCATTGCACAAATTCCTCTTGACATGGGTTCCTTCCTCTGTAGAATTACCTATTGCTGCAGTGCAATATGTTTGTCTTTGCAACCGTCGCTGATGCCAACCCCCCCGCACCCCTTGGAGATCGATCATGTACATCACCCCTGAACAAGTTACCAGCGCGAACAAAGCCAGCGTCGAGGCCATCCTGGCCCTCGCCACCTCGCAGTTCGCCGCTTTCGAGCGTCTGTCCACCCTGAATTTCAACGCAGCCAAGGCCGCCTTCGAAGAAGGCCTGGGCCGCGCCAAGTCCTTGCTCGACGCGAAGGACCCGCAGGAATACTTCAACGCGAACTCCATCGCGTCGCAGCCGGCGCTGGAAAAGCTCATCGCCTACTCGCGCAGCGTCTACGAAGTCGCGGCGCAAGCGCAAGGCGAGGCGGCCAAGTTCGTGGAAGAGCGCGCCGAGGAGTTCACTAAGAGCCTCGTCGCGGTCCTGGACAAGGCCTCGAAGAGCGCGCCGGCCGGCTCCGACGTGGCCATCGCCGCCGTAAAGTCGGCTCTCGCGGCGGCCAGCACCGCCTACGGCAGCTTCAACAAGGTGGCGAAGCAGGCGACCGAGATGGCTGAGGCCAATTTCACCGCTGCGACGGCATCGACGTCGGCCAGCAAGGCACGGAAGCACGCCGCCGCCACGGCCTGAGTCGTCTTACCTGCCCCCTGCGCCCACGGTTCTCCTCCTCCTCTTTCCGTGGGCGCCCTAAAGCCCTGGCGCAAGCCAGGGCTTTTTGTTTGTGTGTCCAAGACGACGACGCCCTAGTCGGCGCGCGCACCGGAATCCCGAACGACCTTTCCGAGCCGCGACCTGTCCGCGGCGATGAGGGCGGCGAACTCTTCCGGCGTATTGGTGACTACGTCCAGCCCCTGGTCGGTGAAGCGCTTCACCAATTCCGGGTTCTTCAGCGCCTTGACGAATTCCTCGTGGAGCGTGCGCAGCGCAGCCTGCGGCGTCCCCGCCGGGGCGAACAAGCCAAACCAGAAATCGAGCTCTATCCCGGGGTAACCCGCCTCGGCCATGGTCGGCGTGTCGGGGAACCAGCGCAGGCGGCGCGGGGACGCCGCCGCGAGTATCTTCAATTTCCCCTCGCGCACATGCGGCCCGCTCGTTATCGGAGTGTCGAAGAAGAGGTCAACCCGGCCGGCGAGGATGTCCTGTATCGCGGGGGCCGACCCCTTGTAAGGCACGTGATGCAGGTTCGCGCCGGTGCGCGCCTTGAGCATCTCTCCGAGGAGATGCCCCCCCGCTCCCACGCTCTGCGACGCGTAGACGAGCCCGTTCGGCCCGGACTTCGCCATCGCGACAAGCTCCGACACCGAAGTGGCCGGACTGGCCGCGGGAACGACCAGAATGTGCGACGTGGAGATCATCAGCGTGATCGGGACGAAGTCGTTCACCGGATCGTAGGGAAGCTTCGAGTAGAGGCTGGGATTTACCGCGTGGGTGCCCGTGTGCCCCATGAACAGGGTATAGCCGTCGGCCGGCGCCCTTTTCACCGCCTCCGCGCCGATCAAGCCGCCCGCGCCGGGCTTGTTTTCCACGACCACCTGTTGGCCCGCGCTCTCCGAGACTTTCTGGCCGACGAATCGGGCCACCGGATCGGTGACCCCGCCGGGCGGGAACGGCACCACCAGCATGATGGGGCGCGCCGGAAAGGTTTGGGCGGCGACCGGGCCCCAAAGACCAGCGCACAGCAACGCTGCGGAAGGCAGCCACAGCTTCACTTTTCCGTTCATACGCTCCCCCTTTGTTGTTTCCTCACGCAGATTTACCGGGCGTCTCCCATCTTCCTCCGAGCGCGGCCACGCCCTCCTTCATCCGCTCGATCGCGGGCGCGACCTCCTCGGGCGTGCCGCGAACGCCCAGCTCGATATGCCGGCGCACGCCCTGCTCGCCCATGCTGGGAAGGCTGAAGGACTTGAGGCGCTGATACCGTCCCTCCACGTCCAGCATCAGCGGCGTGATCGTCGATTCGGGCAGATCGTAGACGATGATCGAGGCCTCGGCTTCGGGGCTGCGGTGGAACAGGTGCGCATAGTGCTGGTCGAGCACCCACTCCGCCATCGGCCACGCCATCACCGGGAACCCGGGCACGAAATGGTGGTTCCCGACGGAGAATCCCGGGATCTTGTTGTACGAGTTGGGAATGATGCGCGCGCCGCGCGGAAACTCTCCCATCTTGAGCCGCTGCGGCGTCACCACCATGTCGGTGCGGGAGCGGATCGCCGCCTCCGCGTCAGGGTGCAGCTCCAGCCCGACGCCGAGTGCGTCGGCCGCGCACTGGCGCGTGTGATCGTCGGGCGTCGCGCCGATCCCGCCGAAGCTGAAAACGAGGTCCTCCGTGGCGAGGGTGCGCTTGAGCGTCGCGGTGATCAGATCGGGAATATCGCCGAGGTACTCGCACCACGCCAGCTTCATTCCCCGGGCGGCGAGGATCTCGATCAGCTTGGCGAAGTGCTTGTCGGCGCGCTTGCCGCGAATGATCTCGTCGCCGATGATGATCGCGCCCACCCTCATACCCGCCTCGGGCTGCCCTCGATGGGCGCGCTGCGCGACTCGGCAAGGCGCCCGAGACCGTAGTGGATGAAGACCAGGCCGCCGTATACCGGCATCGCCAAGCCGACCAAGGGCAGATGGCCGATGAGGGCGAGCGCGACGCCGAGCAGAAACAGCTCGCCGCGATGGCTCGCTATGAGCGCGACCATCTCGCCCGCTGCGGCGTGCTCCGCCAGAGCGTCGTAGCGAAAAACCCTCTGGTTGAAATAGCCGAAGAGCGCGATGGGCAGCACCGGCCAAAGGAGGGGAATCAGCCACAACGGCAGTGTGACCGCGAACGCCAGCATGAAAAGACCCAGCGAGGCGACCGCGTTCCACAGGCTGCCCGCGAATGTCCCGCCCTTTCGCCGCGCGAGACCCGGATAGTCGCGCTCGCCGACGTGGGCGACCATCGCCGGCATCGAAACGATGCTGATGATCAGCACCGCCGTGATGAGCACGACCGGCACGAAAAGGAACAGCAGGAACAGCCACGCGAGCCAAGCCGCGAGGAGCGTCAGGGGCCAGACCGAGATCGCCCACTCGTAAGCCGGCCATTGGTGCAACCGGAGGTCGATCCAGGTGGCGGCCTGGCTCCAGTACAGCGCGGCCATCGTCGCCCAGATCACGAGCGCGACCAGCATCGGCCACACCATGAGCCACAGCATCCTCGGATGCATCAAGCTCGCGAGCCCCTTCAGCAGCGCGGCAAAGATTCTCTCCATGCGCTTTCTCACCTCCCCCTAGTCTGCCATATCTTCGTCAGCCGCTTGACCGAGACCGGCACCGGCGTCTTCAGCTCCTGGGCGAAGAGCTGCACGCGCAACTCCTCGAGCAGCCAGCGGAACTGCTCCAGCCGCGGATCGGTCTCGCCGGATTTCGCCTGCTTCAGATGCTCGCGCTGCCACTGCGCAAGGAGCGGGGCGAGCTCCGCGGCGAGACGCGCGTCGCGCTGCGGATCCGAGCGCAGCTTGTCCAGCCGCAGGCCCGCGGCTTTCAGATAGCGGGGGAAATGCTGCAGCCGCTCATAAGGCGTGCGACCGATGAATCCCTTCGACAGCAGGAAGCCGGCGTTTTCCTGCACGTCCCGGCAAGGCGCTGGAAAGGCCTTCGACATCTGCTGAAGCCTCTTTTGCAGCGCGGAGTGCTCCAACAGGATCATCCCCGCCAGTCGCGCAATTTCCTGGGCGAGCAGCGTTACCCTGGAGCGTCCTTCGTCGCAGCGCCGGTCGAACTCCGCGCGCGTCCTGGGCAAAGGGTCCTGCATGCACGCCCGGTCGAACGCCGCAGCGAGCAGCTGCGCGCGCAATTCGTCGGCGCCGCCGAAAGCCGTGAACAGCATCGCCATCGCCTGCAACCCCTGAAGATTCTTCTCGACGTAGCGCGCCTGCTCCTTCAGCTGCAGCATGAAAAGGCGCCGCAGCCCCGCGCGGTGCGCCTCGCGCGCCTTGTCCGCCGCGTCGAACACTTCGAGGCTCACCGCGTCGCCGTGATCGACCAGGCCGGCGTAGCCGATCAGGGTTTGAGAGCCGCGGCGGATCTCGGCGACTTCCTCGAGATCGCCGAATTCCCATCCCGTGACCTTCTCAGACGGGGCCTCGCCTTGAGCGATCTCGGCGAAGCGTTCGCCGGCCGCGTCGCCCAGCTCGGCACGCAGTTGCGCCAGGTTACGGCCCATCGCGAGCTGCCGGCCGTGCTCGTCGACGACGCGGAAATTCATCGCCAGGTGCGCGGGGAGCGTCTCGAGACGAAATGCGTCGAGGGGAACGGCGAGGTTCAGCTCGTTGCGCGCGTGCCGCGCGATGGCCTGAGCGAGCGGCGCGTCGGCCGGCCGGTTTGCGGCGAGGAACGCGTCGACGAACTCGGGCAGGGTCCCCAGCTGGTGGCGCAGCTTCTGCGGCAGCGACTTGGCGAGGCGCGTGATCTTCTCGCGCACCAGACCCGGCACCAGCCAGTCGCATTTCGCGCCGTCGATCTGGTTGAGCGCGAGGAGCGGAACGGTAAGCGTCACGCCGTCCCGGGGAGAGCCGGGCTCGTGATGGTACTCGAGAGTGAAGCTGCGTCCGGCCATCTCGATCTGATGCGGGAACTGCTCGGTCGTGATTCCCGCTGCTTCGTGACGCATGAGATCTTCGCGCTTGAGGAAGAGCCGCTTCGGGTCTCCGCCTTCGGCCTCGCGGCGCCAGCGCTCGAAATCCGCGCCATTGTGAATGCCCTCGGGGATCAGGCTGTCGTAGAAGGCGGCAATCAGCTCGTCATCGACCAGCACGTCGGGCCGGCGCGACTTGTGCTCGAGTTGCTCGACTTCGCGCACCAGCCTGCGGTTGTGCGCGAAGAATGGCGCTCGGGTCTCGTAGTCACCCTCGACCAGCGCCTGGCGGATGAAGATCTTCCGCGACTCCACGGGATCCGTCGGGCCATAGTGCACGCGCCGGCCCACGTACAGCGGCAGCCCGTAGAGCGTGCCGCGCTCGAAAGCCGCCACGTGCGCCGCCTTCTTCTCCCAGTGCGGCTCGTAGCGGTGGCGCTTCACCAGGTGTGCACCCACCTCCTCTATCCATTCGGGGGCTATCGTCGCGACGCAGCGCGCATACAGGCGCGTGGTCTCGGTGACCTCGGCCGCCATGATCCAGCGCCCAGCCTTCTTCCCCACACCCGAGCCTGGGTGGACCCAGAAGCGGATGCCGCGGGCGCCGAGGAAATTCCCCTCTTCGGTCTTCATGCCGACGTTGCCGAGGAGCCCGGCGAGCAGCGCGCGGTGGATCTGGGCGTGGGTCGCGGGCGTCTCCGAGACCCGCCAGCCGAGCTCCGCGACCAGCTCCTTCAGCTGCCCGTGGACATCGCGCCACTCGCGCATGCGGTTGTAGGACACGAAGTGGTCGCGGCACGCCTGGTGCACCTTGCGGTTCGATTTCTCGTGCTGGAGCGCGTCTTCGAAGAATTTCCAGAGTCTCAGCCAGGAGAGGAAGTCGGACTTCTCGTCGTCGAAGCGCTTCTGCGCCTCGTCGGCCGCCGCGGCGCGCTCGGCCGGCCGCTCGCGCGGGTCCTGCACCGAAAGGGCGGCGGCGATGACCAGCACCTCGCGCAGCGCGTTTTCCGCTCTCGCCGCGAACACCATGCGCGCGATGCGCGGATCGACCGGGAGCTTCGCGAGCTGCCTGCCCGTCTCGGTCAATTCGTTCGCCTCGTCGACCGCGCCCAGCTCGGCGAGGAGCGCGTAGCCGTCCTGGATCGCGCGCGGCGCCGGAGGGTCGATGAAGGGAAACTCCTCGATCGCGGACAGGCCCAGGGACTTCATCCGCAGGATGACGTTGGCGAGCGAGGAGCGCAGCACTTCCGGATCGGTAAACGCGGGCCGTCGCTCGAACTCGTCCTCGGCGTACAGGCGCACGCAGACGCCGCTCGCCACCCGGCCGCAGCGGCCCGCACGCTGCTTCGCCGAGGCTTGCGAGACGTTCTCCACGCGCAGCTGCTCGACCTTGTTGCGGTAGCTGTAGCGCTTGACGCGCGCGAGGCCCGTGTCCACTACGTAGCGGACGCCCGGCACGGTGAGCGAGGTCTCGGCGACGTTGGTCGCGAGCACGATGCGCCGCCCCCCGTGCGCCTTGAATACGCGCCCCTGCTCCTCCGCCGAGAGCCTCGCGTAGAGAGGCAGGATCTCGGTATGCGGCGGATGGCGCTTGCGCAGAGCCTCGGCCGCCTCCCGAATCTCGCGCTCGCCCGGTAGGAAGACCAGCACGTCGCCCTGCCCCAGGCGCGCCAGGTCCTCGACGGCATCGCCGATCGCGTCGTCGAGATCGACGTCGCCTTCTTCCTCGAAGGGGCGGTAGCGGACCTCGACCGGGTAGAGCCGCCCCGAGACCTCGATCACCGCTGCGCCGTCGAAGTGCTTCGAGAACCGATCCGCGTCGATGGTCGCCGAAGTGACGATCAGCCTGAGATCGGGCCTCCTCGGCAGGAGCTGCTTGACGTAGCCGAGCAGGAAATCGATGTTGAGACTGCGCTCGTGAGCTTCGTCGATGATGAGCGTGTCGTACTGTCTCAGCTCGCGGTCGCCCTGCGTCTCGGCGAGCAGGATGCCGTCGGTCATGATCTTGATGTAGGAGCGCGCCCCGACCTTGTCGGTGAACCGAATCTTGTAGCCGACCGCGCCGCCCAATTCCGTCTTGAGCTCCTGCGCGATGCGAGCCGCGGTCGCGCGCGCGGCGATCCTGCGCGGCTGGGTGTGGCCGATCAGGCCCGCTATCCCGCGGCCGATCTCGAGGCAGATCTTGGGAAGCTGGGTGGTCTTGCCCGAGCCGGTCTCGCCGCAGACGATGACCACCTGGTGCGCGGCTATGGCCTTTGCGATCTCCTCGCGCTTCGCCGAGATCGGCAGCTCGGGGGGAAACTCCGGCCGCGGCGCGAGCGCCCGGCGCCGCTCGATCTCTTCCGGGGAAAACCCCATCAGCGGCGGAGCAGCCGTTCGGCGTAGCGCGCGAGGGGATCCACTTCGAGGTTGACGCGATCGCCGGCGTGGAGATCCTTGAGCGTGGTCACCGCCAGGGTGTGCGGAATGAGATTGATCTCGAATTCCGCACCTCGTACCGCGTTCACCGTGAGGCTGACGCCGTCCACCGCGATCGATCCCTTGCGCGCGATGTAGCGCGAGAGAGACGCGGGCGAACGCACGCGAAGGAGGCGATTTTGCCCGAGCCGCTCGACCTTCGTCACTTTGCCGACGCCGTCGACGTGACCGAGCACCAGATGGCCGTCGAGCCGGTCCGACAGCCTGAGCGCCTTCTCGAGATTGACCTCGCCGGCCTCATCGAGCCCGGCGGTACATCGCAGAGTCTCCGGGGAGACGTCCACATTAAAGCTGTTTTTCCCGCGCTTGACCACGGTGAGGCAGGCGCCGTTGACCGCGATGCTGTCGCCCACGGCCACGTCGCGCAGGCCGAGCCTGCCCCCTTCGATCGCCAGGCGAAGACCGCCCTTTGACCGCTCGATCCGACTGATTTCGCCGATGGCGGATATGATGCCGCTGAACATGGACGAGAATTTTACTTGGCTGAGGGCGTTCCTGTTGATCGCGATGCTCGCCCTCGCGAGCACGGCGATCGAGGCCGCTGACCGCTACACGATACTCCCGGGGACCCCCGACGGCATCGGCAAGGCCTACCAGGGCCGCGAGATCGCCAAGGTGATGAGCTACCACGGCGCGCCGTGGCTCGAGCGGCCGGAGCGAACGCAGGAAGAGCGGCCCGACCTGGTGCTCGCGACGCTGGACCTCACGCCGGGCATGAAGGTCGCCGACGTCGGCGCCGGAAGCGGTTACTACTCCTCGCGCATGGCCGAGCGCGTGGGCACAAGCGGGACTGTCTACGCGGTCGACGTCCAGCCCGAGATGATCGAGATCCTGAAGCGGAACATGTCAGAACACGGCGCAGGGAATGTGAAAGCGGTGCTCGGAACGGAAACCGACCCGAAGCTGCCCGCGGGAACGCTCGACCTCGCGATCATGGTGGATGTCTACCATGAGCTCGAATATCCCTACGAGATGCTCGCCGCCATCGTCCAGGCGCTCAAGCCCGGCGGACGCGTCGTGTTCGTCGAGTTCCGGGGAGACGATCCGAGCGTGCCCATCAAAGCCCTGCACACCATGACCGAGGTGCAGGTGCGCAAAGAGGCTGCGGTTCACCCTCTGGTGTGGATCAAGACCGTGAGCAAGTTGCCCTGGCAGCACCTCATCGTTTTTCGGAAGAGATAACCCGGGCCGAGACGCGTAGGTCCGGACCGACACGCTCGACCTCGCGGATTTCCAGAGTCTTCGCCAGCGACAGCTCAGTGAGCTCGGGCATGTCGAACATCCCGCGTCCCGATTCTCCGACGACGCGGGGAGCAACGTAGACGAGCAGCTCGTCGACGATCCCCGCCTGGAGCAGCGAGCCGTTCAGCTTGGTGCCGCCTTCGACGTGGATCTCGTTCAGCTCGCGCCGCGCGAGCTCTTCCATCAGCCGGAAGAGCTCCACTTTTCCGTGTTCGTTAGGAATGACGACCGTTTCGGCGCCCACTTTTTCGAGCGCCGCGATCCTTGCGGCCTCGTTCGCCGCCCCGGCGACGAGCGTTTTCCCGTCCTTGAGCAGGCGCGCCGAAAGCGGCGTCTCGAACCTCGAATCGACCACGATCTTGAGCGGCTGGCGGGGCGTGTCGACGCCGCGCACGTTGAGCTGCGGGTCGTCGTCCCTCACGGTGCCATGGCCGGTGAGGATCGCGCAGGCGCGCGCGCGCCAGCGGTGGCCGTCCGCGCGCGCGGCCTCGCTCGTGATCCATTGGCTCTTGCCGTTGGCGAGCGCGGTGCGGCCATCGAGGGTCGCGGCGATTTTCATGCGCACCCAGGGACGGCCGCGGGTCATGCGCGCGGCGAAGCCGATGTTGAGCTCGCGCGCCTCCTCTTCCATCAGCCCGTGCTCGACTTCGACCCCCGCGGCGCGCAGCTTCGCGAATCCCGCGCCGGCGACCCTGGGATTCGGATCCTGCATCGCCGCCACCACGCGCTTGATTCCGGCGGCGAGGATGGCGTCGGCGCAGGGCGGTGTGCGGCCGTGGTGGCTGCAGGGCTCGAGGTTGACGTAGAGCGTCGCGCCGCGCGCCCGCCTGCCCGCCGCTTTCAGGGCAAGCACTTCCGCGTGAGCGAGACCCGCCTTCTCGTGCCAGCCCGTCCCGGCGACGGCACCATCCCTGACTACGACGCAGCCGACTCTGGGGTTGGGGGTGGTCGTATACAGCCCGCGTACCGCGAGCTCGAGCGCCTGCCGCATGAACTCGCGGTCGGCGGCGGTGAACATTACTTGGCGGCGCCGCGCGCGCGCTTCTCGGGCTTCTTGACCTCGCGGATCGCGTCGTTGAAGTCGTCGACGCGCTGGAAATCCTCGTACACCGAGGCGAAGCGGATGTAGGCGACATCGTCCATCTTCTTCAGCTCGCGCATCACCATCTCGCCGATCACGCGGCTCGCCAGCTCGCGCTCGCCCAGGGCGAGAACGCGCTGCTCGATGCGGTTGATCGCCTGGTCCACGTACTCGGTGGGCACCGGCCGCTTGTGCAGGGCCCGCATGAACCCCGTGCGCATCTTCTCGCGGTCGTAGGGAACGCGGTTGCCGTTGGACTTCACCACCATCGGCATCGACAGCTCCACGCGCTCGTAGGTCGTGAATCGCTTGCCGCAGGACTCGCACTGGCGCCGCCGGCGCGTGCTGTCCCCGTCCTCCGATTCGCGCGAATCGATGACCGCGGTGTCCTCGGCCTTGCAGTAGGGGCACTTCATCCCGCGCCCTTGCGCTTCCTAAACCGCGGCGACGCGCTGCACGCCGGCGCCTTCGGCGGCGCGGTACACCGGGTGGCGCCGGCACAATTCGGCCACATCGGCCGCCACGCGCCTCGTCACCTTTTCGTCGCGCGGTGCCTCGAGCACGTCGGCGATCAGGTTGCCGAGCTGCGCGGCCTCGGCCTCGCGGAAGCCCCGCGTGGTCATCGCCGGCGAGCCGATGCGGATGCCGCTCGCGACGAAGGGCTTCTGCGGATCGTTGGGGATGGCGTTCTTGTTCACCGTGATGTGCGCGCGCCCGAGCGCTTCCTCGGCGTCCTTGCCGGTCACGTTTTTCGCGCGCAGATCGAGCAGGAACATGTGGCTCTCGGTGCGCCCCGACACGACGCGCAGGCCGCGCGCGGAGAGCGTCTCGGCCATCTTGCGCGCGTTGGCGATCACCTGCTTCTGATAGGTCTTGAATTCGGGAGCGAGCGCCTCCTTGAATGCCGTCGCCTTGGCGGCGATCACGTGCATCAGCGGCCCGCCCTGCAAGCCGGGGAACACCGCGGAGTTGATCATCTTCTCGTGCTCGGCGCGCGCGAGCACGAAGCCGCCGCGCGGCCCGCGCAATGTCTTGTGCGTGGTGCTGGTGACGAAATCGGCGACGCCGACCGGATTCGGATACTCGCCCGCCGCGATCAGGCCGGCGTAGTGCGCCATGTCGACCATGAAATACGCGCCGACCTCCCTCGCCGCCCGGCCGATGCGCTCGAAGTCGATGCGCAGCGAGTACGCCGAAGCGCCCGCGAGGATCAGCTTCGGCCGGTGCTCGCGCGCGAGGCGCTCCAGCGCCTCGTAGTCGATTTCCTCCCTGTCGTTCAGCCCGTAGCTGATCACGTTGAACCACTTGCCGCTCATGTTGACCGGCGAGCCGTGGGTGAGATGGCCGCCCATCGCGAGCGACATGCCGAGGAAGGTGTCGCCGGGCTTCATCGCAGCGAAGAACACCGCCTGGTTCGCCTGCGACCCGGAGTTCGGCTGCACGTTGGCGGCGTCCGCCCCGAAGAGCTTCTTCGCGCGGTCGATCGCGAGCTGCTCGGCGATGTCGACGAACTCGCAGCCGCCGTAGTAGCGCTTGCCGGGATAGCCCTCGGCGTACTTGTTGGTGAAGATCGAACCCATGGCTTCGAGGACGGCTTCGGAGACGAGGTTCTCGGAAGGGATGAGTTCCAGGCCGGTGGCCTGGCGATTGGCTTCTTCGCGGAGCAGGTCGGCGATCTGCAGGTCGACGTCGTCCAGCGGGCGGTTCATGCGGTCGTTCGCGTCGGTGGTGTGGGTCATGCCCTAGCCTCGTTTCGGTGCGTGCAAGTGCGCTGGATGGTGTAGCGAGGCGATTCTAGCGGATGAGATGATGGAAAGCCAATTGGTGACGAGCCCGGCGGCGGGGCGAGTTTCAAAATGGGAAGAGTTGGTATACACCCGGCAGTTTTCGTATGAGTGGCAAGCAAGGGACTTACAGGATACGGAAAATGAAAGAGTGCGTAAGGGTTGGAAACAAAAGGAGTTGCAGACAGGCACTTTGCAGCACAAAGTCCAAGTCTTGTATGAGTGGCAAGTAAAGGAGTTATGGGCGCAGAGCCTTCGAGGCGAGTCATGGGAATGGGCGGATTATTTTCGCTGATCCAAGAGGCCATTATACCATATCCGTACTGTTTGTCAAATGAATACTGGTAAGTGGCCTGTCTGCCGTGAGTTAGCTCGAAGAGCGCGGGGAATGAGGACGGGTCAAGAGCTGGCTTTCGAAGAAGAGGATCGATTCGCGAGGGACACTTTCCCTGAAAAGCGGAAACGTCCCGTCTGTCCCCGGTTCCCCCCGGTTCCCGGTGTAGTTACTGGGTGCGATGGTCCCAATCGTCTCGAACCCGATCCCGCAACCGTTCTCGTGGATGACTTTTGAGTTGGGGCGCGCCCCCAGCTTGTAGTGAAACATTATCATTCGTTGGTTCGTCGTCCCACCAATCTGCCACCCATAGGTCGGTCCGAGCTCTTGCGCTATGCGATTTAACGCCTGGCGGACAGTGATGTCGTGGAATGTTGCAGTCCAGGGCTTTGCAAAGCTCTGTGTTCCGCCAATTCCCATGAAGATCAGATGCTCGTTGGGGTCCCCCAGTCGGTGGACGATATCTATCGCCGCATCGCCCGAATCACGAGCGTCTTGGAAACGCAACTCAGGTAGTAGCCTATTGAAGAAATAGTTCTTGTCATTGAGAAACATCCGTGGAAAAAGATTGATCATGTTTCCGTCGCGGCTCCACGTGTAGCGAGTGTCCAAAGCGCAAAGCCAGGTAAGCAGGTCCGAGATGGTCTGCTTTTCAATCCTAGCGGTGAACTTAGGATTGGCGACGGTACCCTTCGCAGGAAGGATTCCTTCTATTGAAATGGAAATGTCAAAGGCTTGGTTCAATCGCGCTATTTCATCAAAGATGGTTTCGTCTTTCAGCTCAACTAGCTCCACCACTTGGTTGAAGGGATCCTTCTTGGCTGGCGTCGTTGACTCTTGCGCGCGCAGACCCGGAATTGATCCTCCGGGATGAAGAAGGATTAGGACAGACAGAGTGGCTAAGGTCTTCATAATGCTAGCTGGTGGGGCCTAGGTTTGTAATGCTTGGCCCTGATTGGCTCCATGAGAGTGTGTTATGACGCACAATGAAACCTCCAACGCCGAGGTATTGATCCGCGCTTGCACTGAAGTCTGCAGGAAGTGGGTTGTCCGCCTTGATCGTGAGGGTATCAATGACTTGAGCATTCTGACTGGTATTCCCAGTGCCTGTCTCCACGGTTGTAGAAGGAAAATTTGAGTTCGTCAAAGAGACGGATTCGTATACAGATATGTTGCTGCAGCCTGGTAGGAGTTGCTGGCCTCCTGGATTCGTAAAGATGCTGTAATACACGTACGAAATGTAGCCCCACTTTGGAGGATTCCCTTGACCGTTAATTGGAACTACCTGAATATTTCCCGACTGCTGAAGGAACTTGAATAGTCGAATCGTGATCGTCCGGGTTGCTGGCGTTTGGGCCGATTGGTTATTCACCGAATAGCCTACGGTCAACGTCGTGTCGAGGAGAGAGCTACTTGGTGCGTCTCCCGTGACTGTGACGACGTCGGACGAAGTGGAATAAGGAGAGGGCGAACCGTTGAATGAGATATTGGGATGGTTGGAACTCGTTGTCGCCGCGCTCCATGAGAAGGTTCCTTGCGTCGGGGTTCCTTGGACCTGTTCTGAGTTGCAAATTGTCACCGTCGGGTCGCTTCCTTCGAAAATGAAATTGTTGCCGCCTGTAAATGTCACGGTGGGCTTGACGGTGGCGATTGGGGCAATGGTGCGCTGGCAGCCGGTCTGGCGGTCTTGGACGTTGGCGTTCACGATGGAGGTTCCGGGAGCGACGCCGGTCAAGGATACCGTAGGCATATTGCTAGGTCCCGAAATGGAAGTGCCACTGTCTGGACTCCAGAATGGGTCCGGTAGCTTCGATCCCCACGCGCACCGCTTCCTGTGAACTCTGCAAACTGCGGTAAAACGCGTGGGCCTCGCCGCTCTCGTGATCCAATCGCCGCTCCACGAGCAACTCGCCGGTCTCTTCTCTGGCCATGGCAACCTGCTGATAGCGTGTGTGAAAATCACATCCTATAATCAACATTGCTCGGCTCCTTTTCCCGAGCCTTGGTCGTCCAACAGCTGCCAAGTTTACTCGGTTGAAGGAGCCGACGCCGTCATCCAATCAGCCCTGGAACGCTGAGAACAGTGGGATTCAATCAGCCCTAGATTCAATCGGGGCCTTTCTGTTCGTAGCGTTCCGTTATGCCATGTGTCTGCAAAAAAGCATTCCATGATTGGACGGGGTATGAACCTAGCTGACGATGAATCGCCTTGACGATGCAGTTCGCCCAGTCGAACCTTGTGATGCGGTATTTCTCTTCTTTCGAGCTGGCGGCTTCCAGTTTCCGGAAAGTTTCCAGGCAGAGCTGCACAGGATCAATACCATCATGGACTCCTTTCAGGACTCCTTCATTCCAAGTGGAGTAATACTTGAATCTCGTCTCCTCGATCCAAAGGGAAAGCGCGAGCCCATCGAGAAGAAATTTGACTACGGGCTGAAGCTCCTTGGGATAGTCCAGATTTTGCAGCCACTTGAGGCCGCCGCGTCCCTTCCCGAGATTTACTTTCGCGTTGCGCAGGAAATTCGGTCCACCTATGTTGTTCGCCTCGCAATGGGAGTATGCCGGATCACTCGCGATGCAAAGTTCGAGTGGCAGAGCGAGAAAAACCTTGTCGACGATGTCTCCTTGCCTGGAGCCCGCAGCTGAAAAGTCGCTGGCTGGAAGATCATTGAAGTAGGAAACGACGAACGGAGATAGGAGAATCAGCTGACGCAACTTGGCTTCGGAAATTTTGGCCGGGTCGAATGAGACTGTGTCTACATCGTCGATCGTCTTGAAGGTCAGGGTACGGGTTTGGGCCCAACACGACGGGTTCACAATCGCGACCGCGAGCACGACTAGCGCCAAATTCCGGCTTCCCTGCATTCTTCTTAGAAGCGCTTTCACGACGTTTGCTCCAGACCGCGACTCTCTCTAGGGCCAAGTGCCGTCAGAATCGTCATAATAGCCGCTCGGATCATCGAAGTGGCTATTATCGCAGGGCGTCGTGAAGTTGACGAGGACACCGTTAACTTTCCGCTGAATGTGAGTATGGGGTGCGCTTGTGCATCCTGAAATGTCGATCGTTCCGATTTGCTGTCCACCTGCGACGTGCGTACCTATCGTTGCCAAGCTCGGGAGAATCGTGACATGGTAAAGCCTGGTGAGGGCTTGATCCGAATCACTCCGGATTTCAATGAAATTGGCGGGCGAGTTCTGCCCTGCACATTGTTGGGCCGAGCGGGCATCATGCGGTTTACCGGTAACGAAGTTTGTTATCGTACCGGCTTCGGGGGCATTTACGGGCGTTCCCACTTGAATATTCGTACCGACCGTATCCTGTGCCTGATGCCTTTTTCCGGTCGTGGCGTTTACAACTCCATCG
>Ga0137403_10001123_pt1 | contig 33859 bp, 28 predicted proteins | sample CZOMad2_1_16fung_FD_122057 | JGI IMG/M metagenome (GOLD analysis project Ga0137403, IMG submission 122057) | Vadose zone soil fungal communities from Angelo Coast Range Reserve, California, USA - CZOMad2_1_16fungal (Hybrid Assembly) | ecosystem: Environmental > Terrestrial > Soil > Vadose zone... | reverse complement strand
CCACTCCCGTGTCACCCCGGCGAAAGCCGGGGCCCATAGACACAGGCCTCTGGAATATGGGCCCCGGCTTTCGCCGGGGTGACAGCCGAGATTGTAACTTCTGAAAGCGTCCTGTTTCCTTTCAGCCACGAAGAGCACAAAGATAAGATCGACCTTCTGGGTCTGCCTTTTCCTCGGCTGTCACCCCCGCGAAAGCGGGGGTCCAGGGCAAGCGACGGAGCGGTTGCCCTGGATTCCCGCTTGCGCGGGAATGACACGGAGTAGTGGATGGTCGCAGACAGCGAGCAAGGTCTGTAGGATTTGCACAATCGGACGATGACGCGTCTCGTCCTCTTCGTGTCCTTTGTGGCTTTGTGGTTCAGCTAATATCGTCGCTTGGCATCGGGCGCGGCCGCGCCTATATCGCTGGCAAGCCCCCGTTCTTCCCAGCCACGGATGACGACGATGACAGCAGCCGCCGCCGCGCCCGCCCACGCCGATCTCGGTGCCCTGCCCGAATGGGACCTGAAGGACCTCTATCCCGGGCGCGAGTCGCCCGCGCTGCTGGCCGACCTCAAGAAGGCCGCGGAAGACTCCAAGGCCTTTCGCCTGCGCTTCCAGGGCAAGCTCGCAGAGATCGACGGCGCGGCGCTCGGCCAGGCCGTGGCCAGCTATGAGGCGATCCAGGAGGTGCTGGGCCGCATCATGAGCTACGCCCAGCTGGTCCATGCCGGCGACATGACCGATCCGGAGATCGGCCGCTTCTACCAGACCATGCAGGAGCGGGTGACGGATATTTCGACCGAGCTTTTGTTCTTCACGCTCGAATTGAATCGTCTCGACGAAAGCGTCATGGCCGAGAAGCTGAAGGCACCGGCGCTGGCGAAGTACCGGCCGTGGCTGCGCGACCTGCGCGCCTTCCGCCCGCACCAGCTCTCCGACGAGGTCGAGCAGATCCTGCATGAGAAGCAGATCGCCGGCCGCAACGCCTGGATCCGCCTCTTCGACGAATCGATGGCCCATCTGCGCTTTCCCTTCGATGGCCGCGAGCTGACGTCGAGCGAGGTGCTGAACCTCCTGACCGACCGCGACGGCAAGGTGCGCAAGGCGGCGTCCAAGAGCCTGGGCAAGGTGCTCGGCGCCAACCTGCGCGAGTTCGCGCTCATCACCAACACCCTCGCCAAGGACAAGGAGATCGAGGACAAGTGGCGCAAGTTCGCGCGCCCGGTGTCGTCGCGCAATCTCGGCAACTTCGTCGAGGACGAGGTGGTGGATGCGCTGGCGACGGCGGTGAAGGCCGCCTATCCCGCGCTCTCGCATCGCTACTACAAGCTGAAGGCCAAGTGGTTCGGCGGCGACCGGCTCGACTATTGGGACCGCAACGCGCCGCTGCCGGAAGACGTCGACCGCAGCATTCCTTGGCCCGATGCGACCCGGACCGTACTCGAGGCCTACGCCGCCTTCTCGCCGGAGCTGGCGAAGATCGGCTTGCAGTTCTTCGACAAGAGCTGGATCGACGCGCCGCCGCGGCCGGGCAAGGCGCCCGGCGCCTTCGCCCATCCGACGGTGCCGAGCGCGCATCCCTATCTGCTGCTCAACTATCACGGCAAGACGCGCGACGTGATGACGCTGGCGCACGAGCTCGGCCATGGCGTGCACCAGGTGCTGGCGGGGCCGCAGGGCGCGCTGATGTCGGACACGCCGCTGACGCTGGCCGAGACCGCCTCGGTGTTCGGGGAGATGCTGACCTTCCAGGCGCTGCTGAAGCAGGAAACCGATCCCAAGCGCCGGCGCATGCTGCTGGCCTCCAAGGTCGAGGACATGCTGAACACGGTGGTGCGGCAGATCGCGTTCCACGAGTTCGAGACGCGCCTGCATGACGAGCGCCGGCAGGGCGAGCTGATGGCCGACCGCATCGCCGAGATCTGGATGGAGACGCAGGCCGAGAGCCTGGGACCGGCGCTGCGCTTCGACGACGACTACCGGGTGTTCTGGACCTACATACCCCACTTCGTCCACACGCCGTTCTACGTCTATGCCTACGCCTTCGGCGACTGCCTGGTGAACTCGCTTTACGCGGTCTACCAGGGCGCGCAAAAGGGCTTCGCCGAGAAATATCTGGACATGCTGCGCGCCGGCGGCACCAAGCGCCACAAGGAGCTGCTGGCCCCCTTCGGCCTCGACGCCTCCGATCCGGCGTTCTGGGCGAAGGGGCTGGGCGTGGTCCGCGGCTTCATCGACGAGCTGGAGCGGATGTAGGCGAAGGAACTCAACCGCAGATGAACGCAGATGCGATTCAGGCGTTGAGGTCTGACGCAGGGCCGTCCCACAGAGTCCCCTCTCCCCTTGTGGGAGAGGGACAGGGTGAGGGGACTCGCGCGGCAGCGCGAAGCGATCTTCACGCCAGCCGCTCTGCGCACATGCCCAACGAGACGCGCAGTTCAACGTCCAGCGTCGCGTGGGGAACGGACTCATCGGCGCCTGCCGGCGCCAAACCCCTCACCCCGTCCCTCTCCCACAAGGGGAGAGGGGACTCTGTTGGGTCGCCTGGCGTCAAATGACCGACTCCTCGGAAGGCAATCGCCTCGGCGGCCGCATCCGGCGCTATGCGCGCGTCGGCACGGCGGTCGGCGGGCTCGCCGCGCGGTTCGTGGGCGAGCGCTATCTGGGGCTGCAGCTCGATCGCGGGCAGCATGCGGCGGAGCTGCGGGCGGCGCTCGGCGGGCTGAAGGGGCCGCTCATGAAGGTGGCGCAGATCATGGCCACCATCCCGGACGCCCTCCCGAAGGAATACGTCCAGGAGCTGGCGCAGCTGCAGGCCAACGCGCCCTCCATGGGCTGGCCCTTCGTCAAGCGCCGCATGGCCGCTGAATTGGGGCCGGAGTGGCAGACGCGCTTCAAGAATTTCGAGCACCAGGCCGCCCACGCGGCCTCGCTCGGCCAGGTACATCGCGGGGTGGGGCATGACGGCGGGCTGCTGGCCTGCAAGCTGCAATATCCGGACATGCAGTCGGCGGTCGAGGCCGACCTCAGCCAGTTGCGCATCATTTTCTCGATCTACGAGCGCTACGACCGCACGATCTCGACCAAGGAGATTCACCCGGAGATCGCCGCCCGCCTGCGCGAGGAGCTCGACTACGAGCGCGAGGCCCGCCACATGGCGCTCTACGACCTGATGCTGAAGGACGAGGCCAACGTCCATGTGCCGGAGGTGGAGCCCAAGCTCTCGACCAAGCGGCTGCTGACCATGAGCTGGCTCGACGGCGAACCGCTGCTGCCGTTCATCGCCACCCACCCGGAGCTGGAGGTGCGCAATCAGGTGGCGCTCAACATGTTCCGCGCCTGGTACGTGCCGTTCTATTTCTACGGCGTCATCCACGGCGATCCGCATCTCGGCAACTACACGGTGCGGCCGGACGGCTCGATCAACCTGCTGGATTTCGGCTGCGTGCGCGTCTTCCACGCCAGCTTCGTCGAGGGCGTGATCGATCTCTATCACGCGCTGTTGAACGACGACCGCGATCTCGCCGTGCACGCCTACGAATCCTGGGGCTTCAAGGGCCTGAACCGCGAGGTCATCGACGTGCTCAACCGCTGGGCGCATTTCGTCTACGGCCCGCTGATGGAAGACCGCGAGCGTCGCATCCAGGAGTCCTCGTCCGGCATCTACGGCCGCGAAGTGGCCGAGGGCGTGCATCACGAGCTGCGCCGCCTCGGCCCCATCACTCCGCCGCGCGAGTTCGTGTTCATGGATCGCGCCGCCATCGGCCTCGGCTCGGTGTTCCTGCACCTCAAGGCCGAGATCAACTGGTACCGGCTATTCCAGGAATTGATTCACGGCTTCGACGTCAAGGCCGTGGAGAAGCGCCAGGCGAAGACGCTGAAGGTGGCGAAGGTGCCGGGGGCGGGATAGGCGGGAGCGCGGAAACGAGGGGCGCACGAGTAGAAGCGAAATCCGATAGCTTGCGCTACAATGGCGGCGAGATGATCGCCGTCCGTTGCTCCCCTCACCCTGTCGGAGGTTGCCATGGCCCGCCGCCTCGCCTTGTCCCTTTGTCTCCTGCTGGTGGCATGCGCGACCGCCGAAGCGCCGCCGAGCTCCCTGCCGCAGCCGACGGCTTGGAAGGCGGTGTTGATCGCGGGCGATGACGCCGAACCGGCTTTCGACAATGCCGTCGATGCCATGACGGAGAAGCTTGCCGGCTATGGCGTCGCGCCGCTGGATATCACCGTCCTGAAGGCGAGTGCCACCGACGGTCGGGCGGCCAATAGCGCCAACATCGAGCGAGCGTTTGCCGCGCTGGCGCCCTCGAATTCCGAAGGTTGTTTCGTCTTCATCACCTCGCACGGCGGCAATGATCGAGGCCTGGTCATGAAGGCGGCGCAGGCTTTTCTGACGCCGGACGACCTGAATGGTCTATTGGATGGGCACTGCGCCGACAGGCCGACAGTGGTGATCGCATCGGGCTGCTTTTCGGGCATTTTTGCCGGCGGGCGATCGATGCCGGCGGCGAATCGCACGATCCTGACCGCGGCGCGGAGCGACCGGACGTCGTTCGGCTGCAATGCCAGCCGACACTTCACGGTTTTCGATCAATGCGTGCTCGAGAGCCTCGACCGCGGCCAGCCGTGGCAGGCGGTGATGGAGAAAACGCGCGCTTGCGTTACGCGCTACGAGAACGAGGCAAACGTCACCCCGCCATCCGAGCCGCAGATCTATGTAGGCCGCAACGTCCAAGCGCAGTTGGTGTTTTGAGCGTCGATCAGGCTCGCCACAGCTTGGCGCGCCGTCCGACGCGTTCCAGCCGCTCGGTCGTCGGACCGTCTAGCCGCGGCATCGCATGGCCGCTCGGCTGTGGTGGATCGATGCGCCAGCCTAAGGCCGCAAGGACGGGCGGGGCCTCGTAGTAGTCGGACAGGACGGCCACGAGCAGGGCGCGGAAGGCGTCCGGCAGGGCGCGCTCGACGGCTTTCAGGATCGCATTGCGGGCGCTCTCGTCGGCGCGGGCGAACAGTTCGTTGCTGCCGGCCTGTCCGGCGATGGCGTCGAACACGGTGCGATGGGCGCGCGCATAAACGGCGGGATCGAGACCCGCCCGCGTGGCGCTCTGCAGCGCCTCGTCGCCCGGCAGGAGCGTGTCGATGACGGCGGTGAGGAACTCGGGCGTCATGCGATGTCCTTCGCGAGATCGTCGGCGAGCTTGAGGGCGAGGGCGCCGATGGTGGAGCCGGGGTTCACGGCGCCGACGGTGGGGAAGAGGCTGCCGTCGGCGACGAGCAGGTTGGGCACGGCGTGGCAGCGGCCGCTTGCGTCCGTAACGGACGTGGCGGGATCGCGGCCCATGCGGGCCGTGCTCAGCAGGTGCCAGCCGGTGAGCGGAGCCAGCGGCAGGCGCACGACGCGGTGGGCGCCGGCGGCGCGCAGCACCTCCTCGGCGCGGTCGAGGCCGAAATCGAGGCTGCGGCGGGAATGTTCGGAGAGCATGTATTCCACCTTCACGCCGGGCAGGCCGTCGGCCTCCGTGCGGTCGGCGAGCGCGACACGGTTATGCGGCTCCGGCAGGTCCTCAGCCATGACGAGGATGGCGATGGAATGGCGAAACTCCTCGCGCAAGAGCCGGTAGGCGTCGCGGCCCCAGGCCGGCTCCAGCCGCAGCGCCTGCATGAGCGGGATGTTCTCGCGCGTCACCTGCAGATGTACGCCGCGCTTGAAGCCGCGCCGCTCGTCGGTCTCGTAGAATTCGTGGCTGTAGAGGGCGCAGCCGATCGGGCCGACCGGCCCGTCCAGCTCCTCCTTGAACAGGCCGCGCGCATAGGCGGCCGGATGGAACATGAGGTGGCGGCCGAGCGCCGGGCTGGCGAGACCGGAGGCGAGCAGCAGACGCGCCGTGCCGATGCCGTTGCCGGCGACGACGACGGCGGCGGCCGGCTGGGTGATCTCATGGCCCTCGGCGTCGCGATAGACGACGGCGGTGGCGCGGCCGGCTTCGATCACGACCTGCTGGACGATGCAATGCGGGCGCAGCTCGACGCCGGCGGCGATGGCCCGCGGCCAGTAGGTGACGTCGACCGAGGCCTTGGCGCGGTTCACGCAGCCCTGCTGGCAGGGCCCGCAATAGTTGCAAGCAGCGCGGCCGTTATGGGGGACGGAGTTGATGGCGGCGTCGACCGGCCACCAATGCCAGCCGAGGGCGTCGAAGCCGCGCGCCGCCGTCATGCCGAGCCGGCCGAGCGCCAGCGGCGGCATGGCGCGCGGCGGCTTCGGCGGGTAGGCGGGATCGCCGGCGAGGCCGCTGACCCCCATGGCGGCATCGTTCAGGTCGTAGTAGGGCTCGAGATCGGCATAGCCGAACGGCCAGTCGTCGCCGACGCCGTCGAGCGTTTGGGTCCGGAAGTCCGAGGGGTGCAGGCGCGGGAAATGCGCCGCCCAGTTGATCGTGGAGCCGCCGACGCCGCTCCACATCAACGGCTTGAACGGGCTTCCCGTATCGTCGATGGGGTAGTCGGCGGAGGGCGAGGGCGTCGGCGCCTTCAGCCGCAGGTTGGGCGAGCTGGCCCATTCGTTGATGGTGGCGCGCTGCCAGTCGCGCCGCCAGGGCGGCATGGCCGCGGTGTCCACCCAGCCGCCGCGCTCCAGGCAGACGACGCGCAAGTGCGGCGCCCGCTCCGATAGGCGTGCGCAGAACGCGGCGCCGCCCATGCCGGAACCGACCACGACGACGTCGACGGGCTCGTGCCTAGCGGGCATCGGTGGAGTACCGGTTCAGCGGCGTGTGAGCGTGCGGTCGCATGGTTGCCGGCGGCAACCTGCCACGACGGGACGCCCATGGGAAACCCCGCGGTCGGGCCTACAGCTCGCCTTCGAAGGCGTGGCCCTCCGCCTCGCGATAGCTGCGGGCGAGATCGGGCGCGCGGCCGGCGGCGATGCCGAGCACATGCAGCGGGGCATCGGGGCCGTAGCGCAGCAGGAAGGCGCGCGCCTGGCCGTAGCTCAGGCGGACGGGCAGCCGGGAAACCAGCGGATCATAGTCCTGGCGGTCGAGGAACGCGGCGTAGCCGAAGGCGACGTACGCCGCATCGAGGTGCAGCACCTCGATCGCGCGCCGGATCTGCGCCGGCGTATAGGTGGCAGCGGCGCCGAAGGCGTGCGCCAGCCATGGCCCCAGCTTCGTCGCATAGGCCCGGGCGGAACGTCGCTGACGCCAGTCGGAGAGAAATCCCATCGCCTCGCGCTCGCGAATGACGGTTTCGCTACAGTTCCACGATACGCGAGAGATATGGCGGCATGATTAAGGAAACCGCCCGCGTTCATCCGCGGGACTATCCTGCGCAGCGTTTCATCCCTCGTTAACCTTAATGATCCCGCGCCGGGAGTCCAGAGGGTGGGCGGCCGGCTCTCAAAAGAGCGGCCGCCCTCGGTTGGCGGGTCAGGTCTTGTTCCCGGTTTTCGCGCTGAGCCCGAGGCGGGCGGCTACCCCGCTGCCGTAGGCCGGATCGGCCCTCTGGAAATGGCCGATCTGGCGCCGCTGGATGGCTTCGGGCACGCCCTTCATCGCGCCGGCGATGTTGTCCATCAGCAGGTCGCGCTGCGCCGGCGACATCAGCCGGAAGAGGGCGCCGGCCTGGCCGTAGTCGTCATTGCCGGCGCGATGGTCGTAGCGGTCGGCGTCGCCGGAGATGCGCAGCGGCGGCTCGCGATACGCCGGCGATTGCTGCGGCCCGCTGAAGCTGTTGGGCTCGTAGTTCACGGCGCCGCCGTTGTTGCCGTCGCTGCGCATGAGTCCGTCGCGATGGTAGGTGTGGACGGGGCAGCGCGGCCGGTTCACCGGCAGGCTGTCGTGATTGACGCCCAGGCGGTAGCGGTGCGCGTCGGCATAGGAGAAGACGCGCGCCTGCAGCATCTTGTCGGGCGAATGGCCGATGCCCGGCACGATGTTGGAGGGCGCGAAGGCCGCCTGCTCGACCTCGGCGAAGTAGTTCTCGGGATTGCGGTTGAGCTCGAGGATGCCGGCCTCGATCAGCGGATAGTCCTTGTGCGGCCACACCTTCGTCAGGTCGAAGGGATTGAGGCGATAGGTCTCGGCCTGTTTCTCCGGCATGATCTGGACGCAGAAGCGCCATTTCGGGAACTCGGCGCGCTCGATGGCCTCGAACAGGTCGCGCTGATGCGTCTCGCGGTCGTCGCCGACGAGGCTGGCGGCTTCCTCGTTGGTCATGGTCGCGATGCCCTGCATCGACTTGAAATGGAACTTCACCCAGAAGCGCTCGTTCTTGGCGTTGATGAAGCTGTAGGTGTGGCTGCCGAAGCCGTGCATCTGCCGGTAGTTCTTCGGCAGGCCGCGGTCGGAGAACAGGATGGTCACCTGGTGCAGGCTCTCCGGCGACAGCGACCAGAAGTCCCACATCGCCGTGGCGCTGCGCAGGTTGGTCCGGGGGTCGCGCTTCTGCGTATGGATGAAGTCGCCGAACTTCAGGGGATCGCGCACGAAGAACACCGGCGTGTTGTTGCCGACCAGGTCCCAGTTGCCTTCCTCGGTATAAAACTTGATGGCGAAGCCGCGCACGTCGCGCTCGGCATCGGCCGCCCCGCGCTCGCCGGCGACGGTGGAGAAGCGCAGCAGCAGGTCCGTGATCTTGCCGACGGTCGAGAACAGCTTGGCGCGGGTATAGCGCGTGATGTCCTGGGTGATGGTGAGCGTGCCATAGGCGGCGGAACCCTTGGCATGCACCACGCGCTCGGGAATCCGCTCGCGGTTGAAGTGCGCCATCTTCTCGACGAGGTGATAGTCGGCGAGCAGGACGGGCCCGCGCGGGCCGGCGGTCAGGCTGTTCTGATTGTCGGCGACGGGATTGCCGCCGGCGGTGGTGAGAGTGGGTGCGTCCTTGGTCGTCATCTCTGATCTCCTCTACTGTGGCTCAGGCGAACACCGAGCAACGGACCCTCACCCTCGCCCTCTCCCGCTTCGCGGTAGAGGGGACTCCGCCGAGTGAACCGCACAATCAAGTCCCCTCTACCGCAACGCGGGAGAGGGTTAGGGTGAGGGACTGTGACTCGGTGTCCGACAGAGAAACTCCGCGATCACGCGGCCAACGCTGATGCGGTTTGTGTGATGGCCTCACCGTCGAGTGTCGCGGCGACCGCATGGACCACTGCCGCGATGCGCACGGCGGCCTGCACCTGCTCCGCGGTGATGCCGTGCTGGCGCACGACCTTCTCGTGGGAGTCGATGCACATGCCGCAGCCGTTGATGGCCGAAACCGCCAGCGACCACAGCTCGAAGTCCACCTTCTCCACGCCCGGCTTGGCGATGACGTTCATGCGGAGTTTCGCCGGCAGCGTCCTGTAGTCCGGCGACGAGGCCAGATGCGTGAAGCGGTAGTAGATGTTGTTCATCGCCATGATGGATGCCGCCGCCTTGGCCGCCGTCAGCGCCTCCGGCGACAGCTTGGGCGCGAACTCGGCGATGAGCGCCTCGCTCACCGCCGAGTTGCGCGCCGCCAGCGCGCTGGCGACGAACGCGCCGGCCTTCTGCTGTTCCGTCAGCACGGTTTCGGCCGCGAGGCTGGACAGATTGAGCTTCAGATCCTTGGCGTAGTCGGGCAGTTGGGATTTCAGGGACTCGATCGACATGATTATCCTCCGTGGCGTGAAGGGGCAGACTCCATGCCCGCCCCTCCCGACGCCGTTGCTGTTGCTCAGGCGGCCTTCAGGACGTCATCGCCCTTCTGCCAGTTGCAGGGGCATAGTTCGTCGGTCTGCAGGGCGTCGAGCACGCGCAGGACCTCCTGCGGGTTGCGGCCGACGCTGAGGTCGTTCACCGACACGAAGCGGATGACGCCCTCGGGATCGACGATGAAGGTCGCGCGCAGGGCGACCCCCTCCTGCTTGTCGAGCACGCCGAGCGCCGTCGACAGCTCGCGCTTGATGTCCGCGAGCATGGCGAACGGCAGGGTCTTCAGGTCGGCATGGTTCTGCCGCCAGGCCAGGTGCACGAACTCGCTGTCGGTGGAGACGCCGTAGACCACGGCATCGCGATCGTTGAACTCGCCGTTCAGCTTGCCGAAGGCCGCGATCTCCGTCGGACAGACGAAGGTGAAGTCCTTGGGCCAGAAGAAGACGATCTTCCACTTGCCCTCGTCGGACTTGTCGTTGACCTGCGTGAAGGCCTTCTTGGGGTCGGTCGAGACCACCGCCTTGAGGTCGAAGGCCGGAAACTTGTCGCCAATCGTAAGCATGATGTTGTCACTCCTGAGGTTACGGGGTTGTCGGTTGCGTGTCGGGGTTGGCTTGACTTCCAAGGAGATAGTCCCCAGCTTATAATCGTTCAAATTGATAATTCAGGTTGAATTGATCGATGAAAGCGATGGAAGCTCTCCCCACTCTGAAACAGCTCCGGCACCTCGTCGCGCTGGCGGATAACCGCCATTTCGGCAAGGCGGCCAAGGCCTGTTTCGTCACCCAATCCACGCTCTCGGCCAGCCTGAAGGAGCTGGAGGACGTCCTGCAGGCGCCGCTGGTCGACCGCACCAACCGGCGCGTCACCTTCACGCCGCTCGGCGAGGCGACGGTCGAGCGCGCGCGCCGGCTGCTCGACGAAGCGCAGGCGCTGGTGCTGGCCGCTCAGGGTGAGCGGGCCCCGCTTACCGGAACGGTGCGGCTCGGCGTCATCCCCACCATCGGCCCGTTCCTGCTGCCGCGCATCCTGCCCGGGCTGCGCGATGCATGGCCGAAGCTGAAGCTCTACCTGCGCGAGGATCAGACCGACTCCCTGTTGGAGCAGCTGCATGCCGGCCGGCTCGATGTGCTCGCGCTGGCGCTGCCCTACGACTGTGGCAATGTCGAGACCGCGCTATTGTTCAAGGACCGGTTCAGCCTGGGGCTCCGCCGCGACCATCGGTTGGCGCGTGCGAAGCATATACGACCCAAGGAGATCGAATCGGAGACGCTGCTCCTGCTACAGGAAGGCCACTGCCTGCGCGGCCATGCTCTCTCCGCCTGTCGCATCGGCGATAAGGCCCACGCCGACGCGTTCGAGGCAACGAGCCTGCCCACCCTGGTGCAGATGGTCGACAACGGCCTCGGCGTCACCCTGCTCCCGCAGCTGGCACTCGATGCCGGCGTCCTCAAGGGCACGGAGATGGTCGCCCGGCCGGTCGAAGTCGACAAACCCGAGCGCGACATCGCGCTGGTCTGGCGCAAGGGTACGGCGCGAAAGGAAGAGTTTCAGCTACTGGCCCGGGAGATCACCCGACTGGCGAAGTGAGGTTGGCGGTATCGAACGTCGGGCGACGTTCAGCCGCCGCCGTGTCCGCCACCCTCTCCGCCGCCGTGTCCGCCGTCGGCCGACGCATGGTGGCCGCTCCCATGGTCCGAGGGCGCCGATAGACCCCAGCCCGGCAGCCCTTCAGCGTCTCCCATGCTGGTGGCAGGATCGAATTGCGGCGGGCCGCCAAGATCTTGCCGCAAGGCGGCTCTTGCTTCCTCGATCGTCACGGGATTCGGCAGGATGCCATGGATCGATGCGAACTCTGTCGGGTCGAGAAACACGGCATGGCCGAAGACGATGAAGCCCGGGTTGAGATTCAATTCGCGCGCGCCGCGCTCGATCTGGTCGGCCGTATAGGTTCGCGAGGCGCCGTAGGCGCGGCGCAGCCAGGGCCCCAGCTTGAATACATAGGCTTTCGCGGCGCGGCGACGCCGAAGATTGCCGAGCCATCCCATCAGAGGACTATCATGACGGCGGGCGCTCGGGCGCGGTCGTCGCCAGCGGCGTGAATGTCTCGGTCATCGATTCCCGCGTGATCGGCCCCTCGCCGAGCTTCAATTCCATGCGATAGACCGATGCGCCGATCACGTGCAGGATCGCGCCGCTGTCGTCGGACAGCGGCAGCACCAGGCGTTCCCCGACCTCCGACCGGTTGGACGCCAGATAGATATTCCCGCTGCAGAGCAGGATCGCCGGCTCCTCGACGACGCGCCGATAGCGCCGCATCACATCGGCGAGCAGGGCCGGCGCGATGATCTCCTCGAAGCTGCATTGCGTCACGTTGCGGCCATAGAGCCGATTGATCTCCTCGCCCGCCAGCCGCATCCGAAAGGATCGGCTCGACGGCAAGTAGTCGCACATCCAGATGCTCGAGAGGAGCGGGCCGATGGCCGTGGGATCGATGGCCGATCGCAGGGGTGCGAGCCGCTCGCCGCGGCGCTCCAGCCAATGTCGCAACAGGCGCCGGAGCCGCTCGTCCTTGAGGTGGGCGAAGGCGTCCAGGTCGAGCGCGCGGCTGCCAACCGGGGTTATCGTCGTCGCAGGCTCTGTCGACACGGGATGCAGAATAGCCGACCAGGGCGCCGCCGCTCCATCGGAAATTGCCACCCTTGAGGTTTCCCGGCCTGTCCGGCATTGTGGCGGCCGCCAAGCAGGGGGCGAGCGGAACCGCATCATTCATGAAGATCGGCATACCCAGGGAACGCCGGCCGAACGAGGCGCGCGTGGCGGTGTCGGCGGACACCGTGAAGAAGCTGGTGGCGCTCGGCGCCGAAGTCATGATCGAGACCGGCGCCGGCACGAGTTCGGCCGTTCCCGACGGGGCCTATGCCGCGGCCGGCGCGCGCATCGCGGTCGATGAGGCGGAATGCCTGAAGGACGCCGATGTCGTGCTGAAGGTGCAGCGCCCGCTGACCCCGGCCGAAGGCGGCCCGGACGAGCTGGCGCTCATGAGGTCCGGCGCCATGCTCATCGGCATACTCGCGCCCTATGCGGCCAAGGACCAGGTTGCCGCCTACGCGGCCCAGGGCGTCAACGCCTTCGCGATGGAGTTCCTGCCGCGCATCACGCGCGCCCAGACCATGGACGTGCTGTCCTCGCAGGCCAACCTCGCCGGCTATCGCGCGGTGATCGAGGCGGCGGCGGTGTTCGGCCGCGCGTTCCCGATGATGATGACGGCGGCCGGCACGGTGCCGGCGACGCGCGTGCTGGTGATGGGCGCCGGCGTCGCCGGGCTGCAGGCGATCGCGACGGCGCGCCGCCTCGGCGCGGTCGTCTCGGCGACCGACGTGCGGCCGGCGGCCAAGGAGCAGGTGCAGAGCCTGGGCGCGACGTTCGTCGCCGTCGAGGACGAGGAGTTCAAGCAGGCCGAAACCGCCGCCGGCTACGCCAAGGAGATGAGCGACGCCTACAAGGCGAAGCAAGCCGCGCTGATCGCCGAGACCATCAAGAAGCAGGACATCATCATCACCACCGCGCTCATCCCGGGCCGGCCGGCGCCGGTGCTGGTGGGCGAGGAGATGGTGAAGAGCATGAGGCCGGGCGCGGTCGTCGTCGATCTCGCGGTCGAGCAGGGCGGCAACTGTCCGCTCTCGGAGCCCGGCAAGATCGTCGTCAAGCACGGCGTGACCCTGGTCGGCCTGCTCAACATACCCAGCCGCATCGCCGTCGATTCGAGTGCGCTCTACGCCCGCAACCTGCTGGCGTTCCTGACGCCGCTCGTCGACAAGGAGACCAAGGCGCTGAAGATCAACTGGGACGACGAGATCATCAAGGCGACGGCGCTGACGCGCGACGGCAAGGTCGTGCACCCGGCGTTCGCGCCGGGGTGAGAGAGACGCCAAGCAGGGTTCGCATGTTTGGACGCACACCCACTTTGTCATTCCCGCGAAAGCGGGAATCCAGGGCAACCGCTCCGTCGCTCGCCCTGGACCCCCGCTTTCGCGGGGGTGACAAACTCAACTGTGGCTTCAAGCAGACCCTGCTTTAGGGAAACGGGAATCATCCGATGGACCCGACACAGCTTCACCAGCGCGTCCGCGATCTCGCCGATCTGCTGCAGGGCGCGGCCGATCAGGCCAACACGCTCGCCACCGATCTGGTGCCGGCGGCCGGCGGCGCTGCCGCGACGCACCAACCCTTCGTCGTGCTGTTCTCCGTCTTCGTGCTGGCCTGCTTCATCGGCTACCACGTGGTGTGGCGGGTGACGCCGGCCCTGCATTCGCCGCTGATGGCCGTCACCAACGCCATCTCCAGCGTCATCATCGTGGGCGCGCTGATCGCGGCCGGGAGCCCCGGCACGCTGCCGTTCTCGGAGCTCATGGGCTTCGTCGCCATCGCGCTGGCGTCCGTCAACATCTTCGGCGGCTTCCTGGTCACCCACCGCATGCTCTCGATGTTCAAGAAGAAGCAGAAATAGGCGGACGGGAGCACAGCCTTGAGCCAGGACCTCGCCGCCCTTCTCTATCTCGCCGCCTCCGTCTGCTTCATCATGGCCCTGAAGGGGCTGTCGTCGCCGCAGACCTCGCGCGCCGGCAACCTCTACGGCATGGCCGGCATGGTGATCGCGGTGGTCACCACGCTGATCGCGTCGGTGCAGCCGGGCGTGCTCAGCTACGGCACCATCCTCGCGGGCATCGTGATCGGCGGCGGCATCGGCACCTTCATCGCCCAGCGCATCCAGATGACGGCGCTGCCGCAGCTGGTGGCCGCCTTCCACAGCCTGGTCGGCCTCGCCGCCGTGCTGGTGGCGACGGCCGCCTTCCATGCGCCGGCCGCTTACGGCATCGGCACCGCCGAAGACATCCACACCTCCAGCCTGATCGAGATGGGCATCGGCATCGGCGTCGGCGGCATCACCTTCACCGGCTCGATCATCGCCTTCGCCAAGCTGCAGGCGCTGATGAGCGGGGCGCCCATCACCTTCCCGTTCCAGCATCAATTGAATGCCGCGCTCGGCATCGCCATCGCGCTGCTGATCGCCTGGCTGGTGATCGACGAGAGCCACACGGCGTTCTGGCTGCTGGTCGGCGTGTCCCTGGCGCTCGGCTTCCTGCTGATCATCCCCATCGGCGGCGCCGACATGCCGGTCGTCGTGTCCATGCTGAACTCCTATTCCGGCTGGGCGGCCTGCGGCATCGGCTTCACGCTCTCCAACAGCCTCTTGATCGTGACGGGCGCGCTGGTCGGCTCCTCCGGCGCCATCCTCAGCTACATCATGTGCAAGGGCATGAACCGCTCGATCATCAACGTGATCGCCGGCGGCTTCGGCACCGACACCAGTGCGGCCGGCGCCGCCAAGGGTCCGACCGACCGGCCGGTGAAGGCCGGCAGCGCCGACGACGCCGCCTTCCTGATGAAGAACGCCAGCTCGGTCATCATCGTGCCGGGCTACGGCATGGCGGTGGCGCAGGCCCAGCACGCGCTGCGCGAGATGGCGGATGTGCTGAAGAAGGAGGGCGTCAAGGTGAGCTACGCCATCCATCCCGTCGCCGGCCGCATGCCCGGCCACATGAACGTGCTGCTGGCCGAGGCCAACGTGCCCTACGACGAAGTGTTCGAACTGGAAGACATCAACCGCGAATTCTCCTCGACCGACGTCGCCTTCGTCATCGGCGCCAACGACGTCACCAATCCCGCCGCCAAGACCGATCCCAAGAGCCCGATCTACGGCATGCCCATCCTCGACGTGGAGAACGCCAAGACCGTCCTGTTCGTGAAGCGCTCGATGGCGTCAGGCTATGCCGGCGTCGACAACGAACTCTTCTTCCGCGACAACACGATGATGCTGTTCGGCGACGCCAAGAAGGTCACCGAGGATATCGTGAAGGCCTTCGGCCACTAGAATTTTGAAACCACAGATGAACACGGATAAACACAGATAGGCGACGGTTCGCTCCGTGGCGAACTGTCGACGAAACTCATCTGTGTTAATCTGTGTTTATCTGTGGTTGATTCTTCTAGGCAAACAGCAGACGCGGTGAGGAGCGTCATGGAATTGCTCACCGACAAGATCAAGTCGCCGATCGGCGACATCCTGATCGCGGCGGCCGACGGCAAGCTGATCGCGCTGGAATTCGCGCAGGTGCGCGAGCGCTTCGATGCTGATCTCCGGTCCCGCTTCGGCGACGTCAGGCTGACGAGCAGGCCGAATCCGTTCGGCCTCAGCAAGCGCATCCGCGCCTATTTCGCCGGCAAGCTAAGCGTCCTCGACGACATCGCCGTCGACGGCGGCGGCACGCCGTTTCAGCAGGAGGTGTGGCATGCGCTACGGGAGATCCCCGCCGGCGCCACGAAGACCTACAGCGAGCTGGCCGAGGCTGTCGGGCGGCCCAACGCCGTGCGTGCGGTCGGCATGATCAACGGCCGCAACCCGATCTCGATCGTGGTGCCCTGCCACCGCGTCATCGGCAAGGACGGCTCGCTCACCGGCTATGGCGGCGGCCTCGATCGCAAGCGCTGGCTCTTGCAACATGAAGGCGCGCTGCTCGTGTAAGCAGCACGCCCCGGCAATTCTGAAAGGATAGTCGGCGGCGTCGACGCCGCCCGGAAAGAGCGGGCTAGTAGCCCTCGCGGTCCATGCGCTTGCGCATCAGCTTGCGATAGCGCCGCACGGCCTCGGCCTTCTCGCGCGCGCGCCGCTCCGACGGCTTCTCGTAGTTGCGGCGCAGCTTCATTTCGCGGAACACTCCTTCGCGCTGCATCTTCTTCTTGAGAACGCGCAGCGCCTGATCGACATTGTTGTCGCGGACGAGAACTTGCACGAGCCTTTCAGTCTCCTTTCTTAAGCAGACAAACGCCGCGCCCCGGACCCTACGCCCGGTATGCACGCGGCACCCCATTCAGGATGGGGCAAACTACTAGCACAGGATTAGGACATTGTGAAGGGCGGTAAGCCGCTGGATTGGCGCGATTAATCGAATTTTCATGGCGAAGGCGGGCGGGATCGACCATATTTCGGCCATGGCCATCCTGAAGATCGCCCGCATGGGCCATCCCGTCCTGCGCCGGGTCGCCGACCCGGTGGTGGATCCCACGGCGCCGGAAATCCGCCGCCTCGTGCGCGACATGCTGGAGACGCTGGAGGATATCGGTGGCGTCGGCCTTGCCGCGCCGCAGGTGCATGTCTCCAAGCGCGTCGTCATCTTCGAGGTGCCGGCCGAGCGCGCCGCCCGCGACAGCAATGGCGAGGCGCCGCCGGAGGGCGTGCCGATGACGGTGCTCATCAATCCCGTTATCGAGCCGCTGGCCGACGAGAAGGTGCTCGGCTGGGAGGCCTGCCTCTCGGTCCCCGGCCTCACCGGCGCGGTGCCGCGCTTTGCCCGCATCCGCTATCACGGCTATGGCCTGCAGGGCGAACGCATCGAGCGCGAGGCCAGCGGCTTCCACGCCCGCGTCGTCCAGCATGAATGCGATCACCTCGACGGCATCCTCTACCCCATGCGCATGACCGACCTGACCTCGCTCGCCTTCGCCGAGGAGTTGCGCCACGGCGTGCCGAAAGGCGCGCCCGCCATCGGCGGCGCCGAGGCGGCGGAACTGGCGGAGGGCTAGAACATGGATCGCGACGCCCAGCGAGCGGTCCTGCTGAAGGCGACGCTCCCGCATGTGCCGTTCGACGGCTGGACGCGGACCGCCTTCGTCGCCGGCGCGCGCGACGCCGGCCTCGAGCAGGCGCTCGCCGACAACGCCTTTCCCGGCGGCATGGCGGAGCTGCTGGCGTTCTATCACGGCCAGGCCGACCTCGAGATGGTGCGCGCGCTCGAGGCGCGCCCCGATCTCGCCGCGTTGAAGACGCGCGAGAAAGTGGCGCTCGCCATCCGCCTGCGCCTTGAGGCCAACGCGGGCAATCGCGAGGCGATCCGCCAGGCGCTCTCGTTCCTGGCCCTGCCGGCGAACGCGCCGCTCGGCGCCAAGTGCCTCTACCGCACGGTCGACGCCATCTGGTATGCCGCCGGCGACAGGGCCACGGACTTCAGCTTCTATACCAAGCGCGCCCTGCTCGCCGGGGTCTACAGCGCCACCGTGCTCTACTGGCTGAACGACAAGTCGGATGGCTTCGCGGAGACCTGGATCTTCCTCGACCGCCGCATCGCCGACGTCATGAAGATCTACGCGCTGCGCGCGCGTCTCGACCGCTTTGTCGAACAGCTGCCCGATCCGTTTCGCCTGTTCCGGAGATCGGCGGGTCGTTAGCACACCGAGCCACAGTCCCTCACCCTAGCCCTCTCCCGCGTCGCGGGCGAGGGGACTCCATTTTGCTAACCCCTCGATCGCGTTCCCTCTACCGCGAAGCGGGAGAGGGTTAGGGTGAGGGTGTGTGACTCGGTCTGGCCTACTTCAGCGGCTTCAACCGCGTCACATGCCCCATCTTGCGCCCCGGCCGCGCTTCGGCCTTGCCGTAGAGATGCAGCTTGGCGTCGGGATCGCGAAGAATCTCTTGCCATTGCCCGACCTCGTCGCCGATCAGGTTCTTCATTACGGCCGCCGAGTGATGCGCAGTCGAACCCAGCGGCAGGCCGCAGACCGCGCGCACGAACTGCTCGAACTGGCTGGTGACGCAGGCGTCGATGGTCCAATGGCCGGAATTATGCGGCCGCGGCGCCAGCTCGTTGACCAGCACCTTCCCGTCCTTCGTCACGAACAGCTCCACGGCGAGGAGGCCGACGAGATCGAGCGCCTCGGCGATGCGCCGCGCCGTATCCTCCGCCTGCTGCACGGTCGACTCCGCAAGCCGCGCCGGCGCGATCGTCTCGTCGAGGATGTGGTGCTTGTGCCGGTTCTCGACCGGCGGATAGAGCGCCACCGCGCCATCGACGCCGCGCGCGATGATGACGGAGGCCTCGAGCGCGAAATCGACCTCGGCCTCGAGGATGCCGAGACTGGCGCCCATGCGTCCCCAAGCCTCGGCGACGTCGGTATCGGCGGCGATGCGCACCTGGCCCTTGCCGTCATAGCCGAACTGCGCGCTCTTGAGGATGCAGGGCGGGCCGATCTTTTCGACTGCGGCCGAAAGCGCCGCCGCGCTCGCCACCGGCAGATAGCGCGTCACGGGCACGCCGATCGAGGCCAGGAAATCCTTCTCCCGCAGCCGCTGCTGCGCGATATGCAGCACCCGCGGATTTGGCCGCGTCGGCTTGTGGGCGGCCAGGAACTCCGCCGTCGTGTCCGGGATGTTCTCGAACTCGAAGGTCACCACGTCGACGTCGTCGGCGAAGGCGGCGAGCGCCTCCTCGTCGTTGTAGGCGGCCACCGTCGAGAGCGCCGTCACCTGCGCGGCCGGCGCGTCATGCTCGGGGCAGAACACATGGGTGCGGAATCCCAGCCGCGCCGCCGCCAGCGCCGTCATCCGCCCGAGCTGCCCGCCACCGAGGATGCCGATGGTGGCGCCGGGGGCGAAGCTCTGTCCTTTGTCAGCCGACATGGCTTGGCGCCGTGACAAGGTTTGAACCGCAGAGACGCAGAGACGCAGAGGGGTTTTGAACCACAGATGAACACAGATGAACACAGATAAGGATTCGGGCGCCTTCGGCGCCAAGAAGGCATCTGTGTTCATCTGTGTTCATCTGTGGTTCGAATTCACAAGGAGGCTCCCTGCCGAAGCGAGAGTCTCGTTCGGCTAGGCCTCTCTGCGTCTCTGCGTCTCTGCGGTGAATCAACTTAATCCTTCGGCTTCTCCGCCACTGCCGCCGTGCGCTGGGCCCGCCAGGCATCGAGCGACTTGGCGATCTTCTTGTCGTTGAGCGCCAGCACCGCCGCCGCCAGCAGCGCCGCGTTGATCGCGCCGGCCTCGCCGATGGCGAGCGTGCCGACGGGCACGCCGGCCGGCATCTGCACGATCGAGAGCAGGCTGTCGAGGCCCTTCAGCGACTTGCTCTCCACGGGCACGCCGAACACCGGCAGCGGCGTCAGCGCCGCCACCATGCCCGGGAGATGCGCCGCCCCGCCGGCGCCGGCGATGATGGCCTTCAGGCCGCGGCCGCGGGCGCCCTCGGCATAGGCATACATGCGCTTGGGCGTGCGGTGGGCGGAGACGATGCGCGCTTCGTGCGGTACGCCCAGCGCGCCGAGCGTCTCGGCGGCATGGCGCAGCGTCGCCCAGTCCGACTGGCTTCCCATGATGATGCCGACGAGCGGCGACCGCTTGGCCATGCGCAACTCCCCTCAGATGCCGCCCCGCGAAAGAGGCGCGATTATAGAGAGGGAAGGGGAGCGCGCAAGCGAGGCCCACCGTGGCGCGGCGTCGGGTGCGGATGCTACAACGGGCGCCGCAAGATCGGAGGAACCGGATGCTGAAATTGTTCTACTCGCCCGGCAGTTGCGCCGTGGCTTCGCATATCACCCTTGAGGAGGCCGGCGCGCCGTATGAAACCGTGCGGCTCGATTTCGGCGCCAACGAGCAGCGCAAGCCGGAGTATGTGGCGATCAATCCCAAGGGCCGCGTGCCGGCGCTGGCGACCGACCGCGGCATCCTGACGGAGACGCCGGCCATCCTCGCCTTCATCGCCCAGAACTTCCCGCAGGCGCGCCTGGCGCCGCTCGATGACGCCTTCGCCTTTGGCCGCGTCCAGGCCTTCAACAGCTATCTCTGCGCCACGGTCCATGTCGCCCACGCCCACCGCATCCGCGGCTATCGCTGGGTCGACGCCGGCGACGAGGCCGCCCTCGCGGCCATGAAGAGGAAGGTGCCGCAATCGGTCGGCGAATGCTTTGATCTGATCGAACGCGAGATGTTCGTCGGCCCCTGGGTGATGGGCGAGTCCTACACGATCTGCGATCCCTACCTCTTCACCGTGGCCCAGTGGCTGGAGGCCGACGGCGTCGACCCGGTCCGGTACCCGAAGGTCCGGGACCACCGGCAACGCATGGCCGAGCGCTCCGCCGTCAAGGCGGCTCTCGCCGCAGAACTCGGCTAGACGCGCAGCGCATTCCCGCTGATGACGTCGCCGAATTGATGGTTCGTCCGGCGGTTGGACCGGCTGCCGGAAGACGCCGTTCGCTGTCCGGCGCAACAGCCCGAAATACGGCCCGCCGAATGACAATGTCGGCGTAATGCCCTTCGGTCATCTTGCAGGCGGTGAACGGGCGGTCCGCTGATTCCGTTAGTGTATTCTTTACCACCGAGCGCATCGCTCATTCTGCTGATATTGCAATAGCTTAGGCATGCCAACCCGATGACCGATTCGCCCGCCATCCCGTCCTTCAAGGCGCTCACGGATACGCGCGTCCGCATCAAGGCCGTGAATATCGGCGCCAATGCGAACGACGGACATGCGCCGCCCTATGCGCAGCTTCTGGCGGCCGGCGATGCCGATGTCGTCGGCTTCGAACCGAACCGCGCGGCCCTGGCCGAACTCGACGCCCAGAAGGGACCCTGCGAGACCTACCTGCCCTACGCGATCGGCGACGGCGGCCGGCACACCCTGAACATCTGCTTCGCGCCCGGCATGACATCGCTGCTGAAGCCGAATCCGGCCGTGCTCAAGCTCTTTCACGCGTTCTCCGGCTGGGGCGAGGTGCTCTCGACCGAGACCCTCGATACCGTGCGGCTCGACGATATCGCGGAGACCGCCGGCGCGGAGCTGCTGAAGATCGACATCCAGGGCGGCGAGCTGATGGCGATGCGTCATGCCGAGGCGCGCCTGCGCGACATGCTGGTCATCCACACCGAGGTCGAATTCCTGCCGATGTATATCGACCAGCCGCTGTTTTCCGACATCGACCTGTTCCTGCGCCAGCACGGCTTCGTGTTCCACAAGTTCGAGCCGACGGTGAGCCGGACGATCGCGCCGATGCTGGTCAACAACGACATCTATGCCGGCATGAGCCAGCTGCTGTGGGCGGACGCGATCTTCGTGAAGGATTTCACGCGGCTCGATCGGCTCACCGAGCGCCAGCTGCTGAGCATGGCGACGATCATGCACGACTGCTACCGCTCGTTCGACCTCGCGCTGCGCCTGCTGACGGAGCATGACGCTCGCGCCGGCACGCGACTCGGCGCCACCTACCTCTCCCGCCTGCAAACCCTGAGCGCCGCCAAAGCGGCCTGACGGCAAGGGCGAAGGCGGCGCCGTGAACAGCTCCGTATCCCACGCCCGGTCGCCGCACTACACGGCGCTGCGCTGCCTGTTCGTGGTCTGCCTGCACCGGGGCGTGCAGCTGAAGCCGGAGAACTTCGCGGAAGTCAAGGAAACCGACACCCTGGGCTCGATCCTGCGGGTGATGCAGAAGGTCGGCCTGCGCGGCCGCGTGCTGCCGCGCTGCAACGGGAAAAAGCTGGCCGCCCTCGGCTATGCCTACCCGGTCATGGCCCAGCAGAAGGCCGGCAACTGGGTGGTCGTCCTCAACGCCGTCAAAGGGCCGGACGGGCCGGCATTCACGGTGCTCGACCCGGTTTCCCCGGACGAGCAGGCGACGGTGGTGCCGCGCGCGCAGTTCGTCGAGGGCTGGACCGGCGCGCTGGTTCTGTGCAAGCGCGTGCAGCGGCCGAGCGACGAGGGCCAGCCGTTCGGCCTGCGCTGGTTCCTGCCCGAGCTCCTGCGCCACAAGCGCCTGTTCCGGGACGTCGCGGTGGCTGCGACGATGTCGGCGGTGATCGCCTTCGCGACGCCGCTCATGTTCCAGATCCTCATCGACAAGGTCATCACCCATCGCAGCTATCAGACCCTGGTTTCGCTGATGCTGATCTTCGGCGTCCTGACGCTGTTCGACGGCGTCTTCAGTTACACCCGCCACTACCTCATGCTGTTCATCACCAGCAAGATCGACGGGCGGCTGGCCTCGCGCACCTTCCGCCACCTGCTCAGTCTTCCCCTGTTCTTCTTCGAACGAACGACCGCCGGCGTGCTGGCGCGCCACATGCAGCAGACCGAGACGATCCGGCAGTTCCTGACCGGGCGGCTGTTCCAGACCATGCTCGACGCCATGGCCTTGCCGCTCATGCTGGGCATACTGCTGCTCTACAGCGTCGAGCTCACGCTCGTGGTGCTGGGGTTCTCGGCGGTGATCGCCGCGATCATCGCCTTCATGGTGCCGACCTTCCGCCGCCGCCTCGAGCAGCTCTATGCGGCCGAGGGCAGCCGGCAGGCCCATCTGGTCGAGACCATCCACGGCATGCGCACGGTCAAGTCGATCGCGCTCGAGCCGGTGCGGATGAGCGCCTGGGACGACAAGGTCGCGCGCGGCGTCGAGCGGCGGGCAACCGTCGGCCGCATCTCCGCGCTCGCCAGCGTGCTCACCCACGGCCTCGAAAAGATCATGCAGATCTCCGTGCTCGGTCTGGGCGCGATGGACGTGTTCGACGGCACGCTCAGCATCGGCGCCCTCGTCGCCTTCAACATGATCGCGGGCCGCGTCACCGGCCCGCTCGTGCAGATCGTCGGCCTGATCAACGAGTACCAGGAAACCGCCCTGGCCGTGAAGATGCTGGGCACGGTGATGCAGCATCCGCCGGAGCGCGACCCCAATCACGTCGGCATAGCGCCGGAGATCACCGGCAACATCGAATTCACGGACGTGACGTTTCGCTACCCCGCGGCGGCCTCCGCCGTGCTCGACCGCGTCTCGTTCCGGGTCGAGAGGGGTCAGGTCATCGGCGTCGTCGGGCGCTCGGGATCCGGAAAGACGACGGTGACGCGCCTGATCCAGGGCATCCAGACGGCCCAGGAAGGCATGATCCGCCTCGACGGCATCGATATCCGCCACGTCAACCTCGGCCATCTCCGACGGAACATCGGAGTCGTGCTGCAGGAGAATTTCCTGTTCCGCGGCACCATCCGCGAGAACATAGCGGCGGCCCGCCCGGACGCGGCCCTGGGCGAGGTCGTCGAGGCCGCGCGCATGGCCGGCGCCGAGGAGTTCATCGACCGGCTGCCCCTGTCCTACGAGACCATCGTCGAGGAGAACGGCGCCAATTTCTCGGGCGGCCAGCGCCAGCGCATCGCCATCGCGCGCGCGCTGATGACGCGGCCGCGGCTGCTGATCTTCGACGAGGCGACCAGCGCGCTAGACCCCGAGAGCGAGGCCATCGTTCAGGAGCATCTCGGCGAGATCGCCCATGGCCGGACCCTGCTGATCGTTTCGCACCGGCTGACGTCGCTCGCCCACGCCGACGCCATCCTGGTGCTCGAACAGGGCAAGGTCGTGGATTGCGCGCCGCATCCGATCCTGCTGCAGCGCTGCGAGCCTTATCAGCGCCTGTGGCGGCAGCAGACGCGCAGCCTGCAATGAAGAGCCTGCCGCCTCCCGCGAACAGCCTCCAGCCGGCGTCCCCCCGGCGCCTGCGCCTGTGGCGGAAGCAGAGCGCTGTCGAAAGGGCCTGGCCGCAGCAGGATTTCGTCGCGCCCCAGCCCGATCTCGAGGACACGCTGGCGGCGACGCCGTCGCGGCTGCTGCGCGACACCCACTATGTCGTCGTCGCCCTGTTCGTGACGCTGGTCGTGATCGCGTCATTGGTCAAAGTGGACATGATCGTGGCGGCGCCCGGCCGGCTGGTCGCGGACTCGCCGACCATCGTGGTGCAGCCGCTGCAGATCTCCATCGTCCGGGAGGTGCGGGTCAAGGCCGGCGATATCGTCCACAAGGGCGACGTGCTGGCCAAATTGGACCCGACGTTCACGCAGGCGGACAAGGCGGTCCTCACGGCCCAGCAGGACGCCCTGCTGGCCCGGGTCGCCCGGCTGGAGGCGGAGACGAATGGCACGCCGCTGCAGCTGGAAGGCAAGACGGCGGATCAGCTGCTCGAATTGAGTCTCTATCGCCAGCGCCAGTCCGAGTACGCGTCGCGCCTGCATGCCTTCGACGAGGACATGCTGCGCTTCACGGCCGCCATGGCCGCCGCCCAGGAGAGCCGCGATTCGCTGGCCCAGCAGCTCGAGATCGCCAGGAAGATCGAGGCCATGCGCGCCAAGCTGTATCAGCAGCAATACGGCTCGCAGCTCAACTTCATGGATGCGCAGGTCGTGCGCATGCGCACCGAGCGCGACTACCAGGACGCCACCAATCGTTTCGATGAGGCGCAGCACTTCCTGAATTCGACCCAGGCCGACCGCCAGGCCTTCATCGACGGCTGGCGGCGCCAGGAACTGGAGGAACTCGCCAAGGCGCGCGCCGACGCTACGGCGGTAGCGGAGAGCCTGGCCAAGGCCGTGCGGATGAACGATCTGGTCGTGCTGACGGCGCCCGAAGACGGGATCGTGCTGGAGGTGGCGAAGCGCTCGGTCGGGTCGGTGCTGCAGGAGGCCGAGCCGCTCGTGACCATGGTTCCCACCGGCACGGCGTTGATCGCGGAGGTAATGATCAATTCCGCCGATGTCGGCTACACGAAATTGGGCGACGAGGTCGCCATGAAAGTCGACGCCTTCCCCTACCAGCGCCACGGCCTGCTGCAGGGGCGGCTGCGGGCGGTCGGCGAGGATTCCGTCTCGACGAATGCGACGGCGGCGATGGCGCCCGGCTCCGCACTGCCGATCCCCGGCGTGGTCCATCGCAGCCAGGTGGAGCTGGGCAACGCCGAGCTCCACGATCTGCCGGCGGGAACGCGGCTGATCCCGGGCATGACGCTGACGGCGGAGATCAAGGTCGGCTCCCGCAGCGTGATTTCCTATTTTCTCTACCCGATCATGCGCGGCTTCGACGAGAGCATCCGGGAGCCGTAGCTTTTGAAGCTCACGCGGTGCCGCTGAAGATTTTCTCGCACGCGGAGACGCAGAGAACGCGGAGTTTTATGTAGAGGCGGCCTGCAGCCGAGCCTCTAGCTCAAAGTGTGGAATCCGGCCGATAGACGTCATGTCTGGTCTGGATTTCGCTGCCGCCCAGCTTCCGTGATCGCGCGGACGGCAGAAATGTGCCAAATGCTGAAGTGACAGACTTTCAATCCGGCAGCCCCGCCTTGCGTAGGCTGTCTACCTCATGCTCGATATCAGCAGGGTTCTTCCACGGCTCTTGGAGCATCATGGCGCGAATAGTAAAATCCGGTTTCATCTTCAGCACTTCTGACGCTGCGGCTCTTGCTTCAGCTGTTCTGCCGAGCCGCGCAAAGAAGCCAGCTAAACCGGCGTAGTCCCAGAAGTACAGCCGGTCCATTCTTCTCACCGATTGAATGGCTTGTTCGTAGCGCCGCAGCGCGAACAAAGCGATGGCGCGTCCTTCCCAGTACCAGCTTGGAGGGAACGGATCGCGTTGGAGTACCAAATCATATTCCGACAAGGCTTCATCAGACCGCCCAACACGAGACAGCCAATGAGCATGAATGGCGATCACCTGCGGATCGCTTGGATTAAGTGCCAGCGCACGCTCCATGGACACGCCTGCTTCGTCGAACTCTCGTCGAAACAAATGTGCTTCGCCGAGCGCTGAATGGCAGTAGGCATCGTTTGGATCGAGCGCGACGGACCTTCTCGCCAGTTCAATACTCTCATCAAGCAACGATGCTCTCGTCTCGGAAAAATACCTGATCCAAAATGCCGCTGCCAGCCAGGCATGTGCCTGGGCGTAGGTCGGATCGAGATCTATAGCGCGCCTTAAAAGAGGTTCCGCCGCCGCCGTATCAAATGTGTTGATAAAGTTGCGTGCCTGCAACACAAGATCGTAAGCTCCAAGATGTTCGGAGGGTTTTCGACGGGCCTGCGCAGCGATGGTCGCAGCAAGCCGGCTTTCGAGCGTGGCGACAATTGTTCGGACAACTTCGTCTTGAACAGCAAAAATTTCCTCCAGGGTGCGATCAAATCGTTCGCTCCACAGATGATTGCCGGTCGCAGTGTCGATGAATTGCGCCGTGATACGAACTCGATTTACCATCCTGCGGACACTGCCCTCGACGACGTATTGCACGCCGAGTTCGCGGGCCACGCGCCGCACATCGACATTCTTGCCTTTGTATTGAAACGATGAGTTCCGCGCGATCACGAACAGCGAGCGAAAGCGCGAAAGCTCAGTGATGATGTCTTCGGTAAAACCATCAGAGAAATACTCCTGCTCTGGGTCGCCGGACATGTTCGTGAATGGCAGAACGGCGATCGAGGGCTTGCCGGAAATAGCCTTGGGCGCAGACGGTGCGACGGCCGGCACAGCCGCAACGCGGTAGGCACGTACCGGCTCCGCGATGTTCTTTAGGTTCAGTGGACCGAGGTCATCGAATCCGACCTTGATCTTGCTCTTAATGTGGTCATGAGCCATGCTCGACACCAGGACGCCACCCGGTTCGGCGAGCGCTTCGAGCCGCGCCGCGATATTGACGCCGTCGCCATAGAGATCGTTGCCCTCGACCATGACATCGCCGAGGTTGACGCCGATCCGCAGCACAATATGGCGGTCTTCGGGTACGCTAGCGTTGGCTAAGGCGAATGCGTGCTGTAGCTCGTCCGCGCACAGCACGGCGTTGACGGCGCTGGCGAACTCCACCAGAACGCCATCGCCGCTGACTTTGAAGACTCGGCCCTGATGCTTGATGACCAGCGGCTCCAGCACAGCCTTGCGGCGCGCTTTGAGCGCGGCGAGTGTACTGGCCTCGTCGGCCTCCATCAGCCGGCTGTAGCCGACGACATCGGCGGCCAAGATGGCTGCAATGCGGCGCTGAATTCGTTCGTCACTCATGCGGCGCGATTGCTTTCAGAGAACCCAGATGGAGAGGATTGTATGGGTGCACTGACAGCGAGTCTATCGCACCCTACTTCCGGAATGGGTCACGTCCTGCCGAACGAGGCGCGCCCGCCACGGGGCAACTGCAGCTGCGGTAGCAGACGTGACGCGGTCGGCTGGATGATTGCCTGAGCTTCAACCGAGATGACTACGCTGGGTCGATGTCGGGAAGCATCGTGCGGCCGATAGACGGGCGGCCGCGGGTCGCCCCTGCAAGAATCTCCGCGCCGCCCCGTGAACCCTAAGACGGCGAGTGCACCGGCATGGATTGAATCGGGGTCAAACGTCGTTACGCGATCGCCCTGGCTTTCGCCGGGTTAGCGGCCTGCAAAGCGTCAACTTCGCCTCCACCCGATTGTCCCAACCACTCAGACAGCTTCCACAGCCGGCTGTCCGCGGGCAGCGGGAACAGGCTGTGGCGGTTGGCGAGCTTGGCCCGATAGTGCGAGTGATAGGCCTCGTCCGACAGCAGCTCGATGTTCTCGAGATCCTGCTCGATGGCGACCTCGTGGTAGGCTTCCAGGTTGCGCAGATCGGGGACCGGCAGCTGGCCCTTCTCCAGGTCGTCCCACATGCGGCTGTAAAGCTTCTCGAGATCCCGGACCAGTGACTGCGTGTCGAAGAGCAGGCAGGAGTCCCGGCCGGCGGCCAGGCGCGCCTTGAACAGGGCCAGCTTCGTGCGGTCCTGCCCGAAGGCGATGGCGCGGGCGACATAGTCGGTGGGGGTGGCGCAGATCATCTCCGGGATGCCGGCGGCCCGCACCAGGCTGGCGCAGACCCTTGAGGCGAAACTGCGTCCCGGCAGCGTCAGCACCGGCACGCCCATCCACATGGCGTCGGAAGCGGTCGTATGAGAGCCATAGGGGAATGTATCGAGAAACAGATCGGCGAGCGGATAGCGGGCCAGGTGCTCAGGATTGCCGATCTTGTCGGCGAAGACCAGCCGCTCCGGCGCGATGCCCTGCTGCGCCGCCCGTTGCCGGAGGCGCTCGTTCGTCTCGGCCGTGCCCGTGAGCAGCCACAGCACGCTGTCGGGAACCTGCCCCAGAATGGTCATCCAGCGCTGGAAGGTGAGCGCCGTGATCTTCTGCATGCCGTTCAGGCTGCAGAAGACGAACCCGGTCTCCGGGAGTCCGGCCTCGCGCCGCGACGGCCTGCGCTCCGCGACGATCCGCTTGCGATCGTTCGGCTGATAGCAGGGCAGGCGGAGCACCTTCTCGGAGTAGTAGATCTCGTGGCTCTCGGGGATCACGGAGGAATCCGCGACGATATAGTGATGATAGGAAGTGGCCATCGTGCTGGGATATCCGAACCAGTTCACCGCGATGGGCGCCGGCCGCAAGGCGAAGACCTTCGTGCGGGCATCCTTCGTATAGCCGTTCAGGTCGACGAGGATATCGATGCCGTCTGCCTTGATCTTCTCGGCCGCCTTGGCGTCGTCGTAGTCGTTGATATCGAGCCAGTGGTCGACCGAGTTCTTGATTCTCGTCTGCGTCGCATCGCTGGTACGGACGCCGCAATAGTAGGCGAAGATCTCGAAATTCTTGCGGTCGTGGGATTCCACGACGTCGGTCATGGCGAACCCCACGGCATGCCCGCGCAGGTCGGACGACACGTACCCGATGCGCAGCTTGTCCGCTCGCCGGCGGGTGCGCGCAACGCCGGGGGCCGCGGCCGTGGCCGGAAAGCCGACGGACTTGCGGCTGTATTGGAAGGCGGTCGCGAGCTGGAACAGCGGGTCGTCCGTGAAGGACGCCGCCGACAGGGGCGAGATCCCCGAGGTCAGCCTGGCCCGCTTGACGTTGCCCCATTCGGCCATGACCGGCCATTTGCATTGCCGCTGGCGCAGGGCGACCCAGTGCTGGATGACCTCGGCCTGGTCGGCATTGATATCGAGGGATTGGCGCAGCGCGTCTTCGGCGGCGGTGTCGCTGTTCGCCGTCTCGAGAACGCGGCCGATCTGTTTCAGCGCCATGGTCTTGTAGGTGACGGAATCGCCGTTGATCATGGGCAGGAAGTTGACCAGCGCCATCCACTCGCGCACGGCGCGCTCGCCCTGTCCCTGGGCGTCGAGCAGCGAGCCCAGATTGATGTAGGGCGGATAGAAATCCGGCTTCAGCCTGATGGCCGCGCGAAAGGCATTGATGGCGCCGGGCACATCGCGGATTTCGCCCAGCGCGACGCCGTAGTTGAAATAGACCGCAGGGAGCGCGGGGTGGTCGGGGTTGTAGGCGATCCAGGTCTTGTAGAGCTCCACGGCCTGCTGATCCTGCCCGGCGGCCTTCAGCTTCTCCGTGCAGCCCAGCATGCCCGCAATGTCGATTTGCTGAGTCCTGGCCCGATTGATGGCGTCGGCAAACACGTCGATCGTCATGCCCAGCTCCGGAATATTAATTTTTCGATAACAGGAAACAGCCGGCACCGGACGAATCCGGTGCCTCGTATTCCGGACGATAGCCACGCCAGGTGACGCTGAGCTTGCCAATCCGGCAGCTGCTGTGGTCTGCCCAGGAGCCAGGGAATGCACACACGTCACGCTCAGGGGACAGTGGGCCGACCATCGCAACTGGGTCCCCTCTCCCCTTGTGGGAGAGGGACAGGGTGAGGGGTCTGGCGCCGGCAGGCGCCGATGAGTCGGTTGACGGCGGCAGCGCGCGCCATCTTGCGAATCTTCCGCAGCGGACAGAGCGAGGTCGTTTCGCGCTGCCGCGCGAGTCCCCTCACCCTTTCCCTCTCCCACAAGGGGAGAGGGGACTCGGTATGGCCGCCTCGCCTATCCCACCAGGGTCAACAGGGCGTTGACCTGGGCGACCGACATGCTCGCGATCTGCGTCGAGGTGAACGCGTTGCCCTGGGTCGTGCTCATCGCGCCGATGTCGGTCGTGCTCACGGCCGTGATCTGCGAGGTGCTGAGCGCCGCGATGCCGATGGTGCTGATGCCCGTGATCTGGGTGGTCGTCAGCGCCGCGATTTCGGTCGTGGTGAAGCCGCCGATCTGGGTGGCCCCCAGCGTTCCGATCTGCGTCGTGGTCAAGGCGCCGAGCTGCGTGGTGGTCAGCGCGCCCAGTTCGGTCGCCAGGAGGCCGCCGATCTGAGTCGTGGTGAGCGCCGTCAGCTCGGTCGTCGTGAGGCCGCCGACCTGGGTGGTGGTGAGCGCGCCCAGTTCGGTTGCGGTCAACCCGCCCAGCTGGGTCGTGGTGAGCGCCCCGATCTCGGTCGTCGTCAGGCCGCCGATCTGGGTGGTGGTCAGCGAACCCAGCTGCGTCGAGGTCAACCCGCCCAGCTGTGTCGTGGTCAGATACCCGATCTCGGTCGTGGTCAGGCCGTCGATCTGCGTGGTCGTCAGGGCTCCCAGCTCCGTCGTCGTCAGGCCGCCAACCTGCGTCGTGGTCAGCGCCCCCAGCTCCGTCGCGGTCAACCCGCCGAGCTGCGTGGTCGTGAGCGCACCGATCTCGGTCGTCGTCAAGCCGCCGACCTGCGTCGTGGTCAGGGCCCCCAGCTGCGTGGCCTTCAGGCCGCCCAGCTGCGTGGTCGTCAGCGCCCCGATCTCCGTCGTCGTCAGGCCGCCGACCTGGACGGTGGTCAGAGCGCCCAACTCGGTCGTCGTCAGGGCGCCGAGCTGAGTCGTCGTCAACGCGCCCAGCTGGGTCGTGGCCAGGCCGCCGATCTGCGTCGTGGTGAGCGCGCCGATCTCGGTGGTCGTCAAGCCACCGATCTGCGTGGTGGTCAGCACGCCCAGCTGCGTCGCGGTCAGGCCGCCCAGCTGTGTCGTGGTCAGCGCGCCGATCTCGGTCGTCGTCAACCCGTTGACCTGGGCCGCGCTCAGCACGCTCAGCTGCGTCGAGCTCAGGGCGCCCAGCTGCGTCGTGGTGAGGTTCGCAAGGTCCGCCGCCGTCAGGCCGCCGATCTGATTGGTGTGCAACGCACTCAGCTCGGTGGTCGTCAAGGCGCCGACCTGCGTGGTCGTCAGCGCATGCAGCTGTGTCGAACTCAAGGCGATCAGCTGCGTCGTGGTGAGCGCCCCCATCTCGGTCGTCGTCAGGCCGCCGAGCTGCGTGGTCGTCAGCGCCCCCATCTGCGTCGTCGTCAGACCGCCCAGCTGGGTCGTGGTGAGCGCGCCGATCTCGGTCGTCGTCAAGCCGCCGACCTGGGTCACCGACAGGGTCCCCAGCTGCGTCGAGGTCAATCCGCCCAGCTGCGTGGTGGTCAGCGCGGCGATCTCCGTCGTCTTCAGGCCGCTGATCTGCGTGGTGGTCAGCGCGCCCAGCTCGGTCGTCGTCAAGCCGCCGACCTGCGTGGTGGTGAGGGCGCCGAGCTGGTTTGGAGTCAGGCCGCCCAGCTGCGTCGTCGTCAGCGCCCCGATCTCGGTCGTCGTCAGGCCGCCGATCTGCGTGGTGGTGAGCGCGCCCAGCTGCGTCGCCTTCAGGCTCCCCAGCTGCGTCGTCGTCAGCGCCGCGATCTCGGTCGTCGTCAAGCCGATGACCTGCGCCGTCGTCAGCGCCCCCAGCTCGGTCGTCGTCACGGCGCCCAGCTGGGTCGTCGTCAGCGCGCCCAGCTGTGCCGCGGTCAAGCCGCCGAGCTGGGTCGTCGTCAACGCGCCGACCTCGGTCGTCGTCAGGCCGCCGATCTGGGTGTTCGTGAGCGCACCCAGCTGGGTGGCAGTCAGCCCGCCCAGCTGTGTCGTCGTCAGCGCGCCGATCTCGGTCGTCGTCAGGCCGCCGACCTGCGCCGTCGTCAGCGCCCCCAGCTGCGTCGAGCTCAACCCGCCCAGCTGCGTGGTGGTCAGCGCGGCGATCTCCGTCGTCTTCAGGCCGCCGATCTGCGTGGTGGTGAGGGCGCCCAGCTCGGTCGTCGTCAAGCCGCCCAGCTGGGTCGTGGTCAGCGCGCCCAGCTGCGTCGCGGTCAAGCCGCCGAGCTGGGTCGTCGTCAACGCGCCGACCTCGGTCGTCGTCAAGCCGCCGACCTGCGTCGTGGTCAACGCCCCCAGCTGCGTGGCCTTCAGGCCGCCGAGCTGCGTCGTGGTGAGCGCCCCGATCTCGGTCGTCGTCAGCCCGCCGACCTGCGTGGTGGTCAGCGCGCCCAGCTCGGTCGTCGTCAAGGCGCCCAGCTGTGTCGTGGTCAAGGCGCCCAGCTGTGCCGCGGTCAGGCCGCCCAGCTGCGTGGTCGTCAGGGCCGCGATCTCGGTCGTGGTGAAGCCGCCGACCTGCGTGTTCGTGAGCGCGCCCAGCTGCGTCGCGGTCAAGCCGCCCAGCTGCGTCGTCGTGAGCGCGCCGATCTCGGTCGTCGTCAGCCCGCCGACCTGCGTGGCGGTCAGAGTCGCCAGCTGTGTGGATGTCAAGCCGCCCAGCTGCGTGGTCGTGAGGGCGGCGATCTCCGTCGTCTTCAGGCCGCCGATCTGAGTCGTGCTCAAGGCGCCCAGCTCGGTCGTCGTCAGGCCACCGACCTGGGTGGTGGTCAGTGCGCCGAGCTGCGCGGCTGTGAACGGATCCCATAACTGGATCGACCCCCTGCCGCCCGCTATTGCTAGCTTGTCTCCCGACGGCGCGAATGCCAACGCATACACCGGTCTCACGTTGATGTACCAGGTCTTCATGTGCTTACCGGTCGGCACGTGCCAAATTTGCAGCTCGGTAACGGTCAGGCTGTCCCGCACCACCGCCAGGTATTTGCCTTGGGCATCGAACGCGAGGCCGTAGACGCGAAAGCTTTCGCTGCGCAAGGAGATTGATTTTCGCACGCCGGACGGGCAGCAGAGATATATCGGCATCAGCGTTTCGCCGTTGCGTTCGCGGGACACTCAACGCAGCGGGTACGTTTTCAATTTTCAGGATTTGACGGATTTGCGACGGCTTGAGCAGGAAGTGGCGACAAAAGAGCGCATGGCCGCACTTGGACGATTGTCGGCGGCAATCGCGCATGAAATTCGGCAACCACTGACAGCGATGGCGGGAGCGGTGAAAGAGCTGGCACGCCTTGTTCCGCTGGAAGAAGACGAGAAGCATCTTGTCGATATCGTGAGCAGGGAATCGCAAAGATTGAACAGCATTATCACGGATTTTCTGAATTACTCGCGCGAAAAATCCTATGAATTCCAGGAAGCCGATGTCCGGTGGTTGCTGGATGAGACGCTGACGCTGATGGAAAAGAAACCGGAGATTGGCGTGAAGTATCGGATTGTACGCGCGTTTAATGGACAAGAACTGCAAGCTCGCGTGGACGCCAGTAAAATCAAACAAGTATTTTGGAATTTGTGCGATAACGCGTTACGGGCCATGCCGGAAGGCGGCACTTTGACGGTGCGAATCGAGGAGCGCCCTTTCTGGCTGAGAATCGCTTTCAGGGATACAGGCATAGGGCTCGATCCTAAACAACGCGCCAAGATTTTTGAACCTTTGCAGTCGGGATTTGCCGGCGGCACCGGTTTGGGACTATCAATCGTCTATCAAATTGTACAGGCTCACAGCGGGCGTATCAGTGTA
>Ga0137403_10001122_pt1 | contig 33864 bp, 28 predicted proteins | sample CZOMad2_1_16fung_FD_122057 | JGI IMG/M metagenome (GOLD analysis project Ga0137403, IMG submission 122057) | Vadose zone soil fungal communities from Angelo Coast Range Reserve, California, USA - CZOMad2_1_16fungal (Hybrid Assembly) | ecosystem: Environmental > Terrestrial > Soil > Vadose zone... | reverse complement strand
GACGCCGACGCGATGTTCGACGTGCTGACCTACGAGAAGGGCGCGTCCGTGCTGCGCATGCTCGAGCAGCACCTGGGCGCGGCGGTCTTCCGCGACGGTGTGCGCGAGTACCTCCGGCGGCACGCCTACGCCAACGCCGACACCGGCGACCTCTGGGCCGCGCTGGGCCGCGCCGCGCGCCAGCCGATCCCGGAGGTGATGGACGGCTGGATCTTCCAGCCGGGCTATCCGCTCGTGAGCGCCCGGCTCGACGGGGGCCAGCTCGTGCTGAGCCAGCAGCGCTTCACGTACTTGCCCGAGCCGCTCCCCGGATCCACGCCCGCGCCGCGGGATCAGCTCTGGCAGGTCCCCGTCCAGGTGCGGATCGCCGCCTCCGGGCGCGCCGCGAGCGAACGCCGACTGCTCGCGACGCCGGAGACGCGGCTCGCGGTGCCCGAGCGCCTCGACGCGGTCCTCGTCAACGAGGGCGGCCACGGGTTCTATCGCGTGCGCTACAGCGGCGAGCTGCTCGAGCGCCTCCTCGGCGCGCTGGCCGGGCTCGCCGCCATCGAGCGGTTCAACCTCGTGAACGACGCCTGGGCCGTGACGGTGGCGGGCCTCATGACGATCCCCGACTACCTCGAGCTGACGGCGCGGTTCCGCGGCGAGCGCGACCGGAACGTGTGGTCGGTCCTGCTCGCCTCGTTCGCGACGCTGAACCGCATCGTCGAACCCGAGACCCGGCCCCGGCTCGCCGCGCTCGTGCGCGACCGCGTGGGACCCGCCTTCGCGGAGCTGGGCTGGACGCCGCGGCCCGGGGAGGACGAGCTCACCCGACAGCTCCGGGGTGACCTCGTGCGCGCCCTCGGCGTGCTCGGCGACGACCGGCCCGTGCAGACGCGCGCGGCCGCGCTCTACGCCGAAGGAGCGGGCGACGTCGATCCCAACGTGCTCCCGGCCATCATCAGCGTGCTCGCCCACGCGGGCGACGCCGCGCGCTACGACGACTTCCTGAAGCGGTTCAAGTCCGCGGCCACGCCGCAGGAGGAGCAGCGATACCTCTACGCGCTGGCCGCGTTCCGGCAGCGCGAGCTGCTGGCGCAGACCCTCGCGCGCGCGATCAGCGGCGAGTTCCGGACGCAGGACGCGCCGTTCGTGGTGCGGTCGCTGCTGATGTCCGTCTACGGACGGAAGCTCGCCTGGGAGTTCGTCAAGACGCACTGGGACACGATGGAGCGGCAATACCCGAAGGCCGGGCTCCGGCGCTTGGCCGAGGGCGTGATCGGCCTCGCCACGCCCGAGCTCGAGCGCGACGTGCACGCCTTCTTCCAGGCCCGCCGGCCCGAGTTCGGCGGCAAGACGCTCGAGCAGTACCTGGAACAGCTCCGCATCGCCGTGCGCCTGCGCGAGCGCGAATCCGCCGCGCTCGCTAAATACCTCGCGCGATTCGGCTGACTACACCCGCACGCCGACGACCAGCCGCCCCACCGCGATGCCCAGGAAGCACACCACCAGGCAGAGGGCCGTCGTCGCCAGGACGTTGACCCCGGCCTGACCCCACGCCCCGACCTCCACCAGCCGAACGGTCTCGTAGCTGAAGGACGAGTACGTCGTGAGGCCGCCCATGATGCCGACGGTCAGGAACAGCCGGGTCGCTTCCGGAACGAGCAGCGTCGTGACGCCGATCTGCTGGATGAGACCGATGAGGAACGAGCCGACGACGTTCACGATCAGCGTGCCGTACGGGAACTCGGCGCCGAGCCAGCGAGCCGCAAGGCCGGAGGTCAGGTACCGGAGACCGGTCCCGATCGCGCCGCCCAGACAGATCAACAGAAGACGCTCCACCGACGCGATTATCTCACGCGATCTCGATGGGCTCGTCGACGTAGACCGTGTAGGTGCGCGGCCGACCGCGCTCGGCGTCCTTCGGGTCCACGTACATGATGGAGGTCCGGCCGCGGATCTCGCGGGGGAGGATCGCGACGCGGACGAAGCTCGTCGGCTCGTCCTTCGACGCGACGGCGAGCACGGGCTCCCGCCCACTCTCGAACCAGGCGCCACCGGGCGTCACGCGCCGCGCCGGCGCGTCACCGACGGTGACGTCGAGCGACCCCGCGAGCAGACAGCGGATGCCGCCTCCCCGGTGGCGGTGCGGCAGCGCGACCCCGCCGGGCGCGAAGTCGACGCGGTCGGCGCGCATCAGGTACTCGGCGCGCGGGTCGAGGCCGATCGGGTGCTCGAGGAGGACCTTCGTGGCGCCGGCGCGCGGTCCACCGACCGGCGCCGAGCCGCGGATCAGCTCCCAGCGCAGCACGGTCGCGCCGTCGGCGCCCGCGCCGGCCTCACAGGCCTGGGCGCCGTGCCAGGCCTGATCTTCCACGACTTGGGCGGCGCGCTCGGCGGACGCGACCGCCAGCACGCCGCGCCGCACATAGAGCACGCGGTTGAGCGCGGGCAGCGCGCCTCGTCCCGAGGCGGGCAGCGTGTCCTCGCAGAGGCGCAACGCGTACCCGGAATCCCCTGACGCCATGGGGCGTCATTGTACGCTCCGCGCGCTCCGTGGTACGTTGCGAGGCGATGAGAGCCTTGATGTTCGGGCTCCTGCTCATGGGTGCCTGGCTCGGCGCTCCCCGCACCACCGCGGCCCTCTCCGTCCAGGAAGCGATCCTCCGCGCCACGCCGGCCGTCGTGCTGATCACCACCGAGGTGCGCGGAGAGGTGACGTTGAACTGCGGCCGCGGCCCCATCACCGTCAGCCCCGCGCCCTTCGTCGAGACGGGGACCGGGTGGTTCGTCGATGGGCGTGGCTTCGTCGTCACGAACGCTCACGTGGTGGACCCCGCGTACCGGCTGCCGCCCTGGGTGACGCACGAGCTGAAGAAGAAGGCGATCGAAGAGGCCTGCGTCGAGCCGCAGCTCCGGGCCCGGAGGGTCATGCGCGGCCAGCAGCCGGTCCTCGAAGAGGACATCCGCCGCGAGGCGTCGACCGTCGCTCTCGCCAACGCCAAGCTGGAGGCGCAGCCGCAGATTACCGTGCTCCTCTCGAGCGGCACGAAGCTCAAGGCCGAGGTCAAGAAGTTCAGTCCGCCGCCCCGGGTCGACAGCATGGGCAAGCCGGCGCCCGACTTCGGGCGTGACCTGGCGCTCCTCCGCGTGCCGGACGGCGTCTATCCGGCGATCGGGCTCTCGATGCGCGACCCGCAAATCGGCGATCCGGTGCACATCCTGGGCTTCCCGGGCGTGTTGCTCGCGCACGAGCTGCTCAACCAGAGCGTGAGGTTCGAGGCCACCGCGACCAACGGCGCGGTGTCCGGACTGCAGATGGACGCGAAGGGTCAGGACCTCATCCAGACGGATGCGGCGGCGGCGCACGGCAACAGCGGCGGCCCGGCGATCTCGGACGACTCGACGCTCGTCGGCGTGATGCAGTTCGTGTCGTTGTCGTCGTCGGGCGCGATCGTCCAGGGGTACAACTTCCTGATCCCCGGGAAGGACGTCGCCAAGTTCTTGCAGGGGACGGAGGTCACCAAGCCCGGCGACAGCAAGTTCAACCCCGTGTGGGTCGCGGGCATCGAGCTGCTCATCGCCCAGCGCTACAAGGCGGCCGCCGCGAAGCTCGAGGAGGCCAACACGCTGGTGCCGAACCTCGCCGTCGTCAAGCGCGCCCTCGGCGAGGCCCAGGAAAAGGTGAAGCATCCCCCGCCCCAGCCGTTCCCGTGGGCGTGGGCGACCCTCGGCGTGACCGTGCTGAGCGTCGGCGCCTACGGCGGCATGTGGGGCAAGCGCTGGTGGAAGAACCGTTTCCGGGTCACGCCGACGCAGGTGATCACGTTCATCGAGCGAGGGCTCAACCCCATCCTGCTCGACGTGCGCACCAAGACCGACTTCGAGACGAGCCCGCTGAAGCTCCCGGGCTCGATCCGGCTCGAGCCCGAGGAAGCCGAGCGCGGCCCGCTCAACTTCGAGCCCGAGCAACTCATCATCGCCTACTGCACGAGCCTCGAGGAAGCGTCCAGCGAGCGGGTGACGCAGGTACTCCGGCAGCGCGGCTTCAAAAACGTGCGCATCCTCAAAGGGGGCCTCGGCGGCTGGACCAACGCCCGGCTGCCGGTCGAGGGGAAGTCGGCGCTGCCGTCGATCGGGCTCGAGCTCTACAAGAACCTCTCGCTCGGCGACATCGAGCGGCGCCGGTTCAAGCCGGGCGACGTCATCTTCAAGGAGGGCGACGACGCGCACGACGAGGCGTACGTGATCCACGCGGGCACGGTCGAGATCCGCCGGAGCTTCGACGGCGCCGAGCGGGTGTTGAACCGGATCGGCGAGGGCGAGCCCTTGGGCGAGATCGGGCTCTTCCGCAAGGGGCCGCGCTCCGCGACCGCGGTCGCGGCGGAGGACGTCGAGCTGCTCATTCTCAAGCAGGAACGGCTCGAGTGGCTCGTCCGGAATCGGCCCCAGCTCGCCCTCGAGCTCCTCAAGCGCCTCTCGAACCTCGTCGTCGCCACTGACCAGGAGCGAGCCGGAGCCGTCAGATGACTCCGCGCTCGGCGAGCCGCCCGAGCTCCCCGCGCGAGAGCCCGAGCTTCCCACCGTAGATCTCCTCGTTGTGCTCGCCCGGGCTCGACGGGCCGGCGGCCTCGATCCGTCCCGGCGTCAGCGTCAACCGCGGGACGACTCCCGGCATCGCGATCTGACCGAGCCACGGCAGGACGACCGAGACGATGTTCTCGCGCGCGCGCACGTGCGGATCCTCGAAGAGGTCGCGCACGCTCGCGACGAGCGCGGAGGGAACCTCCGCGGCCTCGAGCGCGGCGAGCGCGGTCGCCGCGTCGCGCTCGCCGACCCACGCGGCGACGAGCCCGTCCACGAGCGTCCGGTGCTCGAGCCGCGCCGGCGTCGTCGTCATCCGCGGATCGCCCGTGAGGTCGGGCCGACCCATCGCCTGGAGCAGGCGCGCGAACATCCGGTCGTTGGTGCAGGCGATCGCGATCCACCGCCCGTCGCGGCTGCGATAGTGGTTGTGCGGCACCGCGCTCTCGGTCCCCGAGCCGATCCGCTCGCGCACCTGGCCCGTGCCGCCATACACCGCGATGGCGTCGTCGAGCACGCGGAGCACCGGCTCGTAGAGGGCCAGATCGACGACCTGGCCCTCGCCGGTGCGCTCGGCGTGGCGCAGCGCCACGAGGGCGCCGACGGCGCCGAACACGCCCGCCAGATAGTCGGGAACCGTCGGCGTCCCCGGCGATACGGGCGCGCGGTCCGCGTAGCCGCCCAGGTACGCGAGGCCGCCGACCGCGGCGGCGATACGTCCGAAGCCGGGACGCTCGCGATTCGGCCCGGTCTGGCCGAACGCCGAGATGCGGACCATGACGAGTGACCGCCGGATCCCGGAGAGCTCGTCCCAGCCGAGGTTCCATCGCTCGAGCGTCCCGGGTCGGAAGTTTTCGGTGACGACGTGCGCAGTGGCCACCAGCCGCCGGATCAGCGCCTGCCCCTCGGGATCACGGAGATTGCACGTGATCGACTTCTTGTTGCGCGCCTCGACGAACCACCAGTAGGAGCCGCCGCCGGACGGAGCGACGGCGCGGCCCAGACGGCGCAGGTCGTCGCCGACGCGCGGCTGCTCCACCTTGATCACGTCGGCGCCGAACTCGCCGAGGAGCGTCGCGCAGAGCGGCGCCGCCAGGTAGGTCGCGAGATCGAGGACGGTGACGCCGGCGAGTGCCTGGCGAGGCTCGGCCACGCCGCTCATCTTACCTCGCTCGTGCTACGATTCGGCCGGCTCGGGCCCGGATCGCCGCGCCCGTGGACCGGCGAGGGAAACGATGAAAGCAATGCTGGCGCGCGCGTGGGGCGAGCCCTCGACGCTCGAGTACGCGAACGCGCCGACACCACGGCCGAACGCGGGCGAGGTCGTCATCGAGGTCCGCGCGATCGGCTGCAATTTCCCGGACATCCTGATCGTCCAGGGCAAGTATCATCACCGACCGGAGCTGCCGTTCAGCCCGGGCTGTGAGGTGGCGGGGATCGTCTGCGGCATCGGCGCCGGCGTGACCGAGGTCGGTCTCGGTGAGCGGGTCTTCGCGACGATGGCGTGGGGCGGATACGCGGAAGTGGTCGCGGTGGACCAGCGTCACGTCTACGCCCTGCCCGACTTCATGACCTTCGAGGAGGGGGCGGTCTTCGGCCTGGCATACCAGACCGCCTGGTGCGGTCTCGTGCATCGCGCCGGGCTCCGGCGGGGCGAGACGCTGCTCGTCCATGCCGCCGCCGGCGGGACCGGGCTCGCGGCGGTGCAGCTCGGGCGAGCGCTGGGTGCCCGGGTCATCGCCACGGCGGGATCGGCCGCGAAGCTCGAGGTCGCGCGGGCCAACGGCGCCGACGTCTGCATCGACTACCGGACGGAGGCGTGGGTCGAGCGGGTGAGTCGGGAGACCCACGGCGAGGGCGCCAACGTGATCTTCGATCCGGTCGGCGGCGATGTCTTCGACGGGTCGACCCGGTGCATCGCGTTCGAGGGCCGCCTGCTCCTGATCGGATTCGCGGGCGGGCGCATCGCGGAGGTCGCGGGCAACCGGGTGCTCCTGAAGAACGTCAGCGTGGTCGGCGTCCACTGGGGGCTCTATCGCCAGCGGTACGCGACGCAGGTGCGCCGCTGGATGGTGGAGCTGCTGAAGCTCGCCGAGGAGCGCCAGCTCAAGCCCGTCATCTGGAAGCCGTTCCCGCTGGAGCGCGCGTCGCGGGCGCTGGCCGCCATCGCCGCGCGCGAGAGCTACGGCAAGGTCGTGCTGGTCCCGTGATCAAGCTCCCGCTGAAGCGGCTCGACCCGTCGGTGGCGGTGCCCACGTACGCGCGGGAGGGTGATGCCGGCCTCGACCTCCGCGCCGCACACGACGCGACGCTCGAGCCGGGCGGACGCGGGCTCGTCGGCACCGGCCTGGCCGTCGCGATCCCCGCCGGGTTCGCGGGGCTGGTGCTCCCGCGTTCGGGCCTCGCCCTGACCCACGGCGTGACGGTCCTCAACGCGCCCGGCCTCGTCGACGCCGGCTATCGCGGGGAGCTGAAGGTGCTGCTCGTCAATCACGGCGAGAAGGCGGTCACCGTGCGGCGCGGCGAGCGCGTCGCCCAGCTCGTCATCCAGCACGTCGAGCGGGCCGAGCCGGTCGAGGTCGGCGAGCTGCCCGCGAGCGAGCGTGGCGCCGGGGGCTTCGGCTCGACCGGAGCCTGAGAGGCGCCGAGGCGGACCCCCCCGGCCCGCTCGCACTCCTGTCGCGAGGTCGTCACCGGCGCGGTCGCCACGCGTGGAGGGCGCTCAGTCGCCGGGCGCCATGAACGGGTATCGAAAGTCGGTCGGCGGCACGAACGTCTCCTTGATCGCGCGCGGGCTCACCCAGCGCAGCAGATTCAGCACGCTCCCCGCCTTGTCGTTCGTGCCCGACGCGCGGGCGCCGCCGAAGGGCTGCTGGCCGACGACGGCGCCCGTGGGCTTGTCGTTGATGTAGAAGTTGCCCGCGGCATACCTCAGCGCTTCGCTGATGCGGACGATCGCCGCCCGGTCGCGCGCGAAGACCGCGCCGGTGAGCGCATAGGGCGAGCCGCGGTCGCAGATCTCGAGGGCGGTGTCGAGGTCACGGTCCTCGTAGACCCACACGGTGAGCACGGGCCCGAAGATCTCCTCGCGCATGAGCTTGAGATCCGGTCGCTTGGCCAGCACCACGGTGGGCTCGATGAAGTAGCCCTTGCCGTCGTCGCACCCCCCGCCCGCGAGGATCACCGCGTCCGGCGACTGCCGGGCGAAGTCGATGTAGCCCTTGATCGAGGCGAAGGCGCTCCGGTCGATCACCGCACCCATGAAGTTGGTGAAGTCCGCGGGATCGCCCACTCGGATCTCGGCGACCTGCGCGAGCAGGCGCTCCTGCACCGCGGGCCAGAGGGAGGCCGGGACGAACGCGCGCGAGGCGGCCGAGCACTTCTGGCCCTGGAACTCGAAGGCGCCGCGCGTCAGCGCCGTCGCGAGCGCCGGCACGTCGGCCGAGGCGTGAGCGAAGACGAAGTCCTTGCCGCCGGTCTCGCCGACGATCCGCGGATAGGACCGGTAGCGCCGGACGTTCCGTCCGACGGTCTCCCACATGCCCTGGAACGTCGCGGTCGACCCGGTGAAGTGGATGCCGGCCAGCGCGGCCGAGGCGAGTGCTGCGTCGCCGACCTCCGCGCCCGCGCCCGGAACCATGTTGACGACACCGGGCGGCAGCCCCGCCGCCTCGAGGATCTCCATGATGACGTGCGCGGAGTAGAGCGCGGACGAGGCCGGCTTCCACACGACCGTGTTGCCCATGATCGCGGGCGCGGTCGGGAGATTGCCGCCGATCGACGTGAAGTTGAACGGCGTGACGGCGAACACGAACCCCTCCAGCGCCCGGTGCTCGAGCCGGTTCCAGGAGCCGGGCGACGACAGGGGCTGCTGGCGATAGATCTCCTCGGCCCAGGCGACGTTGAAGCGCCAGAAGTCGATGAGCTCGCAGGCCGCGTCGATCTCGGCCTGATGCGCGGTCTTCGACTGGCCGAGCATCGTCGCGGCGTTCAGCGTCATCCGGTACGGTCCCGCCAGCAAGTCCGCCGCCCGGAGGAAGATCGCCGCGCGGTCCTGCCACGCCAGGCGCGACCACTCCCGGTGAGCCGCGCCCGCCGCGTCGATCGCGCGCTCGACTTCCTGGGCGCCCGCCTTGTGCCAGACGGCGAGGACGTGACGGTGGTCGTGGGGCACCACGGCTTCCGCCGTCCGGTCCGTCGTGATCCGCCGCCCCCCGATGCGGGGCGTGATCTCGATGATCCCGCTCGCCATCCGGTCGAGCTCGGCGCGGAGCGCGCTCCGCTCGGGACTGCCCGGGGTGTAGGCCAGAACGGGCTCGTTACGGGGAACGGGCACGCTGAAGATCCCGTTGCTCATCGCGGACCTCCTCGCAGCTTACCGGCGGCCCGCGTCCGCCTCGGCCTGGTCGTCGACCTCGTCGCGCTCGCGGCCGCGCGCCACGTAGTCGGCGACGGCGGGCGCCGAGTCCGTGTCCAGCGAGGTGAACCGCACGCCGGCCTTCTCGCCCCGGCGCGAGACGATGGTGCCCTCCGCGACGATCCGGCGCGCCAGCTCGCCGCCTTCGAGGCGGACCTCGACCTTGCTGCCGACCGGCCACTCGGGTGGGACACTGGTCAGCCCCAGCCCCCCTTCGCTGATGTCCACCGTGCGCACGCGGCAGACGCGCCCGTCGCCGGCGGCGGTGAGCGTCGCGTCCACCTCGAGCACCGCGCGCGGGTACTTGCGCATGCTGGAGGGCATGACACCGTAGATCTTCACGGGCTGGGACTTGCCCTTCACCGTCACCGTGTCGAGCTCGTTGGTCGGGAACCGCCCCTTCACGTACTCGTAGGTGTACTCGCTGATGATGATCGAGACGCCGTGGTCCTTGGTGATGGACTCGAGACGGGCGGCCAGGTTGACGGTGTCGCCGACCGCCGTGTACTCGTTCCGCTGCCGCGACCCGAGGCTGCCGACGATGGCCTCACCGGAGTTGATGCCCACGCCGCAGCGAATCGACACGCCGAGCTTCGCCTCCCAGCGCGCGGAGAACGCCTGCGCGCGCTCCTGGAACTCGAGGCCGGTGCGGATCGCATTCAGCGCGTGCTCGGGGTCCTCGTACGGCGCGTTGTAGAGCGCCATGATGCCGTCGCCGATGTACTTGTCGACGGAGCCCCCGTAGCGGAAGACGACCTCGGTCATCACGGTGAGGTACTCGCGGAGCATCTCGTCGACCTGCTCGGGCTGGAGCCGCTCCGAGATCGAGGTGAAGCCGCGAATGTCGGAGAAGAGCACCGTGACCAGGCGCCGGCGGGGGCTGAGGCTCCGCCCGTCGCGATCCCGGACCACCACGCGTAGCACGTCGGGCGAGAAGAACCGTGACAGACGCTGCTTCTCGCGCTGCTCGCGCACGAAGTTCTCGACGACCGTGGCGCCGTAGCCGAGCACGAGGCCGAAGGTGACGGCCATCCCGCGCATCCACACGTGGGCAAGGGCGAAGCCGGCGAACGCCAGCAGGGCCCCCACCACCCACAGCAGGGCGACCACCACGAGCGCCCGAAAGGCACGGAGCCGCACCACGAGCACCGATCCGACCAGGGCGGCGACCACCGCGAGCACGGTGGACGCGAGCTTCGGGACCTCGCGGATCCGATCGCCCCGGATGAGGGTCTCGAGCGCGTTGGCGTGGATCTCGACACCCGGCATGTCGCCGCGGGCGAAGGGCGTGGCAAAGACGTCCTTCTGTTTTTCACTGGTAGGGCCGATCAGGACGATCTTCCCGCGGAACCACCCGGCGGGGACCTCACCCTTCACCACGCGGTAGTACGGCATCCACGGAAACGTGTTGGGCCCGCCCCGGAAGTTGATCAGCACCTCCGCAACTCCGGGAGCTGGCTTCGTCGGGAATCCCGCCGCGCTCACCAAGCGGTGGATCTGCGTATCGAATCCAGGCCACCACTCGCCGGCGCCGGGCACCTGCATCAAGGCCCGCCGCACATGGCTGTCGCGGTCGAGACGAACGTTGACCGCTCCGACGGCGGCGGCGCCCCTGCGAATGACCGGTAGGGGCAGGTTGGACATCTCGCGCTTCACGCCGACCGTGCCTCTTTCGGTGGTGTAAAGTGGCTGATCCTCATCCGTGTCGGGGGCAAGCGCGAGCACGACGTTGCCGGCGTGTGCGACCGCCGCGCCCAGAGCCTCGTCGTCCGCGGGCCCGAACCGCGACGGCGTGTCGAAGATGAGGTCGATGCCGATGGCGAGCGGCTGGTCGGCGCTGACGCGATCGATGAGCGCTCCGTGTAGCTCGCGGGGGAACGGCCACTGAAGGGCGAGCTCCTGGAACGATGCCTCGTCGATCGAGATGATTACGATCGGCGCGGTGGGCTGGCGTATGCCGCGAAGGTCGAAGAACCGCTCGAGGGCCCAGTATTCGAGCAACTCGATGTCGAGCAGGGCCAGGTGGCCGAAGAAGACGAGGCCCAGCGTGACCGCCGCCGCCCCGAGGCCGAAGAGGTGTTTCCGGACTTGACCCAGCAGACGCGCCCGGAGTCGCTCCATCTCCGCAACTCTAAGCCAGCGTTGCCTTCGTGACCACAGCGATTCCGGCGCCTCCGATGGCGATTGGATCAGCCGTTCGTTCCGGAAATCCTTATTTGATCGGCACTTGACAAGCGTCGGTCCGACGGCGATAGTCGAAGGTCAAAGTCGGCCATTGGTAGAGATCGTTGCAGCCATCCCCAGTCTCGCAGGGATGCCCACCCCGGACGTTCTGAGGTAAGGGAGGACGCGGTCATGACGAGTGCCGGTCGAATCGTCGTCGCGCTGTCGCTGCTGGCCGCGCTGTGGCCCAACCCGGCCGTCGCGCAGAAGGCCGGCGTCGTCACGACCCTCGAGGGCAACGTCACCGCTGCCCGCGCCGCGGCCGCGCAGCCCGTTGCGCTGAATTTCAAGGACGACGTCTTCGTCAACGACCGCGTCGTCACCGGTGACCGCTCTCTGGCCCGCCTCCTCCTTGGTGGCAAAGCCGTCGTCACCGTCCGCGAGCGCTCGGCCCTCACGATCACCGAGGTCCCCGGCCGCTCCACGATCGACCTCGACTCCGGCAAGATCGCCGTCGCCGTCGCCAGGGACAAGATGCGCCCGGGCGAGCAGATCGAGGTGAAAACCCCGAACGCCGTCGCCGCCGTGCGCGGCACCGTCTTCGTCGTCGAGGTCATCCGCGCCTCCGCCAGCGCCAGCAACGCGCAGGTCGGCGTCACGGTCAACCACTACGTCTTCGCCGGTCAGATCGCCCTGAACGTCGGCGCTCAGGTCCTCAATGTCGCCGCCAACAACTTCGCGAGCGTGACGGGCGGGGTCGTGAACTCCGGCATCATGAACGCGGCGATGCGGGCCAACGCCAGCGGCGGCCTCGCGCCGCGCGGGGGGTTGCCGAAGGTCAGCGGCGCCGAGGGCGACGCCAAGCAAAACGCGATGAGCTCGACGGTCGCGACGTTCAACGCCGGGACAGGGCTGCCCATCATCCCGCCGCCGCCCCCGCCGCCGCCGACGATTCAGCTGCCTCAGGTGCAGGACGTCTTACTGCCCGGCGGAGGCAAGGCGATCCCTGCGCCAGCGCCCCCGCCTCCCCCGATCGTCTCTGCGGTCGTATCTGCCCCGGGCTCGATTGTCACTCCCGACAGCATTCTCCGTCCACCGCCGCTATGCTGCCTCGTCCCGGACAGTCGGGTGACCGACCAGTACAAAAGTGTTGGGCTCCTGTTCGGCCCGACGCCCGTCGGGATCTTCAGCGATCCGCCCGCCGCGTGGGCCGGTGTAAACAGCAATAACGTGCTGGACCTGATCTCTCCGGTCGAGGTGTCGTTCGTGATGCCCGGGACGAACAAACCGGCGACGACCAAGCATCTCAGCGTCGAGGTCGGCTTCGCCGCGGTAGGGTCGCTCCTCCTCGAGGCGTTCGGTGCCGGTGGCGTGCTGCTCGGCTCGACCGCCAACGACGACGGGATCGGCCCGCATGAACGGACGTTGGCAACTTTGAACCTCGACGGCATCAGCTCGTTCCGGGTGTCCGGCAACGACAGCTGGGGGATCGACCAGATCGAGTACGGGGAGCTCATCGATCCACCGGACGTCCTCACGCTGCAGCGCCCGCTCCTGCGCTCGGCGCACGAGCAGCGGCAGGCCTTCTGGACCTTCTTCGACATCACCGACGATCGGATCGTCGGTGAGAGCACTGAGCCGCTGATCTGGCTCACCGGCAGCACGTTCACCACCGCTCACCAGTTCGCCCTGCTGAGCAACAGCGACGTGACGACGGCGGGCTCGTTCCTGCGCCTGGATGATGGGAGCCGGATCGTTCAGACTAACGCTGGCGAGCCTCTCGTCTGGATGCGGGGCGGCTCGCTCAACGTCGGCACGGGCAGCAGCGGCGGCAACCTTTTCGATCTCATCGGTCGCGCGGGCGCCACGCAGATCGACCCCGAGACCGGTCTTACCCTGGGCACCGATCGCCCGATTCAGCCCGGCGCCGAGGCGCCGGTCTTCCAGGCCGACCGAGCCGCCGTCGTGAACGTGCGCGGCAGCGCCTACAAGATCGACACCGCCCTCCTCGAGGCGACGGCCCCCCTCCTCAACCTCAAGGAGGGCACTACCTTCACGACCGGCGACAACGCCATCGACCTCGTCGGCAAGGCCAAGGTCTCCATCCCCAACGACGCCGTCGCCATGATCACCCTCAGATCGAGCATCCTCACCGTCCCCAACGGCAATTTGGTCAACGTCGGCGGCGTCGGCGGCGCCAGCGTGCTCAACATCGCGGGCAGCCTCGTGAGTCTCGCGGACGCCAGCAGCCTGAACATCCTCAACGGCGTGGTGCTCAGCGTCTCCAGCGGCTCCTCCGCCACCATCGGCCGCTCGATCTTCAGCTTCACCGGCATCGGCAACGTCGTCAACGTCACCAATTCGATCGCGCCGACGGCCGTCATCAACGGCATTCCCGTCGCCGGCCCGCTCGACAGCTTCCGCATCGGCGCCAACGCCCTCGCCAGCGGCACCGGCTCCGGCACCATCCGCATCAACGGCGTACTGCTGACGCCAGCCACTCCCCTCGCCAGCCTCACCGGAAGCCTGATCGCCGTCCAGACCGGCGGCACCGTGAAGATCGGCCAGTAGGGGGAGTCAGTCGAGGATCAGTACGACCAGATGAGGCTGAGCGACGCGACGTTGCGGATGTAAGAGAAGACTTCGATGTTCGAGAACACGCGCGTCACCTGGTACTCGGCGGCGAGCGTGAAGTTGCGGGGCAGCGGCAGCTCGGCGCGGACGATGTTCGTGACCTCCTGCTCCTGGCGCCACTTCGTTCCGGGCGCGTACGTCGGCAGGATCGTGTTCTTGTACGTGTAGTCACGGAAGTGGACGTCGAGATCGTACTTCAGCCGCAGCGCCCGCCAGGGCACCGTGTACTGGCCGCCGAAGCTCAGCCGGTTGCCGTAGTACATCCAGTTCCGACCGTCGCGGTTGCCGGTGTCGTCCCAATCGAACTGGTAGCCGGCCTTGAGGTAGTGCCGGTCTTCGGCGAACCGCACGAAGTGCAGGAAGCCCGCCATGTAGTTGTTACCGTTCCGATTCTCGTTCGCGATCCGCTGCGCCTGAGCGATGTCGTCGAAGCTCTTCGTCTGGAAGCGGAAGAATCCCTGGGTGAAGTGCCGGGCGCTCTCGATGACGACCGCGGACAGTGAGACCGTGTTGCGCTGGAGAAACTCGTTCTCGCCGAGGTACAGGATGTCGAACGCGTACTGCAGGCTCACCTGCGTCGGCAGCTGGAACAGCGCGGTCTTGTAGGTCAGGCTCGCGGTGCCGAGGTGGCTGAGCACGTTGAACGCGGGCAACTCGTTCTGGTACGTCGTGAAGAACGAGTAGCCGACGGACGACTCCCAGTCCGCGGTCCGCCACCACACGTAGCCCGCGTTCAGGCCGAACAGCTCGCCCCATGACTCGTGCTTGTGGCGCCGGATCTCCGCCACCAGCGGCTCGGTGAAGTTCTCGACCGGCCGCACGATCACGTTGTCGTCGTAGCTGAGCCCGATGCGCGCCTCGAGCGAGAGCCTTCGCTCCTTGTCCCCCGCCGCCACGATGGTGTCGCGAAGTCGCTCGGCCGGTCCCGTCAACTGCGAGCCCGGCGCCAGGCGGATCGCCTGCTCGACCTCGGCCGCCGCCTGTCCGGGCAGGCCGAGAACGCCGAGCGCCAGGCCGGTGTAGAAGCGCGTGAGCTGCTGGATCTCGAGGTCGCTCGAGCGGCCCTCGCGGAACGCCGTGAGCGCACCACGATAGTCCTTCTTGCGGTAACGGAGGAACCCGACGTAGTACCCGAGGCCGTCGAGATCGGGGTTGGTCCGGAACACCTCTTCCAGAAGGGGCGCGGCCTTGTCGTATTGCTGCTGGGCGAAGTAGACCAGGCCGAGCTGGTAGGCGATCGACGCGTCCTTCGGCGACTTCGCCCGCGCGCGTTCGAGGAACGGCGCGGCCAGGTCGGGGCGCTTCTGGGCCGCGTGGACGGCCCCGGTGTAGTAGAGGGCTTCGACGTGATCGGGCTCGAGCTCGAGGGCGCGGCGCAGGTTCTCGAGCGCAGCATCGTATCGCTTCTCGTCGAAGTCGAGGACCGCCTGGGCCACGTAGACGTCGGCCTCCGTGGTCTGGGCGACCGCCGCGGGGGCGACACCCAGCAGAATCGCGAGGGCCATCACGAGCAAGACCAGGGAGAGGGCGCGGATCACAGACGGTTTATATCGAAGGTTCATCGACAAATCAAATTTGCAGACACGGCGGTAGTACCTCAGTTTCCTGAGGCACTACCCAGGAGTGAGAAGGACTGGCGGAAGAAGTCGCTCTACCGGCGCGTCACCAGCCGCCCGATCCCCACCAGCTGCCCCACCGCGATCCCCGTCGTCCCGATCTGGACCCAGTCCTTCCACTCGCGGCTCATCGTTCCCAGATGCTCAAGCCCCAGCGCGATCCCGGCCACGCGCAGGGCGTTGGCTTCGAGGGCGAGAACGATGGCGGCTAGCACTAGTAGGGCTAGTCCTCCCAGGCCTAGGCCTCGCTGGACTAGTCCAACCAGACCCGCCGCCGCGAGCATCAGCAGGAGCGTCTGCAGCCCCGAGCACGCCTCAGCCACCTCGACGCGGACGCGCGGCATGTCGATGTAAATGCCATCGTGGTGGGTACCAAGGATCTTGGCAGCGGTCCACGCCGTCGCGCGCTGGAGTGCGTTTGTGATCTTGGCCTCGACCCCGAGGCCCAGCCCGAACTTCAGGACGCGCGGCAGCCTCGGCAGGATCGCGAGCTCGGGGACGGAGACGGTCTCGACGGTCCACGAGCCCCACCAACGAAGCCCGCCCGGAACCTGATCATCGACAACGGCCTGGCATCCGTAGGCCATCGGGTTGGGCCAACACGTGCCGGAGCCGACCCCCTGGAGTCGGCCGGCGTCCCCCGACTCGTGACCAGTCAAATACGTCTCAATCGAGGCGAATCCGTTCAGTCCCTGGAGCGATACGAAATACGCAACGTCCACAGTTTGCCCTGGCGTGGGATGCCCAAAGACGTCGGGGTGCCCCCGTCCTTCCGGTGATGGCATCGCGAGCCCGACGCTCACCGCCGTCGTGGTCGCCGGAGTCAAGGTTTGATGGCCGTCGGTAAAGCTCCAGTCACGCACGCCCCCCGTGAAATTCCAGTAGTTGGCTCCGCCGACCCCGTCGAAACCCGGCGGCACGAATGCCGCGTCGAGCGTGAACCATCCGCGCACGTAGTCCGACGTCGTATAGGCCCCTGTCACCATCTGGTAGGGGAGCCCTGTGTAGGTATAGAGCAACGTGTCGGCGTGCGCTGGAACAGCGGCGAGGAGCATCAGTGCGAGGAGGGCGAGCGTCCGCATGGAGCACCCCGCTTCCGGAGAATCGAAGGTGCTGCACTATGGGGCCGGTCCGGCGAGCCCGTCAATCCGTGAAAAGATTTGTGCTGGTGCTACGTGAAAAGATTTGCAGAGTCGAGGCGGGCTGCGGCGGCGTCAGGGCCGTTGTCTTCGCGAACCGTGCGGACCCAGTGCCTCATGAGGCACTACCGACACGGCGGTGCGCTTGACCCACGACGGAGGTGACGCTACGCTTTTTTAAGTCTCCCATGGCGCAGCTGGTATTCATCGTGTCCCGCCAACGGCCGAAGCTTCACGAATACCTGGAGCGGGAGTTCGCCGACAACGCCGAGGTGGTCGTCATCGTGGACCGGCGGCTCGGCCAGCGTCGCCTGCGCGAGGTGGAGGCGAGTCCGGATCGGCGGCAGGCCGACCGCCGGCAGCGGCTCGTCGAGGAGCGGCTCGGCGCCCTGGGCTGGGCGATCGTCTGGCGCGACGAGTCGGCGACGGTCTGCGTCGACCGCGAGGACGCCGTGCTGATGCCGCCCGAAGACGGCATGTCTCCAACCGTCGCTCCCTGAATCTCAGGGCTCGCGGTACCCCACGAGCCCGGCGTCGAGCGAGCGGCGGTCGACCCGTGAGAGCGTCCGCGTCATGGCGGCCGTGAGCAGCCGCGTGTGCGGAACCCGCAGCAAGTGCTCGGGAATCCACCAGAGGTCGTTCTCGGACGTCATCCAGCCCCGGTATTTCCGATCGAAGCGCGCCAGATTGACCGGACGCGAATGGGCGCGCAACGTCCGCTCGCCGCGCAGGTTGACGTAGCTCTCGAAGTAGCTCATCACCAGCTCGCGCACGCTCCGGTAGACGGGCTCGCGGAAGCGCAGACCCGAGAAGTTCGACTTCGCGATCGCGCCCCAGTGGCCGCGGAGCCGGTACACGGTGATGACGTGATCGGTGTCTTGAACGGCCTCCAGATCGAGAAGCAGCGGCGGGAAGCCGAGCACGCGCAGGGCGGCCGCCGCGAAGATCGCGCCCTCGAGACAGTGCGCGGTCCCCTCGCGCAGCACGCGTCGTGGCGACCAGGCGGTGGTGGCGATGTGGTAGGGCATCGCCTCCAGCGCCCGCTGGATCCCGACGGGCGTTCGAAGCGCGCGCAGCGCGCGCCACTCACGCGGCATGAAGCCGAAGTCGCGTCTCAACGGCCCTCCGGACGGCCGCCCATGGTAGCACCGACCCCCGCGGCACCTGTCCAGCCGGTGACGCTGTCTACGCGCGGATGACACCAAGTCGACGCAGGATCATGTCCCCGAGGCGGGTGATCTCAAGAACGATACGGGCTTACGAATCGGCACGCGTCTTGCCGGCGCCACGGTCCAGCATGACCGACCTTCGCCGATTTCAGCGGCTCATCGGCGCCGCCGCCCACTTGTGTCAGGTCGAATCCGACCTCGTCGCGGCGGGCTACCCGGAGCTGGTCGCGGAGCTCGACGACCTCCGCGCCGCGATCGATCTGGAGATTGCCTACCTCGATCCCGGCGATCCGAGCCAGTCGCACTGACGGCCTGAACGGACCGCCGCGCTCGGGTGGACGGCTCGCTCCTCCGTCCGACGCGCTCACTCGACATCCGACGCGCTCACTCGACAATTGACAGTCGAGCAGCGTCACCCTAGAGTCCCCGGCGAGGAGACAGGCCATGGGCGACAGCCAGCAGACACGTGTCATCGGGACTCACCGCGCGACGGTCGGGCGACGCGCGTTCCTCCGGACTGGCGGGCGGACGCTCGGTGGGGTCGCCGGGATCCTCGCGGCGGGTCGAGCGCCGGCGAGCTGGGCCGCCCGGGAGTTGAGCCTCCTGACCGCGGTGAACTACGCGCCCGCCTCGGACGCGAAGCTGGCCGAGCTCGCCAAGCGATTCACGAAGGTCTCCGGGGTCAACGTGCGCGTCGACCACATCCAGAGCGTGCAGATGCCGGCCAAGCTCTCGGCCGAGATCATGGGCAAGTCGGGCCACGACATCGTGAGCCTCGAGATGCACTATCCCTGGCTCTTCGAGCCCGGGCTGATGGACGTGTCCGACATCTGCAATGACCTCGCGCGGAAGCACGGCGACTGGTACACGTTCGCCAAGGAGCACGCCCAGGTCAGAGGTCAATGGCTCGGCGTTCCGTACCTGTTCACCTCCTTCCCGGGCAGCCACCGGATCGACCTGTTCGAGAAGGTCGGCGAGCGGGAGCCCGACACCTGGGAGGATCTGCTCCGCGCTGGGCGCAAGCTGAAGAAGCTCGGCCATCCCGTCGGATTCGCCATCAGCCAGACCACCGACTCGGTCTCGACCCTCTACTCGATCCTCTGGAGCTTCGGCGCGAAGGACGTCGCGGAGGACGGCAAGACCATCGCCATCAACTCCAAGGCGACGGAGGCCACCATCGACTACGTGCAGGTCCTGTACAACGAGGCCATGGACCCGGCCGTGCTCTCGTGGGACAACGCCGCGAACAACCAGTGGCTGAACTCGGGCAAGGGCTCGTGGATCCACAACCCGATCAGCCACTACGTGGTCGCCAAGCAGGAGAAGCTGGCGGTCGCCGAGCTCACCGGCTTTCATCCATCGCCGGCGGGTCCGGCCGGGCGCCACACGGTCGGGGTCCCGCGGAGCCTCGGGATCTGGAAGTTCAGCAAGAACGTGGACGTGGCCAGGGACTTTCTGAAGTGGTTCTTCGAGCCGGCGCAATATCACGAGTGGATCATGTCGGGAGACAACTACAACCATCCGACCTGGCGCGACATGGAAAACCACCCGGTGTGGGACGTGGACAAGAAGTACAAGCCCCTCAAGCCCATGGCGCGGTACTCGCACCTCTACGGCTGGCCCGCGCCGCCCGGCGAGAAGATCCAGCTCATCACGAACAGCTACATCATCCCGAACATGTTCGCCAAGGTGGTCACGAACACGTCGAAGCCCAAGGAGGCGATGCTCTGGGCCGAGACCGAGATCAAGCGGGCGTTCGAGAGGGGCTAGCGCTCACTCCAAGCCGCCGACCTCGTCCTCCTTCATGCCGGCGACGGGCACGAACAGCGCCTGGCCGTACTTGTCGACGCCGAACGTCCTGATGACCTTCTGAACGTCGGCCGACACCATGAAGTCGGCGAGGGCATTGCCGCCGGCCGTGTTGACCTTGGGACCGTTGCTCGGATTGACCGCCATGACCGAGTAGATGTTCAGGAGCGGCTTGTCGCCCTCGAGCAGGATCGGCAGCCGCACCCGCTTCTGGAACGCGAGGAAGGTCGCGCGATCGGTCAGCGTGTAGGCCTTCCGGTCATCGGCGATGCCCAGCGTCGCGCCCATTCCCTGGCCCGACTCGATGTACCAGCCAGCCTGGGGCTCGGCACCCGCCAGCTTCCAGAGCGCCTTCTCCAGGGTGTGGGTACCGGAGTTGTCGCCGCGTGAGACGAAGCGCGAGCCGGTCGCGGCGATGGCCTTCATCGCGTCCGCCGCTTTCTTCATCCCGTTGATCTTCGCCGGGTCGTCCGCGGGTCCGATGATGACGAAGTCGTTGTACATGACGAGCCGACGGTTGAGCATCTTGCCGTCCGCGACGTACTTCTTCTCGAGCGCGGGCGCGTGCGCGAGCACGACGTCCGCCTCGCCTCGCGCCGCCAGCGCGAGCGCCTGACCGGTTCCCACCGCGATCGTCTTGACGCTGTAGCCTGTCCGGCGCTCGAACAGCGGGACCAGCACGTCGAGCAAGCCCGAATCCTGGGTGCTCGTGGTCGTCGACAGGATGACCGGCGGCCGCCGCGCCCCAGCGGGCGGTGCGAGGATCGTCAGGACGAGCCCGGTCAGGAGTGCCAGGCGCATCGAGCCCTTCAGCTTCGTCGGGGTCTCCCTCGGCCGGCGAACGCCGCGCGGTACAGCTCGAGCACCATCGTCTGGGCCTGCCGTCTGAATCGCGAATAGCGCCGCAGGAAGTCCCGCCCTTCGGGATTCAGGCGGGCGCCACCGCGGTCCTGCCCGCCGCGGGTACGCTCGACGAGCGGGCGGCGAAGCATGCGCTCGGCATTGTCGAGGTAGGCCAGCGCATGGCGATACGACCATCCGACGCTCCTCGCGGCCGCCCGCACGGACCCGGTCGCATCGATGGCCCGCAGGAGATCGGTCCCGCCGTCGCCGACCGCGAAGCGCCCCCCGACGTCGAGCCAGACCTTGTGGCGCACCACGAGCCGATGTTCTCGACCGTGCATCTCGGCGTCGAACCAAGTACCACGCGAGCGGGGAAGCGGTCAAGCGACAGCCGCCAAGCGACGGCGGGCCAGGCTCCGATCATCAGGCCCACGACGAGATGAAGGACTCCCACCCGGCGCGTGGGAGCGGCGCGATCGCTTGACCGGCGCCGGGGCGGGAGTACGTTGACCACATGCTGACGCCTCAGCCGAACGAACCCAGGTGGCGAAGCGCTTCTCATCTGGGTCTCATCGCCCGCTCAGCTTCGCGCGCGATAAGACAAGCAGCGGGGATGTCACTCGATCCGGTCCCACAAAGGAGAACAGAGATGACGGAGCACGCGAAGATGGTTTCGGTCGGACCCCAGCGCAGGATGGCCCTGCCCGAGGTCACGTGGGAGAGCATCAGCGAGCCCGGCGCCTACATCGAGGTGGGCACGGGAGATCTCTACCGCATCCCCAAGGAGGCGCTGCTCCAGGGCAGCTCCCCGCTCATCCACAAGGAGAGCACCGGCGCTTCACGCCTGCTGCAGCTGAGCCCCAATCCGTTCCTCACCACGCTGGCGGCGCGCATGCTGGCGTGTGAACACAACGTCGAGCCGAACTTCTAACCGCCCTGACGCCGCCGAGTGGCTTCCCCGCTCACTCGCGCGTCGGCCGACTGAACGAGGCACATCCTGACTTTGCCCTCCCGGACCAGAGGCGCCTCGCTCGGACAATGGGCCTTCAGCGTGCCAGCACCGGCTGTGAGATCAAGCCGATGGGCCAGGCCGGTGCCAGCCGCTCTCGTGGAATGGGCACGCTGTAGGCGATGAGAAGCAGCCGGCGCGCCCAGGCTTGGTTCCAATCGATAACCGGCCGACACAAGGCCCGCTCGAGGTCGCCGACGACGAGGCCGATCCACGGGTCCCAGGCCGCCCGCTCGTCCGGCGGAACCAGCTCGACGAGAGCGTTGCCGAGCCCGGCGAGCGCCGCCCGGCTCTCGAGCGCCGGCACGGGGCCGTCGGCGGCCAGGATCAGGATGCGTTCGGCGATCCACCGGTGGGTTTTCAGGACGAGCGCCCGCCGCAGCAAGGGCTCGATGCTGAGCCAGGACGGCGCCATGGCGTCGTACCAGGACTGAAGCCCGTGGAGATCGCCGGAGGTCGCGAAGGGCGGAGGGAGGCCGACGGTCCGGGGCGTGGCCCGTCGGCGCAACTGGATCTGGCCGGCGAGGTAGCGCTCGTCTGCCGCAAACCGCTCGGCGACAGCGACGAGCTGGGCGCGGCGGCCCGCGTCGGCCTCGTAGCGGCACGACCAGGTTCGCATGATCTCAGCGGCCGAGCCGAGCGGTTGCCACTGCAACACGACGAAGCCGCGCCGGAAGCCGGCCGCTCGGAGGCTGTCGACGATGGTGCGGGCCGCGTTCCTGGTCGCCCGGCGGAAGGCGGGATACTCCTCGGGCAACGGCACCAGAGTGTGGCGGAGCAGCAGCGCGATACGGCGGTCGGTCGCCTCATAAACGGCAACCAGATCGGGGCATTCCCGGCACACAACGGAATAGCGGTCGAGCCACATGGCGTCCCTCCGACGATCTGGATTCGCCTGCTTCTGCTCGACGATGACCCGACACCATGACGCGCGCATGAGATGGAGATGAGAATCGTCTCAGGATCGGCGACCGGGCGCGACGAGGAGGGCAGCATGCGGATCCTGGTGGTGGAAGATGATCGAAAGGTTGCGAGCTTCGTTTGCCAGGGCCTGTGCGAGGAAGGCCACGCGGTGGAGATCGCGAAGGACGGGTCCGAGGCGCTGGACCTCGTCTTCGCCGAGCCCGCCTACGACCTGATCGTCCTCGACGTCATGCTGCCGGGCCAGGACGGATTCGGGGTGCTGAAGGCCCTGCGGGGTCGCAAGGTCGCGGTACCGGTCCTCATGCTGACCGCGCGAGACAGCGTGACGGACAAGGTCGCGGGCCTCGACCTGGGCGCCGACGACTACCTGACCAAGCCGTTCGCCTTCGAGGAGTTCCTCGCCCGCGTGCGGGCCCTGCTGCGGCGGAGGGACGCCGAGCGAGCACCGGTCCTGCGAGTCGACGACCTCGCCGTGGATCCCGCCACCCGGCGTGTGACCCGGGGCGATCGTCGGATCGAGCTGACGGCGCGGCAGTATGCCCTGCTGGAGTACTTCCTGCGCAACATCGGACGCGTCCTCACCCGGCCGATGATCGCGCAGCACGTGTGGGGCCTGGCGTTCGACGCCGAGAGCAACGTCATCGACGTGTATGTGGGTTACCTGCGACGCAAGATCGAGCGGGACCGCGAACGCCGACTGCTTCACACCGTGCGCGGCGCCGGCTACGTGCTGAAGATCGAGGAATGAGACTCCTCGGGCGGCGCCTGTCGGTCCGGACCCGGCTGACCCTGTGGTACGGCGGCGTCCTGCTGACGATCGTGCTCGTCATCAGCGCGTTCTCCTATTTCATGCTGCGCCGGACCCTGATCAGCGGCGCGGACGTCGAGCTGTTGATGGTGGGCCAAGTCGTCCGCGATGCCGGGATCGGCGAGGCCCGGCGGTCCGAGGCGGAAGTGCGGGAGATCCTCGGTCCGCGGTTTCACGATGTGTTCTACCGGGTCACCGGGCCGGACGGCCGGGCCGAGGCCGAATCCGGAGCGTTGCACGGCCGGCGCCTCCCGTTGTCCGCCGAAGCGCGGGAGCGGGGCCTCAACGGCGACCCGACCTTCGAGACGGTGGCCCTGACGCGCGGCCAGCGCGCGCGCCTGCTCACCATCCCGCTGGCGCCGGCGCGGTTCATCCAGGTGGGCGCCACCTTCGCCGACATCGATCGCGCGCTGGCCGGATACATGGAGACGCTCGCCGTCATGGTGCCGCTGGGCCTGGGCCTGGCCGCGGTGGGAGGTGCCTGGCTGGCCCGATCCGCGCTGCGCCCGGTGGAGACGATCTCCCGCACGGCCCGTCGCATCAGCGCCGAGGATCTCACGCGGCGCCTGCCGCTCCGGGGGACCGCGGACGAGCTCGACCACCTGGCCGAGACGCTGAACGCGATGTTCGCTCGCCTGGAGGAGGCGTTCACCCACGTCCGGCGGTTCGCCGTCGATGCGGCCCACGAGATCCGCACACCGCTGACCGTTCTCAAGGGCGGCATCGAGGTGGCTCTCCGAGCCGACCGAACCCCGCCGGAGTACCGCGGGGTGTTGCGCTCGAGCCTCGAGGAGGTCGAGCAGCTGATCGCCCTGGCCGAAAATCTCTTGCTGCTCTCGCGCCTGCGGATGGGTGGGTCACTGTCCCGCCAGGCGATCGAGCTCGAGACGCTGCTCATGGAGGTGGTCGACACGGGGGTGCGGCTGGCGGACGGGCGCGGGGTGATCGTCCGCCTTGGCGCCGTGGAGCCGCTGATCGTCCACGGAGATCAGTCGACGCTCCGGCGCGCCCTGGTCAACCTGGTCGAGAACGCCATCAAGTACACGATGGCGGGAGGCAAGGTCGAGTTGTCGCTGGAGCGGGACGGCGGTCACGCCGTCGTGGCGGTGTGCGACACCGGCGTCGGCATGGACCCCGCGGACGTCGACCGGATCTTTACGCCGTTCGTCCGCCTCGACGCCGCGCGTGCCGGCGATGCCGGCGGGGCCGGGCTCGGCCTGTCGATCGTGCACTCGATCGTCGCCGCCCACGACGGCCGCCTGTCGGTTCAGACGGCCCCCGGGGTCGGGAGCACGTTCGCCATTCGTCTTCCGCTGGGCTGAACGGCCCTACGCCTTACGGACCAGCCCGCGTTCACGACGAAGCTGCAGAACGTTTACGAGGATAGCGACTCTCCGTGGCCAGCCCTCCGGTGTCCCGGGGGGCTGGCCACGGCATCAGCCGGCTTCAGCCGTGCGGTTGCGGGCGACTACACCTGTTGGGCGCTACGGATTGAGGACATTGCTCGCGCCGGCTTGCTGGATCAGAGTGGCCGCGTCTTCCGGCAGGAGGTAGCCCGTGGCGACCGCGATGTTCGCGGCGTTCGTCACCGCCAGGACGTAGCCCGCATGCGTCCCGTAGCGCTCCTCCAGCGACAGGCGCGGATCGCCGTTGTTCAGGCGCTCCTGCTGGCTCCTGGCAAACGGGATCATGCCTCCGACGTAGTTACAGACCTGACCCTGATGGAACCCGCCGATGGTGACGTTCCAGCCCAGATAGGTGCCGAGGGGCGCATCGCGCAGGACGGTCGGCACTCCGCCCAGTTCGTTGCCGTCCGCGTCCACGCGCGGCACTTTCATCTTGATCACGTGGTCGATCTTCGGCGGGAACCCGGTCGGGACACCCGTCGCGTCGACGTCGTCGAAAAACGGACCCCAGTTGTAGTCGAACACGGGAAACACGAAGTTGGTCGGATCGAAGATCGTCGCGGGGATCCCCGGAATGCCGCTCGGAAATCCCATGGCCTGGGGCGTCGGATCCACCAGGGTCCCGCCCGCCAGGGTCGGCCAGCGGCTCGGCGGCGGCGGCGTGCCGTGCATGATCCAGTTGCGCATCGCCAGCCTCAGCACGTTGACGAGCTGCGTCTCAGGGACCGGATTGGCTCTGAACATGCCCTGACCCCAGTTGTTGCCCGGGCAATTGGCGGGGTTGTTCGGGATGTTCGCATTGAAGCCGCCACCGCCGCCGCCGTGCGTGGTGCTGGGGACGTAGTACCGGCGGACGTTGTGCGGGAGCGGGATGTCGACGTTCGCCGAGGTCCCGACCCATTCCGTCGTCATCTTCAGCGCGTACACCTCGGCGGAGCCGAAGTGCTCGAAGACCTTCGGACAGGTCTGCGACCTTTCGCAGCGGTCGAAGATGCCGCTCGGTGGCAAATGGCGCACGTGATCGGGGAACTTGTGCCACCACTGCGGGCCTTCACTCCCCATCTGGTAGAGCTCGAGCACGCCGTCGGGCTGCGCCCATCGGGAATTCAACGACACACGCCGGCCGGCGATGATGGGCCACGCCCCGTCGTGCACCCGGCGGTTCGCCTCGTGGTGGTGGTCGAAGTCCTTGGCTCGGCGGTCGGCGTCGCCGTCGAAGCCCCGATGCCGACCGTCGCCCTCGTCCTCGTTGAAGCCCAGGTGAATGTAGGCGCGTGTGAAGTTACCCGACTGTGAGACGCCGCGGATGACCGACCACTGGATCTTCTTGGCGATCGGGTTGGCGTTCCCGAAGTCGTCCTCGACCTCGTTCTTGAAAAACGCGTTCACGTCGCGGAACGCCGCGAAGCCGACGCCGAGCACGTAGGGATCCTTGGCGCGGTAGACGACCTGGTACAGCAGGATCGGATCGAACCCGTTCTTCAGGCAGATGTGGACGGGCAAGGTGCCGGGCAGATGCGTGGGGTCGACATCCTGTGGCATGCCCGGAAACGGATTCGTCGCGTCGCAGCGGGCGAAGGCCCAATCGGAGGACGGGATCGTGGATCCGACGCTGACGACGCCGTTGACGGTCTCATGCGTATGGGTCACCAGCGTCGCCCGGGTGGTGTCCAGGCTCGCCGGCAGGTACGGGATCGGGTTCCCCATGACGTTCAGGGGCTGAGAATTCGGGCCGCTACGGTTGACGATCCGTCCGAGGATCGTGCCGGTGATCGACGAGCCGTTCCGCAGCTTCGCGACCGGAACCTTGACCCATTCATTGTTGGCGATGGTGGGTTGGGGGTCGAGCGATGTCGCCGTGGCGGCGACGGCGGTGGCGCCGGCGTTGTCGCCCTGCCAGCCGCTGCTGAGACCCACGTCGCCGAGGTTGCGCTCGGCGATGGTGATGGTGATTCGGCCGCCCCGGTTCGGAACGTCGTGCCACATGAAGCCGCTGGCCTGCGCTATGTCCACCGGCTTCACGAGGAAGAACGTGGTCACGTACCTGACCTTGCCGTCGTGGTCGGTCCCCAGGTGGATGTCGGTGATGATCGAGTTCTGCCGATCGTGGGGATCGAGCTCGCCGAACGCGCGCCCGGTGATCGTCTCGTACGGGATCGTCTGGCCGGTGGCGGTGAGCGGCGCTGTCCGGTCGATGACGATCCGGGTGATCCGTGCGTGCGTGGGCGGTACCCAGGCCAGCAGCGCGACGGCGATCGTTGCGGTGACGGTGGCGGATCTGCGGAGGAAACTGTGGCGAGGCATTCTCGGGCCCTCTCAGTGTTCGCTGTTGCCACCCTCGTGCGATTGTCCAGGGTCGACCGCGCGGCGCGCAGACGGACACGGCGGCGCCGCGGAGGCCATGTGAAGCGACGCGTCTCAGCCGGCCCTCCGCGCCAGCGGACAGGGGTAACCGCGCTGTTACACCGCCGTGAGAATGTGTGGCGCTTCTACCATCCGGCAGCGGACGCTGTCAAGACGGAGACCCGGCACAGTTCTCCGACAACCGCGCAGAAATACTAAGGACGGGCTCGCCAACGACGCAGGCTGTGCAAGAGGCCGTAGAATCACTTCATCTGCCCGGCCAACTCTGACTTCGGAATCGTGAGCCCGACGGCTCTGGCGGTCTTGAGGTCGACGACGAGCTCGAAGGTCGTAGGGCGCTCGATCGGCAGATTCGCCGAGTCTGACCCTGAGTGAGGTTGATGGGCACCTCGGTGGGCGATGGCTGCCGGCGAGTCTAGCCGAACGCCGCGACGCGCACCAGCACCGCGCCGTACGAGCAAGGTCGCGAAGCGGCGTGGCGAGGAGTAACCTGGCTTTGACGTGCCGGCAGTCGAGGCTCCGCGGGCGACGCGAGTAGGGGAAGGGCCATGAGAAAGTCAGCGGCGATTTCGCTTCTGCTGATCACGCTGCTTCTGGGTCCCGCGATGCCCAGCGATGCTTGGCGGGGGCATTCCAGCGTCTTCATCGGCGTCGGGCCCGCTTGGTGGGGTCCGTATCCGTACTGGTATTATCCGCCGCCGTACTACGCGTACCCACCGCCGCCGGTCGTCGTTCAGGAGCCGCCGGTGTACGTCCAGGCGCCACCACCGACGCCGCCTCCGCAGGCCTACTGGTACTACTGTCCGAGCGCCGGCGCCTACTACCCGACCGCTCCGACGTGCCCAGAGGCATGGGTGACGGTCCCGCCGAGACCGGAGTAGAGGAGCCGAAGTGAGGCCCTGTCCGAGGTCGGGGATTCTGTCCGCCGCGATCGCGCTGCTCCTGACCGCATGCGCCACAGTGCCCACGGGCCCGAGCGTGATGGCGCTTCCCGGGAACGGGAAGCACTTCGAGCAATTTCAAGCCGACGATACAACCTGCCGTCAGTGGGCGGCGCAACAGACTGGGATGTCCACCCAGGGCGCCGGCGCGTCAGGGCAGCGTCGTTATGACACGACCTACATGCAATGCATGTACGCCAAGGGCAATCAAATCCCGATCGCCGGACGCTCTCAGCCGACGCAGACTCCGCCCACGACACCGCCGACGCCGGCGAAGGCCGTGCCGGATCTCCGGGGAATGTGGACAGGGACGTGGGCTGATACTCCCCTGACTCTGTTCGTGCTCAACCAGGAGGAGACCTCTGTCCCTGGCATCTACGTCGGCCCCTGGCCGCCGCTCGGACGACGGGAGCTCGGCCTGTCGGGAATCCTGACTTTCACTGTCCGAGATGAAGCCATCTCCGTCAATGTTCGGGGGCGGCTTGGAGACTCGAACGGCACGCGCACGCTCGTGCTGGATCCCCTGTCGGCGAACGGCCAGCAGATCACGCTGACGCGCGTGGACCAGGACCACCTGGCCGGAGTCGGAGTATCGCGCGCGACCTGGGAGCCAAGTGGTCCCGTGGAACTCGTGCGCCAGGCACCGAGTGGCGTCAGCCCCTAGCAGCCGATTCAGGTCGGCCGGGCGCCCTCGACGTCAGCTCGTGCGGGAAACTGTGGTTCACGTGCGCCGTCTGATCTCCGCGAGGCGGGCACGAAGCTCGCGCTCGCCGGGTGGTGATCGCTGGTCTCGGCGCCAGCTGTTCATCGAGCTCAACGCCGCAGACAACGCGGGCATTCAGGCCTTCCCCCGCGCCGGGTTCCCTCCTCGCGAATACAAGTTCGTGGGCACGACGGTTGAGCGAGATGAGCTCAGAGACGCGGCGACGCTGTCGCACGACATTCCGACCCGCTGACCGGCAACGCCACCGAGCCCGCCTGGAACGGCTACCTGCTCACCGTGACGTGCTCGTGTGGAGTGGTGTTCTCGCCTGTCCTCGATCCACGTCTTCGCCATCTCGACAGCGTAGTCATCAGCGTCTCGCGCAGTGTCGAACGTGAGGCTGAGCAATGCCAATACGTCGTGCGTGTAGAATCTCCCGCCTTCGAAGACGCTCACCAGCGCTCTGGGACACCAACGATCGCCAGCCGATTTGTACGATTGCGACTCGATCTTCCACCCTTTGTGCTCTGTCACGCTCATCGTTGTAGGTCGCTCCCCAGCTGTCGCTTCCTGTCGATCCTTCCCGAGTCGTCGGTACCCGACGTGCCGACGTACGCGAAATGAGTGCTCCCTCTCCGCGGAGGCCCGGTGCAGAGGCGATGCCAAGCACTGCCGCATCGGTGCCTAGGTTTGAAGATTGCGAAATTGGGGCGGGTCGACCCGATGCGTGGGGCCGATCAGCACACTCGGGCTTGATTGGCGAGTCACGCGTTGGATCACATCCGACAGTCGAGCGTTTGCACGTTGACGCCGCACTTCGGGGGAATTCTCAATCTTGAAAACCGGGTGGATCACGGCGGGGCAAAGTCCGACTCAGTTCGGCCCCATGCGCGGGTGGCCAGGCTCAACTGGGAAGATGCACAGGGTGATCTCCCGCGCGCCGAGACCCCATCCCACGCCGCACTCTGAGCCCTGAAGCGGCAGCGCGATTACAAGGAGCCGAGCACTGAGGGAGCGGCGCCCGATTCTCCGTCTGTTCGAGGCGCGCCGTCCTGTTCCAGCCGAAACTCGGTGACGCGGGTAGCTCGTGCAGCGCCGCGCTGGTGCGCGTCCCGGCGTTCGGCTAGACTCCCGGCAGTCGTCCCCAACCGAGGTGCCCATGCGGCTGATCGGGCTCGTTATCACACTGCTCGTGGTCAAGGTTCGCGATGCTGATTACGAGCGCGCATTCGCGAGGATCGCCAGCGAGCGTGCCGACGGCCTTCTCGTCCTCGCGAGCCCCGTTTTAACCCGGGACAGCAAGCGGATCATCGGGCTTGCCGCGAAGCATCGGCTACCCGCGATGTTATGAATGGCGCGAGCAGGCGACGGATGGCGGCCTGATGGCATACGGGAGCAGCGTCTCCACGCTTTCAAAGCGAGTGGCGGCTTACATCGATCGGGTCCTCAAGGGGGCGACTCCGGCACAGCTCCCACTGGAGCAAGCGACGATCTACGAGTTGCCAATCAATGCGAGGACCGCCAAGGCGCTCGGGCTCACGATCCCGCGGTCGGTGCTGGTGCGGGCGGATCAGGTGATCGAGTAGCGGGTGCTCCGACAACCCCCACGATCGATTCGGCGACCTCTCTGGGCAAACACTCAGCGACCCCTTCTGTACGGGTTCGCCCTCTTCCTGGGGGCGTGCTCCATCGCGAACACGCCACAGCAAGAGCTGGCCTACGGGCGGTGGGCAAAGTGCAACTCGCTGTCCGGTCAGCTCGAACGGGTCGACCTCGACGGCCGGATCACGTTCAGGTTCACCGGCGCCGGAGGCCGGCAAGAGATCCTGCAATGCCTCGCCGAAGCCGGCCGCACGGGCCCACCGCTTCCCGAGCCCGTGGGCGTCGGCTTGCCGGGAGGCCCGTGATCGCCAGAACCGATGGCCCGCTTCTGGCAGGATGGTTCAACCAGGACCGTGACTGACCACCAACGACGCCGACTTCTCGCCGCGGCGCTTGGCTTCGCCGGGTGCTCGATCACCCGAATCATCGCGCCATTCACGTACGAAGTATGGGAAGGATCTGTGCCGCCGCGGCGGTACTAGGGTGCCGAAGGAAGAGTATTATGGCTAGGCCACGGCCCGAGAAGAAGCGCGAGCGAAAGGCCAACGGGCAATTGCCATTGCCGACCCCGCCAGCGCCGGTATCGTCCAGCGCGACCCGCGTCCTGCCGATGGAGCTCAGGGTCGGCGACAGGTTCACCGACGCGGCCGGGGAGTGGGAAGTCGCCAGCCGCCCGTACACGTCGAATGCCGGGAAGCACGCCGGCGTCCGCGTGAAGAAGGTCGGCCAGCCCGAGGTTACCGAGATCAGGAGCTGGGGCGCCCACGAGCGGATCGTCGTGAAGCGAGTGTGAGCGAGGGCATCAGGATCCCGATCGCGTGGCATCGGGCGTGGCAGGGGAATGATACAGATGAGCTGGCAACGACCGTTCAAAGAGCTGAATCCGCAAGTTCAAGAGCTGATCGTCAAAGTGCTGGAAGAAGGAAAGGGCGCGGGGAAGAATCCCGAGTGGCAAACGCTTGGAAGCGTCGCGCGGCTCGATTGCCACAATCCCCTCTGTCAACGTGGCGGGGTTGACCTTCACCACACGCTGCGCGAAATGGTCGCTACGCGCCGGGCGGAGCTGGAGAATGTCAAGATGTGCGAGGGCCTCGAAGCAGGCGGGCCCAGTGCCGCTCCACGGCGTTGTCAGAATCGCTTCGCGTTCCGCATCTCCCTCGCCTACAAGGCGGAGGACACGCGATGATCATCGCGACCTCCGCCCGAAACTCGACTGAAGGGAGTGCGTGATGATCGAATCCGTCTCATCCTTCGAGACACTGAATCTTGTCGCGGATAAGCTAACTCGCGCTTATCAACGTAGCCTTTAGCCTGCCAAAGCCCTGCGCCGTGACTGCCGCCGCACGGCAGTGCGGAACATGTTCAACACCGGCACAGACGAATCCACAGCCATGAAGATCACCGGCCACAGAACTGCCAGCATCTTCAACCGGTACAGAATCGTGAACCTGGCCGATTATGGAGCGCGCCGTAGCACGGCTATCGGCACTGAACGGGAATGGTTCGAAGCGCCAACTTGGTCACACGCCTTCGGGGATGGCCGAGTAGATGGCCGGGTATCCACGATCTGTAATAACAAAGGCCTAGCGGCGAATGCTAGGCCCTCTATTTTTACGCTGTTAAATGGCGGGCTCGACGGGACTTGAACCTGCGACCTCTGGATTGACAGATCTGATCGTCAATCGTCCGCATTCTCAGCAACTTGCTCCCTCGTCGGCAAGCAATCCACGTCGCGCCAAGTGGCGGCCAGTTGCACGCTGTTGCGCGGCGTGAGTGACACTCTGGGTGACAGCGGTCGACCGTTGCGCAAGGTGCACGGCGCCCCAGAACACTGCCCTCAGAATTACGAGTCGCCGGGTGGTCGCGGCTTGTCCACATTTCCACAGTCATCCACAGGCGACGAAAGCGACGGCGCGATGCGGTCGCGCGGGTTGGATCCACAGAAAGCGACAGCCTGTCGAGCCTCCGCGAGCACAGGCGCGAAAATTCCGCTATTCGAGTGGGGTGCGCGCCCGGAAGGATGCGAACACGTACCAATGAGAGGCTAACGATGAGCTTGACATTCCCATCGCACCATTGTCACATTCGCCTGCCGGTGCGGCGATGTGGTTCTGCGAGCGGGGCGGCGGGAGAGTAGTGTGGCGATGAGGAGATCATCGCGATACCCCCGCTCGGCTTCCGGCAAAGGAGGCGCTCTACCACCCGCGCCACCCTCCGCAATAAACAAAGCGACCCGCGAGCAAAGCTCGACCTACCCTGCTCGCGGTAGCGTCGCCGTGCCCCCGCCATCGAGAGACACCTTCCCTATCGTCGGCATCGGAGCCTCTGCAGGCGGCTTGGAGGCATTCTCCGAGTTGCTGGCGAACCTGTCGTTCGACGCGGCGATGGCCTTCGTGCTGGTCCAGCACCTCGATCCGAAATACCCGAGCATCTTGAGCCAGATCCTGTCCAGAACGACCCCGATCCCCGTCGTCGAGGTGCAGCACGGTGTCCGTGTCGAGCCCGGTCATGTGTACGTCATGCCGCCGAACACGCGCATGACCATCGTCGAGGGGGTTCTGAACCTGGCGCCACGGTCCGACGATCGGGGCCCGCACATGCCGATCGATCACTTTCTGCGCTCGCTCGCCGACGACTCGAAGAGCCGGGCGATCGGCGTGATTCTCTCGGGCAGCGCATCAGATGGCGCGCTCGGGCTGAAGGCGATCAAGGCCGAGGGCGGCATCACGTTCGCGGAGGCCCCGCAATCGGCGAAGTTCGACGGCATGCCGCGCAGCGCCATGGCCTCGGGCGCGGTCGATTTCGTCCTCCCGCCGAAAGCCATCGCGCAGGAGCTAACGCGGATCGGTCGCCATCCCTACCTCGGCGAGACCGGCGTCGCGCCGCCCTCAGAGCCCCAGGCCGACGGCCCCGACGCCCTCGCTCAGATCTTCCGGATGCTGCGTGAAAAGAGCGGCCTCGATTTCACGCTCTATCGGCAAACGACGGTCAGACGCCGCATCGCCCGGCGCATGCTGATTCACGGCGCCGGCACGCTCGAGGCCTACCGCAGCTATCTCCAGGAGCACCCCTCCCAGGTGCAAGCGCTGTCCAACGACCTGCTCGTAAACGTGACCAGGTTTTTCAGGGATGCCGACGCGTTCCGGATCCTGCAACGGAGCGTCTTTCCGAGCATCATCAAGCAGCGGTCAGCGGACGCGCCGATCCGCATCTGGGCGCCCGGGTGTGCGACGGGAGAGGAAGCCTACTCGCTGGCCATCGAGCTGCTCGAGTCGCTTGGCGACGAGCCCGCCAACGTCCCGATCCAGCTGTTCGGAACCGATGTCAGTGAAACCGCGATCGCGAAGGCGCGGGCAGGGATCTACCCGGAGAACATCGAGCTCGATGTCCCGGCGGCGCGGCTGCGGCGCTTCTTCGTGAAACTGGATGGCCAGTATCAGGTCCGCAAGGCGGTGCGCGAGCTCTGCGTGTTCGCCAAGCACAACCTGGCCACGGACCCGCCCTTCTCGAAGATGGACCTCATCGTGTGCCGCAACGTGCTCATCTACCTCGAGACGGAGCTGCAGCGGCGCGTCTCGTCAGTCTTCCACTATGCTCTGAAGACCCCCGGCTTCCTGATGCTGGGCGTGTCGGAGACCGTCGGACCTCTGTCGGATCTCTTCTCGGTGATCGACAAAAAGTACAAGGTCTACGCCAAGAGGCCGACCTCGCGGCGGTTCGACCTGGGCGTGGGCAGTCTCGATCGCCGGAC
>Ga0137403_10001121_pt1 | contig 33883 bp, 39 predicted proteins | sample CZOMad2_1_16fung_FD_122057 | JGI IMG/M metagenome (GOLD analysis project Ga0137403, IMG submission 122057) | Vadose zone soil fungal communities from Angelo Coast Range Reserve, California, USA - CZOMad2_1_16fungal (Hybrid Assembly) | ecosystem: Environmental > Terrestrial > Soil > Vadose zone... | reverse complement strand
ACCTTCCGCCTAATCCCGTCGCCGGAGGACCATGCCGCGGCTGTCCGCCAGACCGTCAGCTATATCCGCCGCGGCGACCTGTTCCAGGCGAATATATGCCTGCGTCTCGAGGCGGACTTCGGCGGCGACCCGCTGGATGCCTTCTGCGCCGCGGCCACCCGGCTTGACCCGCCCTACGCGGCGTTCCTCCGGCTGCCCGACGGCGCGGTCGCCAGCCTGTCACCCGAGCTGTTCCTGCGCCGCACCGGAACCAGCGTGCTGTCCCGGCCGATCAAGGGCACCGCGCTCCGGCCCGAGGATGAGGCAGCCGCGGGCCGGCAGCGCGAGGCGCTCGAGCGCTCCGCCAAGGACCAGGCGGAGAACGTGATGATCGTCGACCTGATGCGCAACGACCTCAGCCGGGTCTGCGCGCCAGGCACCGTTACGGTACCCGCGCTGCTGCGCGCGCAGGCCCACCCGGGGGTGTGGCACCTGGTCTCCGATGTGCGCGGCACCCTGGCACCCGGAACCGGCGACGCGGAGCTGATCCGCGCGACGTTCCCGCCCGGGTCGGTCACCGGGGCCCCGAAGGTCCGAGCCCTGGAGGTGATCTGCGAGCTGGAGGCGACGCCCCGGGAGGTCTACACCGGGGCGGTCGGATACCGCAGCCCCGTCGCCGGGCTCGAGCTGAACGTGGCCATCCGTACCTTCGAGTTCCACCGCGACCGCGTGTGGCTCGGCAGCGGCGGCGGGATCACCGCAGCCTCGGACCCGCACGCCGAATACCGCGAGTGCCTGCTCAAAGCAGCCCCGCTGATCCGCGCCGTCGGTGCCACACTCAGCGAAGAACCGGCCTCACCGCCACCACGGCCGCGGCCCGCGCTCGGGGTGTTCACGTCGCTGCGCGTCACCGGCGGCCTCCGCTGATGGAGACGGTCAAGTCGAAACTCATGATTGAAAACAAAGTTGTGCTAATCACAGGTGTTTCTTCCGGCATCGGCCGAGAGACAGCTCAACTGCTGGCCGAACGCGGAGCACGCGTGTTTGGAACGGTAAGGGATCTTCGTCGTGCAAGTCCCGTCGCCAAGGTCGAGTTAGTTCTCATGGATGTAACCGACGACAAAAGCGTAAAGGACGCGGTGAAATCGGTATTGGAAAACGCTGGCAGGATCGACATCCTAATCAACAACGCCGGCTATTCGATCGCGGGTGGATTGGAAGAGACGAGCATCGAGGAAGCGCGTCAGTTGTTCGACACGAACTTTTTCGGAGTGCTGCGTGTCACTCAAGCTGTTCTGCCATCGATGCGCCAGCGTGGTTACGGACGCATTGTTAACATGAGCTCCATGCTCGGCGTTCTTCCCGGGCCCTTCCGCGGGATGTATGTCGCGAGCAAACATGCACTGGAGGGTTACACCAAAACGTTGGATCACGAAGTTAGAACGTTCGGCATTCGCGCAGCGCTGGTTGAGCCCGTCTATACAAGGACCAAAATCAACGCGAACGAAAAAACCGTGCAAGCAGCTATTCCAGCGTACGCGGAGCAAAAACAGCGGGTGACGGAAATCATTGAGAAGGAAACCGCAAACGGGGACGATCCTCACGCTGTCGCCGAAGTCGTTTATGATGCCGTAACCGCCAAGTCACCGCGTTTGCATTACCCGGTAGGCGAAGGCGTGATGTTGAGTCGGCTGCACCGCTTCGTTCCGCCGCGAATGTTCGACAGTGTCTTTCGCAAACGGTTTCAACTCGACAAAGCTGCGTAGGCTGAAATTGCAAAGCTTTGACCAACGGCAGGTCGCACGATGAAGTTTTTGGGGATGCAAAAAAGATTACGATGAAAATGCGAAAGCCAACACGGCGCGAATGAGAAACAGAGGCATTTTATGAATACGAAGATGAAGGCAGCGCAGATCAGTAAACCGGGTGGGGATTGGGAATTGGTGGAACGCGAAATTTCGGAGCCGGGCGCCGGACAAGTCCGTGTGAAAGTGGAAGCGTGTGGCATTTGCCACAGCGATTTTGTTGTCAAGGAGGGTATCTGGCCGGGGCTTCAGTTTCCTCGAGTGCCGGGTCATGAGGTCGCGGGCCGCATCGATGCGGTCGGCGGCAACGTCACGGCATGGAGCAAGGGTCAGCGCGTCGGCGTCGGCTGGCATGGCGGGCATTGCTTCGTGTGCGAACAGTGCCGGCGCGGGGACTTCGCGATGTGCGTCAATCGCAAAGTCACCGGCGTCGATTTCGATGGCGGATATGCCGAGTACATGATCGCACCGGCCGCGGCGCTGGCCGCGATCCCCGATGAATTGCCGGCGGAAGAAGCGGGACCGTTCATGTGCGCGGGCGTCACTGTCTATAACGCGCTGCGCCATTCGGGTGCGCGCGGCGGCGAGGTGGTGGCGGTGCATGGCATCGGCGGACTGGGACATCTCGGAGTTCAGTACGCACGGCAGATGGGATTCGAGACCGTAGCGGTCGGCCGAGGGAAAGACAAAGAAACGCTGGCGAGGAAACTGGGTGCGCATCATTACATTGATTCGGGCACTGGCGCTGCAGTGGCGGAATTGCAAAAGCTCGGCGGCGCGCGCGTGATTCTGGCGACGGCGCCGAACGCACAGGCGATTTCCGCGCTGGTGGATGGATTGTCGGTGAACGGCAAGCTGGTTGTGCCAGCCGTACCTAACGAACCCCTGACCGTAAGCGCGGTGTCGTTGTTTTTGGGAAGTCGATCCGTGGCGGGTTGGTACTCCGGCACAGCGAGGGATTCGCAGGACACATTGGAATTCAGTACGTTGACCGGCGTGCACCCGATGATTGAGAAATATCCGCTCAGCCGCGTGGCGGAAGCTTACGAACAGATGCACAGCGGCAAGGCACGGTTTCGAGCCGTTCTCACAACCGGGCGATAGACAAGCTCAGGAAAGAGGAGTGCCTCGACGAGCAGTCGACGCAAATCTTTGCGATGACGGACGATATCGCCAAGCGGGCGCGTAAGATCGGCGGGACGACGCTTCGCTCCATTAGCGATATTGCAAAAAATCAACGGCTGAAAGACAACAATGCCGAATTCGTCAGTCCAAAAGACATGCTGGGAGAGCTGTGCACCGACAACCAGCACTTGACTCGTTCCTTACGTTCCACGCACGAGATCTGCGCCCAGCACAACGATGTCGCAACGGCTAGCTTGATTGAGAACTGGATTGACGAGACCGAGCGTCGAACATGGTTTTTAGCAGAGATCATACGCGATCTCTGAAAAGCCAGAGACATTTAACGTTCATCAACGTAATGGATGACCGTCAAAATCAACGCACCACAAAAAGGACATTCTTATGACCGATCAGAACAAGCCTATCCTCGGATCACATCCTCCACTGCCTCCATTCACTCGTGATACCGCGATTCAGAAGGTTCGTCTCGCCGAAGATGGTTGGAATTCTCGCGATCCCGAAAAAGTGGCTTTGGCCTACACGCCAGATTCGCGCTGGAGAAACCGCGCGGAGTTCGCGAGTGGCAGGCAGGAGATCGTCGCTTTTCTTAGGCGCAAGTGGGCAAAGGAACTCGACTACCGGCTGATCAAAGAGCTTTGGGCCTTCGACGGTAATCGCATTGCCGTGCGCTTTGCTTACGAATGGCACGATGACTCCGGAAATTGGTTTCGCTCGTATGGCAACGAGAATTGGGAATTCGATGAAAACGGCCTGATGCGCTTACGTTTTGCGTGTATCAACGATCTACCCATCAAAGAATCAGAGCGAAAATATCACTGGCCGCTTGGTCGCCGTCCAGATGACCATCCAGGATTAAGCGATCTTGGTCTCTGAACATTTGCTGATCATTAGGCAAAGCATGATCTAACAGCAAAGTGCAGCGGATTCGTTGGCAGCGTCAAAGCTCGCGTCGACGCAAAGACTGCAGAGCGTACAATCGATCGCAAGAACAACAAAATGAAAGCCGTCGGCTACAAGAAGCCCTCACCGATCGATGATCCGGAGTCACTCCTCGATGTGGAGGTTTCTATTCCGCAGGCGACAGACCGCGATCTTCTGGTTGAAATCAAAGCAGTCTCAGTCAACCCGGTCGACGTGAAGGTGCGAGCAAGTGTCGAACCGGATCGGGCCGAGTACAAGATTCTTGGCTGGGATGCTGCCGGAATCGTCAAAGAGGCGGGGCCCGAGACATCTCTCTTCTGAAGCGCAAGGCCGCGTCCTTGCACTGGGAATTCATGTTCACCCGTTCTCTCTTTGAAACGCCGGACATGATCGCACAACATCGACTATTGAACGAGGTGTCTGAACTTGTCGATGCCGGGGTGATGCGCACGACGTTTAGAGAGTCTTTCGGTGCCATCAACGCAGCCAATCTTAAGAAAGCCCATGCGCTGATCGAGAGTGGTCGATCCCGCGGCAAGACAGTGCTTGAAGGATTTTCATTCGACACTGAAACAAAAGATCTATCTGCGTCCAGTTTCTTGTCCAAGCAGGGCGGCCTCGTACTGTCGGACTGCTTCGCGCTGGGCTGAATCGTCCACGACGTGGTAGCGATCGAAGGCCGCGCGCGTCTTGTGACCAGACGGCTTCATGAGCGCGCGTTCGTCGATCCCGCGCCGCCGTGAGTTGGTGATGTAGCTGCGGCGGTTGTCGTGGAACCAGCGGTGAGAGCGCGATGAAGCCGTCCTTGAGGTGGAGTTGGTGGCGCTTTGATGTTGAGCACCGCCAGCTTGCGCAGGCCCGGGTCGTACGCCATCGTCACGATCGCGCGGCACCGTTTTGACCATCGCCGAGTGCGGCGTGTCGTCGGACCTCACCTGCAGCTTGGCGTCGAGCGCCTGGAACTGCTCCTCAATGATCATGCGGGGGCGCACGTTCGGCTTGTTCAGAAGCGGCACCGTTGCGATTGGCTTGTACGGCAAGGTGGTGCACTTCACGGCCTAACGTAGTGCAGGATCCGCTTGAGCAGCTCGACCTCGCGATCGCGCATTGACCTGTGCGCAAGCCGACGTGCTGACTCCCCATTGCGCTCACGAAGGGCCGAACAGCCATGATGATCCGCGTCGTGGCCAAAGAGCCGATCGCGCGCAAATGGGCCGGCTTCTACGTTTACGGCAGTGACAAACCCTGCGAGTTTGGGTTCATCTGCGCGGACATGCTGACGACTGTTCCCGACATACGAGCCCGCACCGCTGCCCTTGCGCAGTGTTCAGCATCGACCAGGGCCCTCTTGGACGCTCCAAGACAGGGAATCCGGTCCCAAGCTTTGGCCCGGGCGCGTGCACCGTCTCGTGCGCCGAAAAACGCCCCGCAAAAGAGCGCTCAGAGCCCTGCAAAACGCGCTCGCGGGCAGGCATGCGGCAAGCAATCATTCCGGCAATTCGGCGCGCGTAGGCACGATTAACGCCACCTCCGCGGGGGCGGCCGGCGTCGGGGCAGTCCGGCCTCCCCCGTGAGCCCCGGCGGCGGGCCTGGAACGGCGCGTTCGGGGGGGGCGAAGGCGAGGATCGGCGTCAAGCGCGCCCGCTGGCCCCCAGTGATCGGGCGCCGCCGCGGGCTCGCGGTCAAGGCGCGGGTGCAGGGGGGCAGTTGGATCGACAACTGCTGAGAGGGCTGGACGATCACAGCCGGTGGAGCCACTACCGCTGAAGTCCCCCGAATGGCTCGACCCCGATCCGTGGGTCGCCAAACCTCTGGAAGCCTCCAAACTCACGGAAGCCGTCGTCGAAACCTCCATGGAAGCCTTCATGGAAGTCTCTAAACCCTTGTTCGCCGAATCCATCTCCTCTAAACCCCTGTTCGCCGAATCCATCTCCTCTAAACCCCTGTTCGCCGAACCCATGATCTCCGAATCCATGTCCCCCGAACCCATGTCCCCCACCCCTCGCATGCCCGAGCCCCGCGCTTGCCAAGAGCAGCACCGCCAACACGCCGAGGATGCCCATCCACTTCTGCCTGGTTCTCATAGCCTTTCCCTTTCGTGCATCATGATGTCTGTGCTCGATGAGGCGTGACCTCTCGTAACATGGCGAGAGACGCTGGGGAGAGGTCGGTCGCCGCGATTATCGCCAACGACCGACCTCTCAGGGCATAGACCTGATGCTTCTTTTATTGTTCCACGGGGTCCCCGGCATTGCCAGTGAGTCATGATGGCCGCTGCCCCCTAGATGCTGGTCAACAACGTGAGGCCAGGGAGCCCTGGGCTCTGAAATCAGATGGTGGGCAAGGAGCCGGAGATGACCCTCCGGCCCTCCACGTATCTATCCCAGTGTAACTATTATGTTTCCTATCACCAGACCCCAGCGGCCCCTCGTCCTATTCTTCCATCAGGTGGTACCAGTGAAGCCGGTGAAACGGTCCGGCGCCGTGACCCGGCAACGCCCCGGGCCGATGTCTAAACTTGATACGGGGTAATCGGCACCGCGTTGTATCGGCGCGAGCTTCGCTACGCCTGAGCATGACGTACAGGTCGCGCGGGCAGGGCTGGCCGCGCTGGGGCAGTGATTGGAAGAGCGCGCTATGTGGGGCTCCAGAGAGCGACGCGGGATAAGGAGGTAAAGCCACATGCGGCAATTCTCGCCCGTCTGGTTGTTGGCGCTCTCGCTTTCAATCGGCTGCTCGCGCGGGGTGCAGTGGCCGATGTACGGCCAGGTCCCCGCGTTCCGGCTGATCTCCCAGGACGGTCAGACAGTCGACAGCCATCAGCTGAACGGCCAGGTCTGGGTGGTCAACGTCAGGTTCACCCAGTGCCCAGACGTCTGTCCGCTCACGACCACCCTGCTCCACATGCTGCAGAGCTCGACCGCGGATCTCCCGCAGCTGAAGCTCGTGTCGATCTCCGTCGATCCGCTGCGGGACACCCCGGAGGGTTGGCGCAATATGGCCGCACATTCGGCGCGGATAGAGAGCGCTGGGTGTGTCTCACGGGTCACCCTCCTGCTATCGATCGTGTCAGTCGGTCGTTCAACCTGGGAGGAGTCGACTCGACTCTGAGGCATCACACGCACCTCGTGCTGGTCGATCGTGCGAGCCGTATCCGAGGCTACTACAGCACAAGTAACGGCAATCCGATTCCGCAACTGGTGGCCGACGCGCGACGGCTGCTCTCATGATCAGATGCGATCGTGGACGGAGAAGCTCGGCATCTCGCGCCAACGGCAGTGACGGTATGCCGACACCTGTCGACTATTTTCGTCACCACCCCACCTCGCATCGGGTCTTCAAGGCGACTGTAGACCTCCCATCGTGCATGGAACCGCTCGACGCTTCAAGACATTTTTGGTACCGGGCGGGACGGCTTCCGGGTCGGAACGCGAATTGCCAGAGATGCCAGTTGCCGTTCTCCCAAAAGGCCCATGAGCGTGGAGGTGTCGCGGGACCATTGCCCAACACTGAGATCAATTTGCAAGTCAGTACATTCCTTCTCCCCTAGCGGGGGAAGGTAAGGATGGGGGAGGAAGCCGCAGATCACTCCCCACCTGGCTCCTCCCCCGCACGGCTTTCTGGGGTAGGTTTTTTAGGCAGCAACATGATGCGCTTCCAGTTTAGGTCGCAAAGTACGAAACTCGCTCGTCGGAACCACGGGCCAAGGCTCTGGGCGAAAGGCCCCCAGCGGCAGTGGCCTGTGATCGAGCAAGGCTACCAGGAGGTGATCCAGCCGCGGTGAAAAATACTCACCAGGCGCAGGCGAGTGGCCCGCCGCGACCGCCGCTGCCTCGCGAGTGTGGCGGTGACATCGAGCAGCGTGCTCGCAGGAATCGTCTCCTCCGCTACGCCGCCCACGCTCAGCAGCCACAGGGTGGCCACGGCGACCGCCAGCCACAGGCGCGCCGCCCGCTGGGGCTCGGTCATGCGCGTGCGTTGCCACTGCCAACCCGCCCGTTTGGTGACCTTAAAGCCCTGTTCGATCCACGCCCGCAAGCCACACCAGCCGGCTTCACTCGCGTCGGGCGGCAAATCGGTCAGGATCAACCAGGGGGCCGTATAGCCCTCCTCCCAGCGGGCCAGCAAGGTACATCGGAGCCGCCGCTGGGGGCGTTTGAAGGCGGTGCCAGTGCCCCGCCAGCCGGTGCCGGGATAGGGCACGAAGCTGATCAGCGGCCGATAACGGGCCTGGGGGTCCGGCCGGAAGGTGCCGCCGGCATTGATGCGCAAAAACGGATGCCAGCCCAGCCGGACGATGCGGCGAAACAACCAGCCGGCATACAGGCCCCGATCCGCCAGCACAATCACCGTCCAGGGTTGGGGAATGGCCGGCCGCAGCTGGCGCAGCATCCGCAACCACTCACGGCGCCAGGCATGGGGCTGGTTGGCGGCGACAATCGTCCAGGCCACCGGCATGGCACAGCCGCGATAGACCACACTGATGGCCAAGACCGTGAAGCGGAGGCCCAACGTGGTGGCATCGAGCGCCAAGGCCAATTGAGTCCCTTGCCAGCCACTCAGCACCCAGCGCAGCAACGGCACAAAACAGGGTTCTACGGCGACGGCCTGACGTTGGGCGCCCCGTTTGGCCTCGGCCTCGTAGCAGAACTCTCGCAACTGCTGCCGCACGGTCTGCTCCTTGCGGTGCAGCCATACGGCCAGGAACACGGCCACGGCCGTCAGGGCGCAGGAGCGGGCTAGCACCATGCCCAAGCTCCAGAGGGCTAACACAGTGGCTTGGGGGGCGCTCAACTGGGGCAGATGCGTTCGGATAATGGTCGTCCATTCGGTGACACGGCGATGGCAAGACATCCTGTTCCTCCTGACCGCTCTGGGATATATGGCTACCCAGAGTATGAGTCAAGAAGGGTTGTCTTGCCATGGTCGTTACGCCGATCTTCTCAAAAAAACCTACCCCAGAAAGCCGTGCGGGGGAGGGAGTAGGCCCGTACCAGCTCTCTAATCGATTGCTTGACCGACGTTCTAGGCGCCTATTTTGTGCCCGGAGGCATGGACTATGGATTCGGCGTTGGCCATACACCGGCTTCAGTTCGCGTTTACGATCACCTTCCATTACCTGTTCCCGCAGTTGACGATGGGACTGGCCCTGTTGATCGTGGTGCTGAAATCACTGGCGCTCTGGACGCGCGACGAGTCGTATGGCCAAGCCGCGCGTTTCTGGGCGCGGATCTTTGCCATCAACTTCGCTATGGGCGTCGTGACCGGGGTTCCCATGGAGTTTCAATTCGGGACCAACTGGGCGGCCTTCTCCAAAAGCGCCGGCGGCATCATCGGGCAAACACTGGCGATGGAGGGGGTCTTCTCGTTCTTCCTCGAATCGTCCTTCCTGGGTCTCTTCCTGTACGGTGAGAAGCGGCTCGGACCGACGCTGCATTGGCTCTCGGCCTTTCTCGTCTTTCTCGGCTCGTGGCTGTCCGGATACTTCATCATTGCCACCAATGCCTGGATGCAGCATCCGGTCGGATACGAGATCGGACCAACGGGAGAGATGCTGCTCACGAGCGTGCGGGAGCTCCTGTCGAATCCCTGGATCCTCTGGCAATACCCTCACACCATGATCGCGTCTGTTGTGACGGCCAGCTTCGTGATGGCAGGCTTGGGGGCCTTCTATCTGTTGATGAAACAGCACGAAGCGTACGGCCGGATATTTGTCCGGGTCGGCGTCGTGGCTGGGCTGGCGGCCACGCTCCTGATGGTGTTTCCCACGGGGGACGGTCAAGGAAGGATGGTGGCCCAACACCAGCCGGTCACGCTGGCCGCCATGGAAGGCCTCTTCGAAACCGCCCAAGGCGCACCGCTGGCACTCGTGGGCCAACCGGACATGGAGCACCTCCGATTGGACAACCCGATTCTGATTCCGAACGCCCTGAGCTTTCTGACCTACAGGCGTTGGAAGGCGGAGGTACAGGGACTCAATGAATTCCCGCGAGAGGCCTGGCCGGACAACATCCCCCTCCTGTATTACAGCTACCACATCATGGTCGGTCTCGGAACCCTCTTCATCGCCGTCATGGCGCTGTCAGGGTTCTTCTTGTGGCGCAGACGTCTGTATTCGAACCAGGCTCTCCTGTGGACCTTGATGCTGTCAGTGCCGTTTCCGTACATCGCGACCACCGCCGGCTGGATGACGGCGGAACTGGGGCGCCAGCCGTGGCTGATTTACGGCCTCATGCGCACCATCGAAGGGGCCTCGCCGCGGGTGTCAGCTGGAAGTGGATTGTTCACGCTGCTCGGGTTTATGGGGCTGTACATGCTGTTAGGCATACTGTTCGTGCTCCTCGTCATCCGCGAGGTCGCGCACGGGCCAGAGGCTGTCGCTGCAGGACGGGAACCCTACCAGCCAGAAAGCGAGGCTGTACGAGCACAGGGAGGGACCCGATAATGGAGATGCTCTGGTTTTGCCTTGCGACAGCTATGATAGCTGGCTACGTCATCCTCGATGGCTTCGACCTCGGCGCTGGCATCGTGCAGCTCCTGGTGGCCAAGTCCGAGCACGAGAAGGCTCAGGTTCTACGTTCGATCGGCCCAGTGTGGGACGGCAACGAGGTCTGGCTCGTGGCCGCCGCAGGTGCGTTGTTTGTCGCCTTCCCAGCGCTGTACGCGTCTTCCTTCAGCGGATTTTATCTCGCCCTCATGATGGTGCTGTGGCTGTTGATTTTACGTGGAATCGCCATTGAGTTCCGCAACCATATCGACAACCCGCTGTGGAAACCTGCATGGGACACCGTGTTTAGCGGGGCCAGCGCCGTTCTGGCGTTCCTCTTTGGTGTGGCGCTCGGCAACGTCGTGCGGGGGGTTCCGCTGGATGCGAACGGGTACTTCTTTCTGCCGTTGTGGACGAACTTGTGGCCGGGTGCCGATGCAGGGGTGATCGATTGGTACACGCTCCTGGTTGGCGCCGCTGCATTTGTCGCGCTGGTCGTGCACGGCAGCCTCTGGGTGGTCATGAAGACCGCAGGGAGGTTGCAGGAAGCCACACGCGCGTTTTGCACGAAGTTCTGGTGGGGTCTCCTCGCCATCACGCTGGTGATGTCCCCGCTGAGCTTTGCGATCCAACCGCACGTATGGAAGCAGTTCGGGAGCCATCCCTGGGGGGTGGTATTCCCGGCGCTGGCGCTGACGGGGTTGGTCGGGGTGCGAGTGCTCGGTGCCCGGCGGCAGGATCGGGGGGCGTTTCTGGCCTCGAGTCTCTATCTGGCTGGCATGCTCGCCAGCGTTGCCTTCGGCGTCTTTCCCAATGTACTCCCGTCGAATACGACGCCGGATTATAGCCTGACCATCGACAACGCGGCGGCGGCCGAGCACGGGTTGGTGATCGGTCTGTGGTGGTTCATCCCTGGTATGGCCCTCGCAACAGCGTATTCGGTGTTGACCTACCGGCATTTCGCCGGGAAGGTCGAGTAGCGGTCGTCTGATTAGCATTCTAGACGGTCATGTCAACACACATATATCGGAAAGGAGACATACGATGGCAAGACAACAACAAGTCACACGGGGCCTGGCACTGCTCGACACCCCGACCTTGAACAAAGGCACGGCGTTCACTCCGGAAGAGCGCCGCGAATACGGGCTGGAAGGGCTTCTGCCCCCCGCGGTGGAAAGCCTCGACCGGCAGCTCGAGCGCGTGATGCAGCACCTCGACGCGAAGCCAACCGATCTCGAGCGCTACCTCTATCTGATCGGTCTGTCGGACCGGAACGAGACGCTGTTCTACCGCACGCTCATGTCCGCTCCGGCGCGCTTCGTGCCGATCGTCTATGACCCGACAGTCGCCGACGCCTGCCTCGCGTTCGGCCACATCTACCGCCGCGCGCGCGGCATGTACCTCACGCGCGAGATGAAAGGCCGCCTCGCCGAGGTCCTGCGCCACTGGCCGGAGCGGGACGTGCGCTTCATCTGCGTGTCCACGGGTGGGCGCATCCTCGGCCTCGGCGACATCGGCGCCAACGGCATGGGCATCCCGATCGGCAAGCTGCAGCTCTATACGGCGTGCGCGGCGGTGCCACCCGACTGCCTGCTGCCGGTGCTGCTCGATATCGGCACGACCAACGAGGCGCTGCGCGCCGATCCGCTCTATCTCGGCCTGCGCCAGCCGCCACCCTCCGACGAGGAGCTGGATGCGCTGACCGAGGAGTTCGTGCAGGCGGTGCAGCAGGTCTTTCCGGGTTGCTGCATCCATTTCGAGGACTGGAAGGGCACCGATGCGATTCGGCTGCTCAACCGCTACAAGGACAAGGTGCTGTGCTATAACGATGACATCCAGGGCACCGCCAGCGTCGCACTCGCGGGGCTGACGACGGCGCTGCAGATGATCGATACACCGCTGACCGAGCAGCGCCTCCTGTTCCTCGGCGCCGGCTCGGCCGGGATCGGCATCGCCAACCTGATGGTCGCGGCGCTGCAGCAAAGAGGGCTGTCGCAGGACGCTGCCCGCGGCCGCATCTCCATGTTCGACATCGATGGACTCCTGGAGCCGTCCCGCGCCGGCCTGTCGGCAGCGCAGCAGGTATACGCGCACCAGGCGGCGCCGGCGAAGGATCTGGTGCAGACCATCGAGACGCTGAAGCCGACGGTGCTGATCGGGGTCAGCACCCAGGGCGGTGCCTTCAATCAACGGGTCGTCGAGACGATGAGCCGGCTCAACGGACGGCCGATCATCTTCGCGCTGTCCAACCCGACCGACAAGGCCGAGTGTTCGGCCGAGCAGGCCTATACCTGGTCCAAGGGCCAGGCCTTGTACGCGGCGGGCGTGCAATTCCCGGACGTGACGGTGGACGGCACGACCTTTCACCCCGGCCAGGCGAACAATTTCTATATCTTCCCGGCGGTCGGCCTCGCGACCTACGTGGCACGCCCCCGGCGGCTCACCGACGCGTGCTTCATCGCCGCGGCCGAGGCGAGCGCCGACCAGGTCGGCCCTGATCTGCGCGCGAGGGGTATGCTGTTCCCGAGCCAGGCCAACATCCTGGAGACGGAAGTGACGACGGCCACCCGCGTCGCCGAGTTCATGTTCGACAAGGGGCTGGCGCAGGTCGAGCGGCCGCGGGACATCCGGGCCTGGATCGAGGGCCAGCTCTACACACCGCAGTACTGACCGGGTGGCCCGGGCGGCTGTGGCAGCCCGTCCGGGTCTCGCGCAGCCCTACGGCGCCTATGCGCAGCAGGCGGCCGCCACCACCGCCGCCAGCACCTGCTTCGCGATCGTCACGATCAGCGGCGGCCTCGCGCGCGCCGCCCCCCTCTGACCCATGGAAGGAGACGACACCATGAAAAATCAGGCGCATCCTATCTTGCATGACCTCCCGATCGGCATCGACGCCACCGGCCTGCGGCACGAGACCGATTCGATGGGCGGCATCGACGTGCCGGCCGACCGCTACTGGGGCGCGCAGACGCAGCGCAGCCTGGTGCATTTCTCCATCGGCGACGACCGCATGCCGAAGGCCGTCTATCACGCCTACGGCTACGTCAAAAAGGCGGCGGCGCTGGTCAACGCCGCGGCCGGGCGGCTGCCGCGATGGAAGGCGGACGCCATCGTGCGCGCCGCCGACGAGGCGATCGCCGGCGCGCTGGACGAGCATTTTCCGCTCTACGTCTGGCAGACCGGCTCCGGCACTCAGTCGAACATGAACGTCAACGAGGTGCTGGCGAACCGCGCCATTCAGCTGCTCGGCGGCCAGATCGGCAGCAAGTCCCCGGTGCACCCGAACGACGACGTCAATCTGGGGCAGTCGTCGAACGACACCTTCCCGACCGCGATGCACATCGCCGCCATGCTAGAGCTGGAGCCGCACCTCTTGCCCCATGTGGAGGCGCTGACGACGGCGATCGAGGCGAAGTCGCAGGCCTGGATGGACGTCGCCAAGACCGGGCGCACGCATCTGCAGGACGCCACGCCGCTGACGGTCGGCCAGGAATGGTCCGGCTATGCGCAGCAGCTGCGTGATGCGCTGGCGCGCGTGCGCGCGTCCGAGGCGGGTCTGTTCCAATTGGCGGCCGGCGGCACCGCGGTCGGCACGGGCTTGAACGCGCCGCCGCATTTCAGCCAGGAGATCGCCGCGACGATCGCCGAGCTGACTGGCCATCCGTTCGTGACGGCGCCCAACAAGTTCGCGGCGCAGGGCGCGCTCGACGCCATGGTCGCCGCCATGGCAGGGTTGCGCGGGCTCGCGGTGGCGTTGATGAAGATCGCCAACGACATGCGCTGGCTCGCCTCTGGCCCGCGCTGCGGCTTGGGCGAATTGCTGCTGCCGGAGAACGAGCCGGGCTCGTCGATCATGCCGGGCAAGGTCAACCCGACCCAGTGTGAGGCGATGGTGATGGTCTGCATTCAGGTCATCGGTGAGGACAATGCGGTCGCCTTCGCCGGCAGCCAGGGCAACTTCGAGCTCAACGCCATGCGCCCCATCATCATCAACAACTTCCTCCACTCGGCCCGAGTCCTCGGCGACGCCTGCGATAAGCTGCGGCGCTTCTCGGTGGAGGGGACGCGGCTCAACCGCACGCACATCGACGAGATGCTCGGCCGCTCGCTCATGCTGGTGACGGCCTTGAGTCCGGTGATCGGCTACGACAAAGCTTCAGCCATCGCGCACAAGGCGAATGACGAGGGCCTGACCTTGAAGGAGGCGGCGCTCACGTCCGGGTATATCGACGAGCAGCGGTTCGACGCGATCGTCGATCCGAGAAAGATGGTCGGGCACGGTGTCGCCGGAAGCTGAAGGCGAAAACGGCGTTACGCGCTGATCGCGGAGCCGTCCACGGCGATCGCAGGACGGAATTATGCAAGAAATGAAGAAGCATGAGAAGCTCTCTCCATGGGATGTCGTCTATGCCGTGGACATGGCGATAGCGTGTCTGATCACCTATTGGATCATGACCTACGTCCTTTCTCGGTTTGTCGACAAGCCTTCCGACTTCTTGGGAGGGATGTGGGCGGTGGTCGCTACTGTGTTCGTCTTCAGGGAAACCCGTGTCCATAGCCTGTCTGCGGGAATAGCGCGCTTGATAGCAACGTGCGTTAGCTTCGCGCTGTGCTTGCCCTACCTCTGGATCTTTCCATTTACACCTGTAGGCATGGCAGCACTGCTGGGCATCGGCACGGTGGTCATGACGCTATTAGGTCGGCGTGACGACATAGTCACAACGGCAATAACGACCACCGTTGTAATGGTTGTCGCGGCAATGAGTCCTCAGGACGCATGGCATCAGCCGTTGCTGCGTCTTGTCGACACCGTGGTCGGGATCGCAGTCGGTGTTACGTGTAAGTGGATCGCTTCGTTTCTGTTTTATAGGTTTATAGGGGAACAGGCATGATGTCGCCGGAAGCTGAAGGCAGGACGGCTTGGGTGTCGGCGCCCTCGGTCGACAGTTCGCTCGGCACGAAGCTGCTTCCGAGCGTGCTCAGCGTGATCGCCGGCAGTGTGGACGTCATCAGCTTCCTCGGGCTTGGCGGCCTGTTCACCGCCCACATCACCGGCAATCTGGTCATCCTGGCGGCGCACGTCGTCAGCGGTGGCGCCGCGCCGTTGGCGCCGATGCTGTCGGTTCCGGTCTTCATGGTGGTGCTCGGCCTGACGAGACTGCTGGTGGGTGGCTTGGAAGCGATCGAGCTCGCCTCGCTGCGGCCCCTGCTGCTGCTGCAGTTCCTGCTGCTCGCCGGCTTTCTCGTCCTCGGCGTCGCGGCCGGCCCGCGCCTCGACCCGAACGCGGCCAACGCGATCGTCGCCGGCATGCTCGGTGTCGCGGCGATGGCGGTGCAGAACGCCCTTGTGCAGATCTCGCTGACAGGGGCGCCATCCACGGCGGTGATGACGACCAATGTCACCCGCTTCATGATGGATGTCGGCGAGGTGCTGCTTGGGCGCGATCCGGCCGAGGTGGCCCAGGCGCGCCGCCGCACGCAGCACACCTGGCCGGCGATCGTCGGCTTCACCGTCGGCTGCGGCCTTGGTGCGGCGGGCGAGGCGACCGTTGGCCTGTGGTCCTTGGCGCTGCCTGCCGGCCTCGCCCTGCTCGCGCTGGCGATGGGTGTGGCGGCCACGCTCGATGGCGGAGAGCGCTGATGAGCCGGGCCGCACGTTCGGCGGCCGTCGCAAGCACGAGTACGCGCTGGCTCTGCTCGCCGCTTCCCAGGAGGCGTACGACTCGACGCTGGAGTCGTATCGCTCGGCGGGACTGGCGACGGTGATCGATCTGCTGGCGGCGCAGCGCGACCTGGCCCGCGCCCGGACCACCGAGATCCAGATCCGCGCTGAGCTGCTGACCGACTCCGCCGCCCTGACGTTCGCCGCCGGCGACTGATCAGAAGCGGTTTGAGAGCCTCACCACGAACGGGGTCCCGACAGTTCAAGTATTTAGCCGCTCGTTCCTTCGATAGACTCAGGACGGGCTCTGAGCTTGGTCGAAGGGCGAAGACTAATTGCGACACAGTCTCATGGGCGCGACCTCGGTCCTAACGATCCGGGGGTACCGTGGAACAGACGGCGGCTAGGAGTAGGCTCCTCGCGGCTCTTCGCTCTGGATGGCGCGTTCCAGCGGCGTTGCGGCGGTTCTACGCGGAGGCGGCCTGGTTGCAGCACCTGGTGACTGAGGAACTCAGGCCAAGACCCGGCCGCATGCGCACGTCTGTGCGCATGGCGTTCATCAGCGCGGTCGGCGCTGCGCTGATGGTGGCGCTGCACGTCAACAGTGCACTGGGCCCAGACGCGCTCTGGGGCGACCCAATCCGGCGGCGCCGACTCGGCGCTGATGCGCTACAGCGCGAAACTGGGGATCGCCACGACTCTGGCGTATGTCGTTGGTATTGCGTCGCACAGAAGCGAGCTCGGCGTCACCGTCTGGACCGCGCTCATAGCCGGGCTGCCGACCTACGGGGCAACGCTGCGCAAGATGATCCTGCGCATCGCGGGGGGAGTGATCGGCGGCCTGCTGGCGCTGCCGGTCATGATGGTGGTCTCGCCCAATTTCGAGTCGCTCGAGGCGTACCTGGCCGCGTTCTTCGTCGTGTTGTTCATCTGTGCCTACGTGAGTCTGAGCAGCGGCCGGCTCGCCTACGCGGGACAACAGGCCGGCGTCTCTTTCATCCTGGCGTATGCCTCTCTGAGCCCGAACGCCAACTTCTATGAGCCGTTGTGGCGCGTGTGGGGCATATTCCTGGGGCTCATGATTGTCACCTTAGTGTTCTTACTCGTGGCCCCCGAGTACACGGGGAAGGCGATCGCGCCGCGCCTCACACGGATCCTCCACGCCGCACTTGAGCTGCTCCCACCTGGCGCGGGATGACCGAGCAGCGGGTACAGGAGATCGACATGGATGTGACGCTGTATCTGACCCAGTTGCTTGGCATTGCCGAGGACGCGCGGCTGGAAGGGCGGCACAGTGGAATCGATCCCAACAGCATGATCGAGGCGGCTGGGACACTGCGACGCATCGTGCATCGTCTGAGTGGTATCGCCACTGCGCGTCTGGCAATGCCGCAGCCCGCGCTTCCGGCCGAAATCCAGGCGGCGCGCGCTGCGTGCGAAACCGCGCTGCGCTACCATCTGCAGTCGTGGCTTGAGGTCCTGGAAGATGAGCATGGCCTTGACCGGCGCCGCATCCTCGAGGTTGCGGAGCATTTCGCGCCAGATGATCTGGCAGTGCCCCTGGCAGAACTGCATGGGCATCTCTCCATCTCGGGGTTAGGAGAACTCGCTTCGTGGCCGGCGGCGGCACGAAGCACCCTCCTCGCGGAAATTGAGTCGTTTCGCCGGCTCATGGTATTGGTGGCCGAGTTGGATCAACAACTGGCCGCGATTCCGGCCGCGGCGACACGCTCGGGCGAGCGTGTCACTGCGTAGCCTCACGGGACTGGACCCAGTCGCGGCGGCAGTATGATAGTCAATCATGATGGCGGAATTGCTTGTCCGACTCGGTGCTCCCGTCCCGGAGCATGGAGCGGGCTTTATCTCGTTAGTTTGGTTTCGTCCCGGGATTTCGGTCAACGTGCCCTGGAGCGCAGCGCGCTCAATTCAGCTTGATGAACTTCGCCGATTGAGCTGAATTTTTTCTTGGAAAGAGAAACGGATTGGTTGGAAAACCGCGAAGTCATACCGCTTGACCACCAATGGCCTTGAGAATATCTTTAACACGCATGACTTTTGTATAAGACTTTCAAACTGGAGCATTGTACATACTGTGAACACTGGAAGGGTATCGCCAACATCAAATCTCGCTCCAGATTTCCTGCACGGTCTGATGCGATCCCCTAACTGTCAAACAAGGCCCAAGTTTCGCGGTGTGACCGCCGCCGTCCTGACCCTCTTCGGTGCGGGTTGTGATCCCGTCCTGAACATCCAAGGTTCTTTTTTCCCGGGCTGGATGGCTTCCATGGTTATCGGCAGCGCCCTCACCGTCGCGGTTCGCTATCTCTTCGTCGTCACCCGGCTGGAACCGCACGTGGGTCCGCCGGTCCTGCTCTATACGAGCCTGGGGCTGCTCCTGACCCTGGTCACCTGGCTTATCCTGTATCGGACCTGACGCATGGACAACGGCGAGCGTGGCTCTTCGAGCCTCCGGATCATCGGCCGCACCATCGGCGCCCTGATCGTCATAAGCGCGGTGGCCACAAGCATCTACGCCTATCGCCTGAACTTCGTAAATCCGCGCACCGACGACGCGGCAGTCCGTGCCAATGTCGTCGGCATCGCGCCGCAGGTGAACGGTCCCATCGTCGATCTGCGCGTGACGGAGGTCATGTACCTGTACGCTGCGGATAAATGGAATGCCCTGCCCGGAGCGACCATTGAGGCCCGAACAAGGCGGTGATTGATGTTCCAATCGGGCTCACAGGGCCTCGCCGAGCGAATTTTCCCCACTTGCGGGCACACCCGACTTGCACCATGTGACGATCCTCATGCTCAGCTCCCCCTTACGGGGCCTGTGGCTGCGGCCATGGCGCGACACGGAATAGCAGTACTGCTCGCAGGGTCCACACCCGCTCGGTCAACCCCGCTGCCATCGCTGGCGTGCAAGGCCGCCAACGTCTGGCCGAGCCCGTGCCGTTGGTCGGCTCAGGCTGTGGTAAGGGCAGGCGTAAGCTAGCATGTGGCAAACAGAAATTGTAATAGCCCTGATACACCGCCAACTGCTGGCGCAAGCCCGCCTCCTGTTTACACAGCGTGGTGACGCGTCGCCCCACCGCCGCCACATGCTGACGGATGCTGAGGTTGACGCGCTCAATGAACGCCGTGTTGATTTGCCAGCTGTGGGCGGCCAGCCGCTGCTGGACCGCCTCAAGCGTCCCGAACACCGCGCGGTGGCGAACACGGACCACACGGCGGCGCCGATACTGTTTGACCACCTGGACTTCCTACCATTTGTCAATCCTAAGGAAGAGGTTTTTACCTCTCCATAAGCCCTGTGTGTCTACAGCTGGGATCATAGAGCGTGCGGTCGCGCAGCATGGCCACCAGCATGCGTAGGAGACGGTCTCCAATGCTGCGTAAAGCACGTCCATGACTCTGCCCCTTGGCCTTGAGAGCGGCGTACAGACTCGCGAAATATGCATCGCGTTGGGCCACACCATGCGCCATGTGATAGAGCGCGTTCCGCAAGCGAGGATTGCAACCACGCCGCATCACCACCTGACGGCGTTTCCCGCTTTGCTTCGTGACAGGCGCCACGCCGCCTTGAGTTCGTAACATCTGGTAATCGCGCTCGGCCAGCGGCCGGGCCGCTTCGGCAAACAGCCAGGCCGTAATCTTCCGACCGACTCCAGGCAGCGACCGGATAATGGCCACGTCTGACGGGTTTTCGGTGGGAGCCTCGACCGTACCGAGCGTGCTCAGCAGGCTCTCTATCTGGCGTGCACACGTCTGCAGCTGGGCGGCAAGCACCCGGATGCACGGCAGTAACAGGGCACAATGGGCACTGGCGGCTTCAGCCGTCCCTGGCGCCACTGGTAGCGCCGGGGCATGGATCAACGCCAGCACGTCGACGGCACTGACGCGGCAGATACGATGGGTCTTCAACACCCCAGACACGTGCGCCTCGGTCAGACACGCCGCGTGGACCGGTGTTGGGGCTAACTCCAGGAGGTCCCAGAGCCAGGGCTCATCCGCCGCAGGACACAGCTGGAGCAACGGTGCGTAAAAGCGATGCAACTGATCACGCAATTGGTTCGTCGCACGTCGGAACTCGGTGAGCAGAGCTTCTTCCGTACGGCTCAGCTCCCGTAACATCAGGAGGTGCGGCTCCTCCACCTGTACCTGGCGAAAGCTGGGCCTGTCTGTACGTAAGGAATCCGCTAAGACAAAGGCATCGCGTCGGTCATCCTTGGCGCCAGCCACCGTGTGGCGGTCGCGAAACCGGTCGAGCTGCTTTGGGTTGATCGCGAAGACATGAAATCCACGTTCCACGAGCATCTCGACAATGGCACCCCGCGGCACTTCGATAGCTGTAGCGAATTGATTTCATCGGGAGTTCTGCTTGATTACATTGCCGATTACGACTTGGATTATGTGAGAATATCGGGGCCGTTCTGCTGACATTCGGTGAGAATGTGCTGAGATTACATGATTCCTGCTTGATTACATCCGGCTTTGCTTGAATTAAGTGATAGTGACGTATGTAATTATATAACAATGAGTTGGGTTTTCTCTCACCCTGTCGCCAGTTCAGTGCTGCCGGATGAGAAGTAATCGCCAAGTGGAATACCCACCACCAACAATTGATGGTGAAGGTCTTCCGTGCGTCCCGGTGGCAACTGCCCGTGCAGAAATGAGCGTACTTCGGCTTGGCGAATATGAAGCAACTCCGACAGCGCTTTGACGTTGTAGCCATGGCGGGTCAATGTCGGCTCGAGGGCGTGCATATCCGGCGCCAGCGTGGCGTTGACGATCGTGGGCGTCACCGGCTTTTCCCCGAGCCGATGGGCTTGTTCAAGCATCCGAGGCAGATAATGCTGAATCTGGAGCGGTGTCACTAGCCGTTGGGCCAACAGATCGAGCGCATCAGGAGCCAAGATGTCCGAGGGCTCCACGTCCGGCGCGCATTGCTCCAAGAGCCAGGAGATGAAGCGGCGCTGATGGCCTTGGATGCCTTCAAACTCAAACACCGTGGCCCGGGCACCGGTTTCTTCCTGAGACGGTCGGCGCAGGTCATGTTTGAGCCGGGGATGGCCAGCTAACACGATCGTGAGGCGAGCCCCGCGTCGACTCGTTTTTTCGAGCAATTGTTTGAGACCTCGAAGGGTTTGTGCATGGAGGTCATGGCCATCGTCGCAAAAGAGCACGACCGGCTTTTGGCAGCGGCGCATGACCCGAATAAGGGCCCGTTCGCTTTTTTCTGTTTTGCTCGGTAGATCCCCGTCTTTTTCCGTGGCCAGATCGTAATACAGCGCCAGTTTGAGGGTGTCGAGATTCACGCGTTGGACGTTGAAGGTCAGCGATTCGGACACCTCGAGCTGACCTTCGGCCCGCAGCTGATCTTGAAGGCGGCCCAGAAGTACTGTTTTGCCACTGCCCAAAATCCCGGTCAACGCGATGAGTCCGCCCTCGCAGATGGCGATTTTGAGGTCCTTGAGCAGTTGGCGATGATGATCGGTTTCAAAACCGTCCACTTGAGCGAAGCTCTTGCTCAGGCCAAAGTGCTCCATGACGTCGCTGAGCATGATCTTATCCTCTATAGAAGGGCTCGAGGTGGCGCCGCACCTGGTTCCACACGGTCTGCTTCGCCAAGGTTTCAGCCAGCAGGGTATTGAGGGTCTCCAACTCCTGCGTCGAAAGCTTGGCCAAGGGCATCCCCAGGTGATCGGCAATGGCGCGTTTAGCATCAATGGCACTGGGAAAGGTCAACTGGTGAAAGGGATCGGGATCGCGAAACGGCTGGGTGGCGACCTCCAAAGCCGAGAGGCTCGAGGAGAGAGTCGGGTAATCGCTGAGCGCCGCCAGGGGCACCGAGAGGTGCTCTGCCAACCCCTCAATGCGATCGGCCCGTTGCTGGGTACGGGTCTTCTTGAAACGGCGGTAGCGATGCAGGGGGATGGCGCCGCCGATCGGCGAATAGGGACCGTAGCGACGCTCGCCAGGCTCGACAAAGAGTTGATCATCGTAGAGGCCGAACCACAACGTCACGGTTTCGCCGGCCAAATCCGGATCGACTTCATACCGCACCCCCGAGACGCTGACCCGGGCGTCCACCCCCACCTTACGGGTTTCCGGTTCCCGCGCAAAGGTGCAAAAGCGCTCCCAACTGCACATCTCCCGCAGGCCTTCAGGCGGTAGATTCTGCACCCAGTCTTCCATGCGCGAATGGGGCTCGGTGCGATGCGAGTTGTCGTTGTAACGCAGGAGGTAGTTGAACAACCAGGCATTGGCTTCCGCCTCAGTATGCGGTTGGTGAACGTGGTATAAGGTTTCGTGCGCCTCTTTGACGGTGCGAAACGGTCGCTCCACCTTGCCCTTGGCTCGGGCCGTGGTGCGGCGGCCATCTTGGCCCTGGGGCTGATGCGTCTGGACCTCGATGCCCAGATAATCCATGACTTGCTTAAACACGTGACTTTTCGTCACCGGACCGTTATCGGCATAAAGGTAGGTGGGACGGCCGCTAAACGGAAACCGATCGTCCGCCTTGGGCGCCATCGCGTTGAATAGAAACTGCAGGGCCACTTCCACCGCTTCGCCATAGGCGCAGTGGTATTCTTGGTACGTCACGCCGCTCCGATCATCTACCACGCTGAACAACATGAGGGTCGGCTGCCCTTGTCGCTCATCGATCCAGGCCGGGGCCGGCAGGTGCTTGAGATCGGAGGGACTGATATCAAACTGCCAGAGCTCATTGCTCTGCTGCGCCTGGAAGCGAGCGGCTGGCGGCTCTCGCCGCAATCGCTGCCAATTCAAGCCCCTTCTTTCAGATACGCGTTCACCGTGGGCGTCTTGAGCACGCCTTTGGGCGCTTGCACGTGTCCCTCAGGGGTGTCCAGACCGTAGTTTTCCAGGAGCCGAATCGCCTCGGTAGTTGACAGATGCCGGCCTTTGCGATTGGAGGTGCGCACCTTGAGCGCCGCGATCAGCTCGAGGTAACGCTCCAGCTCGGCTTGCGGTAAGACACGGGGGGAGCCCCGGTCTGAGCGTCCAACCGAGCGGGGTTGGCGGCGCTGCCGCAGGAGGCGATAGAGGGTCGGTACCGAGACGCCATAGACGGTCGAGGCCGCTTGGACGAGGTGCCGTCTCTGTGGGCTGCGCGGGGGCAAGGCGCCAAGCTGTCGCTGGAGATTAAGCAGGGCTTCAGAGGGGATGGCTTTACGTGGCATCGCTCATGGTCCCGGTGCTCATTCCCATAGGCCTTCAAAGCGCCCGGCCGCGGTACGGGTATAACGGGTGGTATGTTTGGGGTCCCGGTGTCCGAGATAATCTTGAATCAAGCGCAGATCATACCCGCGGTTGGCCAGGGCGTAGCCGCAGCCATGGCGCAACATGTGGGGATGGACGTGAAACGCCAACCCGGCCCGGGTCCCGGTGACCGCAACCAAGTAGTTGATGGACGACCGTGTAAAGGGATCGCCACGCTCATTGAGAAACAGCCAGGGCAGTTGGGAATGGCCGCGCTGTTTCAGATAACGTTTGAGGACCCGCAACTCATCGGCGTGGAGCGGTTGCTCGGTCGACAGGCTGCCTTTGAGGCGCTGGACCCAGATGCGCCCGTGGGTGAGATCGATATCCTGACGCTTGAGGCGGCAGAGCTCGGTGACGCGCAGCCCATGATAGAACGTGAGCATGAGCATCGCGGTATTGCGCCATCGGTGGCGCGACGGCAGCGTCCCCCGGAGGAGGACAGCAAATTCCGCCTCACTGAGATAGTCCCGAGACCGCTCATGCGCGTCCACGGGAGATGAGTTGGGCGAACTTTCGACCTTACGCTGCATCTTCGGGAGACCTCCCCTGTGCCCTCTCCCTGATCAAATCCGACTGAGATGCCTACCAGTATAACGCAGTTTGGACAAAATGCGTCTTCCGTCGCAAGTGAGGAGACTTCGGAGTATGCTACCCCTTGGGGGGCGCACGAGGAGAATCCCAATGGGGAGGCGAGGCGCCAGAGCGACTGAACAAAAATCACTCGGATAAGAAGGGGCGACGATGAGCATCGAGGATATGCTTGCCATCCAAGAGAGCATTGCTCAGTACTCCTATACATACGACAGCCAGGACGCCGAAGGCTTTGCCCAGCTGTTCGTTGAGGACGGCGTGTTCGAGGTCTTTGTCCCTGGCAAGACCACCGCCTCGGTCCGACTCCGGTCGAGAACGGAGATTCGCGAGTGGGCTGCACAACGACTGCGGGAGCGTAGCGGCCGATTCACCAGCCGTCACTACCAATCGGGTATTCTGTTTGATGAGCTGACATCGGATTCAGCCCTGACACGAACCATGGTGCTCGTCATCCACCAGGGTGCCGCTGAGGCGGCGCCACGTCCGATTGTCTCGGGGATGTATCACGATCAATGGCGCAAGACACACACCGGATGGCGGCTTGTACACCGGGCCGCGCATGTTGACCAAGAGCCCGGGTTGTCGAAATAGCGGTGGAGTATACCAACAGGTTTGCCACGCCTCGGCATCCAGCCGCTGCTGAGACAGTGCATGAAGCCGGGTGATAAGCGCCTGACAGACAGGAGATGCACATGTACTCTTGGGATGTTTTACCCCATGTAGCGTTACAATCTGTAGGTCCATTGAGTACGGAGATTCTCGCATGTGGTATCACCGATTTCCAGGCGGCAGGACGCTATTTACAGGGGCTTCCTTATGGCAGAACTGTGGATCGAGCAGATTTCAGGGCAGTCCTGCGTGAAGGGAAAGGAACATGCAGCACCAAACATGCCCTCCTGGCGGCAATCGCTCAAGAGCAAGACCTCGCGGTCGTCCTCACGCTGGGGATCTATGACATGCACGAGCGTAATACCCCGGGGGTGGGTGCTGTCTTGGCACGGTATCACTTGGCATCTCTCCCAGAAGCCCACTGCTACTTGACGTATGAGGGACAGCGCATTGACGTCACACGATCTGGCGCTGAGCCCGCGGAACCGATCGCCCAGTTTTTGTATGAAGAAGCGATCGTTCCCGAGCAGATTGGGGACTTCAAAGTCACACTGCATCGCCAATTTATGCAGACCTGGGTCAACAACAATGCGGAGATAGTCAAAGGGCGGAGCTTCGAGGAAGTGTGGCGAATCCGGGAGGAGTGTATTGCCGCTCTGGCACAATAACCTCCCCTAGCATGTGGCGCGATGGAGTTCCGGTACACTCATATTCACATCCGAACTCAGGGCATGATCGAATCTCGCAGCGAGGTGGGATTTAATATGTGAACCCAACGGACTGTTTTTGAACGTTCCGAACAATTATCATTTAATTCAAGCAAAGCCGGATGTAATCAAGCAGGAATCGTGTAATCCTAGCACATTCTCAGGGAATGTCAGCAGGGCGGTCCCGTTATTCTCACATAATCCAAGCGAAGAATAGCGATGGAATCAAGCAGAGCTGCGGATGGAATCAATTCGCTACAAGTACTGATGCAGACGCATGCAAAGTCGTGGCCAAAGGTGGGGTCGGAGAATCCGGAGCGTCTTCTTTCCTGTCGCACACGGTGGGTGGTCCGATATCCAAGGTCATCGTGCTCAGGCATGTGAACACGAGTTTATGTCCAAACACGGGCGCGGTCGGCATGCTCGTGGTCAACGGGCTGCCGGTTGCCTTGGGAGAGCTGTCCGTTGCGGGCAGTGCCATCCAAGCGGAGGCGGCGTCGGGCGCGCATGTGGCTGCCATCGTGCATACCGTTCCACTGTTCAATCGTGTGGTATGCATTCGACTTGGGGAATTGCGTGTGACACTCGAGGAGTGCGATCTCGTCACGTGGTCGGAAAAAGCCGATCGGCCACCAGGGGTATTGCGAGCGGTGCCCGCGACCCGCGATTGGTATGCTTGGAACGACACGATGCCGCCCAAGCCTACCACGTTCCATGTGGTCGGCGAGGTACAAGTTCCCAACCCTGGCGTGGATGTGCTGCTCGTCCCGCGCACTCCGCAGGGCATCAATCCCAAAATCCTGCTGCTCAACCTCATCCTGGTCCAGCGTTCGGGTCTGTGGCCACACCTAGTGGTCTGGAAACGTGCGCACTATGAGAAGGTCAACGCTGACTATGAAAGCGTCCAGATTTTCTCAGGTGATGAGGTCATCACGAACGTGCCTGTGGAAATTGTGCAATAATCTGCACGCGTATGTTGGCCAGGGCAGCAGGTGTCGTGACGCGCAGGGCACGACCAGCCTGCGCGCCGCACGGTGGGGTTCTGTTGCAAGAATGACCGGCGATCTGCGACAAAGAGCCCGGGTAGTGCTACCCAGTAACTGGTTGCAAGTTTTAGATACCACAGAACGCCCGCAGATTAATCAATGTGTACGCCATTAACTTCATGCCATAGTGCCGTTGCTGGTTGCGTTCAAAGCGCAGAAGCAGCCGCTTGAACTTATCTTCCCACGCAAAGGTCCGCTCGACACGCATGCGTAACGCATGGATTGCTTCGTTGAATAGCCGCTTGCGACCTCGCTTGGTGGTCTTGCGATTGCGAGGGTTTTCTTTGATGTTCGGAATCATGCCCACATTGAAGATCAGCTTCCGATTGCGTGTGGAATCAAAGCCGCCATCAAGGTTGAGGTAGGCGCCTCTCAGGTTCAAACCGACCTGGTTGGCCACCTTCTTCAAGGTGTTCAGACCATCCGGCAGGAGAACCATATCCGTTTCATTGACGGGAGCGACAGGGAGTGGGGACACCACATAACCATGGTTGTCCGTAATGGCCAAGACTTTCTCGCCCTTTTGGTGTTTGTACCCCGAGTACCCAATGCCATCGCCCCTTTTTTTGCTACGGTGTTGGTCCCATCACCGTGCAACACACTGGTGTCGAGTTGTTGCGCTGCCGCAAGATGCCGCACACTAGCGATGAACGCCTGCCAGAGCGACCCATCATCGGCCCATTTGGCAAAGGCTCTGTAGACGGTCGTGTAGTGGATGGCCGGCTTGCCCCGGGCGTCTTGCGGCACGGGCAAGCACTTCCACGGCATCCCCGTGTAGAGGACCCACAAGATGAGGTTAAAGACGCGATGATAGCCGAGTTTGCACTTCGGCCCCCGCTTGGGCATCGAGAGGTGCGGGAAGATAAATTCCTTGAACTCCGTTTCGGAGAGTTGGACGGGAATGGGTGTGGTTGCAGGCTTTTTGGCTGTTGTGCTCATTATGCAAGGGCCTCATGTGAGGAATGTTGAGACGCACTGGAGAATCAAATTGCTTTATATACTACAAGAGGTTAGAGCTATCTACAAAACTCGCAACCAGTTACTTGAGAGAACGGGCGCCCATAGTACTGGCAGCGCCGTTTCGGACCGTAGAGCCACTCCCAGTCCATTTCGCACCCCTCGATGAAGTAGCGTTGCTCCATCGAGGATGCACCAACTGACCAGCGTCAGCCAAGTCAATCACGGCAGTTGAGGGACACTACCCAAATCTGAAACACGACCAATGGACAAAGTCGAGATCAGGAATCACGGGATGAAGAGCCGCCTCGTCCCGCGCAACGTCTCAATGCGGTCCAGCAAATCAAGTAAACTCACCGCACACTCGCGTGCATAAGCTCGATCACGGACCACACGCTGGGGATCACTTATCGTCACCACAGGGAGACTGTTGGGTCCAGCATAGACGCGGATCGTTTGCTCTAACGACTCAGTGCCACTGGCGCGGTTGCCGGTAATCAGCACCGCCCCTACCTCCTGACACATGTCCCACACCGCGCGGTCCAATGCATCACGGGCCAACCCTACGTCGGCAAACTCGACGAAACGGAGGTCGAGGAGCATCGTGAATTCAATCCACTCCTCTGATTCTAAAACACGCCGCAGAGCCGCGACAGGACCACCCACGTCATTATCGGCCAGTATCAGCATGCGTGATATCTTTCTCCCGACGCGTGCGAATACGTTGTTTCAGGGCCTCAGGAGACGTAGCCCGGCCAGCTTCAACATGGGGAGGGTTACGCTGCTGGACACGCTGCAAAATTTTGTTGTATTCAATCTCCACCTCCTCACGATGCAAGGAGATATAGTCTAGCGCCACACGCACCTGCCCCTCGGTCAGGTGCAGTGCGGTAGCGATGTCACCTGTGGAGCAACCCTCCTGGACAAAGTCTAGGATCCGGTACACAGTCACCCGTGTCCCTTCCAGTTCAGGCCCACGACCACGATTGACAATGCGATCGGCCATTTCCATAATACTCCTTGAGCAATGCCTCTAAGGGGTAGTGACGGGACGCTGAGAGTTGCCACGCTTCCTTACGCTTTCCCTGCTGCTGCATAGCATTTCAAGGCTTCTAACCTTGGGATCAGGCTGTGTTTGCGCCGATGGCGGGCAACAAGCTCTCCCAGATAGGTATTCCACTCCGTCTCGCGACCGGCAGCGCGATAGGCCGTCCGTGCCCTCTCTAGCCATCGCGCGGCGTGATGGTAATGCTGCGATTGTCCCTGGTCCATGATGGGCTCTGCCTGTTGACGACACACCCGGATGGCCCAGTCGGCATGGCTCGGGGTCGCTGCGTCCACCACCTGCTCGAGCAAGCTATAGCTGGCGCCTCTTTCCACTGCTCGCATGGCATCCTCGACCAGTCCCTCGTGCAGGAAGATCTCGACTGGACCTGACGGGGAATACGAGCGCCCCTGACGCACGTGGGCCAGGAGCTCCGTGTGCAGCTCTGGCCAGCGCGCACCAGCCAGCTCCTTCACCCGCTGATAGGCAGCAAGCTCGGGGGCACCGCGGAAGACCATCAGCGCAGCCTCCAGGGCGCGCCCGGTGTCTCCCATGCCGAGGGCCAGGTCGGTCATCCAGGTGGCCAAGGGGATCTTGGCACCTTCGAGAGTCAGCCCGTGTTCGGTAATCTGCAGGGCCGCCTGGAACTCTTCCCGCTCGCGCAAGGCTTTGACCAGGGCCAGGGCTTCTTCAGTGGTGCCGAGGTACTGCAGTCCGTAGTCCACGGCCTCCTGCACGCGCCCCAAGCGTACCAGCATGGTCACATACCGCTCGGTTTGCCCCTCGGCTTCGGCCAGGTGGAGGTACTCCTGGGAGCGTCCTTGTCGCTCCAACACGTTGAGCCGGGCTATAGCCAGCTCATCAGCATAGGAGGGAGCCTCTTCTTCCCAGGCGCCTTGTTCGGTGATCTCGCCTCGCAAGACTCGCACCAGCGGCGGATAATCCCAGCCCTGTTCCGCTGCCACCAGTGCTGCTTCAAAGGCCGTGTCGACGCCGTAATCGTCCACTTCGTGCTGCCACTGGGCGAGTTTCTTCGCCCAGGTCTGGCGCTCCTTGATGGTCAAGTCGGCCGTCAGCATGGCCTCAGTCCATACCGCACCCAGATCCTCGAAGAAGGTGCTAGCCTCCCCATCGGAGTCGTCAAGCTCCACCCAGTCAGCGATGTATGTCTCAGTGATGGCCTCCAGGATGGCGAGCGCGTTGTGGCCGTCGCCCGCAGCCACGAAGTCCTTCGCCTGCTCTAACACCTGCCGCACCTCATCCACTACTGCACCCACATGCCAGTAGGCTTCGGAAGAGCGCATGCGGTCCAGAGAGCGCAGGATGGCGCGGACCTGGCGGCGGAAGACGTTGGGGTCTACAGAGGTATGGCGCTGCCGTGGTGCAGGAGCGTCTCCGGCAGGCTGGAGGTGTAATCTCTGCACCTGTCCTTCGACCATCTCCGCCAGCCCGGGCTGTCGCTCGACGAGATGTAGCAGCAGGGCCTGCAACTGCTCGCGCTCCAGCCCGGCCAACAGTATGTGCAGAGCGGGTCGCTCGTCGACCTGAGCCGGGTCACGCCCAACGGTCAGCAAGGTCGCAACGATATGTTTACACCAGCCACCCCAGTCGTAGGGGCAACTGCAGATGGCCTGGGCGATGCCACCGGCATCACAAGTGATCTGCACCAGGTAAGGCTCGTACTGGCTGCCCTCCACCTCGGCCTGGAGCTGTTGGTCACGGCGCACCACGCGCACCACCGCTCCCTGCTCATAATACTCCCGGCCACGTTGGTACGAGTCAGACGAGGCATGTTGGCGGATGATGGCTTCGGTTAATGTGGGCAAAGGGTCCATAACATTCCCCTTTTTCGCGGGCGCATGGCATCGAGAGTCCCCCACCTGCGCTCAGCCCACGATGCCGTTTCTACGTTTCCTTCGCAGGACTTACAGTGTATCATAGCTTGCCGAGATTGGTGGTGTTTCAGATATGCACTTATGAGGGTTCTGTCAGCTTTCGCGCCCCCTTGGTTTTTTCCCGCTGACGGTGTACACTCATCCCTCCAAAAGGAGGGTGTGCAATGCGACAGATTCCCCCGGATTAAGTGGTAAATCTTTAAGCTGCTGATATTGTTGAGATTATTTTCTGACAAGTTGCGTAGCTGGGAAGAGGGTGTACACGGAAAGTACAGGGGCAAGCGCCTCTGACAGTCGAGGCTCCTCTGTCTACCACTAAATCCGATGGAATGTGGGAGAACATATCGACGAAGCATACGGGTCTCCTCATCCACTCAGCGTATGCTGGGACCAGCCATCATCATGGCCGCGAGGCGCACGCGACGGATCTGTCCCACCTCCCCCGACGATTTCGCCATGACGTCAGCTGGCCTGTCGTTTATGACAAGGCCGCCGGCGCCTGTGTGATGTCTTTGATACGGCCGTCATCCATCAGGGCGATGCGGTCGGCGAACGCAAAGATGCGGGCATCGTGCGTCACGATGATGAGCGCTCGATCCGCACCCACGGCGATGGTTTCCAAGAGCTCCATCACCTTGTGCCCGGTGTCAGCATCGAGGGCGCTGGTCGGTTCGTCGCAGACGATCAATTGCGGATGGTGCACCAGCGCTCGGGCAATGGCCACGCGCTGTTGCTGGCCGCCCGACAGTTCCGCCGGGAACGCCTGAGAGCGCTCGCCTAAGCCGACCCGGTTGAGCATCTCCTGCGCCCGGTCGAGGGCTGCGCGCCGCCCGATCCCATTAATGAGCAAGAGGACGGCCACGTTTTCCGCCGCCGTCAGCGGTGGCAGGAGGTTGAAGGCCTGAAACACAAAGCCGATGTGCTGGCCGCGATACCGGGTCTTGTCGCATGGGGCCATACGATTGACATCCCGACCGAAGACGAGACACTCGCCCTCATCCTGATCGAGGATGCCGGCGATGACCGAAATCAGCGTGGTCTTCCCGCAGCCCGACGGGCCGACGAGCATCAACAGTTCGCCGGCGTAGACCTCCAGATCAATGCCACGCAAGGCCGTGACCTTCGCACTGCCCGTGCCATAGCTTTTGGTCACCCCGGCGCAATGCACCGCGATGTGATCGGACGTTGCCATAGGGCTAGCCCTTGAAGACGATGGCTGGCTCGATCTGCATCACCTTTCGGATGCTGATCACCGCCGAGGCCAGGCAAATGCAAGTGATCGCCGCCGCACTCAACACCAGCAGCTGCCACGGCAGCCGGAACGCCAGCTCCGTGTGTCCCAGCAGGGCGCCAAAGAGCGAGGCCGCCCCAACGCCGAGCCCGTAGCCGATGCTGCCGACCACGAGCGCCTGCAGCAGGATCATGCCCAGCAGCGTGCCATTGGAGGTCCCCATCGCCTTAAGGGTCCCAAAGTGCCGGAGATTATCCAGCGTGAAGTTGTAGAACGTCTGTCCCGCGATCGCCGTCCCCACAATGAAGCCCAAGGCGACGGCAATCCCAAAATTAACGGGAATGCCGGTGTTGGCCATGAAATAATCGACGGTTAACCGCGCGAACGCCGCACGTGTGTAGGCGGCCAGCCCAGTGGCCCGACGGATGCGCTCCGCGACGACGGCGGGATGTTCCCCCGTCTTCGCTTTGACCAGCACGAATGACAGGAGTTTGCGCTCGCGCGGCGCAAACAGCGTCGCGCGTGCATACGTCGTATAGATGACCGGCTGCGATTGAAACGTGCGGGTCACCTGCGCCACGCCCACCACGATCGCGCGGTGATCATTGAGTTCGAGGGTATCCCCGATGTGCAGCGGATTCGGCTTCCCGCCGGGCATCGACGCCGGCTTGGCCAGCTTATCGGACGCGCCGACGACATCCACGATGACGGCGTCGCTCCGCCGGAGGTCCGCGAGTTGCCCAGCCACCATCGCCGGCGGCCCGCCGATCAAGGTGGCATCATCGAGCCCCACGACGATACAGGTCTGGAAGGTGCCGTCCTCCAGCCGCGCTTTGATCAGGCCCTTGTACAGCGGCACGGCCCACTCCACCCCTTCCACCCCGCGCACACGGTAGAGTTCCGTATCCTGGAGCGGTTTGATGTCATCGATGAATTGGACTTTCGGGTCCATGACCCACAGGTCGGGAAGCCCGGTATCGGTGATAAACCCGTAGGTGCGCGTCATCAGGCCGACGAAGATGGCCCCCTGCTGCGTGATGAGCAACGAGGCGAAGGTCAGCCCCATGATAATGCCCAGGTACTTGGCACGGTCGCCGAACAACATCTTCAGGGCCACGACGTGCATCTCGCCTCCCCCTGTCGTGCCGGCGTGAACTGCCTGAGGCCCGCCAGTGAGAATTGCGTCACGTGGTCGACCAACGGCTCGATCGCCTCCGGGGTATAGGTCTGTTCCAGATTCAGCCGCATAATGACCGGGCGGGCGTGGTGGTAAAAGAGACATTGGCCGATGATACTCGCGGTGCATTGCCAGACGCGCTGCGGGGCGGCATCATGACCGATCAGGTCGCGCACGATAGCCATCAGCAGCTCGGCCTCAGGGCGAATCATCTGGTCGACCACGGCATCCAACGCCCGGGTTGGCTCTGCCATTTCGCGCGCCATCAGCTTGCCGTGCCAGGCCGGTCGGCCCGCATCGAGGAGGCTGTAAAGATGGGAGCGGATAAAGGCCTGCAACCGCTCCTCCGCCGTCGCCTCCGGGTCTAGCCCGCGGTCGAGCGGATATTTTTCCGCGCAGTGAAACGTGTCTTGCAGCACCGCCGCATAGAGCCGCTCCTTGTCGCCAAAGTGATAATTGACGGCGGCGAGATTCGCCTTGGCCCGCTGACAGATCTCTCGCACTGTCGCCGCACGGAAGCCTCGCTCGGCGAACACTTCACCGGCGGCCTCGAGCACGCGCTGGCGCGTGTCCGTCCTCGTCCGATCGGTTCCCGTGGTCTTCATGGCTCACGCCTCCTTTGGAACTGCTGTTCAAAACACAAATATTAAACTAAAGTTTAATATTTGTGTTCGAGATTTTCAAGGCACTGGGCCCAGTGAGAGCGAAGCGATCATGAACGGCGCAGTGAGGGTAGTGCTACACAGGTCATGCTCGTGATCCAAGTCCATGCTACTGTTGGTCAAAAACACCCCCCTGAGGGAGGCCAACGGCAGCCATGGTCGTCAGAGACGCGTGTCCAGGGCGGGTCGTGTACCTGCGCCCTGCGGATGATTCTTGATGCCCCCAAACCCGGTAAAATGCTCCCATATCACGACCTGTGAGAGGGGGCTTGGCTATGATTCCACACCTTCTTTGCTATCAGCTGGTAGTCTTGGGATTCCTGTGGTTGGTTTTCATGCTGCATCTTGCCTGGCCCGGCCGATGCACCACGGCACAGCAGAGGCTAGCCGAGCCCATCAAGCCACAGCGCAAACGCTCCAAAGAGCCCAAGCCGTTTGCGGGTCTCACCCATAAGCCCCCTTGTGCCGCCTGTGAACAGAGTGCAGCGTACTCCAAGCCCGCGCCTTCCATGCCACCCGACCCGATCTCCTTATCCAACCGACGCCCGCGTCAGGTCGACGCCTCCAAGCACTTCTGTCCCCAGCCCTACTGTGCCTAGACCTACTGTCTCTCCCCCTTCTGACCCCTATTGCATCACGTAACGTTTTGTTGTATCAATCGCTTCCAACGAGC
>Ga0137403_10001120_pt1 | contig 33903 bp, 32 predicted proteins | sample CZOMad2_1_16fung_FD_122057 | JGI IMG/M metagenome (GOLD analysis project Ga0137403, IMG submission 122057) | Vadose zone soil fungal communities from Angelo Coast Range Reserve, California, USA - CZOMad2_1_16fungal (Hybrid Assembly) | ecosystem: Environmental > Terrestrial > Soil > Vadose zone... | reverse complement strand
GCATGAGGCTAGGTTTTTTCTGGCATCTCCCAACAGAAATAACCCTCATCCTGAGCCTCCTCATCCCGAGCCTGGTCGAGGGACGAAGGATGAGACGGCCGCGTCAGCGGCCGGCAACTTTCCGGCAGCGATCGCCTCACAGCTTGTAGAAGCGATTGAGCCGCTTCTCGGCCTCGGCGATCGCGTCCTGCGGCGACTTGGCGCCCGATGCCGCCGACGCCACCATGTTCTGCACGATGTAGTCGTTCATCGCCGCGGCCGACGAGTAGCCGAGCTTTCCCGAGTAGCCGTGCCACAGCATGTTCTTCAGGACATCGCGATAGGGCAGGTTCTTCGGGTCGCTGCTCCAGACGCTGTTCTGCTCATAGGCCTTGAGCGGCTGGGTGACGTAGCCGATGGCGGCGTTCTGCCAGGGCTCGTACTGCTCCTTCTCCCACATGAACTGCAGGTAGGCTTTCGCGGCGTTGGGAAACTTCGTGTATTTGAAGGCCATCGCCTGCGTGTAGAGATGCAGCTCGGTCGGACGCCCGACCGGGCCGATCGGGTAGTTCGAGTGCTCGATGTCGGCGGCCATCGCCTTGATCTTCTCGTCCTTCGAGTTCTTGGCGGCGTAGTAGATCGAGATGCCGTTGTTGGTGAGGCCGATCTGGCTGTCGAGAAAGGCCTTGTTGTTGTTGGGGTCGAGCCAGCTGAGCGTGCCGGAGATGAAGGTCGGATACAGCTCCTTGGCGTATTCGAGCGCCTTCAGCGTCTCCGGGCTGGCGATCGCCACGGTGTTGTCGTCGTCGACCATCTTGCCGCCGAAGGCCCACATCAGCCAGTAGGTCCAGGAGCCGTCGCCGATGGCGTTGCCCAGCGCCATGCCGGCGGGATGGCCCTTGGCGTGGAGGGCCTGGCACAGCTTGAGGAATCCCTCCATGTCCTTGGGGATGGCCTCGAACCCGGCCTCGTTGATCCAGGATTTGCGGTAGACGATGCAGCCGCCGGGGGCGCCGAGCGGCAGCGCGATCCATTTGCCGTCCCGCATGGCGTAGCGGGTGCACACGTCGTACCAGCCGCCATATTTGTCGCCGAGATAGGTCGCGAGATCGCTGAGATCGAGCAGCTTGTCGGGATAGAGCTGCGCATCGTCGAAGAAGCCGACGATGATGTCGGGCCCGGCCCCGACATTGGCGGCGACCGCCGACTTCGGCGCCAGGTCGGGCCAGGCCTCGCGGTCGATGCGGACCGCGACGCCGGTCTTCTCGGTGAATTTCTTGGTGTTGGCCATCCACAGATCGATATCGCCCTGGACGAACTGGCTCCAGCGCAGCACGCGCAGGCTGGCGCCGGGCTCCGGCGTCAGGGCGAGATCGGCGGCGGCCGTCGGCCGCACGATGCCGCCGGCCGCCGCTCCCACCGCCGCCCCGGCGCCGATCTTCAACAGGTCGCGTCGCGAAAATTCCGTCATTGGCATTCCTCCTGAGAGCCGACCGCGAAGGGGCCCGGCAGCGCTTTTCGATTCACGGTAGCATCATCGTTCGACCGAAGAAACCTGCCGCGGCGGATTTTGATGTAAGCTTCTCGTGACAAGCCCTGACGGAGACGAGCGCGCGTGAAACCCCATCTCGACATGCTGGCGGCCTATAACGAATGGGCCAACCGGCGCCTCTACGATGCCGCGGCCGGGCTGCCCGACGAAGACTACCGCGCCGATCGCGGCGCCTTCTTCGGCTCGCTGCACGGCACGCTGAACCATCTGCTGCTCGGCGACCGCATCTGGATGCATCGCTTCACCGGCGAAGGCGAGGAGCCGAAGCGGCTCGATGCGATCCTCCATGACGACTTCGCTTCATTGCGGGCGGCGCGGCACGCGGAGGACGGCCGTATCGTCACCTATGTCGGGCGGCTCAGCGAGGCCGATCTCCAAGGTACGATCCGCTACCGCTCGACGCGCTCGCCCGCCGAGATCGAGCAGTATCTGGCGCCGCTGCTGCTGCACTTCTTCAACCACCAGACCCACCATCGCGGGCAGGCGCATTGCCTGCTCACGGCCATCGGCGGCGAGGCGCCTTCCTTCGACCTGCTGGTATTCCAGCGGGCGACGGGGATCGGCATCGTGAAGGGGCAAGGCGGCAGCTTCACCCAGCCGGAGCGACGGCCGGCGGCCACGGCCTGACAAGATCGGGCGGGCGGACGGGCCGCGCTCTTTCGCCGGCGTGACTGCTGTCACAGACAATTCAATCGCCCGCCGCCATACTTAGGATAGAATCGAAACGCCGTGCGCCGCGGGGGCGCCGGCCAGCACCCTGCCCAGGAGACCTTGATGCCGCTCGTGCCGGACTACGGGAAAAAAATGTTCTTCGAAGAAAACGTCGACGTGAAGGAGGCGCTGAAGCCGGACGCCGCCTACGACCTCGGCCTCTATCGCGAGGCCGGCAACGACTCGCGCGGCGTGCTGGTGGTGAAGACCATCCTCAACTTCAAGTTCAAGGAGGGCAAGAGCAAGAAGACCGGCGGAACCTTGATCTGGAGCGGGGCCGAGAAATCGACCTTCATGTCCGGTGTCCGGACCTCGCTGGCCGACAAGTGGGGCGAGAAATTCCGCCTGACCACCACCAGCACCGCCCCGGCCATTCAAGACATCGGCGTCACCTTCGATGTCGATTGCCGGATGGACATGTCGGTGTTCAGCCACAGCCACTGGAACCTGAACATCGTGAAGGCCGACGAATTCCTGCGGAGCTTCGTGTGCGGCGGCGGCGGCAGCTTCATCACCAACGGCGAAGTCAGCCTCGACAGCGGCGACCTGGACTGGAAGTGGGGCCCGAACTCGCAGCGCGCCATTGTCCATGAATACGGCCACATCCTCGGCTATCGCGACGAGTACATGGACAACGATACCAAGCAGGCCCAGGACAATCCGCACTGGCTGACGGACAATTCGAGCGTCATGAACTGCGGCGAGATTCTTCGCCCCCGCCACTACACGATATTCACCAGCTGGCTCAACAAGAAGTTCGCGGAGATCGCGCGGCTGACCAAGAAGGAGATCAAGTGGAAAGTCGCCGGCACCCACGACACCACGAACGCGCTGCTCTGATCCTTCCCGCCGGCGCGTCGCCGCTCAGTTCCCCGCCCGCCGCTTGAGCCGCGCGCCCGGCGCCGCCTCGGGCCGGCGCAGCGGGAGGCGGACCAGCGGCTTCACCTCCTTGAGGACGAAGCTGCTATGGATCTCGCGCACGCCCGGCAGCTGTCCGAGGACGTGGAGCGCGAACTCGGCGTAGCCGTCGAGATCCTCGGCCACGACGTGGAGCAGGAAATCGTGCTGGCCGCCGACGATGTGGCAGGCGACGATCTCCGGGCGCCCCAGCACCGCCTGCTCGAAGGCGCGATGGGCGGCGGTGTCGTTGCGCTCGATGGAGACGCTGACGAAGACGGTGACGCCGAGGCCGAGGCGCCGCTGATCCAGTACAGCCTGATAGCCGCGGATGGCGCCCTCCGCCTCCAGCCGCTTCACCCGTCGCCAGCAGGGCGAGGCCGAGAGCCCGACCTGTTCGGCCAGTTCGTGGTTGGTCAGGCGGCCATTCTCTTGCAGGGCGGCGAGGATCTTGAGGTCGTAGTCGTCGTGGTCGGTCATGGCATCTCGTACCTTGAATCGGCTGATTCCGGGAATATTCTACCGTGTCTCGCCCGGTTATTGGGACAATAAAGAAAGGATTTTCCCGATCGGGGTGTGTATCGTTTCGCTCCCGCTTTTCAGCATTCGCGCCCGAGCGAACCGTCATGAGCGAATCGACGCCGCTTTCGAGCCTTGCCGCCGGTGCCCGCGACACCGTGCCGATGATGGTGGGCGCGGTCCCGCTCGCGATCATCTACGGCGCGCTGGTGGCGGCCGGCCCCATGGCCCTCTGGCATGGGCAATTGATGTCGGCGGCCGTGTTCGCAGGATCGAGCCAGCTCATCGCGCTCGGGCTGGTGGCTGGCCATGCCGGTCTGCTGGTCATCTGGCTCACCACCTTCATCGTCAATCTCCGGCACATGCTGTATGCCGCGAACCTGCTGCCCCACGTCGCGCATCTGCCGACGCGCTGGCGCTGGCTGCTGGCAGCGCTGTTGACCGACGAGACCTTCGCCGTGATGACCGGCTTCTACTATCGGCATCCGCAGGCGCCGCTCGGCCATTGGTACTTCCTGGGCTCGGCGGGCGGCATGTACGTGAACTGGAACATCTGGACCCTGATCGGGCTGCTGTTCGCCGCGGCGTTCCCCGGGATCCAGTCGCTCGGCCTCGATTTCGCGATGGCCGCGACTTTCATCGCGATCGTGGTCCCCCTGCTGGTCACTCTGCCGCGGCTGGCGGCGGCGCTGGCAGCCGGCACGCTGGCCTATCTGTGGCGCGACCTGCCTTACAATCTCGGGCTCCTGGCGGCCGTGCTGGCGGGCGTCGTCGTCGGCATGACGCTGACCCGTCTTCGCGCGCGCGGCGGTGCAGTGCAGGAGGACGCGGCATGAACTACGCGCTGATGATCGCGGGCATGGCGGCGGTGACGATCGCCATCCGGGCGGCGATCTTCGTTTTCGGCGACCGCATCACGTTTCCGCCGCTGGCGCGGCAGGCGCTCGACTTCGTGCCGGTGACCGTGCTGTCGGCGATCGTCGTGCCGATGGTGGTGGCACCCCACGGTGCCGGGCTGGAGATCACCTGGCGCAACCCGCAGCTGATGGCGGCCATTGTCGCAGTGGCGGTATGCGCGCTCACACGCCATCAACTGCTCACCATCGTCGGCGCGATGCTGGTGTTCTTCGGCTGGCAGTTCGGCGGTCTGACTTAGGTTCACCACAAAGCCACGAAGAACACGAAGGAGATGACTCTCTTTGTGTTCGTCGTGGCTTTGTGGTGAGCCTTCTTCTCATGGATATCCAATACGCAGAGCTGCCATTCGAAGGCAGGACCATTCGGCTCGAATATGCCCTGCTCAATGCTGCGCAACGCGACGCGCCGCTGGTCGTGTTTCTGCACGAGGCGCTGGGGACGCTCGCGATGTGGCGCGATTTCCCGCGGCGGCTGTGCGATGCCGGCGGGTTTCGCGGGCTGCTCTATTCGCGCTACGGCTACCGCGGTTCGACGGCGCGACCGCCTGGGGAACCGTGGCCGCTCGATTACCTGGAGCGCGAGGCGCGGCAGCTGCTGCCGGATTTCCTGCGCGCCGCCGGTGCCGACGCACGGCCATGGCTGTTCGGCCACAGCGACGGCGCCTCCATCGCGTTGATCCATGCGGCCGCATTTCCGAACGCGCTCGCCGGCGCCGTGGTGCTGGCGCCCCACCTCTTCGTCGAGGATGCGACGATTGCGGGTATCGCCATGGCGCGGCGGAGCTACGAGACGACTGACCTCCGGAAGCGGTTGTCCCGCTATCACAGGGATCCGGATGGCGCGTTCTGGCGCTGGCATGACCGCTGGGCCGATCCGCAATTCCGGAACTGGAACATCGAGGCGCTGCTGCGGGCGATCCGCTGCCCGGTGTTGGCGATTCAAGGCGAGGACGACGAGTACGCGACCATGGCCCAGCTCGACGGCATCAAGCGGCAGGTGCCGCAGGCCGAATTGTTGAAGCTCGCCGCCTGTCGTCATTCGCCCCACCGCGATCAGCCGCAGGCGGTGACCGACGCGGCCGTTCGCTTCATCCACACCAGATAGTTGTTCGATGGCTCTTGACATCGATAGCAGTTAGATATATCTAAATAACCGATATATCGAAACACAATCGAGGTAACAATGTCTAGAATGCACAGAGAATCAAGCGGTTGCCATGAGAAGCGGTTTGCCCGCCGCGAGTACGAACTGGGCGGCGGCCGCTACGGCCGGCATCGCCAGCACTGGGGCGAGGGCGGGCACCGGCGTGGCCGGGTATTCGACCAGGGCGACCTGCGCTACGTCATCCTGGCGCTGATCGCGGAGAAGCCACGCCACGGCTACGAGCTGATCAAGGCCATCGAGGACAAGCTCGGCGGCGCCTACAGCCCGAGCCCGGGCGTGGTGTATCCGACGCTGACGCTGCTGGAGGAACTCGGCCATGCCCGCGTGAGCGCCGAAGCCGGCGGCAAGAAGCTCTATGAGATCACGCCCGAAGGAACGGCGTTCCTGGAGGCCAACCGCCCGATGGTCGACACCATCTTCGGCCGCATGGCCGACGTGAGCGCGGCGCAGGGCGGCGAGCCGGCGCCGCAGGTCCTGCGGGCGATCGAGAACCTGCGCTTCGCGCTGCGGCTGAAGCTCGCGCGCGGCGGCCTGAGCGACGATCAGGTGCGGGACATCACGGCCGTCCTGGATGACGCCGCCCGCAAGATCGAGCAGAGCTGAGGAGGCAAGCGATGTCGACAGTCCGCTCCGAGGCCCGCGTGGCCACGCCGCGCTCGGCCCGCTATCTCGGCCAGCTCTGCAAGCATTTCGCCCACAAGATCCCCGCCACCTACAGCGGCGCGCAGGGCAAGATCGAGTTCCCCGCCGGCATCTGCGAACTGGAGGCGGCCAGCGACGTGCTCGTCCTGCGGGCCACGGCAGCGGACGCGGCGGCCTTGAGTCAAGTTGAGGACGTGGTGGCTCGGCACCTGGAGCGCTTCGCGTTTCGCGACCAGCCGGAAATTCGCTGGGACCGCAGCGCGGCGTGAGCGGGGAGATCGGCCAGCGGCCTACAGATCCTCGTAGCGGCAGAAGACGAGGCCGAGGTCTGCCGCGGCCGCGGCGGCGGCGAACGCGCGCAGACGTTCGAAGTAGTGCATCAGCTCGAGGAAGGTGCTGTCGGCGAACGCGGGATTCCACAGCCGGCCGGGATACACCATCTGCCCGGCCACACCCGCCAGCATCTTCGGCGGATCGAAGCGGCGGCGCAGCGCCGACTCCGGCAGAGCCGACAGTTCTCTCGCCAAGGCTTTCGTGGTCGCCGCGAAGATGGCATGGGTGGAATCGTCGGCATTTGGATAACGCACATCGCCGCGCTTGAGGGCGCCGAACGGCAACTCAGCGCCCGCTTCGGCCGTGAGGACGAAGTCGATGGCGTCCCAGAAGTCGTGCAGCAGGCAGGCGTTCCGACGGCGCGTGATTCCACGGAACAATGCGCGCAACCCTTCCGCATCGGACGCGAATCCGCGGATCTCCTCGTCCGTCGCCGTCAGGATGCCCAGGCTGATGCCCATGCAGTCCGATCACGCCGGCACGGCGTGGCCGAGCCACTCGATGGCGGCCCGCACGCCACCTCTGCCATGGGGAATGCCGAGCGCGACCAGGCCGGTCTCGATGACCGCCAGGGTGCCCAGCACCATCGGCGCGTTGACGTGCCCCATATGGGCGATGCGGAAGGCCTTGCCGTCGAGCGCACCGATGCCGATGCCGACGACGACACCGCACTTCCAGTTGCAATAATCGAGCAGTGGCTTCGGGTCGCGGCTGTCATTCATGAGTACGGTGGTCACGGAGTTCGCGCGCTCGGCGGCGGCACGGATGTTGAGTTCGAGCGCGCCTTCCTCGCTCCACGCGAGGACGGCACGGCGGACCGCCTCGGCCAGCAGCCGGTGGCGTTCGGCGGCATTCTCGAGACCCTCGGCGAACAGCATGTCGAGCGACTGGCGCAGGCCGAACAGCATGTGCTCCGGCGGCGTGCCGCAATATTTCTGGTAGTGCTCGGGCCCTTCGCGGAAGGTCCAGTCCCAATAGGGCGTGCGCAGGCCGGCGCTCTGGTGGGCAGCCTTGGCCTTGTCGTTGGCGGCGATGAAGCTCAAGCCCGGCGGCAGCATCAGCCCCTTCTGCGAGCCGGTGACGGCGACGTCGACGCCCCAGGCGTCCATCTCGAACGGCATGGTGCCGAGCGAGGCGATGGTGTCGACCGCCAGCAGCGCGCCATGGCCGGCAGCGTTCATGGCCTTGCGGATGGCCGGGATGTCGTTGACGACGCCGGAGGCGGTGTCGACCTGCACGATGAGCACGGCCTTGATCTCGCCGGTCTCGTCCTTGCGCAGCCTTGCCTCCAGCGCCGCCGGGTCGACGGCGCGGCGCCAATTGCCGGGCAGGATCTCCACCGCGACACCCAGGGATTCCGCCATGCGGCCCCAGCCGGCCGCGAACAGGCCGCTTTCGAGGACGAGGACCTTATCGCCGCGCGAGAAGAGATTGCAGAGCACCGCCTCCCAGCCACCATGGCCGTTGGCGATGTAGATGTAGGTCTGTCCCCGCGTGCGGAACAGCTTCTGCAGATCGGCAAGGCAACTGGCCGTGGTATCGAGGAGCGGGCCGGAATAGATGTCGACGGCGGGTCGATGCATGGCGGCGAGGACCTCGTCGGGCACCGTGGTCGGTCCGGGTATGCTCAGGAATTCGCGGCCGTGGCGGACGGTCATGGGGATTGGCTCTCTTGACGTGAAGGAATCGGACGATCAGGCGCCTTCGACGGCAACGAGCGAGCCGCGCGAGACGCCCTGGCGGAGTTCGATCAGTTTCGCGTATTCGGGCGAATGATACCAGGACTTGAGCGTGGCCATGTCCGGGAATTCGATGATGACGACCCGCTGCGGGCGCCAGTCGCCCTCGAGCACTTCATGCGCACCGCCGCGCACGATGAAGCGGCCGCCGTGCTTTTGAATCAGCGGCAGAACCTGACGACGGTATTCGGCGTAGACGTTCTGATCATACACCTCGACGTCGGCGATCAGGTAAGCAGACATGTGGGCGCTTCCTCTTCGGCCAATGGACTCGGGTCAGCGCAGTGCGTGCTTCGACAAGGTCAGCATGAGGGAGATTGTGTGTGCCACCAAGATTCGTCCTCATCCTGAGCTTGTCGAAGGACGCATGGCGGGTATGCGGCGAGCGGGTCAATCCGGGAGCGCCAACGGCTGGATCTCGTCATACTTGTCCCCCGGCCCAGGATTCTCCTTCGGCGTCTCGCCGCCGAGATAGCGGGTCACGCCCCAGACGGCGTTGAGGGCGCTTTGCACGGCGCCTTCGACCCAGGCGGCGGTCCAGGAGATGTCGTCGCCGGCGAGGAAGAGGCCGCGCTGGTGGGGCGGCAGCGCCTCCTGCTCCTTGAAGTGGCAGAACATGCGGCGCTGGTAGCGGTAGTGGCCGGGGAGGTTGCCCTTGAAGGCGCCGAGGGAATCGGGGTCGGACTCCCAGGACACGGTGATGGGATCACCGATAATGTGCTTGGCGATATCGAGATTGGGATAGACCTTCTGGAGCGCACCTAGCATGAGCTTCACGCGCTTCTCGGCATCGAACGGCAGCACCTTCAGGGCGTCGCCCATCCAGGTGTAGGAGAGGCAGATGACGGCGGGTTTGTCCGGGCCGTTGTCGAAGAGATAGGTGCCGCGGGTGAGGCGGTCGGTGAGCGTCTGGCTCATGACATAACGGCCGGTCTTGGGATCGCGGGCGTTCCAAAAGGGGCGGTCGACCATCACAAAAGTCTTGGAAGACTGCATGTAGTGCGTGCGGTCCATGGCCATCCAGGTCTGCTGCGGGAACAGGCGCTCCTCGGTCTCGATGTTGGTGGAGAGCAGCCAGGTCTGGCAGGTGGCGACGACGGCGGCATAGCTGCGGGTATCGCCCCAGCGATCGGTGACGACGAAGCGACCGTCTTCGTCGCGGCGCGCGATGCGGGCCACGCCCGGTCGCGGGCCGCCGCCGTGGAGCGCATCGAGCGTGGTGCCGTTCGGCCAATGCACCATGCTGTCCGGCGACATCTTCCAGAGGCGGCGCGGCAGCTGCTCGACGCCGCCGACGACCAAGCGCTGGTGGCTGTCCTGGTCGGTGTAGACGACGCGCAGGATCTCCAGCATCGAGTTCGGAAAGTCGGTGTCCCAGCCGCCGGTGCCGAAGCCGACCTGGCCGAAGATCTCGCGGTGGCGGAAGCTGCGGCGAGAGAAGGCGTCGGAGGTGGCGACGAAGCCGTAGAAGGTGCGCTCGTCCCAGATCGGCACCAGCGCGTTCCAGATCTCCCGCACGCGGGCGGCGTCGCGGTTGCGCATGGCCTCCTGCATCGCGCCGAACTGGGCGCCCTGTTCGAGCGCCTCGTTCCAGGCCTGCTCGACCTCGCGGAAGATCGCCGGCAGGTCCGCCGGCTTTTCGACGTAGACGGTCTCACCCTCGAGGTCGATGACGGTGGAGGGCGTGGCCGGCGACAGCGGGTTGGGGAACGGCTTGGTCTCCAAACCGGCGAGACCGAGATAGTGATAGAAGGTCGTCGAGGAGACGGGGAAGCGCATGGCGCCGAGCTCGGCGATCACGCCTTCGGCACCCTCGAACGGCTTGGAGCGCAGGCGGCCGCCGAGCCGGCCGGGCTCGTAGACCACGGGCTTCAGACCGAGCTTCATCAGTTCGAAGGCGGTCAGGAGCCCGGCGATTCCCGCGCCGACGATCGCCACCTCGGTGCCGTGACGCTCCGGCGGCACGCGCCCGAGGCCGGCCGGATGCTTCACCCAGTTGTCATAGGCGAAGGGAAAATCGGGGCCGAACATGGTGATCGGCGGCTTTGCGGTTGCAGCACCCATGGGAATGCCTGCCCTGCTGATTGAAGCGTGTTCGTGGTGCCAGCGTCGGGCGAATCAGGCGGAGCGGTCAACACCGAAGTGGCCCATCAGCATATCGCGCCACGAAGCGAAGAAGGGGGACGGAGATGATCGAGTCCGTTGCGAAAGCGCGGACAACATCCGTGTTCATCCCTGCTTTTCTGTGTTTATCTGTAGCCCATTCTTCCCATCGCGCCGGCGCCCTCATTGTCCTCACGCAGTTATCGTCTCACCGGCATCCTGTTCGCTCTGATTGCCATTGTCGCCTTTTCGCTGCGGCCGATCCTGATCAAGCTTGCCTACGGCTATGCGCGCGATCCGATCACGCTGATCGCGCTGCGCATGGCGTTTTCGCTGCCGTTCTTCCTGGCGGCGGCGCTGTGGTCGGGGCGCAGTGGCCATGGCAGGATGCTGAGTCTGCGCGAGCTGCTGGTCGTATTCGGGCTCGGCACCATCGGCTACTATCTCGCGAGCACGCTCGACTTCCTCGGCCTGCAGTATGTGACCGCGGGAGTCGGGCGGCTGCTGCTGTTCGCCTATCCGACCATCGTGGTGCTGCTCTCGGCAGCATTCTTCAAGAAGCCGATCCGCAAGCGCGACGTCAGTGCGCTGGTCGTCACCTATGCGGGCGTGGCGCTGGTCCTCTCGGAGGCGGCGGGCGGCGAAAACCTCGACCTCCCTCTCGGCGCCGCGCTGGTGTTCGGCAGCGCGCTGGCCTACGCGGTCTATCTCGTCATCGGGGCCGAGGTGGCGCAGCGCATCGGTGCCATCCGCTTCGCCGCGCTCGCCATCAGCGCGGCCTGCCTGTGCTGCATCCTGCAGTTCCTGCTGCTGCGCCCGCTGTCGGCGCTGGCGCTGCCGAAGCAGGTCTATGGTCTGATGGTCATCGTCGCCGCCGTCTGCACGGTGATCCCGATCTTTCTGACCGCCGAGGCACTGCGTCGCATCGGCGCCAACCAGGTGGCGATGATCGGCGCGGTCGGGCCGGTGTCGGCGATCGTCTTCGGCGGCATCGTGCTGGACGAAACGATGTCGCCGATCCAGCTCGCAGGCGCCGCGCTGGTCATCGTCGGCGTGCTGCTGGCGACGGTGGGACGGCGGACAGCGAAGGCGGCGTGACCGTTGGCGCGGGCGCGCCAATGATCGCAATCCGCTAGAGCATATCAAGCCGCAGCGGCAGGACCGCGCCGAGCCAGAGGGCGTGGTGGGCGTGGTCGTCGTAGTCGTTGCCGGTGAGGGGATGGACGAGGATGGTCAGGCCTTCGCGGTTGAGCATGAGCCAGGGCACCAGGCGCGGAAACTCCGCGACGGCGAAGGCGACCTGGTACATCGAGATCGGATGCGGGCCGACCGGCGCGTCGTGCCAGCGGCCGAGCTGGACCGGGAAACCGGCGCCGATCGCCTCGCGCAGGCGTTCGGCGACCGGGCGGGTTTCAGGATCGTAGTAGATGTGGGCGTGGAAGCCCTCGATGCGGGCGGGATCGACCGGTTGCATCGAGGGAGCTTAGCACGCGGCTGCGGCCGGTCACGCGCTCAGCGGCGGCGGATCTGGTGGCGATGCAGCGGCCCGGCCGGGGCCACGCGCGTGTCCTTGTGGCGGAAGATGACGCGGCCCTTGTCGAGATCATAGGGCGTCATCTCGACGGTGACGCGGTCACCCGCCAGGGTGCGAATGCGGTTCTTCTTCATGCGGCCGGCGGTATAGGCGATCATCTGGTGGCCGTTTTCGAGTTTGACGCGGAAACGGCCGTCCGGCAGCACATCCACCACCTCGCCTTCGAATTCGAGCAGCTCTTCCTTGGCCATGGGCCCTCCTGGTTCTGTTGTCCTTGGGACGATCGTTCAGGCGGCGCGACGACGCTGATGCTGCGGCCGCGACCAGCGCCGATTGCGGCGCGCCGCCGGCGCAGGCTTGCCGCCACGGTGAGCAGCCGGCCCTGCCGTCTGGATCGGATCGGCTCCGTCGTCAAGCAGCCGGACGGCGGTCAGCTTCTCGATATCGCGCATGAAGCCCCGCTCGCTGGGATCGCAGAGGGAGATCGCGACGCCGGCAGCGCCGGCCCGCGCGGTGCGGCCGATGCGGTGCACATAGCTCTCGGCGATATTCGGGATCTCGTAGTTCACGACGTGCGTGATGTCCGTCACGTCGATCCCGCGCGCGGCGATGTCGGTGGCGACGAGAACGCGCGCGTTGCCGGCGCGGAACCGCTCGAGGGCCCGCTCCCGTGCATTCTGCGACTTGTTGCCGTGGATGGCGTCAGCCGCGATGCCGGCCCGGCCGAGATGCTCGGCGACGCGGTCGGCGCCATGCTTGGTGCGCGTGAACACGATGACGCGCGCCATGGCGGGATCGGCCAGCAGATTGGCGAGGAAGGTGCGCTTCGCCCCGGCGTCGACCATGAAGACGCGCTGGTCGATGCGCTCGGCGGTGCGGGTGGGCGGCGAGACCTCGACGCGCACCGGCGAGCGCAGCAGCTCGGCGGCGAGGCGCGCGATCTCCTGGGGCATGGTGGCCGAGAACAGCAGCGACTGCCGCGCCTTCGGCATGAGAGCGACGATCTTCCGGACGTCGCGCACGAAACCCATGTCGAGCATACGGTCGGCCTCGTCGAGGACGAGGTGCGAGACGCTGTCGAGGCGCAGGCGGCCGCGCGCGATGAGATCGAGCAGGCGGCCCGGCGTGGCGATGAGCACATCGACGCCGCGCGCGAGGGCCGAAACCTGCGGGCCGAAGCCGACGCCGCCGAAGACGACGGCGTGGCGCAGGCCGAGATGATGTCCGTAGGCGCGGGCGCGCTCGCCGATCTGGGCCGCGAGTTCGCGCGTGGGCGCCAGGATGAGAGCCCGCGCCGTGCGCGGTGCCGCAGTGATCCGGGTCGCCGCCAGGTGCTGGAGGATCGGCAGCAGGAAGGCCGCGGTCTTGCCGGTGCCGGTCTGGGCGATGCCCAGGATGTCTTTGCCTTCCAGCAACAGGGGGATGGCCCGCTCCTGGATCGGGGTGGGAGTGAGGTAATTCTCGGCATGCAGGGCACGCCGCAGCGCCTCGGAGATGCCGAGGTCGGCAAACGAAATATTGGTCAAGTTACTGTAATCCTTATGCACCAACTCGCCGACGCCAGGGATTGGCGCGGTCGTGCGGGAGCGTATCGAAGCTGCCCACGCGCACCGGGTGCTAACGAAGTTTCAACTATTGTCTCGGGATGAGACGCTCAGCCGTTACGGCGAGCGCATCGCGCGATCGCGAGAAATCTGGTTGGCGCTTACATGGGGCATGGGCGCCGGAAAGTCAAGGCAAGAATTGTGCCGTGAAGACGGACGATTTCCTTCATCGGCGTTTAAGCTTCTCCAAACACACCATGATCTCCGCCCGATTCTTCGCCCGTTTCATCCAGGTGGGCAGTCTGGATATGAAGCTTCCATTGCTCCAGCCGTGCGGCCCCCTGCGGCGCTCCCGCAGGTTGGCCGCAAAGAACTCCTCCATGTACGCGAGATGCTCCTCATTCACCGCATAAACGACTCCGTATCGGCACGGCATCCGCAGCCAGTACGGCAAATGGAAGTAGTCGTCGACTCCATACTCACCGCGAGAACGCCGGATCTCGCGGGATTGCCACCGCTTTACATGGCCACAGGACGAGCAGGTCAGGGTTCGCGGCTGAAACCAGCCGAGAGCCCAGCTATTGCCGCGCGTCTCAGCCGTCGAAACTGCGCGGCCGCCGCATCGAGGGCAGGCGAGGAGCATTTTCTCATAGAACGCGTAGAAACTGCGGCCATCATCGCGGAAGCGATGAACGGACTCCCTTTGCCGTCGAATCGGGTGTGTCGACTCCCCCAGCATAACCCGCGACTCTACGTGAACCCCTCTGTCCGGTCGCGCTCCGCGAGCGCTGGATCGCGCTTCTCTGCATCGCCCCACCCTCCTCCGCCGGCACCGACGAGACGGAGGACGTCGCCTTTCTTCAGCACCTGGCCGATGACCTTGCTGTTGAGCTGGTCGCCGCCGCGACGGTCGGGGTTGAGCCACATGCCGGCCTTGCCGCCGGGTTCGCCGCCGGCGAGGCCCCAGGGCCGGGTGTCGTCGCGGGTCTGCTGGACGTAGGCACCGAGGACGCTGCGGTCGGCCAAATGCTCGTAGTCCCGGACGATGCCGAGGCCACCGCGATATTGGCCGGCGCCACCGGAGCCGTCGACCAACTCGGTCTTCAGCACGCGAAAGGGTGACAGCGTCTCCATCACCTCGGCCGAGAGTAGCGCGCAGTTGCCGCCGTGGGTGTCGACGGCGTCGAGGCCGTCGCCGCGGCTGTGGCCGCCCATGCCGCCGCCGATGATGTCGGAGATGACGTAGTAGGGTTCGCTGCCGTCGTCGCGGCGCGCCTGCGGACGGTCGTCGAAGCCGCCGGCGCAGAAGGTGGGGAAGCTGACCTGACAGCCGGCGGCGGCGTGGTTCGGCGCCAACGGCGCCATCGCCTTCAGCACGCAATCGGCGAGCGCCTGCTGGGTCAGGTGGCGAACGGAGACGGCGGCCGGGCGCTTCGGGTTCAACACGGTGCCCTCGGGCACGATCAGCTTCACCGGGCGGTTACAGCCCTCGTTCTGCGCGATCTCCGGCGCCACGATGCATTTGACCGCATAGTTGACCATGGAGAGCGTGGAGGCGATGGGCACGTTGAGGGCGTTGTCGCGCTGCCCCGAGGTGCCCGTCCAATCGACGGTGAGGCCGTCGCCGGCGACCGTCACAGCCACTTTCAATCGGATGGGATCGTTGGTCGTCACGTCGTCCTCGATCAGCACCTCGGCCTCGTGGCGTCCGTTGGGCATGGCGGCGATGACGCGGCGCATGTAGGTCTCGGCGTAATCGAGGCAGCCGGATGTGAGGGCGGCGGCGCGGTCGGCCTCATACTGCAACCACAGCTCGGCGATGCGACGCTCGCCGGTGCGGCAGCCGGCGATCTGCGCGCGCAGATCGCCCTGGCAGGAATGGGGATCGCGCACGTTGGCGGCGACGATGTCGAAGATGGCCTGGTTCGGGCGCCCCTCCTCCAGCAGTTTCAAGGGCGGCAGGATGAGGCCTTCGGCGAACACCTCGATGTTGTCGGCGGCCTCGGTGCCCGGGATCTTGCCGCCGATGTCGATATGATGCGCGATCGTGCTGGTGACCGCGACCAGCTTGCCGCCGACGAACACCGGCGAGAACAGCACGATGTCCATGGTGTGCGTGCAGCCGCGGAAGGGGTCGTTGCAGACGAGCACGTCGCCGGGCTTCCAGGTCTCGCGCGGGATGGCGGCGCTGACATGCTTGAGCGCCGTCGACATGATGCCGAGCTGGGCCGGAATCGTTTCCGCCTGCGCCATCATCTCGCCGGCCGGCGTGAACAGGCCGCAGGCATAGTCGTACATGTCCCAGATGATCGAGGAGAAGGCGGCGCGCCGCAGCGCCATCGACATCTCTTCGGCGATGCCGACGAGCTGCTGCTGGAACACGTCGCGGCTGATGGGATCGATGTTGCTGGACATGATTTTCTTAGCAGCGGATGGACGTCGATGAGTGGCTATCAAATCACGCCGTCCCCACAATGTCATGCCCGGGCTTGACCCGGGCATCCATGCGACGAACCCACTCGACCTGCGCCTGCAAGATGGATCGCCGGGTCAAAGCTTGTCCTCGGGCCGGCCAAAGGGCCGGACCCGGGGGCCCGGCGATGACATCGAAGGGGACTAGTTATTTCGCGGCTTGTAGCAAGGGCGGGAAATCGGCGGGGCGCGCGATCTTGGCGCCCGGCCACAGATCGGCAGCGACGCGGGCGTATTGCAGCGGACGAGCGGCCCTGGCACCGAGCCGGTCGGCGGCGTGCCAGATCCAGCGGGGATTGTCGAGGAAAGCGCGGGCGATCGCGACCTGATCGGCCTGGCCGCCGGCGACGATGCGCTCGGCCTGCTCGGCGTCGACGATCAGGCCGACCGCGCGGGTCGTGATGCCGCTGCCCGCGCGCACGCGGGCGGCGAGCGGCACCTGATAGCCGGGCTCGGCGGGCACGCGGATGCCGCCCTGGATGCCGCCGCTGGAGACGCACACGAAATCCACCCCGATGGCCTTCAGTTCCGTCGCGAGGACGATGGCATCCTCGACCGTCCAGCCGCCCTCGATCCAGTCGGTGCCGGTGATGCGAGCGCCGAGCGCCATGCGCTCGGGCACCGCGGCGCGCACGGCCCGCGCCACCTCGAGCGGGAAGCGCAGGCGATTGGCGAGGGCGCCGCCATAGCCGTCGGTTCGCCGATTGCCGAGCGGCGAGAGGAATGAATGCATGAGGTAGCCGTGGGCCATATGCAGCTCGACGGCGTCGAAGCCGATGTCCACGGCGCGCCGGGCCGCTGCCACGAAGGCATCGCGAACGCGCGCCAGGCCGGCATCGTCGAGGGCCGTGGGCGTATGCCAGCCGGCATCAAACGGAATTGCCGAGGGCGCCACCGTGGGCCACGAATCCCCGCCGGTGCCGAGCGGCTTGCCGCCTTCCCACGGGAGCTGAGCCGAGGCCTTGCGGCCGGCATGCGCGAGTTGGATGCCGAAACGCGTCCCCGCGGGCGCCAGCCGCTTCACGGCCGACAACTCGCGCGCCATCGCGGCCTCGCAGGCGTCGGAATAGAGGCCGAGGCAGCCATGGGTAATGCGGCCAATACGCTCCACACCGGTCGCCTCGACGACGATGAGGCCGGCGCCGGACATCGCAAATTGCGCCCAGTGCTGGCGGTGCCAGACCGGATTGGCGCAGCCGTCATCGGCGCTGTACTGGCACATGGGCGCGATGACGATGCGGTTCGACAGCTCGAGTGGGCCGAGTCGGATTGGCGTAAACAGCTTTGCGGACATGGCGGTGATTGCCGTCTGTTGTTGGCGAGCGCTATGAGGAGATGAGGAGCGTTGGCGGCGTTTGCTAGCCGTGACCGATCGCCGCGAGGGCCTTGCGCGCGGCGTGGCCGAACTTGTCGGTGATCTCCGCGAGTTCGTCGTCGGTCGCGTTGTAGGGCGGGGCGATGATGACGATGTCGCCATTGACGCCGTCGACGTTGCCGCCGACGGGATAACAGATGAGGCCGTCGTCGAAAGCCGCCTGGCGGATGCGGGCGAACAGTTGCAGTTCCGCCGGGAACGGTTCTTTCGTCCTGCGATCGGCGACGAACTCGATGCCGATGAAGTAGCCGCGGCCGCGAATATCGCCGACGGCGTCGACCCCATGGACCGCATCGCGCACCATCTGCATCAGCCTGGGACCGTTGTCGTGGAGGCGCTGGATGAAGCCGTCGCGCTTGATGATCGTCTGCACGGCAACGCCCGCGGCGCAGCAGGCGGTGTGGGCGGAGAAGGTGTGGCCGGTCAGCGCCGCGCCATGCACCGCGAAGATCGGCTCGGCGACCTTGCGGTGATAGACGGCGGCGCCGAGCGGCAGATAGCCGCCGGCCAGACCCTTGGCGATCGCCATGATGTCCGGCACGACGCCGTCATGCTCGAGCGCGCGCCAGGTGCCGCAGCGGCCGGTGCCGCACATCACCTCGTCGGCGATCATGAGCACGCCGTGGCGGTCGCAGATGTCGCGCACGGCGCGGGCGTAGCCCGGCGGCGCCGGCACCGCGCCCCCGGCGGCACCGACCACCGGCTCGAAGATGAAAGCGGCGACCTTGTCGGCGCCGACGTGCAGGATCTCCCGCTCCAGCTCGTCGGCGCAGGCGCGCGCCACCTCGGCGGATCCGACGTTCGCCGGCGGCCGATAGGCATTGACGGGCGAAAGGTGGGAAGCCTCGAGCAGCGCCCCTTCGAACGGCGCCCGCCGCTCCTTGAAGCCGGAGACGGAGAGGGCGCCCAGCGTGTTGCCGTGCCAGGAGCGCTCACGCGCGATGAAGCGGCGGCGCGACATCTCGCCGCGCGCGGCGTGGTACTGCAGGGCGATCTTGAGACAGGATTCCGTCGCTTCCGAGCCGCCGGCGACGAACACCATGCGATCGAGGCCGTTGCCGGCCTGCGTCCTGACGATCTCCGTCAGCTCCTCCAGGGGATCGCTGGTGAAGGTGTAGCGATAGCCGTGGGCGATCTTGTCGAGCTGGCACCCAATGGCGGCGTTGACCTCCTCGTTGCCGTGGCCGATGCAATAAACCGCCGGGCCGCTGGAGCCGTCGATATAGCGCTTGCCCGCGGCATCATAGACATAAGAGCCCTTGCCCCAGGCGACCTTGGGCAGCGATCCGGCGCCGAACAAAGCGGCGGCCCGGGCAGGTGCATTCATCGGATCTCTCCTGGGTTCTGTCGGGACGCGGCGGTAGATGATTCAACCGCCGATGAACGCAGATAAACGCCGATGAGAAAAGACGTCATCGAGCGACCATAGTCGGCCTGAATGTATCGGCGTTCATCGGCGTTCATCGGCGGTTTCAATCATTCTTTCGCGCGAATTCGAACGACACCTGCGCGATCGACCACGGCATGTTGATCAGGCAGCACGAGGATTGTCGAATCGCGCTGCATAACAACGCACGGCCCCGGCAGGCGGTGGCCGGGCATCAGATCGTCGCGGCGGTAGACGGCGCTGCCGGTCCAGCCGCTGGCGCGATGGAAATAGATGGGGCGCTTGCCGACGGGGGTCGGCGCTCCGTCCACTGCGCCCGGCTCCGGCGGCGCCGGCGGCTTCGGCACGCGGCCGAAGCCTTCGGCGCGCAGGTTGACGAACTCGATGGGCACGCGCGCGTCGGCGTGGCCATAGGCCTTGTCATGGGCGGCGTGGAAATCGGCGGCGAGTTTCCGCGGATTCCACCAGGCGGCACCGTTGGGGAGCGGCAGCGGCACCGTCAGCTGATGGAACTGGCCGACGCAGCGCATGTCGGCGGCGAAGCGGAAATAGCGGTCGGCCGGCGCCACGCCATCGCGATCCAGTTCCTGGGTCAGCTCGGATTGCAGGGTGGCGAGGCCGGCGCTTGCGTCGTCGGCGGCGACCTTGGCCAGCGGGCGCTGCCAGGCGGCCTGGGCGGTGTGCCGCAGGTCGGCCATCAGCAGGCCGGCGGCGGCGAATACGCCGGGATGACGCGGCGCGATGACCTCGGCCATACCGAGCTCGCGCGCCATGAAGACGGCGCAGAACGGGCCGGCGCCGCCGAACGCCAGCAGCGAGAAGCCGCGAATGTCGTGGCCGCGCTCGACCGAGAGCGTGCGGATGGCCTGGTTCATGTTGGCGCAGGCGATGGCGATGATGCCGGACGCGGCTTCCTCCAGCGTCAGGCCGAGCGGCTTGGCGACGCTGCGCTCGACCGCCTCGCGCGCGCGCTCCGGGTGAAGCGGGATATCGCCGCCGAGGAATTCCTTCGGATCGAGGATGCCCAGGACGACCGCGGCATCGGTGACGGTCGCATCCTTGCCGCCCTGGCCGTAGGCCGCCGGACCGGGCACGGCGCCGGCCGAGGACGGCCCGACGCGCAGGGCGCCGCCGACGTCGACGCGCGCGATCGAGCCGCCGCCGGCGGAGATCGTCTCGATGTCGAGAGTCGGGAGACGCAGCGGCTGGCCGGCAATATCGCGGCCGGGAACCATGGTGGGCGCGCCGTCGAGAATGACGGAGAAATCCGCCGACGTGCCGCCCATGTCGAGGGTGATCAGGTTCCTGACGCCGAGATCGCGCGCCAGCGCGGCGCCCGCGATGACGCCGCCGGCCGGGCCCGAGAGCAGCATGTGCGCGGGATTGTCGCGCGCCGCCCGCGCGGTCGCGGCGCCGCCGTCGCTGCGCATCAGGCGCAGGGGTGACTTGAATCCGATATCGGCAAGGCGCGCCTCCACGGCGCGGACATAGCGATCGATGACCGGGCCGACATAGGCGGCGACGGCCGTGGTGTTGGCGCGCGGATATTCCTCGATCTGCGGATTGACGCGGCTGGAGAGGTAGACCGGCACCTCCGGCAGCGCCTTCTTCAACGTCGCTTCGATCATGCGCTCATGGCGCGGATCGAGATGGGCGAAGGTGAGGCAGACGGCGACCGATTGCGGATCCAACGCCACGACGGCCGCAGCGGCGCGCGCGGCTTCGGCTTCCGTCAGTGCCGTCACGACGTTTCCGAACGCATCGATGCGTTCTTCGACCTCGATGGTGCGCGACCGCGGCACCACCGCTTCCGGCTTCCTGCTGGTGAGCGAATAGAGGTCGGGGCGCGACTGGCTGCCGATGACGAGGAGGTCGCGGAAGCCCTTGGTCACCACCAACGCGACCCTGGCGCCGCTCCGCGTCAGGAAGGCATTGGTGCCGACGGTGAAGCCGTGGACGAAGAGATCGATGTCACCGGGCCGCAAGCCGGCGGCGGCGGCGATCCGCGTGATGCCGTCCGCAATGCCGGCGGCGGAGCCGGTCGCCTGCGAGGTGACCTTGTCGAGGTGCACGCGCCCGGCCCCGGTGGCCGGATCGACATCGACCAGCACCAGGTCCGTGAAGGTCCCGCCCACATCGGCCGCCAGGTAGCGCATGGCGAGGACTGTAGGAAAACAGGCGGGCGTCGTCGAGGCGAAAGCCGCCCTTTACGAGCGTGTCACCAGCACGCCATCGCGCAGCTCGCAGGCGGTCGTGCGATCGCTGAGCGATCTGCCGGGATCGATGAGTGTCGGGAGGTAGAGCGGGCGATTCTTGACGATGCCGGTGTTGGCGACCAGGCGGACCTGCTTGCCGCCGCTGGCCTGCGAATAGATCAGCCCTAGACCGGCGAGGAACGGATAGGAATCCTGCGCCCAGCTCACCCGCAGCACGACGACGGGATGGCCGGCGGCATCCCTTGCCTGCCAGCGCTCGACCTCGGGCAACGCGTCCTTTCCGCCCTTCGCGGCATAGACCTTGCCATCGAGATCGATGCCGATCTGGCGGAGATTGTCGTCCGGGGGCGGATTGGTCTCCTTGTCCCAATCCGGTGCCAGCCACAATTCGAGATGCGGGGCATGAATCCAGCTTTTCCCGGCGGCGGCAGCCGCAGCAGCGGCGGCCGTGGGATCATAGACCTGCAGCACCAGATCATTGTCGCTGACGGCGAGCGCCGTGATCTCCGCGGCTTCCGTGGGCGCCGCCGGCTGGCCGAAGACGATGAAGCCGTTGCGCCCGTCGGTTGCCATGGCGAAGCCGCAGTTGCCGAGCGCCCACCCGTCCGACGGCAGGTCGGAACTTGCGTCGCCGGCCATGTTGTGGACCGGGAGATTGTAGCCGGCCATCAGGCCTTCGGCTGGGGTAGGCGTAAAGGCAACCTTCTCCGGCCAATCCGGACAGGCGACGTCTGCGCCGTTCTCGTCGGATTCATCCTCCGCCTTCGCGGGATCCGTCCGGACGGTCACGGAGCGCACGATGCGGGCGATCGGATCGATGTCGGCGAGCCTGCCGGAACCCGGAATCAGCGAGTGAAAGGAGCAGGAGCGGAGGTTGACGAGCCGCAACGGCGACAGGCTTTCCGTCGTCGTTTCCTCCCAGCGCGAGGCCGAGCCGCCATTCTGACTGTGCGTGAAGCGATTCTCGGCGACGGTGACCTCATCCTCGCCCACGCCGGCGGCACCATAGCCGTCATTGCACAGCCGGAGGAGAAGGCGCGGCGGCTCGGCGCCCTCCAGCAGCCAGTATTCGGCGCCGCCATCGCGGGTTTCATAGTCGGCGCCGATGCAGCCTTCCTCGGGCGCGTCGTCCGGCTTGTCAGCGATGCCGAAATGAAGTTCGGCGACGCTGAGGGTTCCGGCGGCCGAACTGCCGGCTTTGTGCAACGAGGGAGCGATCGCGCAGGTCTTGCGCGCTTGGCACATGGCCGCCTTCTGCGCGTCCGAGACATCGGCGGCCGATGCGGGCCACAACCCTGCACAGATGATCAGGCTCGCCACGACCAAAGAATTTTGAAACCGTCTCATTGCCGAATCCTCATACGGGGCGCCGCGCCTTGAGCGCAGCCGTCAACGTGCCGTCGTCGAGATAGTCGAGTTCGCCTCCGACGGGAACGCCGTGGGCCAGGCGCGAGACGGTCACACTCGATTCGGCCAGCCGGTCGGCGATATAGTGGGCGGTGGTCTGGCCGTCGACGGTGGCGCCGGTGGCCAGGATCACCTCCTTGACCCCGGGCTCGCCCGCGCGCCGGACCAGGCCGGCGATATTGAGCTGCTCCGGCCCGATGCCGTCGAGCGCGGAAAGCGTGCCGCCGAGCACGTGATAGCGACCCTTATGCGCGGCCGCGCGCTCGAGCGCCCACAGGTCGGCGACGTCGGCGACGACGCAGATGATCGAGGCGTCGCGGCGCGGGTCGCTGCAGATGGCGCAGGGATCGGCGGTATCGAGATTGCCGCAGATCGCGCAGCTGCGGATGTTGGCCGCCGCGTCATCGAGCGCGCGGGCGAGCGGCTGCATCAGCGAATCGCGCTTCTTCAGGAGATGCAGCGCCGCGCGCCGGGCCGAACGCGGGCCGAGGCCCGGCAGCTTGGCCAGGAACTGGATGAGGCGGTCGATGTCGGAGATGGTCATGCGCCGTATGGCTGCGGGACCATCCTGCGTCGTTCGACAGGCTCAGGATGAGGGCGAATCTTGGTGGCACCAAGAAAAGCCCTCATCCTGAGCCTGTCGAAGGACGCAACCTGCTGATCCCAGCCTCCCATGCCGCTGATGAAATCACATACCCGCACGAATGCCGCAGCGCCGTAGAGAGAAAGAATCAAAACGGCAGCTTGAAGCCGGGCGGGAGCTGAAGGCCGCCGGTGAGCTTGGCCATTTCGGCCTGCATCTGCTGATCAGCCTTGGCGCGGGCGTCGTTGGCGGCGGCGACGATGAGATCTTCGAGCATCGATGTCTCGTTGGGATCGATGAGCTTGGGATCGATCTTGATGCGGCGCATCTCGCCCTTGCCGGTGACGGTGACGGAGACCATGCCGCCGCCGGCGACGCCGGTCACTTCCGTGCGCTCGAGCGCGGCCTGCAGCTCCTGCATCTTGGCCTGCATGGCCTGGGCCTGCTTCATCATCTGGCCGAGATTCTTCATGCCTCTGGTTCTCCATCGGTCGTTGGCTCGATCGCCGTCGAAAGCTCGCGGATCGCCTCGATGGCGGCGCCGGGGAATGTCGCCATGACAGCCTGTACGAGCGGATGGGCGGTCACCTCGGCGCGCTCGCGGCGACCGGCGGCGACGTCCTGTTCGGACAGGGTCGGCTCGCCTGGCTCGCTCGAGATGGCAACCACCCAGCGGCGGCCGGTCCACTCCGAGAGCAGCGCGCCCAGCCGGTTGGCGAGGTTGCGGGGCGCATGCTCGTCCGGACGGAACTCGAGGCGGCCCGGCTCGAAGCGTACGAGATGCACGTTGTTCTTGAGATGGGCCTGCAGGATGGCTTCGCGGCGCTCACCGAGCAGGGTCACGATGGCGGCGAAGGTCTCCGGGTTCGGCGCCTGCGCTGCCGGCTCGGCCTGCGCGGCTGCGACGGCGCCACCGGCGGCGAAGGCCCGCGGCCGGTCGCTGGGATCGGTGCGTGCCGGAGCGGCCGGCGCTACGCCGATCGCCGTCGTCGTGGGCGGCGATCGCTCGGCAGCGACAGACGTCCGCGGCCGCTCGGCCGGTGAACCGCCGCCGTCCTGCAGCTGGCGCACGAGATCGGCCGGCGTCGGCAGGTCGGCGGCGTGGGTGAGCCGGATCATCACCATCTCCGCGGCCTGCAGCGGCAAAGGCGCGGTCTGCACTTCGCCGAGGCCCTTGAGCAGCATCTGCCAGACGCGGGCGAGATGGGGCAGCGTGAGCTTTCCGGCCATGGCGCCGCCGCGCACGCGCTCGGCCTCCGGTACGCCCGGCGCCTCGGCCGCCGGCGGCACCAGCTTGATGCGCGTCAGCCAGTGGGTGAGCTCCAGCAGGTCCTGCACGACGACGGCGGGATCGGCGCCGGCCGCGTAGAGCGAGGCCATGAGACCGAGCGCGCCCTTGGCGTCGCCACCCATGAGCAGATCATAGAGGTCGAACAGCTGAGTGCGATCGGCCAAGCCAAGCATGTCGCGCACGTCGGCCTCGGTAATCGCACCTTCGGCGCGGGCGATGGCCTGATCGAGCAGCGACAGCCCGTCGCGCGCCGAACCGTCGGCGGCCCGCGCGATGAGCGCCAGAGCGGCGGGCACGACCTCGACGCTCTCGGCCTTGGCCACGTCGGTGTAGAGCTTGATCAGGGCGTCGACGTCGAGGCGGCGCAGATCGAAGCGCTGGCAGCGCGACAGCACGGTCACCGGGACCTTGCGGATCTCGGTGGTGGCGAAGACGAACTTCACATGCGCCGGCGGTTCCTCCAGCGTCTTCAAGAGGGCGTTGAAGGCAGGCCCGGTCATCATGTGGACTTCGTCGATGATGTAGACCTTGTAGCGCGCGCTCACGGGCCGGTAGCGGACGCCGTCAACGAGCTCGCGGACCTCATTGACGCCGCCGGCGCGGCTCGCCGCATCCAACTCGATCACATCGACATGGCGGTCCTCGGCGATCGCCACGCAGTTGTCGCACTGGCCGCAGGGCATGGCCGTTGGGCCGCCCTTGCCGTCCGGCCCGACGCAGTTGAGGGCGCGGGCGATGATGCGGGCGGTGGTGGTCTTGCCGACGCCGCGCACGCCCGTGAGCATGAAGGCCTGGGCGATGCGGCCGCTGGCGAACGCATTGGTCAGCGTGCGCACCATGGCGTCCTGGCCGCTCAGCTGGTCGAAGGTGGTCGGCCGATATTTCCGCGCCAGCACGCGGTAGGTCGCGCCAACGGTGTTTTCAGCGGCCGGCATGGCGGACGAAATGAACTCCTGCTGCGTCAAGCGCGGGGGCGGGCGGCCGGGGCCGCTCGAGACGGTGGGAGGCTGGTGAGACGACCCGGGCGCAAACTCGTTACGGCTGCTTCCTTCCGGACCTGGCCGGGTTGGCGAGACGCCCGTCCGCCGCCAGCCTCCCGAGCGGCACTATATCAGGTTTGCCCGCAGGCGGGGCAAGGGCGATGCGAAGGGGGCGCGATCTACCAGCAGCGCCAGCAGCGATGCGGGCCGAACACGACGACGGGCGGCCCGACCACGGCGACTCCCCGATACGGATAGGGGGCGACGTAGCAACTCGACAATGACGTCGCCAGGACGACGAGGGCTGCCAGGGCGAGCCACACCCGCGCCCGCGGGACAATGCCGGTCATTCGACTCCTCCATCGACTGGATAGGAGTCGTTACACGAATGACCGGCCCGGAATCCTGCGCTGCGCTAGCGCAGGACGACCTGGATCTCGGAGCCGTCCTTGGCGGGGAAGTGGACCTGGACGATCTGGCCGTCCGGGCCGTACCAGATGTCGCGGATGATCTGGCCGGTCATGGCGTAATGATGGGCTGCCACTGCCTGTCCGCGAATCCGGATGTTCTCGATGCCCTTGTCGGTGACGGTGACCTGGCGGTCGCGGCCCTTGATCGGATCGAGCAGCACGGATTGCTGGACGGTGTCGGGACGCCACAGGCTGGCGGGCATGAGCGAGGCCGGAAGATCGAGCGTGCGCCCATTGTAGGTGCCGCGCAGGCGATCGCCGTCCAGCGTGAGCGCGACGTCGCGCGGCTCGCCATCGTCGTCGCTCTTCGACTTGAAGGCCTTGAGCTGGCCGTTCTGCCACTGCTCCTCGGCCTCGTGGGTGAAGCGGAAGACGGGGATGCCGAGGACGGTGACGAGAATATTGACGTGGGTGCGGACCGTGAGGCGGTCGCCGCTGCGGATGAACTCGACCGACTGGGTGCCGATGTCGGCGCCCTCGCGCACCACCTTGTAGTCGAGGCGGCCGGCGGGCGGGAAGGTCGCCAATGCCAGATCGTTGCTGGCGGCGGCGGCCGGCCCGGTGGCCAGCACGGCAAAGATGAATCCGAGGACGGTTGCGAAATAGCGCATGACCGGAGTTTCTCCCATCCGACCTGAACCCAGGATGAACGCTGCGGCGACCATGCCCCTTCCCCCAGATGGGACGCCGCGGGCGATGCGCAAGATGTAGGTCCGGTTGCCCGCCTCCGTCAAATCGGGCAGGTTCGCCCGCAACGCGGCGACGGGGACCATCGACCCATGGAATGGCTGGGAGATCCGCAGATCTGGCTGAGCCTGCTGACGCTGACCGCGCTCGAGGTCGTGCTCGGCATCGACAACCTGGTGTTCATCGCGGTGCTCGTGGGCAAGCTGCCGAAGGCGGATCAGCCGCGGGCCCGCAATCTCGGCATCATCATGGCGCTGGTCCCGCGCCTGCTGCTGCTGCTGGCCATCGCCTGGGTCATCGGCCTGACCGAGCCGCTGTTCGAGATCTTCGGCCAGGGCTTCTCCGGCAAGGACATCATCCTCTTCGCCGGCGGGCTGTTCCTGCTCTACAAGGCGACCCATGAGATCCATACCAGCCTGGAGGGCGACGAGGGCGAGGCGTCGGCGCGCGTGCGGGCCAGGCTGGCGGCGGTGGTGACGCAGATCAGCCTGCTGAACCTGGTGTTCTCCATCGATTCGATCGTGACGGCGGTCGGCATGGCCAACGAGATCTGGGTGATGGCGGTGGCGATCATCCTGTCGATGCTGGTCATGCTGCTGGCGGCGCGGCCGGTCGGCGACTTCGTGGAGCGCCACCCGACGGTGAAGATGCTGGCGCTCTCCTTCCTGCTGCTGATCGGCACCACGCTGATCGCCGACAGCTGCGGCGCCCATATTCCCAAGGGCTATATCTACGCGAGCATGGGCTTCTCGGTGTTCGTCGAGGCCCTCAACATGGTGCATCGCCGCCGCGCCAAGCCGGTGCATCTGCGCCAGACCTATTCGGATGCGGCGCCGGCACCCAACGGCAACGGCCATGGCGGCTGAGACCTTGCGCCCGAACTTCTATGCCAGCGCCGCGGTCGACCGGCTCGGGCACCTGCGCCGCGACGACCGCTGGATCGCCGAGCGGCTGGCCGATCCGGCGACGCGCATCCTGCCGGTGTGGCGCACCCACAACCTGGTGATATCAGGCGGGACGCCGAGTGCCGCCTGGCTGTCGGTGGAGCGGGCGGGGCCGCTGCTGCAGGAGGTGCGGGAGATCGCCTTCCTCGGCTTCCACGAGAGCATCGCGCACTTTGCGATCGAGGTGTCCCACCTCGAAGACCCGACACCGATCGCGAGCCTGGCCGAGGCGGCGACCTTCGCCGACCTGCGGACCGTCGGCCCGCTGCTCGAACGCAACCAGGGCGCCCTCCTCGCCTATGCGCGCGGCATGATGCACTGGCATGGGCGGCATCGCTTCTGCGGCGTCTGCGGCCATCCGACCGAGAGCCTGGAGGCCGGGCATGTGCGCCGCTGCACCAACAGCGCCTGCGGCACCTCCCATTTCCCGCGCACCGACCCGGCCGTCATCATGCTGGTGCATGACGGCGAGCGCGTGGTGCTGGGCCGCCAGAAGATCTGGCCGCCGGGCATGCACTCGGTGCTGGCGGGCTTCGTCGAGCCGGGCGAGAGCCTGGAGGACGCGGTCCGGCGCGAGGTGGCCGAGGAGGTCGGCATCACGCTGGGCGAGGTGACCTACCACTCCTCCCAACCCTGGCCGTTCCCCTCCTCCATCATGCTGGGCTTCATGGCGCGCGCGACCACGACCGACCTCAACCCGGCGACCGACGAGATCGAGACCGCGCGCTGGTACACGCGGGCAGAACTGCGGGCCTCGCCGGAGAACGAGGTGTTCAAGCTGCCGCGGCGGGACTCGATCGCGCGCCGGCTGGTGGAGGATTGGTTGGCGGAGGGGTAGTCCCCCCTCGCGAACTCGCGGAACAACCTTACGCAAGCCAGCCCTCCCGTCCGATATCCATTCGAATTTGCGGAACAACCATATGCATAACAGCTAGTTTACGCTGCATATTTATGTATGTAAGCTCTCTACACGATGGCGACAGAGCGTAGATGCAACTTCCACCATAGGCGAAAAACTAAACGATGGTAGCTAAGTTCTATAAAACGCATGCTTCATCATGGCCGTTTTGGTGATCACCGTCAAGCGTAAAATGCATATATATTCGCTATTTGTTCTTGACATCTATAGGCATAATTTGTTATATTCAGGCGTACGGATTCGAGGCGCCGGAGGCCAGGAAAGCGAAATGACAGAAGCATCAAAGTCGGCAGAGACGCAGCCCAAGACCTGGACACTCCCTGTGCATGGCGTCGTCCCGCGTGAAGACTTCATGCCGGTGTGCGAACGGATGTTGGAGATGTATATGCGGCGGCTTGGGCTCGATGGTCAGCCCATGACGCTCAGTGCCGCGGAACTGGCCCGCGCCGGGCGGACGCGGCCACCGGCGCTCACGGCCGACAGCTGCGGCGCTCGCCTGCGCGACGGCTCGCTCTGCACGCGTCCGCCGGTCGAGGGCCGGCGGCGCTGCCGCAGCCACGGCTGCGCGCCGCGCGCCGGCGCGCCCAAGGGCAACGGCAACGCCCTGAAGCACGGCCGCTTCACCGCCGCCGAGGTCGCGAGGGGGCGGCGAATCAGCGAGTTCGTGCGAGAATGTCGCGAGACGATACGACAATTGGAAGGTAGGTAGAGGGTGTGCTTGCCCTGGAGCCAGGCCGCTAGTTCATGTCTACTGCCGAACATACAGCCGACCTGCAGCGGGCGGACTCTCCTCGGCGGCCCGTGACCCGGAGCAGACCACCCGTTCGTCAGCGTGTTGCATGTCGTTGTTTGGATGAGGCGGATCCAGCACGTCGCTAAGCCGTGTAAAGCACGCCTAGCACACGGCGGGCCGAAGAAAAGGTTGGCATGTTACTGTGCCCTTCCAGCTCTTCCATGGCCACGGTCAGCGATGCCCCCAATCCACCGACGCTCTCGAATTGGCGGAGAGCACTGAACGCACCGGGGAGCCGCTTGCCGACTCTCTTGAACAGGCTGGTTCCGTCACGCAGGGTCAATGCAACAAGCTCGCCCTCCAGAGTATCAAATAGCGCCGGCGCGATATCTTCTCCGCCAAGGACCACCTGCCCCGGCAGGGCGAGGGGCACGCCACTTTCCTCGCGGACGCGGTACGCGGTCTTGATACGCGACAAGCTACCTGCTGCATCCATTTCGGTGGCCTCACCCTTGCCGAACGGTGGAGGCGGCTGCTCCATCAACATTCCCACGATCCGGTGAACCGTAATGTCGCTGGTGCTGAACTGCAGCGTCGGCTTGGCGCGCCGCGGATCGGTCGCTTCGTCAGCCAAGGCGACGTCGTCGCTCTTCGGGGCCCGCATAAGGCGTCTGGCGAGGATGTTATCCTTTTGCCGCGCGATGACCAAGTTATGATCCTTGCCGATATAGGGGCTGCTTTCGACAATTGCGATGCATCCCGAAGGTACGGCGAAGCCAAGATTGTCTGTTCGGATGTAGAACAGCGTCTTGTCGGAAAACCACTCGCCGGTCAGGACGTCCGTGGCGACGTCTTGGGCCGCGTCATGTCCTGATGTCGCCGTGAACGCGGCCAAGTCTGGGTGGATGCAGGCGCGAAAGGCAGGTGGCGCCAGCCGCTTGAACGGTACAACACTCGACGGCGGCTCAGCGCTCTGTAACGGTTCGCGCCACCGCCAGTGCCGGAACGCGCTGTGCATTTTCTCGGCGAGTTTTCGCAAGAGGTCCAAATCCGCCGCCACGCGGTTCACGTCGCCACCGCTCAGTGAAGCCTTGTCGTGATGGGATTTGTTGAGAACCTTGAGGCATTCGGCCCCTTTGGCGAGTGCCTTGCAATCGCAAAAATCCAGGACCGCCCTGCTCTTGAACAAGGCGTTGGGTGGGCTCTTTGTCAATCCGCGCAGTCGGTCGAGATAAGCGGCAAAGGCGGGCGCCTTGCTGCCTGCCGAATAGGCCGGGTAGGCCGGATCGTCGAACAGGTCGCCCAACCGCGCTTCGAGAAACACGCGAACTTCGTTGGCATAGTCCTGCGCGGTCGGCGCATCGTCCCTATCGCGGTCGAACGCGTCGCGTTTGCGTTCCACATCCTCCACCGCGAGCGCGGTTTCAAGGACGGATCGAGTAGCATTTACCGGATGGACACTGCGATGTTCCACCGCCGCGTGTTCGCGTGCCGCTGCAACGGCAGTCCGCGCGAAGAAGCGATCATAGGTGGCAACGAGCAATTGCCCGCCTTTGTCGACAAGTTCGGGTAGCATGCCAGCGAGCCGCTCCCTGTTATCGTGATCGAGAAGCTCCTGCGGGTCATCAAGGATCAGCAGCGCGATGCCTCCCCTGTTGGTCAGCACATGCTCCCAAAAGGCAAGGAAAAAACCCATCAGACTCGCCCGGAGCGCCGAGGCATTCGATATGTGCTGCGCTGGCGCATTTGCCTTCTCTGACCCGACGCGAATTTCCAACACGCCTTTCACGTCCATGGCCGTGTCGCGCAGAGCGTGCCCTGCGTTCGCGTAAGCGTTCGCGTAGCACCGATCGCGCCAATACGATGCACGTGTGTGGAGAAGCTTGCGAAGCCCCTCGACCTGCTTTTCCGCGAGCGATCCAAGATCAACGACAGGTTTAAGCGCGGCGGCGGCACGGCCATACAACTTGATCCGCTCTTCCTTTGCGCGGCGGACTTTGAGCTGTGCGACCAGGCGTTGGCACAGTTCCAGTGCGATGTTGAGTGGGGCCACGCCTCTTACGATGGATGCCAAGGCTTCCAATTTTACGCCGATTGGTGATAGGTCGCCGATCTCAGCAGCTGAACCTCCCGCGCCCTGGAGTACCGCCGTAGCAGTCGCCGAGACTTCCGCAGCGAAGGTGTTGCTCCAGAGAGTAAGCGCCCTTGCGCGTGCCAGCCTCTTGATTGATGTCAACAGCGGCTTGGTCACGGCCGCGAGCGCGTCGGGCAACGCTTCGATGTCAGGTTCGTCGAATGTAGGCAGCCGCTTCAGTTCTTGATCGCTGAGCGAAGCAATACCGTCTTTGAGCGGCGCCAAGATCGTAGAAAACGAGGGCGTATCGAACAGTTCATCGACGAGCGTCGCCCGCATCAAATCGCTGGGATGCGCCGGCAAATCGCGACCGAGTTCGCCTCGTAGCGCGGCTGGACATTTGGCGGCAAGCGTGCCTGTCCACCTCGTGGCCCACGCGGCCTGCGTGAAAGACAGCAATTCCTGGTCCGCTTTGCTGACCTCGACGAGGTGCTCCGCGACGGCCCGTTTTGTGACCGGATCGAGAATCCCCTCCAGGGAACGGCTGCATACGCCACAGGTAGAGAAATCGTGACCTTCAAAGTCGGCCATCCAGGACGAAACGCGGGCGTAAAGCTGCTTCCGGCGGCCGAGCTCTGGCGTCGTGGCCAATTCGGCCAGCGCTGCGGCTTCAGAGCGCAACTGACCTATCAACGCGTCGACCGCTTGCCAGTCTTCGTCGCTGATATCGAGCAGCGCCTTCAGCCGTCGGGCGCTAGTGAGCTGGGATAACGTCTTCAGCTGGCCCTGCGCCGGGCCGATGCTCTGTTCGAGATCGTCCCGTGACGCTTTGTTCGTGGGATCAAAACCCGGACCCAAGATGGTCTGGGCCGCCTTCAGGGCTTCCGCTTTCAGGTTGCTGAAGTACTGTTCGAGATCGGCAAGGCTGTTTTCTAGTTCCTTCGATGCCGAAGGCGCCGGCAGGGGCTCGCTCGGTGCCATTTGCGGATATTGATCGATCTGCTTTTGCAGATCGCCCCTCGCTTCAAGGAAGCGTGCGTCGGCGTCCTCGATCTCTGCTTCACGCTCTTTCGTAAACTCGCCGAGTAGCTTGACGTGTGTGCGGTCTGCATGTTTGGCCAGGTTAGAGAGATCGGCCAGACCTGTCAGCTTGGCCACCGCCAGGCCGAGATCGGAGGTCGCGCCGACCTGCAGGAACGGCAACAGGGCAGGCATCGTGGTTCCGATATGCAACGCGATCGGATCGACACCCAGAACCGAGAAATTCGGTTCGAATTCGGACAGCTTGCCGTTGCTCTTACGAACTTGCGTGCGTCGGATCGGGGGCAGCGCGTTGCCATCCTGGTCGACAAAGGTCAGCTCGACCCAACTATCGGCAGGAATTGGCTTGTTGGGAGGGGGTACATAGTGGTCCGGATTAGGAAGTGGTGTAATTGGAGAAAGGGCGTGAGATGTCGCCTCCTCGCCCGAGCTTGAATTGCGCGCGAAGCTGCTGTCAAACTCGTCTTGACCGCTTTCAGGGGGGCGTTGCGGCCGCAAAATCTGGCCGGTAAGACACCACACGATCAAATTGATAAGCGAGGTCTTGCCGGCGCCATTCCAACCCTCAAGGAGAGTGATCGGCGCATGCGGCTCAAACACGAAATCGGGGGGCGGCGTTTCCGCCGTTCCATAGGCGTGAATTCCGGCGAAGCGGTGGCCAACGACCTTTGCGAGCCGAAGCCACCGGTGGGCGCTTGGAACGGAAATGTCGGGGATTGGTAGGCTCGGCAAGGCGACCGACATCGCGTTGACGATCGCCTCGACATCGGGGGCCATCACACGACCCGCCCACTTTGGTCGATTGAGTCGATACCAATTCAGGATCGCCCGGCTGTCCTGACTATCCAGCCGGAATTCAGCACTGTCGGGGCCGACTGCAATCGCGGCGCCGCCGATCAGCTCGGCAAACAGGCTATCGATGGTTTGAAGATGAAGCGGTCTCGCGCCCGTTACCGGATCTGACATTTCCTGCCCCGAAACCCTGCTGGCACTATTACCATGTGATCTATTACAGGAGTTAGGATCAATCCAGCAGTGGCCAGCACCTTTTACTTGGCTCTTCTTGAAAGGTGGATCGGTGAGTAGTATCGCGTTTGGTCGTCAACGCAAGGGAAGAATGAGTCGCTAGTGGTGCAAATCTGACATTCGAGTCCGGCTCAAATCCAGGCCAGCCACCGTCTTCGGGCAGACCCGCCGGGTATCAAGCGTCTGATTCTATCCACTAGATGCGAGGATCCGTACACATCTATCTATTGCTATTTGGAGTTTGTAGCAGGCCGGATGACCGCTTTTGGCACATCGTTGCCGCGTGCACGGTCGCGGCAGCTGGTCGGCGCGAGGTCCAAACCGGACATCGAGTCACTCGACTAGATTCCACAAATTAAGCGAGTGGCTCGGTAGAGGGTGGCCACTCCTACAAGATGATCAATGGATGAGCGGGCGCGCGCAGCGCGCCACTACGCAGACCAACTAACGACCGCCGCCCTGCCGGAACGGATTGGCCGGATAGACGCCGAGGATCTTCACCTCGCGGGAGAAGAATCCCAGTTCCTCCATCGCCAGCCGGACCGAGCGCTGGTCGGGATGGCCTTCGATCTCGGCGTAGAATTGCGCGACGGTGAACCAGGCGTCGATCATGTAGCTTTCGAGCTTCACGATGTTGACGCCGTTGGTGGCGAAGCCGCCGAG
>Ga0137403_10001118_pt1 | contig 33927 bp, 36 predicted proteins | sample CZOMad2_1_16fung_FD_122057 | JGI IMG/M metagenome (GOLD analysis project Ga0137403, IMG submission 122057) | Vadose zone soil fungal communities from Angelo Coast Range Reserve, California, USA - CZOMad2_1_16fungal (Hybrid Assembly) | ecosystem: Environmental > Terrestrial > Soil > Vadose zone... | reverse complement strand
ATCGTGACCTCCGCCTTGCGGAAAGCGGCGTCGGTGAGATCCTTGTCGCCGACGGTCCACTCGAAGATATGGTTGTGATGCTTGCGCGGCCCATGCGCGCCGGTGGTTTTGCCGGCAAGGTCCTCGCGCAGCACCGGCGCATCCTTGTCCATCGCCTTGAAAGGATCGATCACGACCGGCAGCGGCTCATATTCGACCACCACCTTGTTGATACCGTCATCGGCCGCATAGCGGTCGGTGGCGACCACGAAGGCGACCTCCTGGTTCTGGAACAGCACCTTGCCGTCGGCCAGCACCATCTGCACGTCGCCGGCCAGCGTCGGCATCCAGGCAAGGTTGACGGTTTTCAGGGTCTCGGCGGTGATCACCGCCAATACGCCCGGCACCTTCAGCGCCTCTTCGCTGTTGATCGATTTCACCCGCGCATGGGCATGCGGCGATCTGACAAAGTCGCCGTGCAACATGCCCGGCAGCTTCAGGTCGTCGACGTAGTTGCCCTTGCCTTGCGTGAAGCGGATGTCTTCGACGCGCTTGCGCTTGCAGCCCATGCCTTCGAGGGCGGCGGTACGTTGTTCCCGCGTGGGAGTCATGTCGTTCATTCCGCGGCCTCCTTGAATTCGATACCGTTGATCTTGTCGGCGGCGTACTGGATCGCCCTGACGATGTTCTGGTAGCCGGTGCAGCGGCAGATATTCCCCGAGATGCCCATCCGGATTTCTTCCTCCGTAGGTGATGGGTTCTCCTTGAGCAGCCGCTGTGCGCGCACGATCATGCCGGGCGTGCAGAAGCCGCATTGCAGCCCGTGCATCATGCGGAAGCCCTCCTGCAATGCCGATAGCGAACCGTCGGCATTGGCGACGCCCTCGATGGTCAGAACCTCCGACCCTTGCGCCTGCACCGCGAACACGGTGCAGCTCTTCACCGACATGCCGTCGAGATCGACGGTGCAGGCCCCGCAATGGGTGGTCTCGCAGCCGATATGGGTGCCGGTGAGCGACAGATTTTCGCGCAGGAAATGCACCAGCAGCGTGCGCGGTTCGACGAGGCCTTCGACCTCGGCGCCGTTCACTTTCATGGTCACATGGGTCTTTGCCATTTTCTGATCCCCTTATTTCGCGCGTGAAGCGGCGCGCTGCAGCGCCCGCATCACCATGATGCCGCCGACATGCTTGCGGTATTCGACGGGCCCGCGGGCGTCCGCCGCAGGCGACATGATCGCCTCCGCCGCGGCGGCGGCCTTTTTCAGCGCAGCCTGATCAAGGCTCGTTCCGATCACCGCTTTCGCAGCATCGGTAGCGAGCAGAGGCGTCTCGTGGAGATTCGTCAGGCCGATCGCGCAGGAAGCGACCTTGCCGCCGGACATCGTGAGCACCACCGAGGCAGCGGCCGTGGCGTAGTCGCCGACCTTTCGTTTCAGTTTCTCGTACGCATAGCCATGACCGGCGCCAGGCAGCGGAATCGAAATCGAGGTCAGGATTTCGCCGGGCTCGAGTGCCGTGAAATAGGCGCCCTGATAGAACTCGCTGGCCGCGACTTCCCGCGCCCCGCTCGACCCTTCGAGCCGGTAGCTGGCGCCAAGCGTCATCATCAGCGCCGGCATGTCGTTGCCGGGGTCGCCATTGGCGACATTGCCGCCGATCGTGCCGCGGTAGCGCACCTGCGGATCGGCGATCAGAGCTGCGGTTTCGTGCAGGATCGGCAGCGATTTCTTGATCTCGTCCGACGCCAGCAGCTCGTGCTGGGTGGTCATGGCGCCGATCACGATTTTATTGCCGTCGCGGCGGATGCCTTTCAAGCCGTCGATGCCATGCAGATCGACCAGATGCTCAGGGGTGGCGAGCCGAAGCTTCATCATCGGGACCAGGCTATGGCCGCCGGCAAGGGGGCGGGCTTCGTCGCCCAATGTCGAGAGCAGTTTGACCGCGTCGGCTAGCGTCGCAGGCCGGTGATAGCTGAACGGGCCAGGGATCATCGTCTCCTCCATGCGTCTTTTCTTGGAAATTGGCGCGGAGGCTCCTCCCGGAATTTCTTCAGGACAAGGCGGCGGCCGCCGCTTCGTCACCGGTTGAGGGAATTCGCACGAAACGCAGAATGCCGCGCACGAAATGCGTCAGGATTTGCGACCTAATGGAGATGGAAGGGGACTAAGCAAGAAGCGTTCCCCGGATGCAGCGCAGCGCCAAGAGCGCGTTCACGCGCGTCTTCGACGCGCTATGCGATGCGCTGCTGATCCGGGGTCCATGACTGCGCGGCACTAGTTGGGTCCCGGCTCTGCGGTGCACCGTGACCGGACGATGCTGCGCATCGCCGGGAGAACGCTGCACCGCGTCCGGGACACGGCACCAATTGCTCACAGCCTTCAGACGTGATGATTGCGGCGGGCAAGCCCCAACCGGGCCTTGACCTCGGCGATCTTGGCGCGGCTCACGGGAACGCGATGCGGCGACGGGCCGTCGAGCTCGATCACGGCGCCGTCACCTTCCTTGCGAACGAAAGTGACATGCGGGATCGCCACGATGTGGCTGCGGTGGACCCGCACGAACAGGCCGGGATCGAGCTGCGCCTCGGCCTCCGAGATCGACCACGGGCACATTCGCTCCCGCGTGCCGTCATGCACCCTTGTGTAATGGGCGTCGGCGCGGACGCTACGCACATCGGCCGTATCAATAAAGTGGGTGCCATCGGCGCCCTCGACCGGCAGCCGGGGCGCCGGCGCCGGGCGCGGCGGCTGGCCGAGGCCGCCGAGCGGCGCCGACATCAACCGTGGGAAGTTCAAGGGGATGGCTCCCGCGCCAGGCGACGCCGCCGCGAGGGTCGCTTCCGCGACAGGGTCGACCATGTCGGCGGCCGCGGCCGTTTGCCGGCGCGGATCCGGCACCAGCGACAGCAAAAAGCCGGCCGCGATCACGAAGCAGAGCACGGCCACGACCACCGAAACGATTTGCGGCGACGCGGCCAGTCCTCCCGCCAACTGGTGATGGGCTGCTTCCGAGCGCGGGACGAAATGCATGCCGTACATCGCGGTGTAGTGCATACCGGATACAGCGATGCCAAACGCGATCGCGCTCAGGGTCAGCCGGATGCCATCCTGGCGCGCGAGGAATGCGCGCAGGCCGCCATAGGCCGCGGCGATCGCAATCAAAATCGACAGCAGGACCATCCAATTGTCGTGCAGAATCGCGAAATTGCCGGCCATGCCATGGATGCCGACATAATGCATACTCACGATCCCAGCCCCGAGCAGTACGGCTGAAGAGATCACGCGGCGCTGCGAAGGCTCGCCGATGCTCAGGAAGAACAGGGAGACGCCGACCACCAGCGCGCAGATCAGGAACGAGACGATGGTGGGAAGCACGAGATAGCCGGCATCTGCCGGGATCGGCGCCGCCAGCATGCCGACAAAATGCATGGTCCAGATGCCGATGGCGAGAAAGCTGGCCGCGCCCGACAGCAACACGCGACGGCTCACGCCCGGCGTCGCGCGGATGCGCGCCGCGAGGCCGAAACCGGTGTAACCTCCCAGGATCGCGATCACCACCGAGAGCGCGACGAGATAGGGATCGTGTCCTTCGAACATGATCTTCTCGGCCGCCCGTCTCCACGGGCGTGCCTCCTCCCACGGCGGAGTTTATAGGCGCGGGAGCGGAAATGACAATCAAGCGATTGTGGCCGGTTTGCTTTCCATCCGACGCGGCTCAAATTTTTTGTTTTTGACGCGTTTTCTTTACGCGAACCGGTCCCCGCTTCGCTTGAAAACGCTGTGGCCTACACGATCCCGGCGGCGACCTGCCCGCGCAGACGCTCCAGGCTGAGCAGCGTATTGGCGCAGGCTTTCGCGACCTCGACGCCTTTGGTCGCGAAATGCTTGCGGAAGAATTCGAAATCCGCGGCAGTCTCATTGAACTGCTGCGGTGTCACCACCGCCGAGAACACCGGCACCTCGGTGCGCAACTGCACATCCATCAGCGCCTTGATCACGGTTTCGGCGATATATTCGTCATCGATCACGAGGCCGGCCGCGACGATCGCGGTGTAGCGCCTGGTCTTGGCGAGCAGCTGCACGTGCAGCGGGATCTCGAACGAGCCCGGCACCTCGAACACATCGATCTGCGCGCGCGCGATGTGGCGCGCTTCGATCTCGGCCAGGAACGCAAGGCGGCAACCTTCGACGACCTCGCGATGCCAGGCGGATTGCACGAAGGCTATGCGCTGCGGTTTTGCAAATCGCGGATGCGCCGGCGGCTGCATCGAGGCTCCAGAAGATTCGTTTTCGCCAGCAGGCTCTTGCGACATCTGATTCATGGCCTATGGGCTGGCCGCCCAAGGCGGGCGACCTCAAAGGGAACTATGCCCAAGCCCCGCGCCTGCAGCAAGGCGCTCCAAGTCGGGACCGGCATGTCCGGGCCAGAGCCCGCGGCACCGATCCAAAGCCAAATCGGCGCGAAAAAATTAACGATTAGGGCGCGATGCGAATCCGATTCCGGTTTGTTCTCATGACAAAAGTTAACGGCCCCGAAGAGCTGTGGACGATTTGAGCTTTGCCTGTGGATGGACTCACCGTGCCGTTGCACGGATTCCGCAAATCACATCACTTCGTCCCGGCAGGCCCTGATCCTGACAGCGGTCGGACCATCGGGAATTGCAGTCAGCGGCAACGCGTCAGATGCGTGTTGGCACGCTGTGCGCGTAACATTTCGTATCCGAATTTTCGTAAAGGCAAGGTCGAGACGGCATGTCCCTCCTCGAAGGCATCATCGATTCCCGGAACAATCCGCTCGCGGTCGTCGAGGATATCGCCGCCGATAACAACTGGTCGTTCGAACGCTCCGGCGAAGACGAGGTGACGATCGTCTCCAAGGGCGACTGGACCGATTACCAGCTTTCCTTCACCTGGATGAGCGAGATCGAGGCATTGCATCTGGCCTGCGCCTTCGACATGAAGATTCCGGAACCCCGCAGGGCCGAGGTGCAGCGGCTGATCGCTGGTATCAACGAGCAATTATGGGTCGGGCATTTCGATATTTGGACCCATACCGGGATGATCATGTACCGTCAGGCGCTGGTGCTGCCGGGCGGCTTACAAGCCTCGACCGCGCAATGCGAGACCATGCTGGTCAGCGCGATCCACGCCTGCGAGCGCTATTTTCCGGCGTTTCAGTTCGTGGTCTGGGCCGGCAAATCGGCCACTGAAGCCATGAGCGCGGCGATGTTCGACACCGACGGCGAGGCGTAGGGCGGTTTGCGCAACGAAGACACCTGACAGATCGGCAACATCTCCTCCACCGTCATGCCCGGGCTTGACCCGGGCATCCATGTCTTCGACTTTCCTTAAGCAAGAAAGACGTGGATGGCCGGGACAAGCCCGGCCATGACGCGTTATGTTTAGGCAGGGGAAATCGCAATGAACGCTGCTCAACCGCTCACACATACCAAAGGCACCATCGTCCTTGCCGGCGCCGGCAAAATGGGCGGCGCGATGCTGGCGGGCTGGCTGGCGCAGGGGCTCGAGGCGGAGCACGTTGTGGTGATCGAGCCGCATCCTTCCGACGATATCCGCGCACTCGCTGCAAAAGGCGTGCGCCTCAATCCGCCGCCGAAGGATGTGGACGACGTCGCAGCCCTCGTGGTCGCGCTGAAGCCGCAAATATTCCGCGAGGCCGGCCCCGGTGTGAGACCATTCGCCGGTCCGGCCACGCTTGTGGTGTCGATCATGGCGGGAACGACGATCGCTTCGGTCACTGACGTTTGCGGCGGCGCCGTGGTGCGCGCCATGCCCAACACGCCGGCCGCGATCGGCCGCGGCATCACGGTGGCGGTGGCGGCAAAGAATGTCGCCCCTGCGCAACGCGCGATCGCCGACGGCCTGCTGCGCGCTATTGGCGCGGTCGAATGGGTCGAGGACGAAAGCTTGATGGATGCGGTGACCGCGGTCTCCGGTTCCGGTCCGGCTTACGTGTTTCTGCTCGCCGAAGAACTGGCGCGCGCCGGCATCGAGGCCGGCCTGCCCGAGGAACTCGCGACCAAACTCGCGCGCGAAACCGTCGCGGGCTCCGGCGAATTGCTGCATCGCTCGAATTTTTCTTCGGCGACGCTGCGCCAGAACGTCACCTCGCCCGGCGGCACCACAGCGGCAGCGCTGGAAGTACTGATGGGAAGCGATGGGATGCAGTCGCTGCTGACGCGCGCGGTCGCCGCCGCGACGCGGCGATCGAGGCAATTGGCGAAGTAGTCGTGTTGCTGTCATTGCCGGGCTTGACCCGGCAATCCATCGCCTTCGCAAGACTCTTTTGAAGATCGATGGATGCGCGGGTCAAGCCCGCGCATGACGAGTTAGAGACGATGGCCGCTGTCTCACCCCGCCCCGAACCGCTTGGTAAAACTCTCGACGCTGACAAGGCCTCGGGCGTGGCGGCCCTCGCCGATCCGGCGCTTGTCGTCGAAGGCTTCGACCTCGAACCGGATCAGGCGGCGCTCCACCGCGATCACCCGCGCCGTGGTGCGCACCCGCGCGCCGACCGGGGTTGCGGCGAGATGGCGGATGTCGACCTCGGTGCCGACCGTAATCCAACCCGGTTCGAGGCAAGGCTTGATGGCGTCGCCAGAGGCGAGTTCCATCTCCAGGATCATCATCGGCGTCGCATAGACCATCGGCATGCTTGGCACGAAATGCCCGACGGTGCGCTCGGGCGGCACGATCAGGGTGCGCTCGGCGCTCATGCCGATCTTGATGATTTCGCGTGCGTCCATGGGATTTAGTCCGTCATTCCGGGGCGCGCGAAGCGCGAACCCGGAATCTCGAGATTCCCCGATGCGCAATTGCGCATCTGAGGTCTGGTCCGGAGCCTGTCATCGGGCGGCGCGAGCGCCGACCCGTTGGGACCATCCCGGAATGACAACGCCGCGGCCCTTGGCCGCGGCTTGTCACTTCTTCGCGGCAGCCGCGCGCTCGACGAAGGTCTTGCCGCCCTTCATCTTGTGGGACAGCGGCGCTTCGTTGATCTGGATCACGACGTTGTCAGCGTCGACGCCGAGGTTCTTCACCAGCGCCTGGGTGATGTCGCGCATCATGGCGACCTTCTGTTCTTCAGTGCGGCCGGCGGCCATGCTGATGGTGATTTCGGGCATCTTTATCACTCCTTTGCTCTTGCCATGCTTACGCGAAAGCTATTCTGATCGCTGCGTAACGGCTTTGCCGTTATTGCCTCAGAAGGCGCACGCAATGTAACCATACGTAGCCTGCGCAAGTTTGGTTACGGGCGCGTCTCCAAGACGCGCTGATATTCCTCATGCCCGGCGACGGCGCAAGGGCATCGCACTTGCCCTTGGTCTAATTCCATTTCACCTGGTGTCGTGCCAGCACCTCACGGACTCTCGCGACAAGCTCATTTTCAGAGCATGAAAATTGCGCAGGCCGGCTCTCCCGCCACTCCTGGTTGGAAGCAATCGCGGCTGCAGCCTTGGCGCCCTCGATCAGGTCCTTGATCTGAACCTCGCCGCGCGCTTTTTCATCACTGCCTTGAATGATCACGCAAGGGCTGTTGCGCCGGTCGGCGTATTTGAGTTGGTTGCCCATGTTCTTGGGATTGCCAAGATAAAGCTCGGCGCGGATTTTTTCATTGCGCAGGACGGCGACCATCTTCTGGTAATCGGCGACGCGGTCGCGGTCGAACACCGTGACGACGACGGGGCCGAACTCCGGCTTGGTATCGAGCTTGCCGAGCATCGTCAGCGCCGCCTGCAACCGCGACACGCCGATGGAAAATCCGGTCGCCGGCACTACCTCGCCACGGAAGCGCGAGACAAGCCCATCGTAACGCCCGCCGCCGCCGACCGAGCCGAAACGTACGGGGCGGCCTTTTTCGTCTTTGGTGTCGAGCAGGAGTTCAACCTCGTAGACCGGGCCGGTGTAATATTCGAGGCCGCGAACGACAGATGAGTGAATTACAATTCGATCCTCATGGTAGCCCACCGCTTCGACTAAATCTTTGATCTGATTAAGCTCAGAAGCACCCTCTAACACCAACGGATTCCCGTCTCCCGCACTCTTAAAATTTGCAATCGTTGCGGCGTTTGAGCCTACCTCGCTTGTCGCTCCAGAAGATTCGCCTTTCCATCCGGTGAAGTTAATGATCCGCGTAATTGCAACGTAATCGAGTCCAGCTCCGGCAGTGAAATCGCCTTTACCTTGTTCACCCCCATCCCAACGGCCATGACCTAGTAGTTTCTCGACCTCTTCAACGGGAAATTTGTCGAGCTTATCGATTGCCCTAAGAACTGTAAGCCTTCGCCCCGCATTCTCCTCGCCGCCGAGCCCGATGCTCTCCATCACGCCATCGAGCACCTTGCGGTTATTCACCTTCACCACATAGCTGCCGCGCGGAATTCCCAGCGCTTCCATCGTGTCCGCCGCCATCATGCACATCTCGGCATCGGCGGCCGGCGAGGCGCTGCCGACGGTGTCGGCGTCGAACTGCATGAACTGACGAAAACGCCCCGGTCCCGGTTTCTCGTTGCGGTAGACGTAGCCTTCGCGGTAGCTGCGATAGGGTTTTGGCAAACTGTCAAAATTCTCGGCGACGTAGCGCGCGAGCGGCGCGGTCAGATCGTAGCGCAGCGACAACCACTGCTCGTCGTCGTCCTGGAACGAGAACACGCCTTCATTGGGCCGGTCCTGATCGGGCAGGAACTTGCCGAGCGCGTCGGTATATTCAATCGCGGGTGTCTCGACCGGCTCGAAACCGTAGCGTTCGTAAACGGCGCGAATTTTCTCCACCATCTGCCGCGTCGCGTTGATCGCGGCCGGGCCACGGTCTTCCAGCCCGCGCGGCAGGCGCGCCTTCAGTTTTTGCGGCTTTTTAGGTTTGTCGGACATGGTCGCGCGTTGGTATCAGCCGGGACGCCAAGCGGCAACCCGGTTCAATGTGGCGGCTGCTCCATCCGCGCGCGCATGGCGTCGGCGGTCTCTTTCGGCATCGACTTCAGCAGCAGCTTGATCGTCTCTCCGCCGACGATCTTTTCATTCCGCATAAACATCCAGTCGGTGATATCGGCCTGTTTGAATTCGGCCTGATCGAGCATGTTGCCTGGCAGATTATCCGGCTCGTTGGAGAACCGGCCGGAATAATTGCCATCCGGAAGCTTCTCCCACGTCGGCCATCCAGATGTGCTCGACGTAGCCATCGCCGGCAAAACGGACTTTCAGGCAATGTCCTGACTCTGTCGGCTTCGGCGCATCGTAGGAAGCCCAGAACGTCGGAAGCGTATCGCGAGCGCGGGCGATCGCAGCGTTCATCTCGGCATCAGCCGCAAGAACGTCAATGATCGGAGGATCGTCTTCCGTCAGAAATTTAGCCACCATATCGTCACCCCAAGGTTGCAAGGCTCGAGCGTTCGTCATTCGTCCTTCTGACGCGGTTCACGGCAGTCGATCACACGACGTTCCTGATCCAGCCGTGCGGGTCGTTCGTACGCCCGTACTGGATGTCGACCAGCTTCTTGCGCATCCCCATGGCGACGGGGCCGGCCGCGCCGCCGCCGATGAGAAAATCGCCGCTCGCCGAACACACCTTGCCGATCGGCGAGATGACGGCGGCCGTGCCGCAAGCAAAAGCCTCCTTCAGCTTGCCGCTGGCGGCGTCCGCGCGCCACTGGTCGATCGTATAGGCCTCCTCGCGCACACGCGTGCCGGAATCCTTTGCGAGCGCGATGATCGAATCGCGGGTGATGCCCGGCAGGATCGTGCCGAGCGGCGGCGTCAGCATCGAACCGTCGTCGAACACGAAGAAAACGTTCATGCCGCCGAGTTCCTCGATGTAGCGGCGCTCGAGCGCATCGAGGAAAACCACCTGATCGCAGCCGTGATCGATGGCCTCGGCCTGCGCACGCAGGCTCGCGGCGTAGTTGCCGCCACACTTCACCGCGCCGGTGCCGCCGATCGCGGCGCGTGTGTAGTTCTCCGACACCCAGATCGACACCGGCGCCGGTCCGCCCTTGAAATAGGAGCCGACCGGCGAGGCGATGACGGCGAAGATGTATTCCGCGGAAGGCTTCACGCCGAGGAAGACCTCGCTCGCGATCATGAAGGGCCGCAGGTAGAGACTGCCCTCGCCGCCTGGTATCCAGGCGCGGTCGATGCGCACCAGCTGCTCGACCGCTTCGATGAACACAGGCTCGGGCAGCGGCGTCATGGCCATGCGCTCAGCCGAATTGTGGAAGCGCCGGGCATTGGCATCGGGGCGGAACAGGTTCACCCCGCCATCGTCGCGCTTGTAGGCCTTGAGGCCTTCGAAAATCTCCTGCGCGTAGTGCAGGACGGCTCCGGCCGGATCGAGCGGGAAATTCGCGCGGGATTCGACGCGCGCGCCATGCCAGCCCTTCGCCTGATTGTAGCGCACCACTGCCATGTGATCGGTGAAAATCCGGCCGAAGCCAGGGTCCACGAGCCTTGCCGCGCGCTCCTTCTCGGACGTCGGATTCGTCGAAGGCTGGATTTCGAATTTCAAACTCATTCCCTGGCTTCCCGCTGTCGGAACCGGCGCGATTCCTGGCCCCGGCCTGTTTCTCCGGGCCTGCTGGCTTAGTAGGTCTGGACTTCACCCCCACCAGCCTCCCACCAGCCTTGCGGCCGGCTTCCACGCCGGCATTGCCCGTCAGGACATGCTTTTGTGGGACGCGGAAGTCCAGTATGTTTGCCGAAATGCCGCTCGACAATCGTACGATCAACAAATTCGCGGCCTCGCCGCTCCCTCTGGGCCTTACTCTTGGTTCTCTCTTGGCTTTCTCGGCCCACTTTCAACATCGCCATGATCGAAGCGACCTAATATTTCGTCTTCGTTGGCTGTTTTGTAACATTGAACCCGATATATGTCAATATGGCTGACATAAATTTCTCAAACCGCTCCATGGCCTCCGATTCGAAGGCAGGCGACGGACGTTCTACGGCAGCACCGGCCGGTGTGCGCTGGGAGATCATCGAGCTTCTGTTCTTTGCCTACCGGGATTTCGTCGGCGATGCCGACCACGAGCTGGAGGCGTTCGGCTTCGGCCGGGCCCATCACCGCGTGCTGCATTTCGTCCATCGCTACCCCGGGCTGAAGGTGGCCGATCTGCTCGACGTATTGCGGATCACCAAGCAATCGCTGGGACGCGTGCTCAAGCAACTGCTCGACGAAGGCTACATTGTGCAGAAGGCCGGTAATAACGACCGCCGGCAGCGCCTTCTTTTCGCCACCGCCAAGGGCGAGGCGCTGGTGGCAAAGCTCGCGGGGCTGCAGACCGATCGGCTGAATCGCGCGCTGCGCGACATCTCGCCATCGGGCGTGGATACGATCCGCCAATTCCTGCGCGCGATGATCGATCGCGACGACCCCGACAAGGTGCTGGAAGCCATCTTCGGAACCGGCACCGCGACCGCAAAAGCAAAGGAATAATGGTGGCCCAGGCTGCAACGCTCGCACGAACGCCGCCGCAACCGGCCGACGACGCCCCGCATCTCTTGCTGGTCGATGACGACCGCCGCATCCGCGATCTTTTGTCGCGCTTCCTGTGCGGCGAAGGCTATCGCGTCACCACGGCGATGAGCGCCAAGGACGCCCGCGCCAAGCTCAACGGCCTGCATTTCGACCTTCTGATCCTCGACGTGATGATGCCCGGCGAAACCGGGTTCGATCTGGCCCGCTTCATCCGCACCTCCTCATCGGTGCCGATCGTCATGTTGACGGCGCGCCATGAGGCGGAAAGCCGGATCGAGGGCTTGCAAATCGGCGCCGATGATTATGTCGCCAAACCCTTCGAGCCGCGCGAACTGGTGTTGCGGATCGGCAATATCCTCAGGCGCTCGGCGCCGCCGCCGGTGGCGACGCTGGAGCAGATCGCGTTCGGGCCCTATGTCTATCATCTGGAGCGCGGCGAACTGCGCCAGGGCGAGGCAACCATCCATCTCACCGACCGCGAGCGCGACATGCTGCGCATTCTCGCTTTGGCGCGGGGCGAGACTGTGCCGCGCAGCGCGTTGACCGGCGACGGCAGCGTCAACGAGCGCGCGGTCGACGTCCAGATCAACCGGCTGCGGCGCAAGATCGAGCGCGACCCGGCCAATCCCCTGTTCCTGCAGGCGGTGCGCGGCATTGGTTATCGCCTGGTCGCTTCGCCTTGAGCGCTTCGCCATGAATCGGATTAACCCCGCCCGATGAGCACGCTCGACACCGGCCTCACGCTGATCCGCACCGCCGCTGGGCGGGTTTCCGCGGCCAATGGCTGGATGGGCAACGCGTTCAAGAGCTGGATGCCGACCGGGCTTTACGCCCGCGCGCTCCTGATCATGATCGTGCCGATGGTGGTGCTGCAATCGGTCGTGGCGTTCGTGTTCATGGAGCGGCACTGGAACACGGTCACGCGGCATCTGTCGGCTGCGGTGGTGCAGGATATCGCCGCCCTGATCGACGTCTACAAAGGCTATCCGCAGGACAAGGACCGCGCGCAACTCAGACGCATCGCCCAGCAGCGGCTGGGCCTGGTGGTGGATTTCCTCCCCGTCGGCGACATGCCGCCGCCCGGCCCAAAGCCGTTCTTCTCGCTGCTCGACCAGACGCTCTCGCGACAATTGGGGCGGCAAATTGCAAAACCGTTCTGGATCGATACCGTCGGCCGCTCCAACCTGGTCGAAATCCGCATTCAGCTCGACGACGCGGTGATGCGCATCTTCGCCCAGCGCAGCGCCGCCTATGCCTCGAATTCGGAAATCTTCCTGTTCTGGATGGTGGGCACGTCATCGATCCTGCTGATCGTCGCGGTACTGTTCCTGCGTAACCAGATCCGGCCGATCCTGCGCCTTGCGGATGCCGCCGAGAGTTTTGGCAAGGGCCGCGAGGCGCCCGACTTCCGTCCCCGCGGGGCACGCGAGGTGCGCCGCGCCGCGCAGGCCTTCCTGGAGATGAAATCGCGCATCGAGCGCTCGATCGAGCAGCGCACCGCGATGCTGGCCGGCGTGTCGCACGATTTGCGCACCATCCTGACACGCTTCAAGCTCGAACTGGCGCTGATCGGCGACAGTCCGGAAATCGAGGGCATGCGCAAGGATGTCGACGAGATGTCCGGCATGCTGGAGGCCTACCTCGCGTTTGCGCGCGGCGACAGCGGCGAGCAGGCGCAGCCGACCGACATGGCGCAGGCGCTGGAGGAATTGCGCAGCGACGCGGAGCGCAACGGCCACACGGCGACGGTGGCGTTTCACGGACTTCCGGTCGTGACGGTGAAGCCGGCCTCGTTCAAGCGCTGCCTCGCCAACCTCGTGTCCAATGCGGCGCGGCACGCCAACGCGATTTCCATCACCGGCCACCGCGATCATCGTTATTTGACCGTGACGATCGACGACGATGGACCGGGAATTCCGCTGCAGATGCGCGAGGAAGTGTTCAAGCCGTTCCTGCGGCTCGATGACGCCCGCAACCAGGATGAGGGCGGCACGGGTCTCGGTCTTGCGATCGCCCGCGACATCGCGCGCTCGCACGGCGGCGACATCAATCTTGGCGACAGTCCGACGGGCGGCCTTCGCGCCGCGGTGCGGATCCCGGTGTAGCGGCGGAGCTTCTCCCTCGCCCCGTTCTTGCGGGGAGAGGGTTGGGGTGAGGGGCTGCTTTCCGCGATTTCGGGTTCAGTATTTTGTTCGCAGCGGCCGATCATTGGCGCCATACGGCACCCAGCGGCACGCAAAGGAAACGTAACCGCCATATTGCGCGTCCACGGCAAGGAATTTCACCACCTTGCCGTAAGCTGCGCAGTGCTCGACCGCGAGCTGGCGGGCATCCGTCGTCCTCGCCAGCTCATAGGCGATGATGCCGCCGGTATCGTTGCCCTTGAAGGGCGGCACCCAATCGGCCAGCGCCGGCGAACAGGCCAGCATTCCGCAGACGGCAAAAAGGCTCGCGGCCCCGATGATTCGCATCGCACACTCCGTTTCGCTTGAGGCTACCTTAGAGCGCCTCGGTTGCCGTGAAAAGAACGCCTGAAGGCTGGAGGCTGAGTTGTTGGCAGGTGTTGCCGCGTTGCACTTGACCTTATCCCCCCTTCGCGGCACGGTCTGCGTGTTCGATCATCCGGCGGACCGACCATGCGCGACCTCTCCACATTCTCTCGGAAACTCTCTTTCGGCGCAGGAGTTGGCGCCTTGTTCGGCCTGTTGGTCTTTGGCCAGGCGGCCGAGGCCGCCAATCCCCTGGAGCTGAATTTCTGGCTGTCGGGCCCGAAATATGAGGGGCGGGTCGGCCCGTGCGAGTCGGCGCTGGGGACGATCACCTCCCAATTCCAGGAAAAGGAAAGCACCTTCTGGAATTCGGCGCTGAAAATCACGGCCTATGGCCGGATCCACGAAACCGCCTTCCGCCCTTGGCAATCGGACAATATTCCACGCCGCTACTGCAGTGGCGACGTGATGCTGAGCGACGGCAAGCTGCGCACGGTGAATTACTCGATCATCGAGGACGGCAGCTTTGCCGGCTACAACCAGGGCGTCGAGTGGTGCGTCACGGGGCTCGATCGCAACTGGGCCTATAATCCCGCCTGCAAGGCCGCAAAGCCCTGATTCCAGAGGGATTTTTCGATGCTTGATCCGACGCGCGTGACCCGGCTGTAGCCGGCTTGGATTTTTGTTCTTGAAATGTTCTCTCCAGCTGCTACGCTTCCAGCGCAAGTTGTGGAGGGAGGACATCACCATGTCTGAGTTTGGTTTCGATTGGCGGGCGCGGATTTTCGGCGGCTTCTGCCGGTTGCTGGTTGTGGCGCTGATCGGCATCGGCGCTACGGCAATGGCTTTGGCACAGGATCGCCGGCAGAACGCGCCCGGTGAGTTTGATTTCTACGTGCTGTCATTGTCCTGGTCGCCCTCCTTCTGCGAGGAGGCTTCCGAGCGCGGCAATAGCGGACGTTCGCAGCAGGCCCAGTGCGGCGGGCGGCCATTTTCCTTCGTGGTCCACGGGCTGTGGCCGCAATACGAACATGGCTTTCCCGAGTATTGCGAACGGCCGTCCCCCCGCCTCGATCGCAATATCATGGCCTCGATGCTCGATCTGATGCCCGCGCCCGGGCTGATCTTCAACGAGTGGGACAAGCACGGCACCTGCTCCGGCCTTGGACCGCGGGCCTATTTCGAGACCATCCGCAAGGCGCGCTCGGCGGTAAAAATTCCCCCGCAATTCCTTGAACTGTCCGATCCGAAGACCGTCGCGCCGCAGGATGTCGAAGACGCCTTCGTCAAGATCAATCCCGGCCTCTCTAACGCGGCGATTGCAGTCACCTGCAACCGAACGCGGCTGAGCGAAGTGCGCATCTGCATGAGCAAGGATCTCCAGTTCCGCGCCTGCGATGAAATCGACCGCCGTGCCTGCAAGCGCGAGCAGGTGATGATGCCGCCGATGCGCGGCGGGTGATGGCATGAGTCATTCCGGGGCGATGCAAGGCATCGAATCCGGAATCTCGAGATTCCGGGTGTGGTGCTAACGCACCATCCCGGAATGACATGATGGGTTACTTTCGGCGTCTGGTGTCGTAACCCCTCTGCCATGAACTATCGTCACGCCTTTCATGCCGGCGGTTTTGCCGACGTCATCAAGCACATCGTGTTGGTGCGTATGCTCACCTATCTGCAGGACAAGCAGGCCGCGTTTCGCGTCATCGATACCCATGCCGGCGCCGGCGTCTACGATCTCACCGGCGAGGAGGCGAGCCGCGGCGGCGAATGGCTCACCGGGATTGCACGCATCATGCAGGCGCGATTCTCGGAAACCGCGATACCGCTGATGAAGCCTTATCTGGACATCGTCCGGGCTTTCAATCCGCAAGCTCCGCTCCAGGCCTATCCGGGATCGCCGCTGATCACGCGAGCGCTGCTGCGGCCGCAGGATCGGCTGACGGCGTGCGAGGTCGCGCCGAAGGCGCGCAAACTTTTGATCGACGCGCTGCGCCGCGACACCCAGGCGCGCGTGGTCGACCTCGATGGCTGGACCGCGTTGCCGGCTTTTGTCCCGCCGAAAGAACGGCGCGGCCTGGTGCTGATCGATCCACCCTACGAGCAAAAGGACGAATTTGAACGCCTGGCCGGAGGCTTCGCGGAAGCCTTCGCGAAATGGCCGACCGGCAGCTATCTGCTGTGGTATCCGGTCAAAAGCCGGCGCGCCACGGACGATCTGGCGCGGCATGTCGCGCAGTCCGTCGGGGACGGCACGCCGCCAGGAAAGTGCCTGCGGCTGGAATTCAGCGTCGCGCCGCAGATGGCCGGCGCCGGCCTGACCTCGGCGGGTCTTTTGATCGTTAATCCGCCCTGGACGCTGGTGGGCGAACTCAAGACGATCCTTCCCGAACTCGAAAAGCCGCTCGGTCAGGGCGGCGCCGGACGGTTCAGGCTCGAGACGCCCAAACCTTAGTCAGGCCGTTCCCGCTGCGCCCGTGAAAAGTCCGATAGGCAATCGGCCGGGAACCGTATTATGCTGATGCCATTGAGATCGGCTTTACGTTCCGCTTCCGCAAATGGGAGCGGCGGAGTGCCAAGGCCTCAGATATTTTAAAGGCGGGTCGAAGCTCATCACCCGATCCGCCCGGAGGGCCAAGCTTTCCGGCAGCGATTTGTCCGGTCGGCCGATACGCGGCGAGCGTATCGGCGGAGCAATGCGGGGAGGAGTTTCCCGATGGCCATGACTGGAACGGTCAAGTTCTTCAACGGAGAACGCGGCTACGGCTTCATCAAGCCCGACGACGGCGGTCGCGATGTTTTCGTCCACATCACGGCCGTGGAGCGAGCCGGGCTGAAGGACCTAGCCGAAGGACAACGCATCACATTCGAGGTCGAACCCGACAAGAAGGGCAAAGGCCCCAAGGCGGTCAATCTCGTGATTTCTTCCTGAGCCGCTTCCATTTAAACGTCACGGCCAGGCATAGGCGACGCCGTCGTTCGGACGGGGATGCCCGGCCGTTTGCGGAAAGCAAGCATCAAAAAAATCCCGGTCGCAATGCGGCCGGGAGTTTGTGTCCGGTATTTTCTTGTTGATCTTAGAAGTGATAGTTCACGCCGGCGCGAACCAGACCGAACCGGAAACCGTTCGAGGTGCTGGTGATGGTGAAGTTGCTGTCCGAAAGATCGACATAGAGATATTCGAGCTTCGCGCTCCAGTTCGCCGCGAGACCGAACTCGGCGCCGAGGCCCGCGGTCCAGCCGGCGTTGGTATGGGTTTCCGAGAGGCCGAAGGTCTCGCCGCGCAATTCGCCGAACGCCAGACCCGCGGTGCCATAGAACAGAATATTGTTGAAAGCATAGCCGGCGCGGCCGCGCACCGTACCGAACCAAGGGTTGGAGAACTTCCAGGGTGCGAAAGTATCCGAGGCGCCGGTGGCCTGGATGTCGCCTTCGACGCCGAACACCCATGGACCGGTCTGCCAGTTGTAACCGCCCTGCACGCCGCCCACGAAACCTGAAGGCTTGGTCGGGTTGTGGTCGACGGAACCCCAGTCCCAGCCGAGATTGCCGCCGAGATAGGGACCGGCCCAGCTATAGCCATTGAGCGGCTGGTTGACGGTGTAAGGCGCCCGCGATCCGTAACCGAGGTCGGCGGCCTGCACCGACGCGGTCCAACCCGCGGCGATCAAAGCCCCCGCGACCAAAACGATCCTGCGCATCACGCACTCTCCCCGACACGACTGCCATGGCCCCCCTTTTCACAGGCCCAAAAATGAGCCGTGACGTGGACCGGCATGGTTACGGAATTCCACTTTTTACCGATGAGATTTATCGAGACTTTTAAGTTAAAGGGTTGTTAAGGGCGGTTACCGCCTGCTCAGCATTGTTAAGAAAGCGTTACGCGCGCTGCGCCGGATGGCGCCTGCCTTCCCGGAAGCAGCGCTGGCGATGCCCGATATCGGCGCTTAAGTTCAGAGCCATGGACCCCGATTCTACCAATCGTCCGCCAACCGAAAACCCGAAGACAGGCCGGCGCGAGCCACGGCCCGGTTCCGAACTGGCCGCCGTGCAGCCGCATTTGGCGCCGCAGGACGCGATCGCGGAAGATATCGACCCCGCGACCGTCAACGCCGAAGAGGACGACGAGGCGCGGCTGCCGGAGGCACCCGAGGACAGCGGCGAGGCGGTCGCGGAAGGCCCGCTCGCGGTCGGCCACGCCGCGATCGAAAACGCGGTGCGCCTGGCGCCGACCTCGCCCGGCGTCTATCGCATGCTCAATGCCGCCAACGACGTGCTCTACGTCGGCAAGGCGAAGAATGTCAAAAAGCGGCTCACCTCCTATGCGAGGGTGAGTGCGCCCCAGCCGGCGCGCATCCTGCGCATGATCGCTGCGACCGCTGCGGTCGAGATCGTCTCCACCTCGAGCGAAACCGAGGCGCTGTTGCTCGAGGCCAATTTGATCAAGCAATTGCGCCCGCGCTTCAACGTGCAACTGCGCGACGACAAATCGTTTCCCTATATTCTGATCACGGGCGATCACTGGGCGCCGCAGATTCTCAAGCACCGCGGCGCTCAAACCCGGCCCGGGCAATATTTTGGGCCGTTCGCCTCCGCAGGCGCGGTCAATCGCACCATCACGGCGCTGCAGCGCGCCTTCCTGGTGCGTTCCTGCACGGATTCGTTCTTCGAAAGCCGCACCCGGCCCTGCCTGCTCTACCAGATCCGCCGTTGTTCGGGGCCTTGCACCCACGAGATCGATTTTCCCGGCTATACGGAGCTTGTGCGCGAGGCCAAGGATTTCCTGTCCGGCCGCAGCCGGCTGGTGAAGCAGGAACTCGCAACCGAGATGGAAAAGGCTTCCGCCGAGCTCGAATTCGAGACCGCAGCCCTTTACCGCGACCGTCTCGCCGCATTGTCGGCGATTCAGTCGCAACAGGGCATCAATCCGCGCACGGTCGAGGAAGCCGACGTATTCGCCATCCATCAGGAGGGCGGATATTCCTGCGTCGAGGTATTCTTCTTTCGCACCGGGCAGAACTGGGGCAACCGCGCGTATTTTCCGCGCGCGGAGAAATCGTTCACCCCCGAGGAGGTGCTGGCCTCGTTCCTGGCGCAATTCTACGACGACAAGCCGCCGCCAAAACTCATCCTGCTGTCGCACGAGATCGAGGAATGCGAGCTGATGGCCAGTGCGCTGTCCATCAAGGCAGGCTTCAAGGTCGAGGTCGCCACTCCGCGGCGCGGTGAAAAGAAGGAATTGGTCGCCCACGCCTTGACCAACGCGCGCGAGGCGCTGGGCCGCAAGCTCGCCGATACCGCAACACAAGGCCGGCTGCTGGCCGGGCTCGTCACCACGCTCGGGCTGTCGCATCCGCCGCGGCGGATCGAGGTCTACGACAACAGCCACATCCAGGGCACCAACGCGGTCGGCGCCATGATCGTCGCCGGCCCGGACGGCTTCATCAAAAACCAGTATCGCAAGTTCAACATCAAGTCCGAAGGGCTTACGCCCGGCGACGACTACGCGATGATGCGCGAGGTGCTGCAGCGGCGCTTCAAGCGGCTCCTGACACCCCCGGCCGAGGGCGATGCGGCCAAGCCCCGGCCCGACGACGACTCGTTTCCACAACGGCCCGATCTCGTCATCATCGATGGCGGCCGCGGTCAGCTCAATGCGGCGCGGGAGATTTTCGAGGGGCTTGGATTGAGCCAGGTCGCGCTGCTGGCCGTGGCAAAAGGACCTGACCGCGACGCCGGCCGCGAAACCCTGTTCATGCCGGACCGCGAGGCGGTCAAGCTCGAGCCGCGCGACCCGGTGCTTTATTTCATCCAGCGGCTGCGCGACGAGGCGCATCGCTTTGTCATCGGCTCGCACCGCAAGCTGCGCAAAAAGGACATCCGCGAGGCCGGATTGCAGGAAATTCCCGGCATCGGCCCCTCACGCAAACGTGCCTTGCTGCATCACTTCGGAACCCTGAAGGAGATCGAGCGGGCCTCGATCGCCGATCTCGGCAAGGTTCCGGGCGTCAGCGCGGAAAGCGCACGGAAGATTTTCGAGTTTTTCCACGCCCAGCCGGGGTAAAGATGGGTCCTTGAGCCATCCTGGCGTCGCCTCCAACAGGTCATATGCGTCGCACGGTTGACCTTCATGCTTCAGCGGTATTGGTAAGACGGATGAACATCGCCACGACTCGGGGACAGGCCAAAACCATGTCCCTCCCGAATATCCTGACCTATGCCCGCATCGCCGCGATCCCGGTCGTGGTCGGCTGCGTGTTCTGGGAGTCCATCCTTGAGGGCCCGTTGTGGCTGCGCTGGCTGGCGCTGGCCGTGTTCATCGCTGCGGGAGTTACGGACTATCTCGATGGCTACTATGCCCGAATCTGGGACCAGCAGTCGGCGTTCGGCCGGATGCTCGACCCGATCGCCGACAAGCTCCTGGTCGCGTCCTGCCTCTTGATGCTGGCGGCGGACAACAGCATCCATGGCTGGACGCTGTGGGCCGCCATCGTCATCCTGTGCCGCGAGATCCTGGTCTCGGGCTTGCGCGAATATCTCGCAGGTCTGCGCGTAAGCGTGCCGGTCACGCAACTCGCGAAGTGGAAGACCACCATTCAACTGATTGCGATCGGCTTTCTGATCGCCGGCGAAGCCGGCGAGCAGATTATCCCCGCGACCACCCTGATCGGCATCGTCCTATTGTGGATGTCGGCGATCCTTACGATCTACACGGGCTGGGACTATTTCCGTGCCGGCATTCATCACCTCATCGAGGAGGATGAAGGATGAAGGTCAAGTATTTCGCCTGGGTACGCGAGCGGGTGGGCAAATCCGAGGAAACCATTGAGCCGCCCTCGAGTGTCCGTACCGTCGAAGACCTGATCGCGTGGCTGGCGCAGCGCGGCGAGACCTACGCCCATGCCTTCGAGACGCCGCGGGTGATCCGTGCCGCGATCGACCACGCCCACGTCAAGTCAAATGCCGCCATCGCCGGCGCCCGCGAGATCGCCTTCTTCCCACCGATGACCGGCGGCTAATCATTGCAAGGCATCGCGATGCGCTCATGACCGCCAATGTGACGATCCGTATCCAGGAAGCCGATTTCGATATCGCCGGCGAGATATCGGCGCTGACCAAAGGACGCACCGATATCGGCGCGGTCGTGAGCTTCAGCGGCATTTGCCGGGGCAGCGAAGGCGGCGAGACCATCGCTGCACTGACGCTCGAGCACTACCCCGGCATGGCGGAGGCCGAAATCGCGCGCCACGTCGACACCGCGATGTCGCGCTGGCCGCTGAGCGGTGTCAGCGTCATTCACCGCATCGGCCGCATCGCTCCCGGCGAGAATATCGTGCTGGTATTGACCGCCTCGGAGCACCGGCAAGCGGCGTTTCAGGCCGCCGAGTTCCTGATGGATTATCTGAAGGCCAACGCGCCGTTCTGGAAGCGTGAGGAAAATACCGGCGGCACCGGCTGGGTCGACGCGCGCGATCACGACGACGACGCCGCGGCGCGCTGGACCAAATCCTGATGGCCAAACGCGCCAAAGCGGCGGCAAAGCTTGCCCGCAAACCGTCGAAATTTCCAAAAGTGCGATCCGGCGAGCTGGTGACGCTGCTCGATTTCGTCCGCTATGCGGTGAGCCGCTTTGTGGAAGCAAAACTGACATTCGCCCATGGCACGCCCGATTCCGTCGCGGAAGCCGCGTTCCTCGTCTGCGAAACGCTGCATCTTCACCCCGATCAGTTCGAGACTTTTGCGACCGCGCGGGTCACCGTGGGCGAAGCCCAATCGATCCTCGAGGTGATTGCGCGCCGCGTCAGTTCGCGAAAGCCTGCCGCTTATCTCGTCAACAAGATCTACATGCGCGGCCTGCCCTTTTATGTCGACGAGCGCGTGATCGTGCCGCGTTCGTTTATCGGCGAGCTGCTGGATTCGCATTTCGGTCAGCACGATGAAGGGGCCGTCGGCCTGATCGACGATGCCGCTCGGATCGAAAACGTGCTCGACCTCTGCACCGGCTCCGGCTGTCTTGCCGTTCTGGCGAGCGGGAGCTTTCCGAACGCGGCGATCGACGCGGTCGACATCTCCAAGGATGCGCTCGACGTCGCCGCCCGCAACATTGCCGATTTCGGCCTTCAAGAACGGGTGATGTTGCACCGCGGCGACCTGTTCGCACCCGTCGGCAACAAGCGCTACGACCTGATCATCTCCAACCCGCCCTATGTCGATAGGGTTGGCATGGCCGGACTGCCGCGCGAATGCCGCGCCGAGCCGAAGCTTGCCTTCGATGGCGGAGCCGACGGCCTCGACGTCATCCGCCGCATTCTTGACGAGGCCGGGCGGCATTTGACGCCCGAAGGCGGGTTGCTGTGCGAGATCGGCCGCTGCCGGCCCGCGCTCGAATCGGCCTATCCGAAAGTCAATTTCCTCTGGCTCGACACCGAGGATTCGGAAGGCGAAGTGTTCTGGATCGGCGCCGCCGATCTGTGAACCGAGCCAGCGCCGGCAGTGCGTCCCGAAACCGCCTGATTGACCGGAAATAGTCCACCTCCTGGCGTTCCAGTCCCGCGCCGAAGCTGATAGCTTGCGGGAAAGAAGCCACGCCCCAAAACTTGAAGAGGCCCCCATGCTGGACAAGAGCCCACGCCCCGCCGCCGTCAATGTGCCCAACGATCTGGCCGCGCATTGGATGCCGTTTACCGCCAACCGGGCCTTCAAGAAGGCGCCGCGGCTGCTCGCCGGCGCCAAGGACATGCATTACTTCACGGTCGATGGCCGCAAAATCATCGATGCCGCCGCGGGCATGTGGTGCACCAATGCCGGCCACGGCCGCCTGCCGATTTCCGAGGCGATCGCCAAGCAGGCCGCCGCGCTGGACTATGCGCCGCCATTTCAGTTCGGCATCCCGCAAGCCTTTGAATTGGCGAGCCGCATCGCCGATCTCGCGCCGGCAGGCCTCGACCACGTGTTCTTCTGCAATTCCGGATCGGAAGCCGCCGACACCGCGCTCAAGATCGCGCTGGCCTATCACCAGATCGCCGGCCAGGGCAGCCGCATCCGCCTGATCGGCCGTGAGCGCGGCTATCATGGCGTCGGCTTCGGCGGTACCTCGGTCGGCGGCATTGTCAACAACCGCAAACTGTTCGGAACGCTGCTGACCGGCGTCGACCATCTCTCCCACACTTATGACCGCGAGAAGCAGGCTTTCACCAAGGGCGAGCCGGAATACGGCGCGCATTTCGCCGACGAGCTGGAGCGCCTGGTCAATCTGCACGGCGCCAACACCATTGCCGCCGTGATCGTCGAACCGATGGCGGGATCGACCGGCGTGCTGCCGGCGCCCAAGGGCTATCTCAAGCGGCTGCGCGAGATCACCCAAAAGCACGGCATTCTGCTGATCTTCGACGAGGTCATCACCGGGTTCGGACGATTGGGTTTTGCCTTCGCGGCGGAGCGTTACGGCGTGCTGCCGGACATGATCACCTTTGCCAAGGGCGTCACCAACGGCGCAGCGCCAATGGGCGGCGTCATCGTGCGCGATACCATCCACGACGCCTTCATGACCGGCCCGGAACATGTCGTCGAGCTGACTCACGGCTATACCTATTCGGCCCATCCTTTGGCCTGCGCCGCAGGCCTTGCCACCCTCGATATCTACCGCGACGAAAAGCTGTTCGAGCGCGCCCATGCGCTGGAGCCGAAATTCGCCGACGCCGTGATGTCGCTGAAAAAAGAGCCGAACGTGCTCGACATCCGCACCATCGGGCTGACCGCCGGCATCGACCTCGCCTCGCGTCCGGACCTTCCGGGCAAGCGGGGCTTTGACGGGCTCAATAGCGCATTTTTCGACAACGACCTGATGCTGCGCGTCGCCGGCGATACCCTGGCGCTGACCCCGCCGCTGATCATCAGCGAAGACCAGATCGGCGAGATCGTCGAGAAGGTTGCCAAGGTAATCCGCGCGGTGGCCTGAGGTTTTCTTACCTCTCCCCGTGCTTTACGGGGAGAGGTCGAAATTCGAGTGCAACTCGAATTTCGGGTGAGGGGCATTGGCAAAATGCTTGCCTCACTCTCGGCGCTCGCTGATCGACGAGCCCCTCGCCCCAACCCTCTCAGAGCGAGCTATGCTCGCTTCGTCCCCCGCGAAGCGCAAGGCGAGGGAGCGCACCAGCGGCGTCCGGGCGGCGTGAACGCCGTAGCGGCGGGATCAGCGGTTCCAGGGGAGTACCAAAAGAACACTAGCTCTGCGAATCAACATTAGTGCTAAGGTTGCCCCGCTTGGGGAAGCGCGACCGACCTTTGCAGACCGCTCCCAAGCGAGGGGCCAAGGGGACTTGAGGGCGTTGCGCGCGACATGATTCGCATTTCCACTATTTTCATCGCCATTTGCATGGTGCTGGTCGCGGCTTCCCTCGGCCTGACCCTGTATTCCGTTGCGGGTCTTTCGGGGTCGGAATCCGCAATCGTCGCGCTCACCGCCCTGACCTTCCTGATCCTCTATAACGCGGTGTCGATGCGGCTGCGCGACCGCACCGATGTCGGCGGCCAGATCGCGGATTTATCGCGCGGCACCGCCGATCTCGCGCGTCAGGTCGCCGAATTCGGCCGCCGCCTCGCTGCGGTCGAAGGCCGGGTGGCCTCGGTCAATTCTGCCGGCGCGGATCGGATTCAAACCGTGCTCGGTGAGATCAATGAGCTCGGCGTGTTGGTCAAGCAACTCGCGGTCTCCGTCGCAAGCCATGACGAGTTGCTGTCCGCGCGCGTGCTGCCCCCCGCCCCTGCAAGCAAGACCTTGAACGAACCGCAGAGGGAGCCGGCGGTCGCCGCGCCGGAAGCCAAAGTGTTTGCGGCGCCGGTGCCGCCCCCGGTCGCCGCCGAGAAGCCCAAGCCCTCGCGCAGCGAAGTGCAAGTCCTCGCCGCGGTCAGAGCCGCTGTCGAAGAAAATCGATTGGACATCTATCTGCAGCCGATGGTGACCTTGCCGCAACGCAAGGTGCGTTTCTACGAAGCGGTGACGCGGCTGCGCGACGAGAGCGATCAGGTTCTCGCAGCCGACGATTTCATCGGGATCGCCGAAGCCGCAGGCCTGATCGGGCGGATCGATCACATGGTGATGCTCCGCTGCGTGCAGGTGCTGCGCCGACTGATGGTCCGCAACAAGGACGTCGGGGTATTCTGCAACGTGGCCGCGGCGACGCTCGGCAATCCAGTCGCCTTCGCGCAATGCCTGGATTTCCTGGAAGCCAATCGCGCTCTGGCGCCGTCTTTCGTGATCGAGTTCAAGCAGGCGACGTTTCGCAATCTCGGCCCGACCGAGAGCGAACATCTCGCGGCACTGGCGCAGCGCGGCTACCGATTCTCCATCGATCACGTCACCGACCTGCGGATCGAGCCGCGTGAATTGGCCGACCGCGGCGTCCGCTTCATCAAGGTGCCCGCCACGCTGCTGCTCGACCCCAGGCAATCCTCGACATCGGACATTCACCCCTCGGACCTTTCCGACCTGCTCGGCCGCTACGGCATCGACCTGATCGCCGAACGGATTGAAGGCGAACGCGCCGTCGTCGATCTGCTCGATTTCGACGTTCGGTTCGGTCAGGGCTTTCTGTTTGCGCCGCCCCGGCCGTTGCGGCCCGAGGGGGCCTCTGCTAACGGCGGTGCTTCCCCGACCAGGGCGCAGGAAACCAATGGCTCCGGCAAACCGCCTCCCGTCGATAGCCTCCCAATCGACCCTCCGCGGGCGACCGGCAACGCCGCGCTGGCGCGGCGCGCCGCCGGTCCGGCCTGACCGGCAAGCCACGCCATGACGGCGCTGCGGTTTGCCGAGAGGCTGCGCGACCTCGTCGGCGATGTGGACGTGCTGCTCAGCGATATCTGGGGCGTGGTCCATAACGGCCTGGTTGCGTTCCCCGAAGCCTGCGAAGCCCTTCACAGCTTCCGCGAACAGGGCGGCACCGTGATCCTCATCACCAATGCGCCACGGCCGGCGGATTCGGTGCAGCGGCAATTGCGCAAGCTTGGCGTCGCGGACGATATCTACGACGCCATCGTCAGTTCGGGCGATCTCACCCGGCATTTTGTCGCCGATCACCCGGGGCAGAAAATGTTCTGGCTCGGCCCGGAACGCGACAATTCGATCTATCGCGGACTTGATCCGGTGCTCGCGCCGCTCGAGCAGGCCGATTACATCGTCTGCACCGGGTTGTTCGACGATGAAACCGAATCGGCGGAAACCTATCGTGCGCTGATGTTGCAGGCACGCGAGCGCAAGCTTACGCTGGTCTGCGCCAACCCCGACATCGTCGTCGAACGCGGCGACCGGCTGATCTACTGCGCAGGCGCCATCGCCGAGCTCTATCTGGAACTCGGCGGCGAAGTGATCTTCTACGGCAAGCCGCACCGGCCGATCTATCAGCGCGCCATCGCGCTTGCCGCCGAGCGCCGCGGCCGCGCGGTGCAGCTCGGCCGCGTTCTCGCGATCGGAGATTCGGTGCGAACCGATCTCGCCGGCGCGCACGGTTTCGGGATCGATTGCCTGTTCGTGACCCGGGGCATCCACGCCGAGGAGTTCGAAGGCATCGATCAACTCGATCCGGCTTCCGTCAAGGAATTGTTCGGCCATCCGCCGCGCGCACTGATGCGGGAGCTGAGATGGTAGGGGAAGGCGTTTCCCGGACGCAGCGCGGCGCGACGCTCTTCGCGGCGCGGTGCGCTGCTGATCCGGGATCCATCTTTAGAGTAGGTCCCGGCTCTGCGGAGCATCGTTACACGATGCACCGCGTCCGGGACACGAGGGAGGGAGCCCCTTACGCGTTCGCCAGATCCGGAAATACCGCCTCGATCTTGGTCTTCAACGTCGCCGCATTGAAGGGCTTGACGATGTAGTTGTTCACACCGGCCTTCTTGGCGGCGATCACGTTTTCGGTCTTGGATTCGGCCGTGATCATGATGAACGGCGTGGTGGCGAGATTGGGGTCGGCCCGAACCTCGCGGAGCAGATCGTAGCCGGTCATCGGCTCCATGTTCCAGTCGGAGATCACGAGCCCGTACTTCTTGCTGCGCATCTTGTTCAGCGCCGCCGATCCGTCGCTGGCGTCGTCGATATTCTCGAAACCAAGCTGCTTGAGGAGATTTCTGATGATGCGAATCATGGTGTTGTAATCATCCACCACCAGAATCGACATCGACAAATCTACCGCCATCTTAAATCCCCCGCGCAACACCGGTACGCCGCGACACCAACTATGAGCCTGCCCGGGGTCAAAGGCTGTCCCCGCAGTCCGCCTCAAGCACTACCATCAGCCGTTAAACAGCCCGTTAACCGACTACCGCGGGAACCGTACGCCTTTTGCCCGCAGGGGTGACGATCGCCGGCGCGGCTTGACTTCGTTGGGGCCCCCGCGTCACGGTCCCGACCCAACCGATCGAGTTGAAGAATCCCCCGATGGCGTCTGACTTTACCGTGATCCGCGATTCCAGCCCTGCGGCCGCGATCCCCCAGGGAATGGTGGTTGCGATGGGCAATTTCGACGGCGTCCACCTCGGCCACCGCGCCGTGATCGATGCGGCCCTGCAGATGGGGCGCTCGCATGGCGCCCCCGCGCTGGCGGTGACCTTCGAACCTCACCCGCGCAGTTTCTTCAGCCCGAACACCCCTCAATTCCGTCTCACCGACGAGATCGGAAAGCTGCGGCTATTGGCTGGAGCCGGGCTCGCTGGCGCTGTGGTGATGACGTTCGACAAACGCCGCGCCGGGACCACGGCGCAAGATTTCATTCACCATGATCTCATCGAACGGCTCGGAATCAGCGGCATCGCGGTCGGCTACGACTTTCATTTCGGCAAAGGTCGCGTCGGCTCGCCGAGCCTCCTGGTAGCTGAAGCACCCCGGCTTGGCATCGAAGTGGATGTGCAGGCCCATGTCGACATTGCGGAGCGGCCGGTTTCCTCCAGCGCCATCCGCATGGCGCTCGCGGAGGGGCAGATCGAGGACGCCACCGCGATGCTCGGTGGTCCGTGGTTTGTGAGCGGCGAGGTGATCCACGGCGAGAAACGCGGCCGCGACCTCGGCTACCCCACCGCCAATATCCGCCTCGACAAGAATTGCGGATTGAAGCACGGCATCTATGCGGTGCGGGTCGGCCGGGGAGCCGGAAAAGACCAGATGCGCTTCGATGGTGTCGCCAGTTTCGGCCGCCGCCCGACCTTCGACAATGGCGCACCGCTGTTGGAAATCTTCCTGTTCGATTTCGAGGGCGATCTTTACGGCAACAGCCTGGATGTTGCCTTCATCGCCTTCATTCGCGACGAATTGAAATTCGACGGCGTCGACAGGTTGATCCGTCAGATGGATGGTGACAGCGCCGCGGCCCGCGAGCGGCTCGCCGCTGCGCCGGGCGCTTTCCCGAAGCTTGGGATCGTCGGTTAGCCGCCGGCCAAGCCCGGCAGGGCTTTGCGATTTCCTCAACCGGCTGCTATGGAGAGCCCATGTTTGCGCGGCGCACCATCAGCATTAGCGGCCCGGCTTCCGCCTGAGCTTCTCAAGCTCGGCGCAAGACCGGGATTTCCTCGTTTCACCCGCGATCGATCGCGCCTCAGCGCCCTTTGAGCCAAACCGAGCATTCATGTCCGAAAAGCCGCAAAAGTCCGACGCAACAGACTATTCCAAAACCCTGTTCCTGCCGCAGACGGAATTCCCGATGCGCGCCGGCCTGCCGCAGCGCGAGCCGGAAATCCTTAAGAACTGGAACGAGATCGGCCTCTATGAGCGGTTACGCAAAGGCTCCGCCGGGCGGCCGAAATTCGTGCTGCATGACGGCCCGCCCTATGCCAACGGCAACATCCATATCGGCACGGCGCTGAACAAGATCCTCAAGGATCTCGTGACCAAGAGCCAGCAAATGCTCGGCTTCGATTCCAACTACGTGCCGGGCTGGGATTGTCACGGGCTGCCGATCGAGTGGAAGGTCGAAGAGGAGAATTACCGCGCCAAGGGCAAGGCGAAGCCGGATTTTCGCGACTCCGCGGCGATGGTGGCGTTCCGCAGGGAATGCCGTGCCTATGCGACCTACTGGCTCAACGTGCAGCGCGAGGAGTTCAAGCGGCTCGGCGTCATCGGCGACTGGGATCACCCTTATGCGACCATGAGCTATCCCGCCGAAGCGCAGATCGCGCGCGAATTGATGAAATTCGTCGCCAACGAGACGCTCTATCGCGGCTCCAAGCCGGTGATGTGGAGCGTGGTGGAGAAGACCGCGCTCGCCGAGGCCGAGGTCGAGTATGAGGATTACACCTCGGATCAGGTGTGGGTGAAGTTTCCGGTTCGAGAGTTCGGCGCGTCCGGCAAAGATGAAAATGAGATAAACGCAGCCGCAGAGGACTTTCAAGGCGCGTCTGTCGTCATATGGACAACAACACCCTGGACGCTGCCGGGTAACAGAGCGATTAGTTTTTCTTCGAAGATAGAGTACGGCCTTTATCAAGTTAAAGAAGCGCCAGAAGGTAATTGGGCCAAGCGTGGAGACAAGCTCATCCTTGCAACCGCACTAGCGGCGGAAGTGATGAAACAAGCAAAGGTGGATTCTTTCGAGCTTCTGAGGCCGGTGCCGTCGGGAGCAGGTGAAAGAGGGCTTGAAGATTTTGTTTGTTTTCACCCATTGAAAGGTTTTGCCGGAGGTTACGAATTCGGCGTCCCCCTTCTCCAAGGCGATCACGTCACCGATGACACCGGTACCGGCTTCGTGCACACCGCGCCCGGCCATGGCCGCGAAGACTTCGAAGTCTGGACGGCGAACGCGCGCGAGCTGGAAAGCCGCGGCATCAACACCACGATTCCCTACACCGTCGACGAGAACGGGGCCTTCACCGATCACGCGCCCGGCTTTACCGGAAAGCGCGTCATCAACGACAAGGGCGAAAAGGGCGACGCCAACGACGCGGTGATCAAGGCGCTGGTCGACGCCGGCATGCTACTGGCGCGCGGGCGGCTGAAGCATCAATACCCGCACTCCTGGCGCTCGAAGAAACCAGTGATCTTCCGCAACACACCGCAATGGTTCATCGCGATGGATAAAGAGATGCCAAAAACTGGCATCGACATCGGCAGGCAGGCGGCGTTGCAGGATCACGGCGGTAACACGCTCCGCGGGCGTGCGTTACTTGCAATTGAGGAGACCCAATGGGTGCCGCCGTCGGGGCAGAACCGCATCAACGGCATGATCGACTCTAAGCCGGACTGGGTGATCTCGCGCCAGCGCGCCTGGGGCGTGCCGATCGCGGTGTTCGTGCGCGAAAAGAGCGACGGCTCCGCCGAAATCCTGCAGGATGAGGCCGTCAACAAGCGCATCGCGGATGCTTTCGAGCAGGAAGGCGCCGACGCCTGGTACATGGACGGCGCGCGTGAGCGTTTCCTGGGTTCGCGCGCCAACGAGGAATGGAAGAAAGTCGACGACATCCTCGACGTCTGGTTCGATTCCGGCTCGACCCACGCCTTCGTCCTCGAAGACGCCGTGCACTTCCCTGGCCTTGCCGGCATCAAGCGCAAGGTCGACGGCGGCGGCGATACCGTTATGTATCTGGAGGGGTCCGACCAGCATCGCGGCTGGTTCCAGTCATCGCTGCTGGAAAGCTGCGGCACCCGCGGTCGCGCACCCTTCGACATCGTGCTGACCCATGGCTTTACGCAGGATGAACACGGCCGCAAGATGTCGAAGTCGCTCGGCAATACGATCGAGCCGCAAGCGGTCATCAAGCAGTCCGGCGCGGACATCCTGCGGCTGTGGGTGGCCGCCTGTGACTACACCGACGACCAGCGCATCGGCCCCGAAATCCTGAAAAACACCGTCGAGACCTATCGCAAGCTGCGCAATACGATCCGCTGGATGCTCGGCACGCTTCACCATTTCAGGCCGGGCGAGGAAGTAACCCGCGACGAGATGCCGGAACTGGAGCGATATATGCTGCATCAGTTAGCCGAACAGTCCGAGATCGTACGCAAGGCCTACGCGGAGTTCGACTACAAGACGGTGGTCGCCACGCTGTCGGCCTTCATGAACACCGAATTGTCGGCATTCTATTTCGATATCCGCAAGGACACGCTTTATTGCGATCCGCCGTCCTCGCTGGCGCGGAAAGCGGCACTCACCACGATCGATATCCTCTGCGATGCCCTTCTGAAGTGGCTGGCCCCGATCTTGAGTTTCACCTGCGACGAGGCATGGCCGATGTACCGGCCCGGCGGATCGCCGTCCGTGCACCTGCTCTCCTTCCCGGAAAATCTCGAGGGTTTCCGCGACGATGCGCTCGCCGCGAAATGGGAGACCATCCGCAACGTGCGCCGTGTCGTCACCGGCGCGCTGGAAGTCGAACGCGCGGCCAAGCGCATCGGCTCTTCGCTCGAGGCTTCGCCGCTGGTCTACGTCTCGGACAAGACGATCTTCAACACGCTGTTCGATATCGATCTGGCAGAAGTCTGCATCACCTCCAACGCGATGGTGAGCAATGAGGACGCGCCGGCCGATGCGTTCCGCCTGAGCGACGTGGCTGACGTCGCCGTGGTGGTCGAGAAAGCCGCGGGAAAAAAATGCGCACGTTCCTGGAAGATCCTCCCTACCGTGGGCGAGGACGCCGAATATCCCGACGTCTCGCCGCGCGACGCAAAGGCACTGCGCGAATGGAAAGCGCTGGGGGTTAGTATTTAATATCTATCGTCGTCCCCGCGAAAGCAGGGACCAACCACCGACGCTCGACATGGACCAAGGACGATGAACGAAGACCTTTCAGCACTGCGCTTGCACGGCGGCGCGATGAGCGCAATCGCGCTCACGCTGGGGGTCCCCGCTTTCGCGGGAACGACGGCGTGTTTTGTGGTAGCCACCACGTCATGACCCCTCAGCTCCGCCCCGGCATCATCGCGGCGATCGCCGTGCTTGCGCTCGACCAGGCCTCGAAACTCTGGCTGCTGCGCGTGTTCGACATCGGCCACCGCGGCGCTGTCAAGCTCACGCCATTTCTCGATCTGGTGCTGGCATGGAATCCGGGGATCAGCTTCGGCTGGTTTCAGAACGACAGCGCGGTGGCTCAGATCATCTTGATGCTGGTCAAGGCCGTGGCCGTCATCATCCTGGCGATCTGGATGGCGCGGTCGCGTACCCTGATCGCGACCATTGCGCTCGGTCTGATCATCGGCGGGGCCATCGGCAACGCCATCGACCGTTTCGCCTATGGCGCGGTGGTCGATTTCGCCCTGTTTCATGTCCAGATCGGCGGAAATACCTTCAATTGGTACGTGTTTAACCTTGCCGATGTCGCGATTGTTGCCGGCGTTGCGGCCCTGCTGTATGATTCATTCCTGGGGGTACCTGCCGCAAAAGCGCCCTGATCCCGGCTGATACGAACCCTCTGAGCTGAAGCTTGCGGGTGTGTTAGAGTGCGCGGTTAAATCATTGAGGCCGCGGGTAATTTTTGACAGGAAGAGCGCGATGCGCCAGACCAAAGCTAGCGGTTGGATCGTGCGGAATTCGTCGAGCGCTATGATGCGCGCCCTGCGGCTCGCCGTCGTCCCATTGGGTGTCACTCTGGTCGTGACGACCGGCGCCGCGCGCGCAGGCGATGATCAACCAGATGACAGGTCCTTCACGGAAAGATTCGTCGACAGCTTCAAATCCACGATCCGCGGCACCAATATGGATAACCGCGGCATCGACTATCGCGAGCGCTCGCCGCTGGTGGTGCCGCCGAAACTCGATTTGCCGCCGCCGGCCGCTTCGACCGAGGATGTGAAGGTTGCGAATTGGCCCAAGGATCCGGATGAACGCCAACGCAAGGCCATCATCGCGGCCAAGAAGAAAAACGCACCGCCTCCGGCCCGGGTCCAGGTACCGACCGAAGCCAATGCGGCCGCCGCGGCGCCTGCCGCCGGCGGAGCCCCCGGCCCCCTCGCGACCGCACGCCCGATCAACATCGCGCCGCCCCCCGAAGATCCTCCGATCCCCGGCACCACCCGCCCCGCCTACGCGAATGATCGCAACGGCACGGCCCGGATCGATCCGGTCTACGACCAGCCCGGCGATTTGTTCAAAAACGGAGCTAGCGCGGTGGGCTCATCGAGTTTGGGCGAAACCCTGGGCCTCAATAATCTGTTCGGCGGCAAGAAAGCCGAGGCGGTTGCGCCCGGCACAGAGCCGACGCGAGAGGCCTTGACGCAACCGCCTCCCGGGTACCAGACGCCGTCCGCGAACTATCCCTACGCCCCCGAGTCGAAGGGCTTGCTGGGCGGGCAGTCGAATCCCGATCGCAACCCGCTCGCGCAGAGGTCCAGCGCATCTAGCCAGGTACCATGATTTTTTCCCGAAGGGTTCTTTTCGGGCATGCGGACAGGCCATGATGTCGGTAAGCCGCTTCAGGGTCTCTCTGTTCGCAGCGGTGCTCGCGGGGCTCGCTGTCTCCGCCGGCGGCGCTCTCGCCCAGACCAGGGTGACCTCGGCGCCGCCGGCTTCATTTAACCTCGGCAACGGCCTCCAGGTCGTCGTGATCCCGGATCACCGTACGCCGGTCGTCACGCAAATGACCTGGTACAAGGTCGGCTCGGCCGACGAAACGCCGGGCAAATCCGGTCTTGCGCACTTTCTCGAACACCTGATGTTCAAGGGCACAAGCAAACATCCCACCGGTGAATTTTCCCAGACCGTGCTCCGGGTCGGCGGCAACGAGAACGCCTTCACCTCCACTGACTATACCGGCTATTACCAGCGGGTGCCGCGCGAGGAACTCGGCAAGATGATGGAATTCGAGGCCGATCGCATGACCGGCCTGATCCTCAAGGACGAGAACGTGCTGCCGGAGCGCGATGTCGTGCTCGAAGAATTCAACATGCGGGTCGCCAATAATCCGGAAGCGCGGCTGACCGAGCAGATCATGGCGGCGCTTTATCTCAATCACCCGTATGGCCGCCCCGTGATCGGCTGGCATCAGGAAATCGAGAA
>Ga0137403_10001117_pt1 | contig 33941 bp, 17 predicted proteins | sample CZOMad2_1_16fung_FD_122057 | JGI IMG/M metagenome (GOLD analysis project Ga0137403, IMG submission 122057) | Vadose zone soil fungal communities from Angelo Coast Range Reserve, California, USA - CZOMad2_1_16fungal (Hybrid Assembly) | ecosystem: Environmental > Terrestrial > Soil > Vadose zone... | reverse complement strand
ATCGGAAAAGGAAGCATCCGCTCGCGAACGAGCGATCGCCGAAATCGCCCGGGCCGTCCACGATTTCTTTCTGTTCCAGCCTCGGGCTGGTTTGTGAAAGAGCCTTGCACAGAGCGGCTGATAGACAAAGCTCGCGTTGATTAGGCTCCTGGTCGCGGGCGCCGCGGTTTCCCAGGCGTGCCACGGTCAGCTTCGAGACCGGCTTTTCTTCATCGAGCCTGAATCCATTTCGCTAAGGCTGCCGTAAACTAGGTTTGAAACCAGGAGGAGTCCAGCGTTCTGATGCGGATTCTTAATCTTAAGAAATCGGCATTGCCTGGTTTCTTGATAGTGTGTGATCTCGGCTGCTATCGATGCGGCTCACAAGAGGAATCGAAACAGACCGAGCGTCTTCGAAGTGCTGCGGCTGCGAGGCCGCTGGTGATTAATCAAACAAGAAGGAGAGTACAAAACGTATGCGTAAGAGTTTGATGGTAGTTGCGATCGCGGCGGTAGTGGCAGCCGGATGTCTCAGCATTGCATCCGCTCAGGAAATGAAGATGAAGTCGCTTTACTCCCGGCTGGGTGGGAAGACGGCCATCACCGCCGTGGTGGATGAGTTCGTTAACAACTGCGCTGGGGATAGCCGAATCAACAAGTTCTTTGCCGACACTGCCAAGGACCCGAAGCGGCTTGTGAAGTTCTAGAAGAACCTGGTTGACCAGATTTGTCAGGCATCGGGTGGGCCCTGCAAGTACACGGGCAAGACCATGAAGGCAGCTCATAAGGGCATGGGCATCACCGATGCGGACTTCAATGCGCTGGTCGAGGACCTGGTGAAAGCGCTCGACAAATTCAACGTGGGCACGACTGAGAAGAACGAGCTTCTTGGAGCGCTTGGCGGGATGAAGGGCGACATAGTCGGACAGTAAATCAAACCTTGAGTTTAGTAGTCCCGCCTTCGGGCGGAAGTTCGTAGCGCTCAACTGATGCTACCCACAAACTTCCGCCTGAAGGCGGGACTACGAACCCTGGCATGAAACTGAAGACGCCTGCGGAGAACGACACGCTCCGCAGGCGTCAAAGTTTTGATCAACGCTCGAAGATCTCGGGTTAGAACGAGTACTTGAGCGCAAACTGAACGGTGCGCATTGGCACGCGAGTGTCGGTAAACAAATTATTGTTCTTAACGGACGGTTCGAACGCGTATCCTCCGAAGAAGAGTTGATGAACCGGGATACCGTAGTTGGCGGCGTTAAACAGGTTGAAGAATTCGGCCCTGAACTCAAGTTTTTGCCGCTCGGTGAACCTGAAGTGTTTATTGACCGCGAGATCAACTTTAGTGGCGCCCGGAGCGCGATATGTATTACGCGCTGCGGTAGTGAGATCCTTAATCGGAGGAAACGCCGTCGGATCAGGCTCGAGTCTATCGGTGAGGTTACCGTCAAGATTCAGGTCGCAGCAGAATAAGACCGAATAGGGCTGGCCCGTCTGGAAGGCGCCAATGCTTGCAAGCTGCCATCCTCCAAAGACCTTGCTCTGCGCAAAAATCGGCAAATCCCAAATGAGACTGTAGACGAAGCGATGGCGCACATCGAAATTAGCACTCTCACGTTCTGCTCTACGACTAAAACTGTTCTGGGGCAAAGCGCGCGTCCCCGCCAGATCGAATATGTCAGAGACATCATCGATGGCATGCGACCAGGTGTAGGCTGTAGTGAACTGAATGCCCCGCGAGAATCGCTTGATGAGTTGAAGCTGCAGAGAGTGATAGGTGGAATTGGCGTCAGACTCAATCGAAGTGAATGAGCCGAGCAGCGGGAAAGGCCTCAGCTTAGAGGCATTGATGTTCGGCGGCAGGCTGACGCCGGACAGCACTGGAAACTTAAAGTTCGGAAACAGCTCGCTGACCGCTTGAGCGGTGATGCCGGTGACAACTGGTATCGCGTTCGGTCCCAGGTTGGGTGTTGCAAATCTCAGCAGATGAACTCCCCGTGTTCCCACGTAGGCGGCGGACGCCAGGAAGTCCTTGCTGAATTGATGCTCTACTGTAAGCGCCCAGTGCTGCGAATAGGGAGTTACGAGATCATTCGCAGGAAGGACGAATCCCGGTCCCGCAGCAACATTTGTAAACAAGGCCGCCAGAAGTTCCGCGGTAACCGGGCTCCCGCCCGCCTTATTCAGGTCAAGTTTGTTCAGGGTTCCAGGTACCGCAAACACTACTGCTGGATTTACCGGAACAAACGGATGCGAAAGAGCCACGCTACCTTCAGGATCATTAACGTTGAACAGGGTATTGAACCCTCCAAGATTAATGGTCGAAAAACTCGGGAAGACATTGCGCGATTGACTTACGACGGCGCCCAGAATCTGGTCGTAGTAGATGCCGTAGCCTGCTCGAATTGAGCTCTTTCCATTGCCGAACGGGTCCCAGGCGAAGCCGATATAGGGCGCGATATTGTTTTTGTCCGCCCTGAATATCTTTGTGCGCCCGCCAAGGAATTGCTCAAAGCCTGACACCGGGGGGCCGCCAAGTACAACGGAAGTAGCGCGCTCTAAAGCCTCAAACGCTTTCACCTCCGGCGAATTGAAAGTTGATTCTATGCGGCGGTCAACTTCTGTGGGAACCGTGTTGAGCTCATACCTCGCTCCTACCGTCAGGGTGAAGCGGTTGCTCACACGAATCTGATCGCCAAGGAAGAAGTCATTCTGCCAGTATCGCAAGCGTATCTTTGAATCATTGATGCCGTTCGTTAAGGCCTGAAAGAACCCCGTCGCGGCGCCGGCAGCCAGGTAATCGCGGCCTATGTAAAAACATGCCGCGTCAACACAGATCGGACTGCCTGTCTTTCCGCCTATTACCTCCGGCAGCCTCCTGCCAACAGCAAGGGCGAGCCCTGCAATATCCACCGCCCCGCTGAAGACCGCGAGTGGGCGGGAGTTCCTGTCGAGAAAACTGTCCAGGTGAGACTGACGGATATCGACGCCGGCAGTGATTCTGTGCCGGTTCAGATTGAAGATAAGTGTGTCGGCGTACTGGAAGAGATTGTTGGTTCGCCCTTGCGGGAAATTGAAAACATCTACTCCAATCGTACTATAGCCGGAGACTTCAACCTGACCCAAAGGACCGGTGCCTGTATTAGTGAGGCCGGGGATCGGGCCGAACCCCCGCTCCGTATCGGAAGCTGGAACGGAAACGAATAACGGATGCCCGGGCGTGGAAGCATTAAACAGAAGCGGGGCATTCAAAAGGAAAGGTACGTTGGGCAGCGATGCAGACGGGATAAGAAACGGATTGCGAACCTCTTCAAACTTCAGGTTCGTTCTCCCAAATGAGAAACGAAACTGGTTTGCAAGGCGAGAAGAGAGAGCGCTGTTGAAAGATAAAGCAAAATTCTGCGTCCGAACCAGAGGCTCGAGGGACGAGAAGATCGCTTCATTGGTCACAGGCAAAATCGTATCATCGTCTGTGAAGTTATAACGCGCGGTCAGAGTGTGGTCTTTGCCAAACGCCTTGAGGTTGTGATCGAGCTTGCCAGAGAAAATAGTTCCGTCAGCACTTGCGGGAAGAATTTCCGTGTAGGTGTTGCCGCGATAAGGGCCGTTGACGTTGTTTGGGAATGGAAAGAGACTGGTAAAGGAGTTGCCCGTAAGCGACGTCGGAAACGCTTGACTTCCATTAATAACAACGCCGCCGGCTCCCGTTCCGAAGAGGCCTCGCTCTGCGACGGTTGGAACAGCGAAATGCGCAGTTTTGGACGCGTTTATGTCCTGGTGCTCGGCCGAGATGAAGAAGTGCGTGTTCCTGCTCAGAGGTCCGCCAAACACACCGCCGTACTGAGCGCGAGTGAAAGGGTTCTTACCGGGCTTGAAATCGGGAACCGTCAGCGGTGCGAGGTTCAGATTGACTTGCTGCCCGTTAGCAGTCACAACAGACCTCGACCCCGCCGGCTCGTACTCAAACGGATCCCGCGCGCGCAAACGGCTATCGGTGAAGAATCCATAGAGCGTTCCATGATAGCCGGCGCCGCCCGACCGAGAGACGGCGTTCACTTGAGCGCCCATGTTTCGTCCGTACTGCGGCTCGGGAAGAAGGGTCGAGATCTGAAATTCCTGCAGGCTCTCGATTGATTGCGGCACAAGCGAGGTGAATCCCTGACGGCGCACGCCGACGTCTTCGTCGTTGTTATCCGAGCCGTCGATCGTGAAGTTGTTCGAGCGGCTGCGCAGTCCATTGACGGAGAACTGGCCCGTAGTTCCGACGCCCGGCCCGATCCCCGGGCCAACACTCGTGCCGATCGATAACGGAGGAAGGGCGACGCCTGGGACCAGGAATGCCAGGTCATCAAAGCTGCGGACGCCGGGCAAGGGAAGAGACAGCAAGAATCTCTCGTCAAAGTTTCCGCCTCGAGTAGCGTTCGAAGTGTTCGCCAACAGGGCGACATCGGACTCATCAGTCGTCGAGGCCGGCCTGGTTGGGGGGAGAGTCGTTGGTTGAGCCGAAGGGGGCGGCGTCGGCCGTGGCTGAGTCGCTGGCGGTCGCGTTGCCGGAGGAGGCGTCACTGGCGGCGGTGCGGAGGCGCCCGCTCTTCTCAGAATGATTGGCGGCGGCTGGTCCGCGCGCTCGGTATTAGTGATATGAATTAGAAAGTTGTTGATGATTGAATTTCTCGGATCAGAATCATTCTCGTAGCCCTGCTTTTGAGCAGTGATTCTGTACCTGCCGGCAGGCAGGATTCCGACGTAATAGATGCCCTCATCGTTGCTGACAGTCGTGCGCTCGACCCCGATCCCTTCGTGAGTAACTGTGACAACGACACTTGGCAGAGGATCGAGGCTTCCGGCGTCAAACACACGTCCCTGGATAGCTCCGGTATTTTGTGTTTGCGCGCTTGCATTCGGAAAGTAGAGGGATCCGTTTGAAAGAACCATCAGTAGACAAAGAACCTTCGCGCCTATTCGGTACATGAAATTCCTCCTGTGCTGACCACTGCTCGTTGATAGACTTCAGGATCGCTCGGGGTCTCCTGAGAAGCTTGACATCTCATTGAATAAGATCGAGATCAGGGAGATCGCTCGATTCGCAACTTAGGAGGATAGCACGGCGAAGTTTGAGCATCAATCCGTGGACAAGCCGATTGTCAAAGATGACGGATATTTACTTCGCGGGAATTATGCTCACGAATTGAATGACAAATTCCTCTCCGTCTTTTGTGCCAAACCCTATCCGCCCGTTGGAAAAAGTGGAATCGGTTGTCAGACTGAAAGGCTGAGGCTGGGTTGCTTTTGGGTTGCTCTTCACTTGAAGATAGTGTTTTATCTGCGGCCCGCTTGCCTCGATGATGATGTGGAACTTATCGCCCGGAACCCCCAGGTTTTCGGGGACCTGGAATGTTTTGAGGAGCCTTTGCTGACCATTCTGGTAGAGATATGTCTGGAACCTGTTCGGCAATGAGGTGCCCGGTCCGGTAAGCTGAAAGAGGTAGCAGGTGTTTTCATCCTGTCCGCGGAGGACCCAGACCGCGCCTTTGGCGTTGCCAAAGGTCAGGTCAAACTCCATCCTGAAGTCTTTGTAGCTTGTATCCCTTATCAGCCCGATGCCGGGGCCTTGCACTTTCAATTTGCCGGAACTTGCTTGCCAGGTCTTTGGCGCACTCCAGAACTTGAGTCCTTCGTCGAAAGTATCCACAAACTCGGGAGAGAAGACGGTGCGATTCAGCGCTAGTTTTATCTCGGCGGGTCCGGCGCTAAAGGTCTGGGCCTTCTCGGCCGTTTGATACTCATTTTTCTTTGCGCTTATCTTGTGCTGGCCCGGCGCGAGATTCGAAATCTTAATTTCGCCCTTCTCGTTCGCGCGGCCACCATAATTGTCGTCGATGTAGATTTCGGCTTCGGGCTCTGTTTTGATGACGAGGCCGACGAGCGCGGCTTTGAACTCCGCGGCAACATACTTTGTTCTGCCGCCTTCTACCTCCACGTCTTTGCTCCAATCGGTTTGATTCGGTTGTATGACTTTCAGCGTGTGCCGGCCCGCGGCCACATCCGCGAGTTCAATTATCTTGTCATCTTTCTTTATGCTCAAGCTCGCGGGCTTTTGATCGTCAATCAACACCGTCGCGTTCGGCTCAACCCCGCCTATCTGGATCGTGCCCACGAGAGAAGTCAGTTCCACCGGCACTGCCTCGTCGTTTTCTAACTTGATACCCGAGACTTTCTTGGGAGAATATTTCGCCGCGCTGACTTCAATGTCGTACACGCCCGGAGGTAGCTCTGCGCGGAATTTGTTATCGACGCTCTGACCCTGTACAGGCCTTAGCGCGGCGTCGCGTGGCTTGACGACAACGCTGGCTGGAGTGTTGGTGAGAACTATCAGCACTCCCTTCGGAGGTTTTGCGGGCGCCGTATCTGTCTTTACAATTGGAGGTGGAGCAGGCGGCTGAGTCCGCCGAACAGCTATATCGGTGTATCTTCCCGTCGGATACTCTTTCAAATAAGCCTGGTAGTCGGAAACATTCTTGCTGTTTTGGATTCTGTCCCAGAGTGCGTCTTCACCGGCCCGTCTCGCAAAGCTCGCGTTCTTGCCGCTCGGAAAACTTTTGAGGTAGCTTTTGAAGTCTGCCGGGTCCTTGCTGTCTCGTATGCTCTCCCACAGAGCTTGCTCGGCAAACATGCCGCTCGGATACTTCCTCAGATAATCGCGGAGGGCAGCCGGATTGTTCTTCGATTGAGCAATTTCCCAATCGCTCCGTTCGACGGCAGCGGGATCAATGATAGCCACATTCTCCGCCGCCGCGACCTTTGAAAGCACCAGGTCGCTGGCCTTGTAGCCTTGAATAACGGCGTATGGCTTCTGTATCTTGCCCGTGCCCAGGTCGAGTCGTATGCGCTTCGGCACCTGGTCCTGCAAGTAAGTCAAAAGGCTGCTGAGCGTTACCTCGCCCTTCTCATTAGCCGCTGCGCCCTTCAGCCCTTCGACGAGCGCCCACGAAAAATATCCCTGCTTCTTCTCTTTGTATTCGTACGCGCGACTGCCTACGTCTGTCGCATAGAGGGTGGCAAATGCTCTTACCTCGGAGTTGCGTTCGTCAAAGTTGAAATGCTGAGTGAACCTGCTGGTGAGCTTGTTATCGGCATCGCCGCGGCCGGCTGACGGATCATTCCGGCACGCGTCGAGTATCAATACCACTTGCCCGACACCAGTTTCGGCGATGCGCTTTCGCATATCATCGACATTGATTGAACTCTGTTCGAGAAGAGAGACATCGTTGCTGAGTTCGGCATCCGACGGCAGCAGGTAAGCCTGGTCGCCACGCTCTATTCCATGTCCGGCGAAGGCGATCAGCAACAAGCCATCCTTCGGCACCGCGCCGCGCATGTTCGACAACTGTCTAAGAATCTTGTTGCGCGTCGGTTTTCGCTCTGTTGGTTGATCTGCGGTTAACAGCCTGACCTGGTCTCGCGGGAAACCCGCGTACTGGACCAGCGCTTCGACAATTGCCTTAGCATCGTTTGACGCCCCCTCGAGCTTGTTGATCTGGGAGTCCTCGTATTCATCTACTCCGATAACCAACGCGTACCGCTTGGCGCCGGTTGGTAGAGATTCAACTGGTTTCGTGGGCGTGACTTTCAAGCCGCGGCCATCTTTTTGAGTCTGGGCTCGGCTGATCAGCGCGCCGTTCATTGCCGGACAAATGCTGATGACAATCGCGACAATTAAGATATGGTAGCGAGGATACAAATGACTTTTTTTCATACAAACCTGACTGAGTGCCTTAAGCATAGCAGCCCGACTAGTCTATCATACGGGGCAGTCCACATTAAGGTTCTTTGGCGCTCTGTCTCGAGCGGCAAAATCCCCTCAGGGAGGCAGGCGGGTGGGTTGACTCAGAGCAATAATCAACATAATATCGGCGCGTTCAATTCGCAGCAGGTGAGTGTTCAAGTTAATCCGAATAGCATTATCTGGTTTTTGATAGTGCGTAACTCGGCTGCTATCGATGCAGCTCAGAAGTGCGAATCGAAACAGACCGAACGGTTCCAAGCAAGCGGCGTCGAGGCCGCTGGTCTTCAATCAACGACAAGGAGAAACAAACCTATGCGTAAGAGTTTAATGGTAGTCGCGGTCGCGGCGGCAGTAGTGCTCGGAGGTCTCAGTATTGAAGTGGCCTCTGCTCAGAAGAAGGACGCAGCGAAGATGGCGAAGCCGAAGTCGCTCTACACGCGACTGGGAGGCAAGAAGGCGATCACCGCCGTCGTCGATGAATTCGTTAACAACTGCGCTGGAGATTCCCGCATCAACAAGTTCTTCGCGGATACGGCTAAGGACCCCAAGCGGCTTAAGAAGTTCAAAGGAAACCTGGTTGACCAGATTTGCCAGGCGTCGGGTGGTCCTTGCAAGTACAAGGGCAAAGACATGAAGACAGCACACAAAGGGATGGGCATCACCGACGCGGACTTCAACGCGCTGGTCGAGGACCTTGTGAAGGCGCTGGACAAGTTCAAAGTGGGCGCCACCGAGAAGAACGAGCTTCTCGGAGCGCTCGGCCCGATGAAGGGCGACATCGTCGGGCAGTAGAATCGAGCAAGGTAGGCTATCAGGGGAGATCAGAGCGCCGGTCCTCGGAGCTTCGATCTCCTCCTTTTCGTTGGCGCTATCGATCGGGATGACGCGGGAACTTGACGTAGGGCAATCTGATTCCGCGAACAAAGACTCGGTCGCTGCGAATGTCCAAAGGGGCCTCAAACCCGGCGCTTCCCATCGCCGAGACCAGATCGTCCTGATCGACGCCGTCGCCGCTTATCCCGATCGCACCTGCTAGCTTGCCGTTCTTGAATAAGGGCACGCTTCCCGGAAAGATTTGAATCCCATTCTTCAGACTCAAAATGCCGGTGCAGTTTTCGGGACTGAACGCTCCCGTGGTGACGAACTTCCCTATCGCGGCGAGCAAAAGATCGAGCTGCAGTCCGTCGTTGAACGGGCTGAAGTCCGCAAAGGGAACCGAGAACGGTCCGTTCTCCGTGTCGTCGATTCCGTCCGGGAAAAAGGGACGTTCGAGAAAACCTTCCGCACGGTCGGAGAACGCAACGGAGCCGTCGAGCTTAACGCCATCTTTGTTTGCGGCGTCCGCGTAGCGCCCCATTCCTCTCGAGCGAAGTTCGGCGCCTGCGGTCGCTTTGCTGAAGAAGGCGGCCGTACGGGCCTTCTGCACGCACACATCGAACCCGAATATCGGGGCGTCGATCGTGCTGAAGATTCCCAACACGTCGCCGTTAACGTCGACAACTGAAATGTTAACTTCCGCCGCACTATTCTCAGGCTGCCGGATCGCGGCGCGAGTAATGAAAGCCTGATGAGCAGCTTGAGCGATGATTTGTTGCACGTCGCTCTTGTTCAACACCGAGCCGCCTTTGAATGGAAAGAACTTACCGTCTACTACTCGGCCAGCCGGTGCGGAAGGATCAATGCTCACGACGCTGAACAGCGACGGTTGCGCATCCCTGATTCCAGGGGCTAAAGGCCCAAGGGTCAAGACCTGTCCACGCAGTTGATCGAAGCCCGTCGTCTGAAGCTGCGCCGGCATCGGCGTGTTGACAAATGGGAACCTGATGCCGTTGACGACGATCTTGTCGCCCTGAATCTCGGGCGGCGTTTCGAACCCGCGAGTTCCCGCGCGCGCCACGAGTTCCTCGACAGGTTGATCGTCATCGGCCGGGTCGGGGTCCAATGTGTAAACGCCATCGCCTTCGACGCCAATGCCGCCGACTTCGAGCCCATTCTTGTACAGCGCAATCCCTCCCGGATCGGCGGAGAGACCCAGCGGAGCGCGAGCGTTGATATCGCTGCAGATAAGAAGCTGGGAAAACTGAACGCCGAACAGCGGACCGCCTGATTGAAAGTTGACGCCCGGCGGGAAGTGTTCCTGCACGATGAAACTCGCGGTGCGGCTGGTGAAGCTGTGCCCCTGGCTGCTCAGAAACGCCCCGGTCACCGCTTTCGAGATGGCGGCAAGAGAAGCCCCGTCAGCGATCGGCAGCGAGCCCAGGCGCAGCCCCTCGAGTCCACAGATTGGATTGTTAATACTGTTGCTCTTCGCACACCGCGTCCCAACGCCTATCGTTATGTCGTTTCGAGCGCCCGTCATTCTGAAGATGCCAAGAATGTTGCCTTCCTTGTCGACAACAGAGATGGTCGCTTTGAGTCCGCTCGCCTCGCCCTGTGCGACGGCTTGCCCGATTATCTTCTTAACGTCATCCGCCGTGAGCCTTTTATCGTCGGTAACACTAATGATCAGGTGAACGGTCAGAGAGACGCCCCCATCGGGATTGGTGACGGTCACATCGACGCCTTCCGCGACATCGGCTTCAGCGACGTTACTTACGAAAATCTTTCCGCCGCCTTTTACTTTCACGCTGCCGATGTTGATCTGACCGGCCGGCGCTTTCAGGATGACTGCTGCGCCGCGCTGAAAGTTCTCGCCCTTGATGATCAATCGCCCGCCCGCTGCGTCGTACGAACAAGCTTGCGGATTGATTATCGGCGCTGGTCCCAGGGATTGGCCAAGCCACGCAAGCGATTGGCCGCTGAAACACAACAGCGCCGCGGCAACCAGCAGGCTCGCTCCCGTCAGCAAGTGCCTTCTTCGTCGCATCAGTCCTCGCCTGATCATATCAATGGTTCCCAGGTAGTCTCGCAAAGGTCGGAGTGAATCCTGACTCGTTAGTCCGGCGAATTTTCGGCGGCAAGTTTAGCCGATACGTCAAACCGTTGCAAGCAGAACTATAGCAGAACCATAGATAGTCAGCCTGTTCTTGACTTTGAAATTGCAAGGTGATATTTTGCGCCGCGTATTAGAGCGAGCATTTGAAGACGGGGTTGGGGTACCTCGGCACACAATCACACGTTCTTCCTGAATTTCACAGCGCGAATCATGCGTCGAGTCTTTGATCCATTCCAGTTTGAGTTGCTGTGGTAGAGATTCTACAGCAACAACCCAACAGGGACAGTATGCGACTGAGGCTGATCGTCATCGCTCTATACACATCGGCTCTGATAGGATTCGCCGCTGGCTACTCCAGATCGTTTGCATTCTCCTTTGGTTCGGACGCGACGACGATACAACAGCAAAGGCCGGTTCTCGGATTGGATCTCGACGGCAAACGAGGACTGGTGCTCTTTCATCACAACCCGCACGAAGACCAGGGCCGCATCGCCGATTTCAACCCGCCGTTTCTGAACAAACCTGCCGGCGGCCTTAGCTGCGTGATGTGCCATCATCGCAGAGATACCGCCGACCCCTCGAAGGCCGACGTCACCGACATCACCGACATCAAGCAGTTTCAGAAGTGCTCGAATTGCCACCGGTCTGAAGGGGACGCGCGCAACTTTTATGATGCTGAGGGCTACGAGCTTAGCAACCGGGAAGCCTATCACCGGCTTTGCGTCGGCTGTCACATGACCAAGGCCGATCTTGCGTCGAAGGGTTTGTATCGCGCGGTCGAAAAGATTCCGCTCAAGTGCGGCGATTGCCACGACCGCGAAGGCGCCTTCGCAGCACGCACCGACGTGATTCCGCAGCCCCCGTCGGAGCGGCCGCGGCGGATCTTCGACTCGGAACCCCCGGTCGTAAGAGTCGCGCCTTTCCCGACACCTGTCGATTCGCCGCCGGGTTACGCCGGACCTTCGAGGATCGAAAACCCCAAACAGGAGACCGCCGATGCGATGCCCAGGGCGGACCGCTGGCGCATCGGCTATCCGGACGACCCGCGCTACGCCAAGGGCGCGGTTTACAACCCATATCGGCAGAACGTGCTCAAGGGCGACTACCCGCTGTTTGGCCAGCACAACTTCTTCGTGCTGACTGCTGAGAGCGAGTCGCTGGTAAACGCTAAGCGCATCCCGGTGCCCAGCAACGTTTCGGCTCAGCGGCCCGATAGCGAAGAGTTCTTCGGACGGGGCGGTCAGTTCTTCTTCAATCAGAATTTCATTCTCTCATTCGAGTTGTTTCACGGCGACGCGTCGTTCAAGCCCGTGGATTGGCGCATTCACATCACTCCGGTTTTTAACATCAACTATCTCCACACTCAGGAAAACGGGATCGTCAATGTGGACTTTCGCCGAGGAAACACGAGAACAGACGGCTACATTGCATTGCAAGACGCTTTTGGCGAGGTCAGGCTTGGGGACACAACCCGAGTCTTTCCGTTCCTGTCCGGCGGGAGACCCAACGATAAGAAGAGCGCGTATTTCGACACGACCACGGTTAGAGCTGGCATACAGCCGTTCATCAGCGACTTTAGGGGATTCATCTTCAGCGACACAAACCTCGGAGTTCGTCTGTTCGGCAACTATGCGAACAACCGATATCAGTTCAACGCGGCGTACTTCTATATGCTCGAGAAGGACACCAACAGCGAGTTGAACACGCCGCATTTCCGCGACCAGACCGTGTTCATCGCGAATCTCTTTCGACAAGACACCAGGTACCACGGATACACATCGCAGTTCAGCTTTCATTACAATGACGACCGTCCAACACGCCACTTCGACGAGAATGATTTTCTTGTGCGGCCCGCACTGATCGGCGATGTTCGGCTGCACGGAATAAAAGCGTACTACCTCGGTTGGGCCGGCGACGGGCATATGGGCCGCTGGAATATTTCTCACGCATTTTATCAGGCGCTGGGACGCGATTCGCATAATCCGATTGCAGGCCGGAAGACCGACATCAACGCGCAGTTGGCGGCGGTCGAACTATCGCTCGATCGCGATTGGCTGCGATTCAAGGGCTCGTTCTTCTGGGCGTCGGGCGACAAGAAGCCGTTTGATGGCACCGCGCGAGGATTCGACTCGATCCAGGACCATCAGGAATTCGCGGGGAGCGCGTTTAGCTTTTGGAACAGCCAGGGGATTCCACTGACCAATACGGCGGTGCTGCTGACAACGCCCGGCAGCTTGCTGCCCGATTTGCGAAGCAGCAAACTCGAGGGGCAATCCAATTTCGTCAACCCCGGCATATTCGTTTACAATCTGGGCGCCGAAGCGGAGGTGACGCCGAAGCTGCGAGGGATCTTTAACATGAACTACTCGCACTTTCATCACACCGAGCCGCTGTCGGAGATGTTGTTTCAGCCGAACATTCGAAAGCCGATCGGGTTCGACTACGGCGTAGGCGCTCTGTGGCGGCCCTTCTTGAGCGAGAACTGGATTATCTCTGGGGGAGTTTCGTCACTTATTCCCGGCACGGGATTCAGGGATATCTACAGCTCGAATTGCAACACCGGGCTCTGCGGAGCGAAGTCGAAGATTCTCTATTCGGCATTTGTGAAGTTGAAGTTTACGTATTGAGCCCGTCGGGCGCCGTCAGCGCCTTCCGGTTCGATTCGACAACAAGGGCATCGAAAGGGATGCCCTACAGGCCGTTGGTGTAAATGATGAAGGCATCGAAGAATCGCGCAATGAAACTGGTGTTGATTCTGGCGTTGGCGTGTCTGTATTCGGTCGCCGGTTTTGCGGGCGGCAGGGTCGCGGCGAATCATGGTCAATCATTGAACGAGTCGAATTCCTCGGATGACTCCACCAGTGCGCCAGCGCCCGCCGCCAACCCCCAGACTTCTGCTCCGTGTGACCCGACAACCCAAAAGTCCTCGCTCTGGGGGATGAGAGCGTCGGAAGCAAGATGCCGAAGCCTCGGTTGTGTTGATTGCCATCAAGGCATCGAAGACATGCACAACGGCAAAGTGAATCTCGGCTGCATCGATTGTCACGGCGGGCACGCTGAAGTCAGACTGCCGGCGGGCGCGCAGAAGGGGTCGTCGGAATATAAAGAAGCGGAGAGGAAGGCTCACGTCCAGCCGCGTCTGCCTGATCTCTGGAAGACTTCGGCTAATCCAAAGGTGTCATACGCCAGTGTGAACAAGGAGAGCGCCGAGTTCATCCGTTTTGTAAATCCGGGCGATTTGCGCGTTGCCGCGATGAGCTGCGGGACAACGGACTGCCACACGCGCGATGTGCACAACGTCGGCAAGAGCATGATGACCACAGGCGCGATGCTGTGGGGTGCTGCGCTTTACAATAACGGTTCGTTTCCACTCAAGAATTATCGCTGGGGCGAAAGCTACGCGGCCGACGGCACTCCTCAACGGCTTATCACGGTTCCGCAACCTACAGCGGAGGAAACCGAGAAGAAAGGTGTTCTGCCGTTTCTCGATCCGCTGCCGCGGTGGGAAATCACTCACATGGGCAACATCCTCCGCACGTTCGAGCGAGGCGGGCGCAAGGCTGCCGAAGTTGGAAATCCCAGTCCCGAGGAATCGCCCGGCAAGCCCACCCAGAATCTCTTGAGCCCTCGCGGGTTTGGCACGCTACTTCGAACTGATCCGGTGTTCCTTGGTTTGCAGAAGACTCGCCTGATCGATCCGATGCTTTCTTTATTCGGCACGAACGACCAGCCGGGAGATTATCGGTCGAGCGGCTGCACCGCGTGTCACGTCGTCTACGCGAACGATCGAGACCAGTTCCACTCCGGGCCCTTCGCGCAGTTTGGACACGACGGCGCGACTCAGACTGACGACGCCGCGTTGCGAGAGGCGCGCGACAGCAAAGAGCCTGGCCATCCGATCAAGCATCAACTCACGCGAGCTATACCTTCGAGCCAGTGTGTCGTTTGTCACATGCATCCGGGTACTCTGGTGCTGATGAGCTACTACGGCACGACCTGGTGGGACCTCGAAACCGACGGCGAACACATGTACCCGAAACCAGGGGAGAAAGGGTACGAGAAGCCCTCCCCCGCCGAGGAGCAGCAGATTCTGGCGCGCAACCCCGAAGAATCTGCGCTTCGAGGCAAGTGGCGCAGCGTTGATTTTCTCCGATCGATTCGAGATGAGATCAATCCCAAGCTGAAGCGCACCCAGTTCGCCGACTTCAACGGCCACGGCTGGGTCTTCCGCAACGTCTTCAAACACGATCGCAAAGGAAACTTCCTGGATGCCGACGACAATGTAGTGAACGAGGTCGACGCGGACAAATTGAAGCGCGCGGTTGAAGGCACGACCGAGGACCCTGCGAACAAGGGACTGCCTGTCCACCTGAAAGACATTCATTTGGAAAAGGGCATGCACTGTGTTGATTGTCACTTCAAGCAAGACAATCACGGTAATGGAAAGCTGTATGGCGAGGTGCGCAATGCAATCGAGATCGACTGTATTGACTGCCACGGCACAATAACCAAGCGGGCCGATCCGACTTCCAGGGACGCGCGAACCTCGGCCGCGGCCGGCGGCAATCCGATGCTCAAGTACCGGGAGCTCGAGTCGGGCAAGGACCGTTTCTTCAAGGATAAAGACGGAAGCCTCTTTCAGCGCGCCGCAGTCACGACGGACAAAGACGGCAAGCCCGTTGTCTGGCGGGTCAAGCAGGTGATGGACACCGTCACCCAGGGCAGCCCGGATTACAACGAGAAAGCCGCGCTCGCAAAGACGATCCGCAAGGACAACCGCACGTGGGGTGTGGCAGCGGGGGGGCTCGACGATGAAACGAAGCTCGCGCATGCCAATAGCAGCATGACTTGTTACACCTGCCATCTTTCGTGGACGCCCAGTTGTTACGGCTGTCACTTGAAGATGAAGGCGAATCAAGAGCGCCCGATGCTCCATAACGAGGGCGAGTCGGAACTTCGCAACTGGACCTCTTATAATTTTCAGACGCTGCGTGACGATGTTTTTCTGCTTGGGCGTGACGGCACGGTGACCGGACATCGATATGCCCCGGTGCGATCTGCTTGCGCGATACTGGTCACCTCTCAGAATCAAAACCGCGAGTGGATCTACTCGCAGCAGCAGACTGTCTCCGAGGAGGGTTACAGCGGACAGGCTTTCAGTTCGCACTTCCCGCACTCGGTGCGGACGAAGGAGACCAAGGCTTGCGACGATTGCCATCTCTCCGCCGGTAACAACAACAACGCGTGGATGGCGATGACTCTTATGCAGGGAACGCAGTTCTACAATTTCATGTACCGCTTCGTTTACACCGCGCTTGGAAAGGATGGCTTCGAAGCTGCGGTGGTGACCGAGCGAGACGAGCCCCAGGCGGTAATCGGGAGTAATCTGCACAGAATGGCTTTCCCGGAGGAGTACAAGAAACACAAAGACCGGCACGACGAGTTGGAGGAGGCTTACGAGCATCCAGGCAATGATATCTCTCGCGGCCTCATGCCGTTTGCCAAGCAGGAGACCGAGGTCCTCAACCTTCAGCTCAGAGGTGAGTATCTGTACGCGGCTGCGGGCAAAGGTGGGCTGCGGGTTTACGACGTTGCCAACATTGACCAGAAGGGATTCTCGGAGCGGATGACCACCGCGCCTGTCTCACCGATGGGTCAGCGTTTGTACGTCAAGACTAAGTATGCTACCGCGGTCGCTTCTCCGTCGACACTCGCTGTCGATCCGACTGCGTCGCTGCCCGAAAGCATCTACCCGAAAAAGTACAGAATCCATCGGCCTGAGAATCAAGAGGCCGTCAACCGCGACGATAAGCAGCCAATTCATCCGCTGTACGCCTTCCTCTATGTGACCGACAAATACGAGGGCTTGATACTGGTGAACGTGGCGACGCTTCTGGACGGCAATCCTACTAATAACTTTCTCAAGCGCACGCTGACCTGGAATCCGAACGGAATGTTGAACGGTGCGAACAACATCACGATTGCCGGGACTCACGCATACATAACCTGCGATCGCGGGCTTGTCATCGTCGACATCAATAACCCATTCGAGCCCCGCGTCGTTGGCGAGATCGGAGCGCCCGCGTTGAAGAACCCGCGCGCGGTCCAGATTCAATTCCGTTATGCGTTCGTCTGTGACGCCGAAGGCGTGAAGGTCATCGACGTGACCGATCCCGATCACGCGCGCGCTGTCGAGGGCGCGGTCGTACCACTTGCCGAAGCCAACAATATCTACCTGGTCCGCACCTACGCTTACGTTGCGGCGGGCAAGCAGGGACTTGTCATACTCGACATCGAGAGACCCGATCATCCTCGAATCGATCAGATCTTCAATGCCAACGGTCAGATCAACGACGCGCACGATGTGAAGGTCGGGATGACCAACGTCAGCTTGTTCGCCTACATTGCGGATGGTCACAACGGACTTCGGGTCGTTCAACTCACATCGCCTGAATCGACGCCGGGCAACTACGGCTTCAGCCCGAAACCCAATCCGGAGCTGATCGCTACCGCGCATACTCACGGTTCAGCGCTGGCGATCTCAAAAGGGCTTGATCGAGATCGCGCGGTCGATGAGAGCGGAAATCAGCTCGCGGTGTTTGGGAGACGTGGCGCGCGGCCGCTGAACTTCGCCGAGATGATGCGAATGTATACGATCGGAGGCAAGCTGTTCACCGTGCCCGAAATCAAAGATGCCAACATCAAAGACAACCGGGACATTCGGGGCTTTTACGGCGCTCCCGGGCAACAGACGAATGTGGATGCGAGCAAGATAACGAATACCGGTCGGCCCAGGTGACAACGCGAAGGTGGCGGGTTCAAGTCCGAGATATACGATGAGACTCAAGCTGGCAATTCTAACCCTGTATGTGATCGCGATAGTGACGCCTTCTGTCCTGCTGGCACGCACGTCCGAGCAGCAAATCGATTGCGATAGGATTACAGCCGATGACGCAACTGCGCGGATCGTCAAGCTCGATCTCAACGGAACACGCGGCGTTGTCTTGTTCCGGCACAGGCATCACGAGGGCTATCTGAATCCGAGCAGCAACTTCCCGCACCAGGCACAGAAGGGTTCTGAGTGCATCGGCTGTCATCACAAGCGCACCGAGTTCGGCGGTGTGCCGATCCTCGTGAAGTGCATCGCGTGTCACGGCGGCGAGGGTGATCCGAACAATCCGAAGAACAGAGATTTGGATGAGGAATGGTCCGAAAGGGCGTATCACGATCTGTGCATCGGATGTCATCGAGCATCGAACGAGAAGGGCATCGTGAAGTGCGACAAGGCGCCCGTGGCTTGCAACGAGTGCCACGGACCAAAAGGTTAAGAGAGGATTGAAAATTGAGAACTGAAGATTGCAAATTGAAAATTGCCGGAGTCGGAAAGGCCGTCGCGCGGAAGGCTTAAGAGGGAATTGAAAATTGAAAGCTGAAAATTGCAAATTGAAAATTGCAGGAGTTCGAGGGGCCACGGCGCAAATTTTCAATTTTCAATTTTCAATTTTCACTTTTCAACGCTTTGTTGCGCTTAGCGCCCTGATGGCGCTCGGGGCCTGGGGGCTTACATCATCTCGAGCTGAAGAGGCTAAACTGTTCTCGATTTCGCAAGCCAGAGACAGAACCGGACACGGGAGCTTTCCTCACGACCAGAAGGAGCACATAAAAGTTCAGTGCGCTGATTGTCATCTCGCGGCTAAGGAGAAGCCGAGGAACACCGATCAACCGATGGCCAGGGACTTTCCCCATGCGGTATGCGTTAAATGTCACAACTTCGCGGCTGAGTTTTTTAAGGCGGCGTTCGGCCAGCCCAGCCGCTTTTGCGGCGTCTGCCACGAGACGAGGCGCATCTCGAATGCCGATAAAGCGCTTCGGCCCGGGGTGTTCCCTCGACCTAAGATAAGCGATTTTGAGGATGAGTTTTCACATAAGGCCCATCGGAAGATTCTGCCCGCCGGCTTTCGCATCGTGCCGATCAGCAATCCGCCCTACGGCTCTCAGTTCACGTCGGGTGAGAGCCCACGTTGCACCGACTGTCACGTGCAGATCAGAAAGCCTAAGCCTGATGAGAAAGAGATGAAGACTGAGGAAAGCCACCCGACGTGCTTTGTGTGTCATGGCGGCGCGCCTCCCGAGCCGCGAAGAATATCGGCGGAAACGTTTCCGTACGCGAACGACTGCAAAGTGTGCCATGAGCTGCGGGTGTCCGATATGGGGCGTCGCTCGCGCACTTTGTTCGGAAGCATCAAAGGCTTCAGGCACTACGACCACGACATAGATATTCGCCCGAAGAAGCGAACTGATTTTCCGCTTCCAACGGCGCCTGACCGTCTGTGTTCAGAGTGCCACAAGCCTGCGGACCAGGTCGAAAAGCTGATTGATATCAGGCTGCCAGAAGCCGGTTACTGCGATAAATGTCACATAAACAACAAACCCGGGCTGCCCGGGAAGCTGAGCGACGACATCTTGAACAAGCTCAGGGGGAACTGAACAAAAGGCACAAGGGCGCTAAGATGAACTGCGCGAGACGAAAACAGTTTGAGGAGGCGGTCTCCGATCTGGTGTCTTAGTGCTTTTGTTCCTTGACGCTCAATCCGGTTGCTACATGCGAAGCGAAACTTCAAAGCGGATAGTAGTGGTCGCGGCGTTCATTCTGTTTGCCGGCGTGGGGGCTTGCCGGAGCACGAAGCAAAACCTGAACAAGCCGTCCGAAAGCGCCGCCCCGCCCGCGGCGGCGGTAAGCCAGTCGCCCTTCGACATCGTGGACTCGAAGGTGATCGAAATTGTTTCGCCGTTCGATCACAACCGCAAAGAGCACAAAACCAAAACGCAGGACTGCGCAGCTTGCCACCTGCGCGCGACCAACGATCCCAAGCCGGTGCTGCCCGGACATCCAGCCTGCTTCGAATGTCATGCTAGAGACTTTTCAAACTTAGAAAGCAAGATGTGCGTGGTCTGCCACAAAACGCCGCCCGCGAAAGCCTCGCTTATCGACTTCCCGGCGCGCCTCGCTCAATTCGGGATCAAGCGTTTTTCGCATCGCGACCACATGAACCCCGAGAAAATGAAGAATCAAATGGATGCGCAGAAGATGCCCGAAGGCGCGCCGAAATGCAACTTCTGCCACCGGTTCGACGATCAGGGCCTCAAAGCGAGCATGCCAAAGCACCCGGACTGCTACTCATGCCACAACCATCAGCCGGATGAAAAGTTCGGCGCGTGTGGCTCCTGTCACGTCAAGAAGTCCGAGGGGATGCAGTACGGTGCGACGCTCGGCACGGCTTTCAGCCTGTACAATTTTAGACACGGACCCCACCTCAAGAAGGCTTCCTGCGACAAGTGCCATAAAACGGTGGAGGTTCCAGCCGGTCAGCTTCGGACTGACATTCTAGAGATCAACACGGCGCGGGGGCAGAGGCATCATTCGATTTGTTGGACTTGTCATGTTCAGGCAAAAGAATCGGTTTGCAGCAAATGTCACGTCGGCTCCCTGCCTTTCTGAGATCAGACAGGGACGGTATGGAATTAAATACAAGGCACGAAGTCACGGGAGGCGTTCTTATCTTCAATGACTTCGTGCATTCTTGTTTAGTCCGTTCTGACGCCGGCGCGATACGAACAAAGGTAATGACCCATGCCGCGTGAACATAAGAGTCGCCGCGACGTACTCAACGCCATCCGAGACTTGCCTTCTCTAAAGGATCTGCTTTCTCAGCACGATGGCCATTTCGATCACGAGCTTGACCTCGAAGTGAGCGTGTACGGGCGCAACTACGGCGGCAAGAAAGTGGGCCCGTACCTCCGCCTGCTGACTTACGATCCAGGCGAGGCGGTAATGACCACGGGCGAATGGGGCGGCAACACCTTCTTCTTCGTGGTCAACGGCGTCGCGGAAGTCTACATCAAAGGTCCCAACGATCAAGACGTGAAAGTAGCCGAGCTGGCACCGGGCACTCAGTTCGGAGAGATGAGCGTGCTCGCCGGAGTGCCTCGCAACGCAACGGTGAAGGCCGGCGGCGGCAAGCCCGCGCAGGTGCTCGAGATTCACCGCCCCGCCTTGCGATTGCTTCGAAAGCTTCCCAAGTTCGGAGAGAACCTCGATAACACATACAGGAATCATGGCAGAGATGCCGCGCTCGAAAGCCTAAAACTAATGGGCGGGCTAAGCGCGGAGATGATGAGCGAGCTCAAGAATTATTCCTCGTTTCGCGTTTTTGGAAAGAGCCATGTACTTTTCCATGAGAACGAACCAATCAATCGCATCTACATCATCAGAGTTGGGTGGGTGCAGCGCACTCAGTCCAGCACCGGGGGCAAAGAGGTTAAGGACTTCATAGGTCACGGCTTCTGTTTTGGCATCGAAGGCGTCGCAAGGGACGCAAGCTGGCCCTACGCCGTGACCCTGATGGGCCGCACCGAAGTTCTTGAAATACCCATTGCAAGACTGCGTCAGAACTTCGCGCTTCAAGACGCGGTGCTCAAAATGATCTCCCAACACACGCCTCCCCCGGTAGGCGCCTTCGTGAACTACAAGCCTGCGGTTCACGAACCGATGCTCGCGGCGCAAGAGAGGCTCATAGATACCGGACTCGTAGACGGAACGAACCTGCTCGTGATGGACATGGATCTCTGCGTGCGCTGCGGCAACTGCTCGCTCGCCTGCCACAAGATCCACGGCCAGTCTCGACTCATGCGCAGAGGCGTTCACGTCACCCGCCTCGAGGCTCCTCGCATCAGCGCCGTTCAAAGCGCGCTCTCACCGGAAGTGTGTATGCATTGCGCGGACCCGGAATGTTTGACAGGCTGCCCGACCGGCGCGATTGGCCGATTCGATCTGGGCCAGGTGGATATCGATCCGAAGACCTGCATCGGATGCGGTGACTGCGCGACCCAGTGCCCCTACAACGCCATCTCGATGGTGCCGCGCAGACCAAAAGAGGCTGCAAAGACCGACCGCGGTTTCAAATCAAAGCTCCAGGATTTTTTGAGGATCAAACCCGATCCGATTCCGCCGCCGGCTGACGCGACCGAGGACCTCGTCGCGATCAAATGCAACCTGTGCAGTGACCGCGCGACAATGAATCCTCCGGGCGCCAAGACGCGCGCATACAGTTGCGAAGAGAACTGTCCAACGGGGGCGCTTGCCCGCATAAAGCCGCGAGAATATTTCACAGAGATAGGTCAGATCGAAGGCTTGCTGCTTGTGGATAAGACGCACGCTTACGGCCGCAACATTCACAAGTCCGACGGGCCGAAGCGCTTGATTCACATTCTGGGAGTCTTACTGACAGTAGCGGCGACGGGCGCAACGATCTTCGGGCTTCAGCGTTACGGACTGGGTGAGCGTATCGTCAGCTTTCTCAACATGCGCTGGATCACCGGCATAGCTGGCCTCGTTGGAATCGCGGCGGTGATGACGTATCCTATGAGGCGGCAAATCTATACAAAGCGAGCAGGGCCGCTGCGGTACTGGATGCTCACGCACGCATACATAGGGATCATCGCGGGTATGTTGATCCTGCTTCACGGCGGCTCTCATTCCGGCGGCGCGCTAACGACTGCGCTGATGGTCTCCTATGACCTGGTCATATTCACCGGGATACTGGGAATCTTCATCTACTTTTTCGCGCCCCGAAAGCTCACAAAAATTGAAGGCTCGCCGCTTCTACTTGATGATTTGAAGGATCGTCGAGAGGAGCTTCGAAAGGAGATTGCCGAGATCCTCGGACAGGCTGCCGGACCGGTCCAAAGCATCGTAAAGGACAAAGTATTGCCCCGGCTTGTCTCGTTCGGTTATCTGCTGCGACAGTTCATGAGGCGAGAAGATTTGGACCAGATGGTCGAGTCGGCAAAAGCGAGATTCAGCCAGGAACGCGCAAAGCTGGCGGATGAGAAAGACCTCCGCAAGTTGGATCGAGCCATCGAAGCTGCTGCCACGCTGCGCCGAATCGACGCGCTGATCTATTTGCATCGCTCATTGAAACTGTGGCTGCCGCCCCACGTGGCAAGTACGGCATTGATGCTGGCGCTGATGATTGTTCACATCATACAAGTTGTTTACTACGCCTCGCGGTAGGAATAGTTCGACGGGCGACCGAGGACAGGCGACCGGTTGACTGCGGATCGCTTTTCGGTCGTCTGTCCTCGGTCGCCCGTCGTCTCATAGACCGGCGACGGCTGACGGCTGACCGGCTTTCGGTCGTCTGTCGTCGGTCGCCAGTCTGCTAATCAGGGTACGCATCAATGGCTTCGAAGAGTCGGTTCATCATCAAGCGAAAAGACAAATCAGGTGACGACATCGTCCTCGAGAGCGAAGGTCTGACCATAGGCCGGCTACCGGGCAACGACCTGGTGCTCAATAGTCGCGCGGTCTCTCGCACGCACGCCGGGATAAGAGAATTCAACGGCGAGTACTGGATCTTCAACCTGTCTGAATCAAACGGCACGGTGCTCAACGGCTGGCTCGTGGATAAGACCCCTCTCCTGGATGGCGATGTTATTCAAATAGGGTCTTACTCACTGCTCGCGAATTACGTACAGGGTGCGTTGTCATTGACCGTCCAGATGGATGCTGAGATTCATCCGATCGAGGGCACCTCGTCTCGCGTGCTGTTTGAAGAGGACCTCGGCAAGACGCTGATCGTTCAGATTCCCGGTGGGATAAAGAAGCAAGCAGTTGCACCCGGCGGAACGGAGAGATTTCAAATGGGCACGGGCATATTCTCTGCCGTCGCGCCCCTCGCAATTGATGAGCAAGCGCTCAACGTGTTTTGGGACAAGCGAAGAAGGGAAGCGGGGAAGATTGCTCCCCAAACGCTGCTTCATCCAAGAACGAACAAGAAAGTCGGCAAGGCGCAATTCAACTGGCGTCCGTCGCTCGACCTGAGCCGAATCTGGCGCAAGTCATATTTCTATTGGGGCGCTGCGGTTGTCGTGCTGCTCGCGATCGCCGCGGTGCTTGTCTACGAGAGCGCGTATTCACCGGGACAGGTGTCGACGGCTCATACCTCATCGCAGATGTCCGCCCGCGCGATTGCCCTCAAGCCCAATCAAAACTCCTGCTCGAATTGTCATGGAGTAACCGAAGGCATGCAGGACAAGTGCGTCACGTGTCATACGACTCCGGCGACGCAAACGGCCCGAGGCTTCACTCCGGTACTGTTCGACAAGCACGTTCGCGAAAACATCGGCTGCACCGGCTGCCACGTCGAGCACCAGGGCGCAAGCTCCGAACTTGGGCTTAAGAGCAACCAGCTTTGCTCGAACTGCCATAACGGGAGCTACACCATCAAAACCGGCGACAAGGCGGGACAGATCTTGCCGGTTGCACACGGCGGCTCCGTGGGCTATCCGGTAGTCAACGGCAAATGGACGAAGATGCTCGATGCCAATCAACTGAAGGTGAGAGAGCTGCCGGAAACCTGGGCCGGGCCTACCTGGGATTCAAATCGTCAGTTCCACGCGATTCATCAACTCGGTCGAATGGAAAACCGAATGAGCTGCAAAGATTGCCACACGACGGGAGTTCGTGGGGAGGCGAGCTTTCGAGAGTCGCCGAGAGCTGAGTGCGCCAAGTGTCACGACCTCGTGGCCGGCGCGGCAGGCACACAACGCGTGCGGGCGAATTGCTACACCTGCCATCGTCAGCACGGACGCAGCGAAGATCTGCTGAAGCTCGTCGCCGCGGGAAAGGACGAGAGACACATCAAAGACTACTTCGCGAAGATTGACAGCGGGAAAGATGAGGTCGACAAGCGTTTGGCGACCGCCAGCGAAAACCTGTTTTCCGGTGTTGGCGGCGCGGATAAAATCCGGCAGGACAAAGACACGCTGAGCGCAGGCATGCTTTCATCTTTCGGTGGGTTGCCGTGGTATGGATGGGTCGGATTGATCGGGATCTTGCCCATCGCGGGACTCGCGGTGATGGCAGTCGGGACCGCGCGTCGCAAGCACTCTTTACAGACCGTGAAGGTAGACGCAGCCCCAAACGAGAGCGAAGTCGCCAAAGCGCTCGTCGGCGTGCTTGATCTTGAGAAGCTGAAAGCTGAAGAGGCTCCCTATCCGCATCCTGTCATAAACCAGCAAACGTGCATAGGCTGTCACGCCTGTGTCGAAGCCTGTCCGCACGACGTTCTTGCGATAGTCAATGGGGTCTCCACTCCCATCAACCCCGATCAGTGCATGGAAGACACGAGCTGCCAGGTCGAGTGCCCGACTAATCCCAAGTCGTGCGTGGTCATCAACACCAAGAAGAAAATCCTTGAGAGAAAAGTTCCCAAGCGCGATCAAAGATTCAAGACCAACGTCGAAGGCATCTACCTGATCGGAGATGTGTCCGGCGTTCCCCTCATCAAGAACGCGATCAACGAGGGCGCCACGGTCATCGATTGCATCGTCGACGACCTCAAAACAGAAGGTCCGAATGCCAAAGCTGAAGTCGATGTCGCGGTCGTTGGTATCGGGCCCGCTGGATTATCAGCTGCCGTGATTGCCAAACAACGAGGCTTGAAGTACGTCGCAATCGAGCAGGACAAAATAGTGGCCACAATTCAACAAGTCTACCCGGCCGGCAAGTACGTCTTTTTCAAGCCCGACACGGTTGAGACCAAGGGCGGGATCCCGCTCCCGGGCCCGGGCGACTCGAAAGAAAACATGCTGAAGGGCTGGCTGGATGCGATGACCTCGAACGGCGTATTGGTCAACGAAGAGGAAACCTGCAAAGACATCAAACAGGATGGCGGGGTCTTCACGGTTACCACGGAGAAGGGAAAAGCGAAAGAGAAAGTGAGTTATACGGCTCGCAAGATTATCATCGCGATCGGCAATCGCGGCACACCGATGAAGCTCAGGGTGCCGGGCGAGGACCTCAAAGTGATGATGACCCCGCCGACCGTTGTCCCGAAGTTCTGTCCGCGCTGCGGGTCGGCTCGCAAAGGGAGCCAGCAGTTCTGCGTCGTGTGCGGCACGCCGTACGCGGCTAAGGCGCAACCGGCTTACGAAACTGGCAAGGTTCAATTCAAGCTCTCCGACCCCGATGACTACGTAAACAAGAAATGCATAATCGTTGGGGCAGGGAATTCGTCTATCGAAGCCGCGGTCGATCTGGCGGGACTCAAGCGCGATGGCGAGCGAATCAGCTTCACGCGCAACAACGACGTGACGCTGGTCGTACGCAGCGACTTCAAGGGCGATCTGAAGCTCGGCAACAAGATGAACGTGTACGATTGCATAGACTCGGGGAAGATCAAGGTCTTCTTCAGAACCGAGATCAAAGAGATCACTCAAAACGAAGTCGTGCTTATGGACGTGCGCAGCAAAGAAGAGAAAGCGCGGCTCGCGAACGACTTTGTTTTTGCGCTGATTGGCGGCGAGAAGCCAACGAAGTTTTTAGAGGGGCTGGGAATCAAGATAGGATGACCTATTTACTATTTTTTATTTGCGATTGTCTATTTGTTATTTCAATGCCTCGGTCTTGTTATTCGCCAGAATTGAAAATATCAAATGGGAAACTCAAATTATCTCAAATAAAAAATAGAAAATAGAAGAAAATAGAAAATCGCGTGGTGGTATAGTATATGGGTCGCGAGTGCGACAGACGGAGGCAACGCGGGTGAGAATCAGACTTCTGCCGAGCAGCACCGGACCAGAGCCGCAACTTCAGTGTCTGACCTCCTTTCTCATCGACGATCGCCTCGCGATTGACGGGGGCAGCATCGGGTTTGCGCTAGCCGCCGGCGAAATCGGCGCCGTGCGTCACATTATAGTCACGCACTCTCACGCCGACCACACCGCGTCGTTGCCGATTTACGTAGCCGAATCCTTCAACGTGCTCAACGACCCAATCATCATCTACGGCAGCCTCGAAGTGATATCGGCGCTCAGGAAACATGTCTTCAACGATGACGTGTGGCCGGACTTCGAGAAAATTCAACTGAATAATGGCAGCGGACCAACCATTGAATTTCGAGAGCTGCGCGCGAGAGAGACAATTGATATCGCCGGCATCGAGGTGACGCCAATTCCTGTCAATCACCTCGTGCCGACCTTCGGGTTGTTGGCGGAGAACGAAGCGGCAGCCGTGGTGTTCACTTCCGATACCTATAGCACCGATGAAATCTGGGAAGTGGCGCGCGAAGCTGAGCGCTTGAAGGCAGTTTTTGTCGACGTGTCGTTTCCGAATGAGCTCGGCGAACTGGCGGCGGCGTCGAAGCACCTGACGCCGGAGTTGTTGGCGGTTGAGTTGAAGAAGCTCAAACGCGAGGTTGAGGTTTATGCGGTCCATATCAAGCCAACGAACCGCAAAGAGGTGATGCAGCAAATCGCTGCCCTCGGCAATCCGAGAGTCTCGGTCGCCGAAATTGACCGCGTTTATGAGTGGTAACGGACGGGGAGTATGACTGCAAAGATTGTCATTAAGAATTCCGAATCCGGGGACTCGTTTGAGTTCGATCTCACACGAGATGAGACCCACATTGGGCGCGCTGCCGATCGCAACGACGTCGTGCTTGAGGCGAGCCAGGTCTCTCGTCAGCACGCGATAATCAAACGGAACCGCCAGTCTTTTACGCTCATCGATCTGAACAGCGCCAACGGCACGTTCATGAACGGGGAGCGCATTAAAGAGCACGCGCTGCGGAACGGCGACTCGTTTTCGATAAGCAAGTTTACGGTCGAATTCAAAGATGCCGCGGGTGCGCCTTCGGTCAGGTACGCGAGCCATGAGATCGAAGGCACGATGGTGATGCGAACCCCTGGCGAAATATCCGCGGTCATCCCGCAGATGGATAAGGCCACGATCTCTAAGACGGGCCCGGATTCAAAATCCGTTTTGGATTACGTCGAGGTTCTGAGGAAGAAGGCCGAGACGCTGTCCCGCATCTACGAGTTAAACCAGATGCTCGGGTCGGATTTCTCTCAGGAGGAAATTTTCAGAAAGGTTAGCGAGATGGTCTTTCGCCTGACATCGGCGGATCGCTTCCTGGTGTTGCTGAAGGATTCGGATAGCGGCGAATTATCCACGGTCGCCGCCGAGTTCCGCAATCCCGCCAGTGCGCAGGCGGGCGCCGAGGTAACGATCAGCAAGACGGTCGTGGATCGTGTGATCGCCGAGCGGATTTCGGTGTTGTCGTTCGACACGCACTCGGACCAGCGCTTCGTGGAGGCCAAATCCATCGTAATGCAAAAGATCTCCTCGGTGATGTGTGCGCCGCTGCTCAGAAAGAACGATGTGCTGGGAGTCATTTATGTTGATTGCCGGGAGACGCTGAAACTGCTCAGAGAAGAGGACCTCGATTTGTTGAATGCAGTGGCAGCTGAGACGTCTATCGCCGTGGACAACGCTCTAACTCACAAGCGGCTGGTTCGCGAGGAACTCGCGCGCGCGAAGTTCCGCCGCTTCATGCCGCCCCACGTCGTCGACGAGATTCTTAAGAGTCCCAACACGCTCCATCTCGGGGGGTCAAACAGCTGCATAACGGCGCTGTTTTCCGACATTCGCGGCTTTACCTCTATGTCTGAGAAGTTGCAACCTCAGATCGTGGTGCAGATCCTCAACGAGTATTTCGCGGACATGACTCCCATTGTCTTCGACCACCAGGGACTGCTGGACAAGTTCATGGGTGACGGGATGATGGCGCTGTTCGGAGTTCCTTATGCTTGCGACACGGCGGCGTCTAATGCCGTGGCTGCGGCGATTGCCATGCAGCGCCAGATGACCGCTGTGAATACAGAGTTGAAGACGCTGGGCTTGTCTGAAATCACCATCGGCATCGGCATCAACACGGGAACCGCAACGGTGGGCTACATTGGATCGAGAGATCGAACGGACTACACGGCAATCGGCGATTCGGTCAACCTTGCTGCGCGGCTCGAACAGCGAGCTGAGGCCGGCCAGATCCTCATCAGCCGCCCAACGCTCGATGCCATCGGCAGCCAGTTTCCCGTGAGGCAGTGTGATCGGATAATGGTCAAGGGTAAGCAAGAGTCCGTCGAGATCTACGAAGTGCTTTGGCCGGAAGCGAGCGAGTCGGTCGCCTAGCTCAGGCCGAAGAAGTGCTGAATGCGCCGCAGAATCGTCTTAGCCTTGACACGCCTTTCTTCCTCAGGCATTGCACGGACGTATTCGTCCAGCCGCACCTGACGCTCGGATATCGTGCGGCTGAGTGCTTCCGCCAGCGCTGCATTGTTGTCGAGAAGTTGCTGAAGAACCCCTTTCCTTATCTCGAGAGTCTCTACTTCGCTGACGGTAATCACGTCCGCGTTGCGCGGCTCTCCTGTTAGCAGAGCCATCTCTCCAAAAAAGTTTCCGGGCTTGAGTTCCGCTACTTGTTGAGGGTTGCCATCGCGGCTGGGCAGCCGCACCTGAACGTTGCCCCGGTAGATAACGAACATTGAATCACCCGGATCGCCGCGCCTCAGTATCAACTCGCCGGGAGCGTACACCGATCTGATGGCCGACCGCGCCACTGCCTCTTTCTCCTCGGCGGAGAGCGGGGCGAAGATTTCCACTGACTCGATGACCTGGTCGTAATCGGCGTCTTGATGGCTGATCGCAGGTTCTTGTTGCTCGAGCAGCACGTGGCGGACGGGGAACGGGATCTCGATCTCGCCGCGGCGGTAGATGTACCACACATGCTGCCTGATCTGAGCGTCGATATCGGGCACCCACATGTAGTCCTTGGTCCAGTAAAGAACCTCATAGACGATGCTCGAATCGGCGAAATCGCCCATCCGAACGACAGGCGTCTTCTCGCTGGCTACATTGGGGATCGACGCCACCGTCTCCCTTATCAGAGCGATGACTCTTTGCGGCGCGACGCGGTAAGGGGCCGGGACGTGCAGCACCCGCCGGTTCAGATTGTTGAAGCGGTAGACCTCCAGCGGGTCGCGCGCGACTCTACTGTTGGGAAAGATGACGGTCGTGTTGTTGTTGGTGCGAATCGTCGTCGTGCGCCAGCTGACGGCTTCGACTCGCCCGATCATATCCCCGATTCTAATCGCGTCGAGGATGTGAAACGGCTGCTCGATATGAATGGAGAGTCCCGCGAAAAAGTTTCCGAGCGTGTCCTGGAGTGCTAGACCGATGATGACTGAAACCACGGTCGACGTTGCTATTAACTCGAATCCGCCGCCCTTCTCGTCCAACACCACTTTGTAGATCAGCATCAGGAAGATCGAATAGAGGATTATTGATAATAGCACCCGTAACAGCGCCGGCGCCTCACGCCCCTTGCGCCGTTGAAAGACAACGTCGAAGAGCACGAAACTGAGCGCGCGCGCCAGGCCAACGCTCAGCCCCAGAAGCAATACCGCGAGCACATACTTGGCGACAGGCTGACCAAGTCGGACGGGAGAGAACCACTGGACTGCACCATAGACGAGCAGGAGCAGCACGCTGATTGTGAGCGGAACAGTGATTCGCTTCATCTTGACTACTGACCACTCATCGCCCTGATCATCTCGCCCGCCGCCAACACGGCTTGCTCGTATACACGATCGTGGCCCAGTATCTCAAGCTCTCTCCCGATCAGCTCGGTCTCGCTCAAGCCTTCGTAGCTAAGTACTCGTTGAACACCCTTCTCCTCGCCGCGCGTCACTGACGTTTCGATGCGCTGCCCGTCGGCGCTCCTTCTTACGGTGAACGAGACCGACTGGTCAGCCTCGCTGGCCAGAGAAACCAGCGCCAGATGCCCCGGCTCGATCTCACGACCGGTGTGCACGAATTCCAACCCGAGGCTACGGCCATCAATCGAGAACTCGAGACCCGCCGATGCCGTTGTTCGATTCGCAGTGCCTGGTTGCACGCTCCAGCCGAGCCGGCTTGCGAGCCAGCCTCCAAGGCGAAGTGCGCGCGTTGGAATTACAGCTGAGTCTGTTGCCGGTGGTGCGTACTTGATGGTGACCCGTTTGAGCCGATTCAGCAGGGGCCGATAATCAGCGATGTCATAGAAACCTGCAAGCAGCGCGCGCCAGGCCGTCAGCCGCGCCCAGTTCAAGTCGCTGAGCGCAGTCCAGCGCGGAGTCTCAGTCAGCACCGCCGCCATCCTCGCGAGGTCCGCTTCCGGGTCGCGAAAGTGGGCCGAATCGATCACCACTCGATCCGAAAGGTCCACCAGCCGCCTGAACATCGACTTGTCAGCGAGTCGCGGCTCCGCGTGCCACCATAGGTAAACAGGGAGATCCGAGAGCAGCAGCGGGGCGATCGCGCTCGGCACTTCATCGACTTGAGCCCCGCCCGCGGTGATTGTCACTTGCTCGCAGCATACTTGCTTGGAAGAAGCGCTGGGCAACGTGCAGCGGGAGGTGACCTGAGCTGTGAGCGCCTCCGGAGTGTCGGCGTCCGCAACGATCAAGATGGCCCGGCACGGACGCGCTGCGGTAATGTCAGTCAGCATCTCGTCGAGTCTGCTGGCTTCCGCCCCGCTGGAAACATAGACCAACAAGTTGAACATGGAGGCCCGAGTGACCCCGCCGTGTTCTTCGTCTTGCGACGCTTGCTGCCACAGGGCGGTCAACTCGCGCTCGATCGCATCGACGTTGATGGCAGGCGCCTGCGCGCTGGGAAGATGTTCGTTTGAAGTACTCATGTTGCCTCGTAAGACTGAATGTGACTTGTCGAGCCGACGTGCAAGCTTACCCCAATTCCAGATCTCAGATTCCAGATCTCAGATTCCAGATTTCAGATCCTCAATTCGGGAAATCGCCACTCATCACGGGCGACGCCATTCTCTCCCGTCTCTTTCCATCAGCTCGTCGGCAGCCTTTGGCCCCCAAGTGCCTGCTTCGTATTTCGGAATTTCTTCCTTGGAATTCGCCCATGTCTCCAGTATCGGCATAACTATTTCCCACCCGCGCTCGGTCATGTCGCGTCGCGCATACAGAGTCGAATCGCCGAGTATGCAATCGAGCAGAAGCCGCTCGTAAGCTTCGGGCGACGCGACGCCGAACGATGCGCCGTACCGGAAGTCCATGTTCACCCATCGAATGCGTGTCACCTGCCCGGGAACCTTTGCTCCAATCCTGAGCGTGATGCCTTCGTCAGGCTGAACTCGTATCACCAGAACGTTGGGCTCCATCTCTTGCTGTGCGCTCTTGAACAATTGAAGCGGCGCTTTGCGAAAGTGAATAGCGATCTCGGTAAGGCGCTTCGGCATGCGTTTACCAGACCTCAGATAGAAAGGCACATCGGCCCAGCGCCAGTTGTCGAAATAGAGCTTCAGCGCGGCATAGGTGTCGGTCTGTGAGTTCGGCGCGACGTCTTTCTCTTCCCGATAACCTGGCACATGCTTGCCCGCCACCGCGCCGGCCGTGTACTGGCCGCGGACGACGAACTCATTCACCCTATCCGGCGGAATCGGGCGTACGGCTTGCATCGCTTTGATCTTTTCATCACGCACCGCGTTGGCCCCGAGACTGATCGGAGGCTCCATTGCTACGAGCGATAGGACCTGAAAGACGTGGTTCTGGATCATGTCTCGCAGCACTCCGGCGGTATCGTAGTAGCCGCCCCGGCCCTCGACCCCGAGCGCCTCGGCGTTTGTGATTTGCACGTGGTCGATGTATCGGCGGTTCCAGATCGGCTCGAAGATGCCGTTGGCGAACCGGAACACCATCAAGTTCTGCACGGTCTCTTTGCCCAGGTAGTGATCGATGCGATAGACCTGATCTTCATCAAAGACCTTCGCAGCCTCGACGTTGAGCTCTTTGGCGCTGGTCAGATCGTGACCGAAAGGCTTTTCGATGATGATGCGAGTCCATCCCTTGCCTTTCGGTTTGGCGAGCTTGGCGGCGCCCAGCTGTTGAATGGCTTCGGCATAAAGAGAGGGCGACGTCGAGAGGTAGAAGACTCGATTACCGGCGGTTCCACGCTCCTGATCTATCTGATCGAGCAACTTGCTGATCTTTTGATACGCCTCCAGGTTGTTGACATCGCCGGAAACGTAGAAGATGCCTTTCGCGAAGCTGTCCCAAACCGCTTCGTCGACGCGTTTGGCTTCCGAATAAGTCACAATCGCGTCTTTCATTTTTGCGCGAAAGTCGTCGTGACTCATTGGCGTGCGCGCAAATCCGACGATCGCAAACTCGGCAGGGAGCAGCCGTTCCTGGGTTAGTCGATACAGCGCGGGAACCAGCTTGCGCTTGGTCAGGTCGCCCGAGGCGCCGAAGATGATCACCGTGCAAGGATCAGCGGTGCGTTCGAGCCTTACGCCTTCTCTCAAAGGATTATCGATTCTGCTGGACATTTGGATTCCTTCTTAGCGTTGTTGGGCGTTTGCGTCTTTGCGGCTCTGTCTTTGTGCGAAACAGCCGTAACAAGAGACCGTTTCGCGCAAAGACGCAAAGAGCCGCAAAGACGCGAAGCAGCTACTTCTTCGCCAGGTCTTCCCACTCGGTATGAATGGCGGGACCATCGGGACTATCGACGCGTTGATACGTGTGCGACCCGAAGAAGTCGCGCTGCGCCTGGGTCAGATTAAGCGGCAAGTTCGCGGCCCGATACGTGTCGAAGTAAGCCAGGCTTGCAGAGATGGCGGCCGCCGGTATGCCAAGCGACTGCGCGGTCGTCACAGCTTGACGCCACCGAGGCTGAGCTTCGAGCACCCACTCTTTGAAGTCGGGATCGATCAACAGGTTCGGAAGATCGGGCCGCCGCTGATAGGCCTGCTTGATCTTGTCCAGGAACTGCGCGCGAATGATGCAGCCGCCTTTCCATATTCGGCTCATCTCGCCGAGGTTGATGTTCCAGTCGTACTCCTCGGATCCGCGGCGAATGACGTTCATCCCCTGCGCATAAGAGCAGATCTTGCTCGCATACAGCGCGTCGTGAACCGCATCGATGAGCTCTTGTTTGCCGCCGGTGTATTTCCCCATCGGTCCGGACAGTTGCTTGCTCGCCTCGACGCGTTCGGCTTTTCGCCCCGAGAGGACTCGCGCATCGAGCGCGGCTTGCATTGTTGGAATAGCAATGCCGAGCGAGAGTGCGGTCTCCGCGGTCCACTTGCCCGTGCCTTTCTGACCGGCTATGTCTAGGATCTGATCGACCAGCGCGCCTTTGCCCTGGGGATCATCGACCGTGAAGATCTTGGCGGTGATTTCGATGAGAAACGAGTTCAGGTCGCCCTGGTTCCACTTCGCAAATATGTCCGCGAGCTCCGACGCCTTCAATCCGAGCGCGTTGCGCAGAATGTCATAGGCCTCGGCGATCAACTGCATATCGCCGTACTCGATTCCGTTGTGCACCATCTTGAC
>Ga0137403_10001116_pt1 | contig 33942 bp, 48 predicted proteins | sample CZOMad2_1_16fung_FD_122057 | JGI IMG/M metagenome (GOLD analysis project Ga0137403, IMG submission 122057) | Vadose zone soil fungal communities from Angelo Coast Range Reserve, California, USA - CZOMad2_1_16fungal (Hybrid Assembly) | ecosystem: Environmental > Terrestrial > Soil > Vadose zone... | reverse complement strand
TCCCATCCTTGTCGATGGCGGCCTGGACGGTCTGATCCGCAAGTGGAAGGCGCTCCCGAACTGGCGGCAGCGGTGGTGCACTCGGAAGCTGAAGATTGAGCCGTTTGCAGCATACCTGATGCAGAACGCACCGGCCAAATTCTATGTAGGTATCCGTGCTGACGAAGAGCAGCGCGAGGGCGGAGACTACCAGAATGTGCCGAACGTCGAGATGGTGTTTCCGCTCCGTGAAGCCAACATGGACAAGCCGCATGTATTGGCCTTCCTAAAGGCACGCGGCATCACGATCCCACGCCGCACCGATTGTATGCTGTGTTTCTTTCAGCGGCTGATCGAGTGGTACGAGCTTTGGCGCGACAATTTGGAGTCATACCTGATGGGCGAAGCCTACGAAGCGTTGACCGGATTCACCTTTCGCTCGCCGGGGCGCGACACATGGCCTGCGGCACTCAAGGATTTGCGGGCGGAGTTTGAGGCTGGGCGAGTTCCCAGAGACACGCGCCATGACGCGATTAGCGACATGCAGTGCCGAGTGTGCCGGCTATGACGTGCCCCGCCTGTGCCGGCACCGGACAGAGGAAGGGGGAGGAGTAGATGACCTGGGTTGATGGATTGGCCGAGTGGACGGATGGCGACACGGCCTATCTGTCGATCGCCTTTACTTGGCGCATCAACGATGCCTACATGCGCGCCGTCTGGTATAGAGCGCAGGGCTATCGCGTTCTCGCTGGCGGTCCCGCAGTCTTCCTTCCAAAGCTGGCGGCCATGCTCGCGAGCGTTGCCGAAGTCGGCGGTGAAAGCCTGGATGCCGTGGCACGCCACAATCCCATGGCGACGATCGCGAGCCGAGGATGCCCGGTCGGCTGTTGGTTCTGCATCGTGCCGAAGATGGAGGGGCGGGATTTCACCCTCCTGCCGGATTTCCCGGTGCGGCCAATCCTCTGCGACAATAACCTCTCAGCGCTGCCGGCGAATTACCAGGATCATATCATCAAACGCTACCAACAGGCCGGCGTAAAATTGCTCGATGCGAATTCAGGCTTCGAGCCGCGCACCTTTGACGACGAGGTGTTCGCTCGCTGGCGGCCGATCAACCGCGGCCCATGGCGATTCGCCTATGACGACCATGCCGAGCGGTCCTACGTCGAACGCGTCATGCGGATGCTCAAGGCGGTGCCAGCGCGGCGGAAGCAGGTCTACACGCTGATCGGCAATGAGCCGTTCGCCGCCTGCATGGAGCGCATCAAGGAGGTCATCGCCTGGGGTGGCGAGCCCTACGCGCAGGCGTTCATGAAGCTCAACGCTTTGGAGAAGCGCCCGCACGCGCGCTTTGACTGGACAGAGATACAATTGCGCCGTGTCCAGCGGTGGGCAAACGGTCGTTTCTGGCGGTACACGGATTTTGCCGGCTATGATTCCTCTCGCCGGAGTAGCCGTGAGATCGCAACGCAAGAGGCCACACTATGGGAATGACAGCCGCCCTCACGCGCCGCAGCGCCGGGACGGGAGGATGCGGAATGATCCCATTGTCGGAGATAAGCTTGTTTGATTGGCTGTGGGCACTGGAGACGACCATTTTAATTGGGGTTGTCGTGCTCGTTTGTTGGTGGACCCGGTGACCGGAAGGAAAATAATTCATAAGGGACGTAGAATATACGTCACCAAACAAGAGTTGCATGAGATAGGCCGCATCAAATGGGGGCTGCCGATTATCTGCGCCCTCGTGCCGCCTTGCGTTCTCATGGGGTTGCGGGTGCTCGGATGGTGGCCATGACGACCCCCACCGGGGTTCCGCGTGGCATTCGATCGACTCGGGGAGTTCGGAATATGACCAACACCCTCGCCGTCCCTGCGCCCGCCAGCCGCAGCGGGGAGGATCATGCGGACGCCAAGTTGTTGGCGACGCAGATCACGAACGATTGCGGTTACATGGATGGACGCGGCGAAAATCTATGCCGCTGCTACCTCGCCTACGCCGCCCTTCTTTCTGGCGACAGCGCGGAGGATAATGCGGACGATGCGATGCGCGCGGTTGCATGGCTAATGGCATCTGAAGGCGAGCGCTGGTATCCAAGAGATCTGGCCGTTCTGATAAACGTCCTCTCCGCCAGCGCAGCGCGACAGCAACAGAGGGCCGATGCCACGGATAAAGCGTTCGCCGATCTGGATCGTAAATTCGGGGAAGTTGAGACCGCCTATAGAGTTAGCGCAGCGCGGCTGACTGAGGACAACAAGCGGCTGCGGGAGCGGTTGGACGGCTGGATCAAATCGATGCCTGTCGGCTCACAGGTGCGTGGTGAATTTGAGGCGTTCTGCGACAACCCTTCCCCCACGGCCGGGCCGGCGGAGGGACGGACAAGCCCCGTGACGCAGGATGAGATGGACGACTGTTATAAACGTGGCGGGAAAGCCACCGCTGACGGGCCGGCGGAGGGACACAAGCATAAATGGAAAGCTGCCTATGTATGTGAATGTGGTGTGCAAACTTTCCAAAGCGACGACCGATAGGGATGGCAAAGCCCCCGCTGACGGGGCGGAGGAAAGTTAATGCTCGGCAACAACGTCGAAGTTCGCTTGTGCGATCCACCCGAAACCATCGCTGGCGAGCTTCGCAAACAGTCCGTCGAAGGCGTTTGGGTCTACTACGGCTGGGCTGAACAGGCGGCGTTGCATTTCTATCCGCAGCATCGCGTGGTCGAGCTTATTGACCGAGGAAGGATTTCACGATGACCGCTCCCGCCCCCGCCCCCGCCGCGCCGCCGGAGCGGTGCCCGACGTGCAAGGGCCAAGGCTTCACTTGGACTTATTTGACCCAAAGCGTTGTGGCGAAAGCAGAGTGCCCCGCCTGTGCCGGCACCAGACAGAGGAAGGAGAAGACGGAATGAGTGGCAAAGATAAACGGGCGCAGGAGGTATTTGGCCCTAATTTCCTGCAACAAGTCGCGGCAATGCAGGAGCCGGATCATAAATGGGTAGAAATTATCGCCAAGGCTTTGGAACCTGCATTGCGCGGTGGCATCGCAACAAACCGCGCCCTCAAGCTAGTTCAGGTGCTGCGCGCCAACGGAGCAACCCTTCCATGACCCACGCTCCGAAGGACGCCCCTGCGGAGCCGGACTTTGAACGCATCGCCATAAACATGCTCAGGCCCGTGCGCGGTTGTGCGACCGATCAGCAGTTTCAGGATGCTGTCGCCAACGTCACGGCCGCACTGCGGGAATGCGCCGCCGGCCGGACGGCTGCCGCGCTGTGTCTGAATATCGCGCACCACATACAGATGGGAAGGGAGAATGAACGTGGATGATCCGGTTGAAGCTGCGTGCATTGCATTTCAATGGCCGGAAATCTACCTCAAACATCCGGTGCTGATGGCGTCTATGCGCCGCGCCCTCGCCGCTTGGTGCGAAGCGGAGGCCGATGAGCTAACGACGCCGGACATGCGAGAAAAAGGAACGTACATCGCGCGCTATCTGCGTGTCCGCGCCGCCGCCCTTCGCGAGCCTTCCACCTGAGTATCTCCGCCCATGGCCGCTGCCTCAGCACGAGCTGCCCGTCCGTCGGCAATGGCGTCAGCCGTCCGGCTCTGCGGTTGGCCTCGTACTCGGCGGACTCGTTGATGCCGTCGCACCATCTCATGGAGGATACCTATGGTTAAGATAGGTTGGCAGCCGATTGAAACAGCGCCGAAAGACGGCACGCGCATCCTCACGTTTTCGCCTCGTGCTCCGGAATCCGAGAAGGCACCCATCAGGATCAACGAATGGCGCGGCAGAGACTGGTGGTGCACGAACGCCGAATATTGGCCGCCAACTCATTGGATGCCATTACCAGCGCCACCGATCATACCGGCCCCATAGCATGGATCGCCGCCGCAACCCAGGCGGCAGCCCCCAGGATGAAGGTGAAGAAAACGGTAATCGCCCACCAATCGAACACGTCGTTGCGATACCAGTTCACGGCATCGCCGAGATGTTCGTGGTACCAGGATCGGCGAGGAAATCCGAACCATCCTCTCATCCGAGCCCGCCCTTCTCCAGGTACATCGCCACCACCTCCGGTGGCGTGGCTCCTGAGATGGCGGCTTCCCGCTCGACGATAAATGCGTCGATGAGAGCCACCACCATGTCGTGCAGGTTGCCGTCGGCCAGGTTGGCGATGAGCTGGAGCTTCCCGAGCCGATCGCCGGGGAGGAAGAGCGTGAGCTGCTTCATTCGCGCCTCTCGCGGGGCGGTTCCGCGCCAGAACCAGCCCCGCTTGTCCAGTACGATCAGGGGCGCGCGTCCGCCACGACGGCATCGGCCAGCGCCTGCGTCTTGGCCTTCAGGTCGGTCGAGAGCGCCGTCAGGGCCGCAGGATCTGTGCCGGCAGCAATGATGGCGTCTATCTTGGCCGCCAGGCCGTTCAACAGCGTGATCGCCGAATCGATCCCGGCATCGGATGCGGCAACAGCTGCCTGCAAGTCTGCGAGTTCACCAGCCATGGTTGTAACCTTTCCAGCAAGAGTTTGAAGCGCCAATAGAATCCGATCCAGCTTGCGCTCGGTGGCGGGATCGGTAGGAAAATGAACGTCAACGTCGATCTTCATGCTGGCGATCTCCAATGGAAGTCCAGCGGCCCCATGCCCAGGAACATGTTTAAGAGGACCAGGATGAAGATCACGATAATGATCACCAGCGCGATCGTCTTGAACGGATCGGGGATCGGCAGCAGCGTGAACAGGTAGTAGATCAGGCCGCCGATGAGGCAGAGGATTAGCAGGTTGATGAGCAACCCAATCATGGGGTCGGTTCCTTCGGGCAATCCTTGTTGCAGACGCACTCATAGGCGCCGTTGTGAGCGTCCACGCCAGCTTCAGTGCGCGCATCGTTCGTGCCATAGATCGTGATCGGCTGCGCCAACGCGGAGGAGCACAGCAGCCGATCCGAAACGTCGCTACGGCTTGCGGTATTTGCTTCGCACGCGGCTAGACCACTCGCTATCAAACTGCATGCCAGCGGCGCCCTTAGCCGCGTCGTCCACCATGCCGGAAACATGCGTTACCCCGTCTACGATCGCCTCAGCCTTGCCAGCATCGATGAGCTGCTTATCCTTCAGATAGCCGGCGATAATGTTCACTAGCTTCAGGAGTGCGGCGGCGGCCGAGAGCCAGCCCATCTACTTCGCAGGCGCCGCGATCATCTGGGAACGATGCAGATAGCCCCAGATGGCCGCCCCGATGGCGACGATGCCCGCCACGATGGTTTCCCACTGCGTCTGCGTGGCTACGCCATTGGCGACCACGAAGCCGCTGCCGGCGAGCAGAACGGTGCGAACGATACCGAGAATCTGATCCATGAAGTCTCCTAAGCGAGGGCCATATCCACAGCACGCTTGATCATCGTGCCTTGATATGGATTCTGGCCGTTCTCGTGCCGCACGATTGCGGCGACGAGCGATACAAGCCTGTTCCGATTGGCGACGAAGTCAACGTGCTCGTCGGGGCTGATGCCGATGTCATGGGCGACCGCCTCGGCATAGGACGCCGTGTCGTTTTCGGTCGGCGGCGCCCAGCGATCGATAATCTTCCGCACCGTATCCAGGCCACACTTGCGCTGGTATTTCAGCACGATTTTGGCGATGGCGCGGAGGCCATAGACCGGCTCTGTGAACACAAAGAACGACGGGTCATCCTGATTGTCCGACAGCCCAAGCCAATCATCGGCCGACTTGCGGATATTTCCTGGATTTCGATTCCTAACGCCGCGAGGGGTCACGGTCACCACCATCCGATCGCTTTGGTTAATGCTGCGCCACAAACGCTCAAAAGAACAGCGATGAGGCCCAGAAGGGATGCCCTCTCGGTCTTTCGTGACGTCCGCTCGATTTCCGTGATGGAGCCGCGATTTTCGGCATGGAAGCCGTCCAGTTTGAGCCCAAAAGCCCTGACGGCGCCGATGAAATCCGCTTTCAAGTCGGTGATCTCGGCACGCAAATCATCGCGCATGCTTGAAAGAGTTAACGCCATCTCGGCGCGGAAGTCGTGCCGCTGCTCGGTGGCCTGGCGACGCTCTTCCTTGCAGTCTTCTTCGTGACGGGTCATGCGCGCGTCCAGCTTGTCGAGCAGTTCGCGGCTGGCGGCGGCCATTTCAAGGGCACGCGAATCCAGCGCTCGTTGGGCGGCTTCGTTCATACAACCCCGCACGCGGAATAGGCTACAAGTCTAAATGCACAAACGAAACCGAATGGCCGGACTATAGCAGAAACGAGGGCCGAAGATATGACGGAGTTCGCGATTTGGGCGGCTTGCGTATAAGGCTGTGGAGGGCCAGATTTGGTACATGTGGATCATTTATACATTCGCCATCGGGGTAGGATTCGGCTTCGCCTTCGGCATCGATTGGCAACGGGCCGGTGCGACCTCGAAACTCATTACTGTTGGTAGAGTCCTAGCCCACCGAGTTGCCCCAAAATGGCGGCGGCTTTCTTCGTCCCAGGAGCGACCGTTCGAAGTTCGACGAGCTGATGGAGCAAGTCCGGATCCTTGATGGCTTCGTAAACCATCCGCTCCACTTTCTGCTGTCGCAGCTTCATGATCTGCCGCCCCGCATAGGGGCCATGCGCCAGCGGTCCTGTGATCCCGCGGTAGACCGTCAAGAGGCTGTCAAGCATCGTCCCCCTGCCCTGACCAGCGATGACGGCCGTCCCGGAACTGCCGACAGTAATCGGCTTGCGCTGTGACATTTCGACGGCATCGCGCAACAGATTCATGTCCTTCACATACTGAGGTCCGAACAACATCTTCAGTTTTGTGTCGTTCGCCTCTATGTAGGCGTCCACCTTGGGAAACGAGAGTGCTCTTTCCTTCGTCGCAGGATCATATCCCGTGATCTTCGGTCCCATGTCTTCGATCACCGCGCCACGAAGAGCAGCCTTCGACGTATCGGGAGCGATGACCATGAACTGCGCGAGTTCGCCATCGGAGCCTTCAGCCCATAGCCGCTGAAATACCTTCTGCGGCTCCATGCTCGTCAGTTTGCCGCCGAATGACTCCTTGATCTTCGCCTCGACAGTATTCTGTTCGGCGGCTGCCTTCTGAAACCCTAACTCTGCCGTGTTGGCATTGCTCAACAGTTTGAAATCCGTCGGGCTGAAGTACGGTTTCGCCATGTCGCCGTACTTTTGCATCCATTCCGCATGGCGAGCCGCATCCACGCGCCCCTGGACAAGAACTTTCTGGCGGTAGTCGTTGAAAATCGCGGTTCGGAATGCCGCCTTCGCCTCGGGGCTCTTGTCGAGCAGATAGGCCGTCTGGTCCGCCAACTCGCGGTCACCGCTTTCGAACACCTGTTTGAAGACTTCGCTCGGCCGCGACACTACGGCATCATGAACTGTACTGTTCAACAGCCCGATCTGCGATTTGTATTGTGCCTTAAAGGCGTCGTAGGCGGCGGCACCAGGAGTGCCCGCCAGCGATTGATTAATATCGCTTTCTAGAGCAGCAGCGAGACGATTATAAGTTGCTGCGTCGGGAGCAGTCGTCGACTGATCTTTTGTCGCCTTCCGCGCCAATTTCTTGAGCGTCGAAACGGCATCCCATGCTTGCTGGAAAGTCCACTTGGTATTGGGGTCAAAGATAGCAGATGGCGTTCCCGGAGTCCCAGGCGTGAAAGTCGTAATCCGCGTTCCCGGCCGCGTTCCCAACTTCACGACCTTGCTGGATGGAGTGCCGCCGAATGATGATGGTCCCACCACCGTTTTCTTGTCAGTCTGCAACCCCGAGAAGATCGCATCCCTGGTTTCCTGACTGAATGTCTTCGCGGTATCTGACAAATTTGTATTCGCTATCGGCAAGCCACTTGTGGCTGCATCGACCTTGCCAGCCTCCTGTGAAGCCCATTCCTTAAATGCATCCTGCTCCCCAAGCAGCGTATTCGTGACGCGGCTACCGGCGACAGTCGGCGATCCCTGCGGCAACGCGCCAACCGCTGATTGTGCGCCGATATCAGCCTGCTGGGTTTGCGCCCCATAGCGTGCCTGCGTCTGCTGCTGCGGCAAAACGAGTTCGTTCTGAATCTGCGTCCCGGCCCCGTACCGGCTAGTCGGCGCCCCCTGCGGCTGATCGATCGCCTGCTTGAAGCCTCCGAGCGCCTGCTGTTGCTGCCGCCGCGCATTCAGCATCTCGGTCTGCCGAATGCCTGGCGTGCGATACTCCATCTCGGCGACATTCAGGAGCGGTTGGTCGCCCGTCGCCTGGGCGAGATTGTATTTCAACGGCGGCCCGCGTCCGGTCTTGTTGATCTGCGATTCGATATCCTTCGCCGCCTGTTGTCCGCCGGCATAGGCAGCCTCGTGAACCGGCGTGAAAACGCGCCCCTTAATGAAATTCGCAATGACCTTGACGGACCTTGCGGCGACAGATAGGGCGGCACCCCCGGCGATCGTCAGGCCCGCCGCGATGCCAGCTGCTTTGGCGATGTCCTCATCCGACATGCCTTCATTGACGCCCATCTCGCGTCCGATCGCAAGGCGGGCGGCTTCGGTGGCGAATGCCGCCGCTCCGCCGGCAGCCGCCGTTCCTACGCCGCCCGTGAACGCCGCCGCGCCCGTGGTGATCGCGCCCTCCAATCCCATCTGGCCGATCATGGCGGCATTGCGCTTGAAATCTCCAACATCCGGACCAAGCGCATTGACGAGGGCGAAGCGTTTCGACGCTGGATCATAGTATTCCAGTTCGCCTGTCTTAGGCCCCGTTCGGACGGCGATATGTTGGCGCTCGATGGGCGGAGCGCCCTTGTTGGCATCTAAAGTCAGTTCGTTGGAGAGATATTTTTGGGCGCTGGGAGAATTCATGTCATAGGCGAATGAAAGTCCCCATTGACCGACCGGAGCCGCTTTGTCCGAGATCACGCCGGCTGCGGCGGCTTTCGTTGCAGCCTCCGACGGCTGCACACGGAACCCACGCGGCGCAAAGGTGGCTTGAGGAGTTGGCAGAGGAGATTCATCGATCGGCGTGTACGGTCCCGGCGCTTGCTGCGGTTGGGATTGCTGGCCAAGATTCGCAGCCTTGAAACTCTCCGGCGTCCAACCCTTGCTTTTCAAATAGCCGTCGATGTCATCGGGCGGCGCATTCTGCTGCATCATCTTGCGGACGTTCTGTTGCAAGATCGGTAGTTGCGTGAATTCGCTCATGGCAGCGGTGCCAACCCGTAGCGTGACTCATAGTCGTTGCCGGGTGCCGTCTGTGCCTGTCCCTGCGGCTGTCCAATGAGCGGCATCCCGCGCATCTGGCTTTCGATCTTCAGATTAGATTGAAGATTCCCGACGATTGAATCGAGAGCCGCCGCCATCTGCCGGGGATCGGCGAGAACATCAGCACTACCGATCTGTGCGAGCGCCTTACGTACATCCTGTTCTGTCACGCGCGTTCCGTTCTGCGCGAGAGCGATGGAATAGGCCAAGCCCAGAATATCGCTTTGCAATGCAGCGCTTGATGCGCCTGCGCTGCTGGTATTGATACCATAGGTCGCAGGGTCAAGCAGCTTCGTATCAGCACCGAGCGCTTGTGCAGCTTGCTTTGCTTGGGCACCCGCACCGGCGATTGTCTGCGTGAGCCATCCCGTACCACCAATTGGCGTCCCCGATGTAAGTTGCCCCTTGATTTTGTCGGCAAGCGAGTTGACTTGCGCGGCTGCGATCTGGCGGTTCTGGAATTCCAGCGCGGTCTTGTTCGTCAGCGACTCGCTCGCGGCTGGTGGTACGCCTGGCAGTCCAGCAGCCTTCGGTTGATACGAAATACCTGTGGGAGAGTTCGGATCGGCACTCTGCACCAAATCTTGTTTAACCGCCTGCGGCGTCACGCCATAGTCCTGGAGAAACTGTAGAGTCGGGCGGCCTGGCTTATCAGGATTCGCCGTGTTCCAAGCATCGACAGCCAACTTGAGCCGCGTCTGAATCTCTGTCGGCTGCTGGGGCTGCGGATACGCGATGTAGTTTTCCTTCTTCTTAGCCGCGTCGAAATCGGCCTGCGAAATCCGCCCTGCCTTCAGATCGGCCTCCAGGTTCCCGATCGTGCTGTACGGCTTCTGCGGCGTCAGTTGGTTCTCGATCAGCTTTTCCCCGATGTTCGGATACGCCGTCGCCACGTCCGGCGTGAGGCCGGGGTACTGGCCGCTGCCGGCGAGCTTCGCCATAGCTGCCGCTTGCGCCTGCTGCTGTTCGTATTCGCGCTGTTGACGAGCGTGCGCCTCTTCGTATTCCTTCATCCGCAACTGAATCTGCGCATCGTCCAGGGCCGTTGCGCGACCCTGCTGCGCCAACTGGTTTCCGAGATACATGCCTTGGCCGACACCCTGTTGCCAATTGGGGGCGGAAAGAAGGCCAGTTCCGATACCCATCAGCATGTTGCTGAATTGCGCGTTGCGCAGGACAGCCGGGTCGACGCCCCATGGGCCAGTCCCGAAACCGCCAGGAGACTGCTGCGTCGCGGCGGTGTCGTATGGCGCTACCATGACATCACGCGAACGGTTGCCAGCCCATTTGGCCGGCGGCCCCCAATGCGGAGAACAATCCACCAGCGGCAAGCTGAGGCCAGCCGGCCTGAGGAGCCTGTGATTGGCTCATCTGAGTGCTGCCAGGAGCGCCGTAAATCAGGCTGGCGTATTGATTGAGCTTGTCGATTGGTGCTTGCTGACCAAAGTTCCAGCGTGCCACGAGGTCGTTGATATTTTGCTGGTTCATGCCTTGGCGTGTGTCGCCGACTTGGCCTATCTGTCCGATGTTGCCATAGTCCAGGGACGCCTGCTGACCGGCATAGCCCGGAGCCGCCTGAGCCGCTCCCAACTGGTTCTGCCGCTCCTGGGCATATTGGTTGAAGGCGTAGGGCGCGAGCGCTTCGGTGCCGCGACTCACCAACGCCTGGGCCTCCGAGCCGCTGCCGAATCTCCCGGCAAGCTCCGCCTGTCCCTGCACCTGTGGCAGGATGCGGGACATGACGGACTGGCTCACGTTGTCCAAGTAAGGGTTGCCCTGCGCCGTGTAGTCACCCTGGATGGTTTTCTGGAGTTGGTCGGCGCCAGCCTGAGGAAGCGGGTTCGTCATGTTGGACTGCGCGGCATTCAGCGTAGCCTGCTGAGCCTGTGTTTGCTCGGGCGTGAAGCCAGCGACCGTCGAGCTCGGATAGTACTGCGGATTGCTGGAGAGATAGGACGCTTGGGCCTCCGGCAGCAGTCCAGCAATGGCCGGTTTGTTGCCGCTCGCCGCTTGACCGATAATATAGGGTTTTGCATAGCTTGGCGGTCCAGAAGTCTGGACCGAACTGCCTTGACTGCCTCCGCCGCCCATCAGGCATATCCTCCGCGTGGTTGGCCAGACCCTCTTCCGGCTGGTCCATTGGCTTGTGCGCCGGCAATGCTTTCATGGCCACCGCCACTGGCAGTAGCGGATTCATGATGGGCGCGGTCGGCATCCATGGCCTGTTGCACGGTACCGCCATTCGTGATGACGGCTCGACCAGCAGGAGTCGGCCCTATGTAGCCGGTGAAGGGCGATGGGTTGCGGACTAGGTTCGCCGCCGTCCCGAGGAACCCCATCCCACCCATGACGCCTGCCGCTAATTTCGCAGCGGCAATTAAATTGTGAGCCGATAGATCGGCCTGTCCTCGTCCATATGCTTGGAGATTGCGATCCATCTGACCGGAGTTTCCGAAAGAGGAGGGACTGCGACTATCGATGCCCACACGCGGAAGCCCGGTAAGCGCACTTAATGGTCCGGCCTGCTGACCGTTGGCTTGTCCTTGATTCAGCCATCGTAGCGGATCAATGAAGGCAGGCGGTGGCGCGCCGCTTGGACTTGGCACCTGATTGAGTGTTTGACCGGGAACGAACGGTTGGCCCATGTCAGGCGGCATAACCGGCGGCTGAGGAACCATAAGCGGCGAGAGTTGCATGTTTGGCGGCAGACCGAACATTAGAGTTCCTTAGCGTATAGAACGGCCACCGGCCGCAGGCCCTCGACAAGATGGCCCCATCCCGGCCGTCCGAGTCCTTCGATCATCTTGCAACCGATACCACGAGCGATCTCCTCGAAATCTGCGAACCATTGCCGCCAGAGACCGAAGCCGTCTCCGGAGATCGCCAGGATGTTGAACGACTTGCAATCGTCATATAACACGATTTCGGTCAACGCGGCAGTCACGATCTCACCGTCCCGATCTGCCAGCCATAGGTGCTTGCGGTTGGCAAGAACGTCGCGCTCCACATCCGCGCTTCGGTAGCGCTTGCCGAGCCGGTTCATCGCCGGCTCTAGCATCTCCCACACCGCCGGCCACAGCGGGCCGACCTGCGGCGCTTGGACAGAACGGAGGGTGACGGTGGTCATTCGAGATAGCCGTTTATCATGACATCGCCTCGGAAAATCTCGCTCGCAGTTGCGGCGGCTACGGGAATCTGCATGATGATGTGCAGATAGCGCCCGCTGTCGACTACAAGCTGCGGATCGAAGGAACGCGAGATGTCAGGCGCTGCGCTACCGACAGCCACCGATAGGGCGAATGTTTGCATGCCCAAGGGAATGCGGCGCGGCGCCCATGTGTTCGTTCCGTCCGCTGTCGCGAGGGAGACAGCGGAACTGTTCACGCCGACGGACCAGTCGATGATCGTTGGCGTGATGGCCGAGCCGATGGCGCCAGTGTTCGCACAGGATATGACGATGTTTCGGACGAACAGTTGGAACCCAGCGGGCACCTGATAGGCGAACAACGCGAAGTCTGTCACCGCTCCGGCGACTGCCGCGAACTGGTAGCGCCCACCGAGCGTCGTATAGCCGGCGGCCGTGTTGGAGAGCGCGGCGCTGGTCGGGTTAGTGCTGTTCGCGTGGTTGGCCGTCTGTCCGAAGCCGGTCACGGGTGACTGGTAGGCCCCGCGCCCGAGCACGGCCAATGATTCCGCCCAATCTCGATTCGGCTTCAACACCTTCTGAATGACCGAAATACGGCCGAGCGATATCTGCGGGGCCGTCCCTGGCGGGCTGGACCCGTTGATGACGCGCATGAAGATCGGAAGCCGGGTCGTGCCAACGCAGAACGGCAGGCCGGCGGCGTTCGGTATCTCGATAATTGTATCGTCGTCCACCTCGAATTCGCAGTCGCCGACTTCGATGAGGAGGTCGAGGTCGTGCATCACATTGGTCGCAAGCGCAGTCATTGGTGCCGTTGCGGTCTCAGAGCCGCCGTTGTTCGTGATGCCCTTCAATGTCGCATCGGATGCGAAGCGGTAGAGCACGCCGTCGGCGAGCGCTCCAGCACCGGAAGGATTCCCAATGCCGACTTCGATTGTGACGTTGGCCTGCGGCGCCACATTCACCTTGATGTCGAAGGCAATGAAGGTCGGGAATTCCGGATAGAGCGGAATGTGTTTGATGCTCTTGAGCAGCGCCCAGGCGTTTGCCGTCGTTGCCAGCCCGGCATTGAGCGTGATGAATCCGCCGGACTGCGCGATGGTCATTCCGGACACGTCGTAGGGATTCCAGATGTTAGTGTTCACGGCGTTGCCGTCGATCTGATCGAACAGGACGATGGTGTCCTCGCTCACCAAGGCATGACCATCCTCCGTCGCCTCAAACGGCACGCCATCTACGGAGGCCGGAATGACGAACCCGGCCTTCTTCGGATCGAGCGGCATGTTCACGAGCGCATTCCCATCTGTATCCACGTCCGCGATGCTGCCGGTACGGCCAGCCTGTTTGAACGCCATAGCAAACCTCTTAAAGAATCAGTTCCAGGCCCAATTCGCCTTGAATGTGCCGACGACTTCGCCGTCGGTGAACGCGAAAATCGTGAAGCCGACGCTGGGGACAATATTCCCGCACGCCAGATTGACTAGATCGGACGCAATAATATGCGAGTCTGAATCGTTGTCCGTCGTGTTGGCTGATACCAACCATGCGCGCGGCAGATTGGTAGATTCGATATACGTCTGTCCTGTGATGATGGACGACGTTTCGTTTTCCCATCCTGATCCGTCACCGAAATCCAGAACCGTCGTGCCACGGTTTATCGGCAGAGCCGCGAACCTGCCTCCAAGCACATCGGCCGCAGTGAAAACCTCAGCGCCTTGGACTTGGGCATTCGCGGTGTCGAGGATGCCCTGCAAGAGAAGGGCATTGAGCTGTGTGTTGACGTAGATGTTATCGAGAGCAATATCGAAAGCTCCAACATCGTAGAAACCTCCGCCTGCCATGGCATGGATGGGCGGCACAATTCTATAGGACACCCTCAGCGAAAACGTGCCATCGCCGAAGTCGTGAACGACCGGAATGTCGCAAAAGAGGATGGATGCCATATCAATAGGCCGTCACTTCTGCCCACGCCACGTCAACGGTCAGGTCGGCCGTTCCGGCAGCGCCAAACACGATTGTCGGTCCGCGCACGATGAAGCCTTCATTCTGCGCGAACACGTAGGGGTGAACGCCATCGCCGGAATCAAAATTTATGTCGGCCGAGTACAGTTGCTGATTCAGGGTAGTAATGGTTTGCTGCGTCGAAAGCTCTAAGACAGGCTCCGCGTCTAGAGTTCTAGTCCCAACCGTGAGACCGGCGGCGACGGCGGATTTTCGGATGTCCGTCACCAGCGTCGTCCCCATGCTAGTCCGTTTCTTCATGTTGTTGCCGGTCAGCGTGATGGCCGTCCCGACGCTATCCGAAGCGGTGAAGGCGCGGGCGATGAAGACCTGAAACCGGCATGTTATGGTTGCTGTCGCTACTGCCGTTTGCAGGCATTGCAGCCTGATTTTCTGTGGTACGCAGAGCCGGGTCGCGTCGCCCCAACGGAACGAGAAAAGCGAGCCGTTTGCTGCTTGCGTGACCACCAAGGCAACTGTCGTCGAGAGCCTGTAGTGGCCGAAAGCGCCGTGGTCTGTTGGCCTGGGCGTAATGCGGATGGCGCGAAACGTCGTGCCGTCGACTTCCGCAATCGTGCCGCCGTTGCCTTGGAATTGTAGAGCCATCAGTTACTCCAGGCCCATGCCACGTTCCAGGCACCGTACAGACGCGCGCCCTTGCCGCCAGCCGTCGATTGCTGCGCGCCCTGCTCGATAACGAGGCCACCAGCCAGGGTGCTGTTGTTCGCGCCGCCACCGAGAGGCAAAAGAGGCTCGAATAGGCTGCTGGTGTTAACGCCCTTGATGGTAAAGCCTGTGCCGGCAACGATGTCCATGGGCACCACGGCGAGGGTCTCCACAAGATGTTCATCGGAGCTGTGGTCGGCCGTCGCAACACCGAGCAGGTGCGCCTCGACGTAGGAGGTCGTGAGGATGCCCGCCTGCCCCGTCACGGCCACGCTGGCGTCCGATGCGCCGGGGAACGCGCCGAAGTCGAGGGTCGCCGTGCCCTTCGTCAGCGAGCCGCCGGCAGCGCCCAGCATGGCGTTCACCTGGGCGACCGTCAGGTCCAGCGGATCGGCAACGCCGGCCGTATTGTTGCCCTTGATCGTGTTCGCCGGCATGTCCGCCAGCTTCGCATTCGTGATCGCGTTGTTGTTGACGGTCCATGCCGTGCCGGAGCCGGAGACCGTAATGTCTCCCTTGTTGCCGTCGGTGATGAGGCCAGTCTTCAGGCGGCGCAGAATCGAGGCGATGACCGCCGCCACTTGCCGCGGCGTGCCGCCTTCGTTGGGGAGGCCCGGATATCCCGTCGGCGCCGTCATCGCGTCGCCAGCGGAACGGCATCGATGCTGTCGATGCCTTGGAGGAACGTTGCGGCATGGCCGGCCGGCATGGAGAGCCGCATGCGGGCGTAGCGGGCGTTAACGCGCATCGGTGCCCGGCCGAGCGAGTCCAGACTGATGGCCGAGCCAGTTGTCACGGCATCGCTCGGCAGGTTGCGCGTGATGGGCGTGACGGTCGCACCCGTAGCATCGACGATGGGACGCACCGAGCGGAACAGCGTTCGCTTGCCAGGGGTGGCCTCGAACTCGCCCGTATCGATGGCGGCCGCCAAGTTCGTGCCCGTGAAGGAGCCGGACTTGTGGTCGGTGAAGAACCCCGCCAGCAGGTATTTGCCGCTGCCGGCCCAGAGCGGCGAGTCGAGCGGCGCCGGCAACAGGTCCAGGTTCGTCGTCACGGCGTCGAGACCATCCAGAGTGTAGCCGGACTGAGAGAAGACCGGCCAGATCCATTCGCAGGATTGATCGAACTCGGACCAGCGTTGCGTCGGCCAATGGTAGATGCGGCCCTTGGTCGGTGTGCCATCGCCGCCAGTCTGCGGATAGACGACGACATAGATTTGGTTCTGCGGATCGATGGAGCCGACGATGCGGCCGAGATTCGACTGATCGACCTCGCCCAGGAATGTCCGGTTAACCTTGCCCTCGCCGATAGGAACCAACTCGGCGGCGCCGATGAGCTGGTAGAACCCGTTGTCGCTGAGGAAGAACGAGTTGCTCTGGTACGCCGCCAGAGAGTTCTCCGCCATGCAGCCGATGGAATTCGAGATCATGTCGAACTGGAAAATGAACTCCGCGCCGATGTAGGTCATGCGGCTGATGGCGTTGCGCTGGAGGATAACGCCGGATTCGCCGCCGACGCCGCCCATGATGAACCCGCCATGCGCGATGTCTTGGAAGTCCGCCTGCGTCACGGCGCTCACCGCCCATGATGCCGTCGGGTCTCCGATGGCGCACCAGCGGGCTTCGTTGAATAGGGACGCCACCCGCAGGATGACGGCAAAATCCTTGATCGTGATGATGAAGCGCCCGACGGGCGGCGAACCCGTCAGGGCCGCGAAATTCGTTGATGTGCCCATGGTGTAGACCTGGGGCGCATCGGTGCCGTTGACGGCGATACAGAAATTGTTGAACTGCGTGAACGACCAGGCGTTCGCCGTGTCGGTCGCATAGGCACCGCCGACCAGGCGGGATACGTCCTGCCACAGCAGGCCGGTGCTATCGAGCTTGTAAAGCTTGGTTGCGTCGCCTGCGAAGTTGTGCGTGCCGCCGCTGAGATCGCGGAACGATGCCGCACCTTGGCAGCGCGCCGTTAGGGCGTTGGTGGTCGTTGCAAGCGCCTTCCACGGCCGGTAGGCGCCGGGCCACGGCACCACGCCGCTGGCCGTCAGCGCGCCTGGGTTATCGCGTGGTGGGAGATCGGGGAGGTGCTCGCCGAAGGGGATGAGGGGCATTAGTTAAACACCAGAGCGCGCCACCTGAGTTCCCAATTTGCCGTATTGATGTTCACCCCTGCCGCTGGAGCGCTCAGATTCATGACAGGGAACGTGGCGGTCGTTCCCTGCAATGTGTAGCCGTTGGTGGCGTTGACCGCGAACCCTTTGTGGCGGCCCACGGCGGTCATATCAGACACGTTCTGCGGCATCAGGACTTCGTCGCCTATGGCGTAGCCGAGTTCGGCAGTCGTGTTGCGGATGAAGCTATTATAGATTTGCGGGCGTACGCCAAGAGAGTGGGCCTGCGTGTCTGTAGCAGTCGTCGTCCATGCCACGACGGCAGACGTAAAGGAGCGTTTACCCTGCACGAACCAGCGCGTATTGACGGTATCCGCGACGAACCAGACTTGGTCCCCAAGCGACGGAAGCGTGATAGAGGTCAACCCCGCAGTACCCTGCGAAACGATGGTATCCGCCGCCGACCGATTGGCCACGCATGTGCCGGAAGCAATCTGATTTTGCAGGCCGATGCGATAGCCTGCGGCGACAGCGGCGAGCGATGGCAGCGTGAGCGTGAAGCCGGCGCCGGTCGGGATATACATCGTCCCGTGATCGGCCAGGATGGGAGATGCCGCCACGCCAGAGACAATGACAGTCGAGACGATGCCGCCGTTCGCCAGCGGCAGAACGCCGGAAACGTCCGTCGTCAGGGCGACCGCTCCGTAAGCCAAGTCAGTGCCGTTGGACCTCGGGAACGTGCCGTTCCCGCCGATCGCTAGACGAGCCAGCGCGTTCGTAGCGTCACGATAGGCGATGTCGCCGCGCGTCGTCGTCACATCAGATAGTGGGGCGCCAGCGGCGGCCGTCGGCGTCATCAGGATGACGCGCGCCAGCGTGGCGTCGTACTTGAACCAGACGTGCTGGCCGGTGATGAGGTCGTTGACCGATAGATTCACGTAGCCGGCGCTCGTCATTTTCTGGATTGCCGTCGCGCCGAGACCGTTGACGTTCATCGTCGGGTTGGCGCTGCACGTCAGGTTGATCTTGCAGCCGAAGATGAAGCCGGTGAAGAACGACGCCGGCGCGGTCGTGAAGGTCAGCGTATATGCGACGGGGCCGCCCGCCGTGCTCAGGAGAGCGCGGGCGTTGTCGAGGCCGTGATGGCGGTTGAACCAGCGGACCTGGGCGGCGAGACCCTCGCGGTAGGTGTCATTGACAGAGCTTGGGGCGCACCCCTCTGCCATTCCGTTAGGGCTTGCCGCATTGTTGCTGGCAGAAGTTTCAGAAACCGTCGTTGTTTGCAGCTCAGAAATTGTCTATCTCCTCACGTTATATCTTGATAAGACACCTGTCAAGGCATATCATGACAACATGCCAAAATTCGAAGACCTGACCGGGAAGCAGTTCGGCAGATGGATCGTGTGGTCTCGCGGCCCCGATTATCGCAAGGGCATCCCTCGGTGGGCCTGCATCTGCGAGTGTGGGACGAAAGGAATAGTCCGCGCTGGAGCACTCAAATCCGGCCAATCCCAATCCTGTGGGTGTCTCAATGTTGATGTGCATCGTCAGCTCTGCATCGAGAGGAACACAACGCATGGCGCTAGCCGAACTCGTACTTACCGAGTTTGGTGTGGCATGATTGATCGTTGCGAAAATCCCAAGGCTCCGAAATGGCCTAGATACGGCGGCCGTGGGATCAAGATTTGCCCGCGATGGCGCCAAAGTTTCGAATCGTTCGCGACCGATATGGGAGAATGCTTCCCCGGCATGACCATCGACAGAGTCGATAATTCCAAAGGATACGACCTCGGCAACTGCCGGTGGGCAAGCCAGCGAGAACAGCAGAACAACCGCAGTGACAATCGCATAATCGAGCTTGGTAACCAACGAATGACATTGGCGCAGTGGTCGCGCCACACTGGCATCGGTCGCAAAACGATTGCCCACAGGCTTGATATCGGTTGGCCTCCCCACAAGGCGCTCTCGACGGAAAAGTTCGGACGGTCCGGCAAACCGCTGCATCGTTAAGCCCACCGCTCCATGCCCCAATTGTTGTTCGGGCTGACATCGCTGCGGATCTGCAACGGGCCGCCGCCGTAGCGGTCCAGTTCGTTCTGGTCCTGCAACCCCCTCACGGCCGACAGGTAGAGCTGGTGCCACTCGCGCCAGTTCGGTAGCTCCGGCAGGTTGTTCTGGAACCGCTGCATCTCCAGCAGCGTGCCGTAGAGGTACACGTCCGGCTTGTTGGTCAGCATCCAGTTCGTCGCCTGCGTTCCCGACAGCGCCTCGAATTTCTTCCAATAGAGGAACTTGATGTTGTTGTTGGCGTCCGGTGCCGGCCCCAACACGACAGTATCGGCCTCTATCGTATATGCCTTCGGCGTCGCGTTCACAGCGCCGAGCCAGCGTGCCCAGAAGTCGTTCGATGCTATGAAGTTCGGCGTCGTCGGCGGGCTGGTATCAATGAACATGCGGCGCTCGGCCAAGAACCGCGATGGCAACGGGAATCCTGGGCCGGAGAGTTTCACGTAGTTCGTGCCGTCGTAGTAGACAGTGGCGTTCGTGCCTGCCAGGAATTCGCCGCCGACCAAGGCTGCGGAGTCCGGCGCTCGCACGACGGATTTCGCGCCCGTGCCCTGGATGTTGAGAGTCGCAGCGCCCGTGTTGGTCAGGCCGGTGCCGACCGGAAATGTCACAAGCCGTCCCGTGGTCAGCGTATAACTCGCGAGAGCGACGGTCTGTGCATTGGCGGACCCGGCAGACGTGCCGCCGGTCTGCGACTGTCCGGCGATGATGTCGATCGCCGCTTCCATCGGCCGGATACGCAAAGGCGGCGATGGGAATGGCGTCATCGACCCCGCGCCGTAGTGGATGCGCGACTCACATAGCGCGATGGCGTCGACGATCTGTGCCGTCAGGTCGGAGCGGACCAGATAGTCCGCAACCGACGCCTGGAGGTCACTATAGGTGGCGAAAGGCACTAGCCACCTTCGACGGGGGAAACTTGGAGATTCGCCGCAGCCACTTCTTGGATGTGCTGGAAATTGGTACAGCCGCCGCAATCCAGAATCACGGCATCGTTCGCCGTCACCATGAGATCGCCAGTCGTGGCAACGCCACCGGCTGGGCCAACCTTCACATGCACGGCGAATCCTGTCGCGTTCTGGACAACGCTGAAGCGGTAAAACTTGACGAGCGCGCCCGTCGATCCCACAGGCAATGCCACGTCCACACTGGCTGCCGTGGAAGTAGCCAGAACGCCGACTGTGGTGACCTTGATGACCTCGGTGATGTTGCCGGCCATGGGATCACCGGGGGTTGGCGCCGACCGTCACAACGCCCGTTGCGCTGGTGAGCGTGCCGGTGAAGTCGATGGCGATGCTGTCTCCTGCCGCCAAGATGAGGTCGCTTTCAGTGGTTGACAGCACTCCCGCTTGATTCGTGTCCACGGTGCCGACGATATTGAAGGTGCCGGAATGTAGCGCAGTGCCGGCGGTGATGGCCGTCCCGGAGGGAACCTTTCGGACGATGAAAGTCGCTGCGCCGCCTGTCCCGGCAACCGTCACTCGAGCGTTGATCGACTGCACGGCAATCTGCCGAGGCGCGATGTAGATCACCTTGTCAACCGATGCGGCCGTCCATTCACTCGTGATGAACTCGGTGTCCCCACGCCCGCCGTCTCGCCCGACTTGGCCCATCGTGCCGTCGCTGAAATTCTGGAAAACGATTGACATTTCTGTCTCCTAGATTCTGCCAAGCGATGTCCGCAGGTAGGACCACTCGCTGCTGTTCAAGAGCCGCTTGACCGCCGGCCAGTGGTTCCTGTTGTTGATGTCGATGCCGAGTTCCGTTCGCCACTTCATCTCGATGATCGGCGGGATGGTGGCCACGAACTTCATGTCGCGCGATGGCGTGTAGCCGTCGGTGGAGTTCTGGAGCGCCTTGTTGCGCTCCAGAATCGGCTCCACGTCCTGCACGCTTTCGATGACGCACGACTTCCCGTCCGGCGACGAAAACCATTGCTCGACGCCGGACAGGGGATCGCGGTCAAGAAGCCAGCGCGGCATCCGCCACCTATTACGGTGTCGTCAGATCGTACACGCCGCCATGCGCAGCCTGGTTTCTACATTCCAGAGTGAATTCGACGTTCACCGCCCGCTTGTTCGCGTCGCCCGTGCGCGCCAGCTCGAAGCTGTTGAACGGACGCAGGTAGGAGACGGCGGCGTAGTCGAAGTCGATCAGCAGCGCCGTGCGGTCCCGGTTGAAGCGGTTGGGCACGATGCGATGCTCGCCGAAGTCCGACACGTACACGTCGGCCGCTGCGATGATGGTGGCCGGCGACGTGTCGTTCTGCTTGTACTGCGTGGCGATGCCGGCGAAGGCGGAGGCGACGGCCTTGTTCTTCGGACCGACAATGATGACGTTCGGCTCACCTCCGCTCGTCCAGGCCGACTGGATGACCGTCTTCAGCAGCGTTTCAGTGAATGCCCGCAGCGTGCCGTCGGTGCGCGCCGCGATGTTGCCGGCGGAGAAGCCGGTGTTGGCGCCGCCGGCTCCCAACGAGGTGTTGGAGGTCAGCCAGTTCTCGAATCCGCCCAAGGTGCGGGCGGCAGCCGATGAGCCGGTCGCCGACGCCTGGTTCTGCGTCAGGACGAACTCCATGTCGCGCTTCAGTTCCTTGGAGCGCTTGGCCATCTGGTAGGCCATGGTGGCGTTGTCGGCCGGGCTGTCGATCGCCTCGTTGGTGCCGGAAACGACGGCGACCTTCTTGCTGATCTGGCAGCGGTTGCCGACGCGGACGGCGGAGACCGAGGCATCGGCCGTGTAATCGTCGGCCTCGATCGCCGTGTTCGTGGCGGCAGCGGCGAGCGTATCGGTAGACCACTCATGAAAAACGTTCGACGCCTTCGTTCGACCGGCCATGGAGAGGAACGGCGTCTGCGTCGGCGCGATGTTGTAGACGAGCTTCGACAGATCTTCGTTGTTGATGCTGTCGTAGGAATCGAAGGTATTCGTTGGTTGTGCCATAGGGCGGACCTCGTGTGAGGGCCGCGAAGCAGCCTATTTGCGACTCAGGATCGCCTCAAAGGCCGTGGCCGCGTCCTCGACGCGGCCTGTCTTCGCGACTCGGTTCATGACGGCTCCGAACCGCTCCGCCTGACCGTTCCGACGCACCGCATTGCCGGGCCTGAGGACTGGCGTCTTCTGGCCGGGCGTCGTCTGCGCTTCCTTGAGCTTCTGGACGCTCTGGTCGTATTTCATGGCCTTCCAGGCCATTTCCAGCGCCCAGGCAGAGCCTTGCCGCAACATGTTGGCCGCCTGCTCCTTGGACTCGCCGTAGCGCTCGGCATGCTTCAGGACGTAGCCTGATACGTCCTTCTCGAATGCCGTCCACTTCGTCTTGTCCCGCAGCGCGGGCACCATGTCCGCCAGCTTGGCGTTCTCCGCCTCTCGGTAGCGTTCGACCGTCTCTCGTTGCTGGTTCTGGAACTGCGCCTTCAGGGCCTCCTGCTGGTTCCACCCTTGCGCCGCCTTGTCGCGGGCGATGGTGTAATCCATGAAGCGGCCGAGCGGATCACTGTCCTTCAACTGCTGGAGATCGGTCTTGCCTTCGATCACGTCCTTGAACTTGGATTCGAAGGCGACGATGTCGGGATGTCGGAACTGCGTCGCGGCATGCGCGATTCGTTGCAGCTCGGATTCGTAGCGCTGGCGCGAGGCTTCCATCGCCTTGCGTTCGTCGCCCGCCTTGCTGGCCACCTTGGCACCGCCGCGCTCGATATTGCGTTCCCGATCCACCAGGAATTCCTGGAGGGCTGGGGGTAGCTTCGAGAACTCGGCCCTTAGCTCCTCAGGCATCGACTTCGGCGGATCGATGGAGGAGGCGTTGTCGCCCCCGATCGCGTCCGCGTCGTCGGATTCGGTATCGTCCGGTCCCGGCGCTTCCGGCTCATCGGCCTCAGCGTCATCGGATCCAGGCTGTGTCTCTTGTTTGGCAGGCTGTTGGCGCTGCGCGGGCGGCTTCTTCCCGCTCAGCAAGCCCTCGAAGCCGGCGGCGGCTTCCTCGACCGTGCCGTCGGTATCGGCGATGGCGACTTCGTCTCCCATCAGGCGTCAAGCCGCTTCTTGGGCTCGGCAGCCAGCGTGATGGAGGCCAGTTTCCCGGTTTCGACCATCGTCAGCAGATCCGCCTGTACGTCGTTCAACGCCTGCGTCTTCAGCCATAGCCGGTCGCGAATCTCTGGACTGGCGCACTGCGCCCACTGCTCGGCGTAGCCGGCGCGGAGCTTGTCGAACGTGCCGACCATCAGTTCGTCGCCCATGAGTTGGCGGGCGCGGGAACCGAGCGCTGTTTCGGAGCGGAGCTTGTCGGATTCGGCAGTCATCTGTGGCCGATATACCACCGATGTGGCGGTTTGGCAACATGGCCCTCAAGGGCCACGGGAGCGCAGCCATTTGAGGATTTCCGCGTCATCTTCCTCAATCTCCCGGCGCTTGGCCTCCAAGGTATGTTCATTGGCGGCGATCATCTGCATTTTCAACTGTAATTGCCTGCGGAACTCCTTGAACTCCAATTCATCTTTCAGGACAGCTTCCTCGGCCAGATGAGCTAGCATTTCTCCAATGTTTGGGGTCCTGACAACAGGACCAAAAACCGCACTCTCCTGCTGTACCTCCTTGGCGATCTTGGAGAATATTTCGGCGATGATACGGCGGCGTTCATCCTCGTTCTGAGGATAGACAATGTGGCCATCCGGCATGAGGATGCGGCGAGGGCGCTTGAGTTGTTTTGTTGGACCAGCACCTCCTGCGGCGGCGACACCGAAGGATAGAGTCTGTGAAAATTCTATCCAGGTTCGCAACGCTGTAGTATCAGATTCGTCTTCCGGCAAGTCGGCGGCAGCTCCCGCCGATGAATTATAAGTCCGTCGCGCATTTGCGACTGAAGTTGAAAATTGGAGAAATCCGACTTCTACCACCAACACATCGTTGGCCTGCGCAACGACATTGGTGAGGGCGGGGCCGGGGCTGACATATCCGCGAGGAAACTTGGCATTTGTGGTGACCAGCGCGAATTCATTGGAAAGCGCGCTGTTATCAGCGGCTAGCAAGACTCCGCGCTCCGTCAGCCCGTCCGATGAAAAAACCCGGATAATAAGTTGGGGGCAGTAATCGTCCGTAAGATTCGTCTCAAGTGCCTGAATCTGGCCTTTAACGTTCCCGGAGATAGTTTGTGCGGAGAGCGCGGTAGAAATAAACTGCGTCCATAATCGGTTCGTATTTGCCGAGCCCGTGCCCGCCAAAGATTGGGCATTGCTACCAGCGCCCGGAGTTGTGATAAGACCGAGACGACCTGCGAATGTCGTCAAATCCCAGGAGGCGGAAAAGGCTGGGGCAATACCAGGAGCGGCGGTAGAACCGAGATAGAACCGCGTCGCCATCAGCTTTCATCGACTTGGCTGACCTTGCCATCAGGGCCGCGCGTGAACTTATAGGTGCGCTGAGCGTTCTTGGCCTTCTCAAGCTGGAACTTCATCAGGGCTTCCATGGTCGATAGCTTGGTCTTCAACTTGGCCAGTTCCGCATCGGCGGCCGTCTGCTGAAGATCAGTCTGCGCCTGGGCTTGACTCACCTGACTGTCCAGAATGGTCTGCTGCATATCGATGCCGGCTTTCTGCTTCGTCTGCATCAGATCGATCTGCTTGCCCTGGAGATCGAGGCCGGCGATCTGCACGTTCGTCTGCGCCACCTGCGCGTCGGCCTGCGCCTTGACGACGGCAGGATCAGGCGGCTTCGGCGCGGGCTTCGGCGCGTTCGACGGATCGGTGAAATAGTTCTGCACGCCCTTGCGGCCCAGGAGCGCCGGCAGATGCGCGAGGCTGTTGTAGATGTTCTGCAACGTCACGATGGGACCATCCGCCCCGCCCTGCATCTGGATGGCCTGGGTCTGTACCCCGATCATCTGCATGAGCTGGGCGAGCTGCTGCTGCTTGTCGCCGGTGCCGATGCCGACGTTGACGACGAGATCGAACTTGTTCTCCCATTCGCGCGGGTCGATGGATTTCCACTCGCCGTTACGCAGGCGGATGACACGCGCCTTGCTCTGGTTGCTGCTCACCGTTTTCATGATGAGCCACATGAGGTCTTTGTATCCCGTCTCGGCGAACACGCGGGCGATCAGTTTCATGCGCTGCTGCGCCGCGTTCATGATCTGCGTGATGCCGGAGGCCGTTTTGTTCAGGGAATTAGCGTCGATGCCTTGATTGTAGCGAGTGACTCCGGTTCGATTCTCGCGGATCGTGTCAAGGTACTCCAATAGTGGGAATGAAGAAGAAATGATAAGCTGTTGCTCGACGGGAAGGATATGTCCTTGGGATGGCATAGCTCCATTTTTAAGCCGAACGATCCCGCCAGGCCGCGATACGAGTAGGTCATCGAGGTTCACCTGATCGCTGACTTGCAGGCGTGAGTTCACGGCCTGATACATGTTGTCGAGAATCTGCCGCAGGATCGTGGACTTGATGATCTGCAAGTCCATCACGAGATCGGCGATGGAGATGCCGAAGAACCGATGCGGCATGATGATCGGGGTCATACTGACGAACGGGATCGGGCCGTCCCAGGGCTCGTCATCCAGGATGATCTGCCCGGTGCCGCCGACCGTGACCTTGCGGCGCTCCGCGATGCCGTCGCCGTCGGAGTCGTATTTCAGGTAACACTCGACGATCCATTTCTCGCGGGTGGCGCCCTGCCCGACGACGTCCGGCATGACGGTTTCGGTGAAACGGTCGCGGATCATCGACTCCTGGTTCCACACTTGATCGTTCTCATCGGGGATGCTGTTGACCAAGTCCTCGGGATAGCCTTCCTCGATCAGGTCGGACACGGTCTTGCGGATGCGATGGCCGACGAAGCGCGCCGTCTGTATCTCGCGCGCCTTGGAGTCGATCAGGAACTCCTCCGGCGGCACGCCCATGACGCGGCAGCGACCGACGCTCTTGTTCCGATAGTTGTAGGAGACCGACATGTCGCCGTTGGCGCCGGCCGTCTGCACGCTCTCCGGGATGATCTCGATGTCCGGATCGGCGGCGGCGATGGCGTAGGTCTCGCCATCCACATCCCTGACCTCGTGGACCTCGGTGTCGTCTTCCTTCTCCCACCAGCCTTTGATGATGCCATTCTTCTGGATCAGGGCATCCTTGAAGGCGCTGTAGGTGACGAGAAAGCCGGGGTTGTCGCGCAGGAAAATCCAGTTGATGTACTCAGTTGCCTCGTTCGCGATGGCCTCGTCTTCCGGTCCCTGCGGCGCGAAGGAGCAGGCATCGTCGCCGCCCATGAAGATGTCCATGAGCGCCGGCATGATCCACTCGACGGTGTCGGAGACCTCGGAGCAGACGACCTTGGAACGGCCGTCGATTTCGTTGCCCAAGGGCTCACCAAGGTAGAACATGAGCGAGCGGCGACGCTGCTCGGAAAGCTCGCCCTCGATCCAGCCGACGGCGGCATTGATCTCCTGCGAGATCAGGGCCGAGAGAGCGGGATCGATATTGCGGTCATCGGCCACGGGCGTTCCCACGTTGCGGCGGGTTCTGGAGATACTTATCCACGTCTCGCGCCATGAAGTCGTGCATCTGCATGTAGCGCTGATCAGCCAACTCCGGCGTCGGATATGACGGCCAGTTCTCCATCCCGACTCGATCAGCAAAATCCATGGCGGTTCTCACGGGGACGATAGTTCCATGCCAGACGGTCGGGATGTTGTAGAACCTGCCCTTAGGGCCGGCCACAACGGCTTGATACACGGTACTGATATCTCCGTTCGGATGGATCACACCACCGCCACGACCGGCAGTCGACAGATTATCCAGATGGTGCTGATAGAGGAACCGTTCCTGCGGCGTCAACTTCAGGACCGCTATATTGTCGGCTCGGCCGCGCACGTCAGGCACTTTGTCAGCCCATCAGGTAGGGGCCACGACGGCTGCCGCCAGACTTGCCGAGTTTGCGGTTCGCCTTGGCGTCAATTCTCGCCTCGGTCGCCGGACTGATGTTGCCGGCGGCCTCCTGCTGAGAAGCACGGGCCTTCGCGTTGGCCGCATGAGCGCGATCCGGCATCGGATACTTCCGGCTGCCTGGCATGCCGAACGCCGACGCCGGAAGTTTGTTCCGCGCCTTGGCCTTCAATCTGGCCATCGGCCTAGCCCTTCACGAACTTGCCGAGGGGCTTGTATGACTTCGTGATGTCGGAATTCGTCTGGTGCGCATGCTCGACGTTGCCGGCGAACGATGTGTTCGGCTTGCTGCCGGTGTGCATATCGCCGAACGGATCACTAGTCTGATAGCTCTGCGGCAGCGTCTTGACAGTCGGTGTCTTGGACAGTTTTCCCATGGAAGTCTCCTATTGTGAAGCCTGATTCTTTTCCAGAAAGGCGACACGCCTTTCGAGCTTGGCGACGATATCGACGAGCGCGGTCAAGTCGCTCCGCATCTTGGCAGCCGATGATTGCGGCACCTCGGGAATAGGATTGTCTAAAATCCCAATCCTCTGTTCTAAGGCGCGGATGCGCTGGTCGGATTCGATGCTCATCCCACGAACCGACAATTCTCGATCGTGCCACGCGCCCGTAGGCACATCGCCGCGAGTGCCATCCATTGGCAAGGCGCCATCTGAACAATCGGACAAGCTCCAATCCGCCAAAGGTCCATAGCCATATATTGTCGCAGCAGACCGTGCCGCCAGAGAAACCACTTCATTCTCTTACAGCTTCCCATTGAGATGCAATATCACCGTTGGCGAGCCTTACGCCACCGATGATGCGAACAGAGTTTGCGCCTAGTTGTTTCTTGGCTTGCTCCCTCGTGATTCTCGCCATGAGAAAAACAACCCGCCAATCATCGATATTAGATATCGAAATTTCGCGTTGCTCAGCAAGCGTAGTAACGATTTCGCAGGTCATGCGGCTTCATCCATGGACGGGACTATGCGCAGGCGCTTGTTGGCCGCCACATGGCCGGCCATGTCAAACTTACCACGCGGCCAGGTGCCCGGTTCGGTTGCCGGCTCGACAACGCCGTGCTCATCCGGCATCGCCTCGGTATCGCTGATGATGGCGAACTGGCTGCGCCACATCTCGTTGGCGTTGCGGGCATGGGCGATGGCGTCCTGCAGCGTCGGCGCCACGATGCGGGTCTGCATGTAGTAGGACCAGACCGGCGACTTGGTGGCGAGGATCACGATGCGCATGGCGGATCGTTCCAGAGAATGACGCGGCTAGTGCGTGGCAATGTCGACAGTCGCCTTCGCGCTGTCGGATGTGAAGGTGGTGACGAATGACGTCGTATCGATCGGCGCGCCATCGACTTTGATTTCAAGCGTCTTGGCATGCGGAAAGCCCTGCAACGCCTCCTTGAGGTCTCCGCAAACACGGAGGTCCAGAACCGGCATCGAAAATCTCCTAACGAATGCGTCCGCCAAAAACGGCACCATACGCCGCTCGCCGTCAGATGTACAGCCGACTCACCTTGCCGTAGTTGATCGGCTTCATGACGGGATCGAGCTCATGCGCCAGGCCGAGCGCGCCATAGCGGAACCCGTCGGCGGCGTGCGATGCCCAGTTGTGGAGAGGGTTGGACTTGAAAATCTTCAGCCGGTCGTCCCACTCGCGATGGTAGTCCTTCAGGGCGCGGATGCCGCGGTCGCACTTGTCACGGTCGAACACACAACGCGGCAGGACGCTGCGGGCCGCCTGGATGCCATCCTCGATACGCTGGCGCGGCAGGATGCGTAGGTTGAAGCAGCCGAGCGAGCGCAGGGTCTCCTCGCGGCTGAAGCCGGTGCCGATCTCTTTGGCGGCGGCATCGTGCGGCAGGATGTAATCGGCATAGGCATAGGGCTTGTCGCGCAGCACCTTGACGTAGTGGTCGAGGCCGACGCCCGACGCCTCATAATAGTCGATGAACCGGAACTGCGTGCCGACCGTCTGGATGAACCAGATCGCCGTGCTATCGCCGATGCCCAGATCCCAGGCTGTGCGGACGAGGTAGCGCGGGTCGTAGTTGAGGGCGGTGATTCGCCCCTCCTTCTCGGCCGCCGCCATCTCCTTGCCGTAGTAGGCGCCCTCGACGGCGGCATCGAATGAACACTCGAATTCCCGCTCGAACTGGTCGAGGCTCATGGAGCGCTTCAGGCTGGCAAGCTCCTCCTCGGGAAGGATGCGAGTCTCGGATGCGCGGTACATGAGGGCGAGCCAGTCGTTGTCGATGACGCGGCGGCGCATCGGATCGCCTTCGGGATGCGTCCAGAACCCGAACTTCGCCTGCTCGTAGAGGTTCCAGAATTCATTCCGGCCCATGGGCGTGCCGATGAACACGGCCCAACCCTTGCGGTCAGCCAGCCACGGCCGCACGACCTCCGACCAGATGCGCGGATCCATCTGGGCGTACTCGTCGAACACCACTCCGTCCCCATATATGCCGCGCAAAGAGTCGGGGTTATCGGCACCTGTGATGGTGACGCGGGCGCCGCCGGGGAGTTCGACATAGAGTTCGGACTCGTTCTTCTGCGCTCCCGTGATGGTCATGCCGTACTGCTGAAGGTAGGTCCAGGCGATCTGTTTGGCCTGCCGCAGGAACGGTGCCACGTACCAGAAGCGCGGGTGCTGGAGCGGCGGCAAATGCATCAAAGCGCGCTCCTGGTGGAACGCGGCGGCACTGTGCAGGAGCTGGTTCACCAGGGCGACGGTCTTGCCGAACCGGCGGTGGCAGACCAGGACGTTGAAGCGCTTCAGCTTACTGTGCAGTTCGGATTGCTGGACGCGCGGCGTATAGCCGGTTTTTACGATGCTAGGTTGTGTTCGTCGCTGGGGAACAGCCATGGGGCTCAATGATAGAGACCTTGCCATGTCTTGTCATGCCCGGTGTGGAAGGGCGCCGATGAAGGTCGTTTGGGATGCTGCGCTCTTCCCAGGTGGCTGCCCGGAAACCGAAAGCCAGTGTAGCAGATCATCAGGCCGGAATATACTCCTCATCGCCGGCAAGCGCGGGCCAGAACAAGCGGCGCAGGCATACAAGTATCAACGGTCTCCCCTACGGTCACGTTGCCATTGCGCATCTTCCATCGCTGAATCCAACTGTTCCTGCAATTCCAGAATCCATAGTTCCAACGCACGGATATGTTTCCGCAACTCCGCCTCACGTTTCAATCCGATGTCGTCAATTTTATCACAGTCATCCATCGCCGCCACCACAACTGAACCATACATACCTTCACTTCCCTTCCACGATCCTCCGGCAAGCAATTCCAATGTTCAAGCTCCTCTTTTCGCGTAACTGCTTCGTTGATGAATCTAATCATGCCGACCATTTCTCATCCAAGCGGCGGAGGCAGTCAAGCATCGATCACTCGCGCAATAGCCACGAACGCCCCATGTCATCGCCAGGCCGGCGTAGCCTCATGACCATACGATGAACGGCATATTCCTGGAGAAACACACTGCCCCATGACCTGAGAGGCAAATCGTTCATTAGCGTCCGGGCGATCTCGTTGATTCTGAAAGGCGGCAAATCCGGCAGCCATGGGCCGAGCGGCTTAAGCATCGGACGGCGGCTCACGATCGCGCAGGCACCAGGCCACAAGCTGATCCGAAAGCGCTTCCAACTCCTCCTGCGTCCATTGGGGGTTTTGGTCGGCTACGCGCAAATGAAGGCCATAACACTCCAGCCGCAAACGTGCCAAGTCGGCGTCGGAGAGGTTAAGCAAGGCCGATCTCCCTCAACAACCACTCGCGCGCCTCCTCGAACGTAAGGCCGGCCCAACCGTAGGCGGGTGCGGCGGGAAGGAAATAACTCGGCACATTCATCTGCGCTCGCAGTTGGCGCCGCAGCGCGTCAGCCAGTTCGGCCGGAGTGCTGCCGTAGGTGCCATCGGACGGCAAACCCTGCGATCCAGGCGGTAGACCCTTCATCCCCAAACCGTACCTCAAACGGAACAGGCGCGCAAGCGGGATTCGCAAGGAACCGCAGCCGAGAGGCTCAAGACGGGCGGATGGGACCCAAAGCATGCTTGCGCCAATAATCGAACTGCACACCCATGGGTGCATTAGGATTGGCAGGCGTCGGGCAACGCGCATCAAGAAACGCACGCCACTGCGCGGCGGTTGAACCAACCTCGTTGGGAAACAATTCAGACGCCCACTCCTCGATCAGGACTGCCCAGCGCGCGTTAGAGACGGGGTGGATCGGCATCAGGACGAACGACTCTGACAGACACGGGTGCCGCACCGGCCATACATGAGGATCGTCCCATCGTATGACGGCGGCGTAACGTCTCGCCAGATGTGAGCGGGGTAGGGTCCAGCGTCCCCACCGCAGCGGTCCACCCCGGCCGGATGGGGACCCGCCCGATGGGGTGCCGGGGTGGTCGGAGGGCCAGCCAGCCGCGCTGGCAACCGCCTGTGTAGCGGTTGCTCTGGACTGCGACTATGGCGGAAAACTGTCATTCCTGTGGCGCTATGAACCGTGTTTGTTACCCCATGGTCGCGCCGGGGTAACAGCCGTTTCCGATCGAGGCCATCAACAGCTTGGTACGTCATCTGCATCTACATCGGCATCAGAGCTGGAATGCTGCACCGATGAGTTCGCAGCATGTCCCGAGTTAGATACAGTCGAGACTGCATTCGATACAGTCGATGTTTCACGTGAAACATCGCGCGGCGTCACGTCCGTCATATGCTCGATTGCCGGCATGCCCGGCGAGCGAGTGACGCCGGTGAGGACTTGGAGGACGGCGTCGGCCATGGCGCGGGCATCGTCCGGTGCGTTGGCGACCTTGCCAAGTGCCCGATCCAGCAGGGAATTCGCGGCAGTTACGGCCACCGCATCGCTCTCGCTGGTCAATGCCTTGGCCAATCGATCAATTGCCGGCCTGACATGCTTCCATGCTAAACGTCTAGCCTGCAAGCCCTTCCGAATTTGGATTGAATGGTGATCGCCGCGACTGAACCGTTTTTCCTTCGGTTCATCATCGCCTTCAACGAGTGCCATGTCGCATTCTAAATCGCCTCGAGACGCCTGTCCATCCTTCGTTTCCGGCCCCGTGGTGTGCAAGTCGGCACGGAAGACTGCTTGGCAGGGGTAGGTGCGGGAACGCGCTGTACGGGCTTTAAACGCGGTTGGCAGTGAGAACACGAACGCGGCTGTAACAATTCGTGACTTGCATCCGTCCCTTACTGGGCACTTCATGAGGTCATGAACATGATGGAGGCGATGATGACTGCTTCCCAATACCGCCGGCTTGAGCTTCTCGCTGCTTGGCGTTTCTTCGTGCAGTATCGCACGATTGGCGGCTTCAACCACCTCTCTCGGGCATAGGAGCGCACACCATGACTGCACAACACACGCCGGGGCCGCTTAGGCCGATCGAGGTTATCGGCGGCGGGGGCACGGGCTTTCATCAATACATCATCGATGCGGGCGGCCGGAAGATCGGCTGTTGCTGGGGACCGGCCGAGGAGAAGATGGCGAACGCCGCGCTGTGGGCCGCCGCTCCGGAGACTGCGGCCGAGTGCGACCGCCTGCGCGCGGTCAATGCGGAGCTGCTGACGGCGCTGAAGGGGCTTGAGGAGTTTGCCGGTCAGATCACCGGCTTCACTTTCCCCGAAGGCAGCCGCTCGCCGTTTGAGACTTTGGCGTCCCGTTGCAAAACGGCCCGCGCCGCCATCACCAAGGCCGGACAGTCATGACAGCGCGCGCCGGCCGGATATCATCGGGCACAGCAGGTGGCGCTCCGCGAACGCGCCCGGTTGGCTGTGTTCGCATTCGTCTGACACCAGCCCCGCGCCCGTAGGTAGGCGCTGGTTGTCGATTCAGGTCTAGAAAGGTAAGACTCGCTGTAGGGGGAGCTGTTGGCCTGTTGGTGTGTTGGGGTATGTATATACCAACACCCCCCAACAGCCCCCAACACCCCCAACAGATTTTGATTAACACATTGATTTATCATTGATAACCACCGCCAACAAGATAGTACTTGCCGTTCCCGAGTCGCGAAATCTCATCCTTCCTGTGCATCTGTCCAAGCAACCATCTGATTGAACTACGGTTCTTTCCAATCGCCGCCGCGATTTCCACTGGCGTCATGGGTTCAATGTTCGCTTTTAGTACTTTTATGATGTCCAGGCGGGCTTCCGACTTCCTGAAATCCTCGGCCGGCCCCAACAGGGTGACGCATCCGGTATCCGGATCGAATTGGAGCGCCACCGAGCGCTCGGCAACGTCCCTCCCGCGGATATGCAGCTCGCCCGTCAGGGACCCTGCCGCACGCTCCAGTACGAGCGTCGTGTCGGCGGCGCCTGACAGTCCCATCGTGCCGCTGATCCGCATCACCGGGTCCTCGGCCGCGCCCTTATTCGTGTGATGCACCAGCAGCATCGGCAAGCCGTTGTCGCGGGCCAGCTTGTGGAACGGCGTGATCGTCGCATAATCCTGGTCGTAGACGCCCTTGGCGCGGGCCTTCTTCACCGCGACGGGAGCCGGCGGCGCAGCCGCTTCGCGGGCGAGCCGCAACGCTTTCAGCTTCGCCATATTGTCGAGCACCGCTTTGGTGGCGGCGTCGCGGTCTGCCTTGCCGGACCGGGCGTCCTGCGCTGCCCGTGTCGCCTTGTCGAGGCGCGCCTGCGCACGATCGCGATCCTCTTTCGTCATTTCACGTCAGCCTTCTTCGCTATTTTGGCTTTGGCCTTGGGCTTGGCTTTCGGTTCGGGCGGATTGGCGGCGTCGGCGGCCTCCTTGGCCAAGCGGAGCGCGCGCAATTTTTC